>Ga0123335_1000821_pt1 | contig 52115 bp, 49 predicted proteins | sample BiotimSIPDNA_2_FD_89707 | JGI IMG/M metagenome (GOLD analysis project Ga0123335, IMG submission 89707) | Anaerobic biogas reactor microbial communites from Washington, USA - Biogas_R2 time_0 SIP DNA | ecosystem: Engineered > Bioreactor > Anaerobic > Unclassified | place: Washington, USA...
AGTAGAAAGCAGAAAGTGGAAAGTGGAAAGTGGAAAGTTGGAAATTTGAGAGATATCGCTGCAAACGTCGTAGGGGCCGACGCCTCTGTCGGCCCGAGGGGGCCGGGGGTTGACTGGGGGACTGAACTTTTGTCCGCAGCGAAGCGGAGCCGCAGGGAAGACAAAAGGTCTGTCCCACTGTCTAGCATAGGGGTCGGGGCCGGGGGCCGGGGGGCAGTTGGTTTGTTGGTTTGTTGGTTAGGGAAAAGTAGAAAGCAGAAAGTGGAAAGTGGAAAGTGGAAAGTTGGAAATTTGAGAGATATCGCTGCAAACGTCGTAGGGGCCGACGCCTCTGTCGGCCCGAGGGGGCACTGCGGCATGCTCCTTCCGTTGCCGGAGCAATCATCGGGGGACCGGGGGGCAGTTGGTTTGTTGGTTTGTTGGTTAGGGAAAAGTAGAAAGCAGAAAGTGGAAAGTTGGAAATTTGAGTGGTTCAGTCAGGAGATGGGTTACGGAAGTGGTTCAGGACATAGGTAACACTCTGGCTCTGATTATTGTTAATTGTTACGGCTCATAAGTCATTTACCCTTATACTTGCTGTTACGCTGCTGACTAGCTGGCCTGCATCTGTAAAAAGGTCTCTCTGTCGATGGATTCTTCTGCCAGTAAATATGCAGCCAGTTGGGAAAGATTTTCTACTTCCTCCTGTAAAAGATTACGGGTTTTTTCCTCCAGCTGACTGATGATGGCTTTGCATTGTTCATAAATCACTTCCCGGGGTGTGTCATTGGAGTTTACTATGCCCAGGGGGGATAAACCGCAATCTACTATTTCCCGGGCCAGGGCCCAGGCTTGCTCAAAATCATTTTTGGCTCCGGTGCTCTTGCTGCCGTATTTGATTTCTTCTGCTACTGCACCGGCTAAAGTCACCATGATCTGTTTCTCCAATTGCTCAGCGATATATAAATGCTGATCATCCTGTGGTGCCTTGCGTAAAAATCCCAGGGCTTTGCCCCGGGGAACAATGGTTAAAGAAGACACTGACCCCGGTTCAGTCAGCTCACTGATAAGGGCATGGCCGCTTTCGTGAATGCTGACCCTTTCCCTTTCCTGTGGGGATATCTGTCGATCCAATTTTTCCCCCATGATGACTTTATCAACGGCCTCATTAAAATGATGCATCTCAATAACTGCCGCATTTTCCCGCCGGGCTAAAATTGCTGCCTCATTGGCCAGGCTTTCGATATGGGCGCCGGAAAAACCGAAAGTGGAGCGGGCTATTTCCTCTACCAGGGCCGGGTCTTTGATTTTCTTGTTTTTAAGATGCAGGGCCAGTATCCGTGCTCTCCCCTTTTTATCCGGCAGACCCACCTGAACCTGACGGTCAAACCTGCCGGGTCTAACCAGAGCCTGGTCCAGCAAATCAGCCCGGTTGGTAGCCCCAATCACCAGAATGCTGATTTTATCCTGGGTAATGCCATCCATTTCCACCAATAATTGATTAAGGGTCTGGTCATATTCCAGATGGCTGCTGTGACTTCCCCTTTTCCCGCCTAAAACTTCCAGTTCATCAATAAAAATAATAGCACTGGACTTTTTCTCCCTTATCGCTATTTTGCGCGCTTCTCCAAATAAACTGCGCACTCTTTTGGCCCCTACCCCAGCATACATTTCAATAAATTCACTGCCGGAAGCAGCGATAAAAGCTGAGCTGGTATAACCGGCAGCAGCCCGAGCCAGCAGTGTTTTACCGGTTCCCGGAGGCCCGGCCAGCAGGACCCCTTTCAATGGCCTGATACCCATCCGGCCGATCTCGTCTGCATGGATTATAAAATCGAGGGCTTCCTGCAATTCTTTGATGGCTGTATCCTGCCCGCCAATATCATCAAAACTGAGCAGGTGACTGCCCTGTCCCTGGCTCCCTACCTCTTGAAAATTCGCCCTGTTCTGAAGGGCAGTAAAATAATACAGGGCCCCTCCGGCCAGAAGTATAAACAGGAGGGGGGCAGTATTAACTCCCAACACGGCCAGAAATATCAGCAGCCCTACCCCTGCCCCCATCGCTATTTCTTTTACCATGGATTCTCCCCTCATATCTTTACAACCTCCCCGGATACCTTGCGGGGAATAACTGCATACAGGCTTTTATCCCCCTGGATCATCTGCAAATAAATTCTGTTTTCATCGATATAAAACTGGTATCCAGTATCAGGACTGGAGCCCTTTATTTGTTTTCCTATTTCCGCCTGCAGCCAGGTATAATTATCCTTGGCTAAAGCCTCATAGATACTGGGCTGCAACTGGCTGTAAAGGTCGTTCAAATGCTGATCCCGGCAATCTATGAGCTGCAGTTTATATTCACCACGGTCTAAATACTCTGCGGCGGCTTCATCCAGCTGCATATAAAAGCTTTGCAGGTTTTCCACCTGTTTCGAAGCCACAATTATCCGGTAATCTTCTTCGGTTTTATCCAGCTTGACCTCCTGGACCCCGTCAATATTATTTAAAGCCTGCACCAAGGGTTTCTTCACGATATAATTATTATAAAAACCTAAGCCGGAAAATAAAAATGCACAGGTTATAACCAGGGCAGCAGCCCCGGCAAGAATCTTTTTAACCGGTTGTTTCATCTGTCTGAACACCCCCCTGTCCCCGCCATTATATCACAGGTACAGTTGCAACTCCGTACTATAAATATGGTAATATCGGCATTGTTTGCCTGATGTTCTTTGGTTTTGCCAAAAACTTCATTACATAATAAACTGGGATTTAAATAAGGGGAGGAGGGTTTTAATTGAAAGAAGCGATCACTGACCGGACAGAACTGTTAAAGCTCATTTATGATAAAGTGGATTACCGACCGCAATGTTCTGTTTTGCTGGATCAAAAAACTCTGGAATACCTGCCGGGGGAAAGTCTCACCGTCGATTATCCCGTAGCAGAAAAGTTTCTTAATCTGGCCGGTTCCATGCAGGGCGGATTTATTGTAGCAGCCTTTGACAATACCTTTGGCCAGTTGTGTTATTTGGTCACCGATAAAGTTCCCATTGCCACCATTGATATCAGCACCACTTTTCATCGGCCTATAATGAAAGATGATACATTGAAAATAATTGCCCGGGTCCAGTCCCAGGGAAGATCCACCATAAGTCTAAGGGGAGAAAGCTTTAACCGGGAAGGAAAACTCATTGCATCTGCTATGACCAATTATATGATCCTGAAAACCGGAAAATAAGCCTCGTTTTTGAAAAAAGCATATATTGCAGCATCTAAAAGCCCCGCTTTAAATCATTTACATCCAGTAACTGAACAGCGGGGCCTTTTAACTTCCGGTCTTTACTTTTTCATCTGTACCAGCATTTCCACAGCCTTTAAAGGCCCCTGTAAGTTCCATGGCCAGGGTCCTTCACCTGGTCTATTTTATTCCTCCAGGGCCAGTTCACCGATCATGTCATATAATCTGACCCCTTTGAGCCTGACCGGAACAAATTCTCCTTTGCTGAGTTTCTGCGGGGTCTTGACGATGGTGATCCCATCAACTTCAGGAGCCTGATAATAGCCCCGCCCGGTATATAAATTCCTGCTCTTTTGACCAGTTATCAATATCGGCAGAGTCTGACCCAGACGACTGATATTTTTTTGCCGGGTAATTTTCCTTTGTATCTTCATTATCTGGTTCATCCGCTCCTGTTTGATCTCCTCCGGAATCTGATCGGGCCAGAGGGCCGCGGCGGTACCTTCTTCCGAGCTGTAAGCAAAACACCCCAGCCAATCAAAGCGGATGCTGCTGACAAAATCAGCCAATTGGCGGAAGTCTCGCTCCGTTTCCCCGGGGAATCCTGTCATAACCGTAGTTCGCAGGACCAAATCCCTGACCTCTGTTTTAAGCCCATCAAACAGTGCATATAGATGCTCCAGATCATGGCCCCTATTCATCCTTTTCAGGATGGCAGAGGCAGCATGCTGGACGGGAATATCTAAATAAGGGATGACCTTGTTGTTTTCTGCCACCCCCTCGATAATAGCCTGATTGATATGGGCCGGATGCAAATACATCAAACGAATCCATTCGATCCCTTCGATCTGATTCAATTGCTTTAATAACGAAGGCAAACCGTTTTTCATCCCCAGATCCCGTCCATATAAAGCGGTATCCTGACCCAGTATCACCAATTCCTTGATGCCCCTTAAAGCCAGATTCTCCGCTTCTTTGATAATTTCCGCTTCTGGATTGGAGCGCAGCGGCCCGCGGATCAAAGGGATGGCACAATATGTGCAGTGATTATCACAGCCTTCAGTAATCTTTATATATGCAGAACCTGCCGGTGTGGAGAGGACCCGTTCTCCCCTTTCGATGAACTCAGCGGGGGCAGGTTTTATGCAGGCAGGCCTCTGCCCGGCAGTGACCTGATCAATTACTGTGAGAAGATCGTGATAGGTTGATATACCCACCAATCCATCAATCTCCGGCAGTTCATCCAATAATTCCTGCCCATAGCGCTGGGCCAGGCATCCGGCAGCAATAATATAGCGAAGTTTACCCTCTTCTTTCCGCTGTCCGGTATTGATAATCTGATCGATGGCTTCTTCTTTGGCAGCATTTATGAAACCACAGGTGTTTATTACCACCAGGTCAGCGTTTTCAATGCTGTTAGTTAATTTATGTTCACTCTTGCGTACCAGGGCCATCATAATTTCAGTGTCCACCCGGTTTTTGGCACAACCGAGACTGATAAAACCAATTTCCACTTAATTTACTAACTCCCATTCCCGGTTATATCAAAGGGTAAACTCCTGACGTTTAACCTGACCAATTTCGCCGAATATCCCCTGATTTTCACCATTTACTATAATTTCTATGCCGCCGGCATTGCCGGCCTTGATATAGATCGATTCGTCTGCAATAAAGGTTTTTTCTTCACCGGCTTTCATTAAACCAATATAATCGCTGACTCCATCGATGCTGACCTCCAGCCAGCATTCCTGCCGGGCAGATATGGAAAGATTGACATTATCCACCGGCACCACATTTCCATCCTCATCCGGCACCTCGATAACACCCCCGCCGGAAGGTTCCTGTTTTTCAGCGATGGGGGGCTTGATCGGCGGTTGTTCCACAATCCTTTGTCCCGCCATATAATTTACCAGGTATTGACCGACCCAGACAGCCAGCAGCAAAAAAACCACTGCCGCGGCTATGTTCTTCATGTTCAGCCAGGGCGGCAGGGATGGTAATACGGCCGGTTTCGGCAGATTTGCTGCCCCATCTGAGTCTTCATCAGCTGCTCCATTGCCATATGCCAGTTCTTTGAATTGCCGGACTAAAATTTCTTCATCCAGCCCCAGAAAGCGCGCATAATTTTTTACGAATCCAATAGCGTATATTCGGGGAGGTAAAACAGCAAAATCATCATTTTCCAGGGCTTGCAAATACAGTTTGCGTATCTTGGTTCCTTCTTCCGCTGTTTGCAGAGTGCAGCCCAGCTCCTCGCGACGCTTTTTTAACTCTTCGCCCCATGGCATTTACCAATTCACTCCTTTATAAATGCTGTTTTCAGCTTCCTTCAGTGGTGGAAGCTGTTCCTACCGCTATCCGAACCGCCTGCCTGACAGGATATTGCCGGGTCAGACCATAGACCATTCCCGCCAGCAGGAAAGGCAAACGTTCGTTTATAGCAAAACTCTGGTTCGGCATCAAGGGATACTCGATATAATTTTCCGGGTCCATGTAAATGAGTCTGGTTTGCCCATCTGTGATGACGCAACGCTTTTGACCATTCTTAACCAAGTCTAACATTTTACGACTTAAATAATCAATATTTTCTGAAAACTCCCGCCCAATCACCAATAGTGATGCCCTGGTACAATGGCGGGGAATGTCCATGCCCTGAGCAATATATATACAGGTTCCCGTCAGCTGCATTCTTTCCTCATTTTTGGATACCATCCTGGTATAGATATCTTCCGGCAGCCGGGAATCAATCAGCAGCCAGTCCGAATTCATGATCACCCACTCCCAGGCATCAGCAGCCTTCTCATATTCCGTCCGGGCAATACCTTCCTGAAAAGACAGGGCACCATTAATGTAGACCACCCGGCTGCTCCTGCTGCCGTAATAACGGGAAATACCGGAGACATCGATTTGAGTCCCCTGTAATTCATCAATAATATGATCACCCAGCACATCTTTACCTATCACAGTCACTATTTTGCCCGCGGCCCCCAGCTCGGTCAAAGCCCGGGCAGTTTCCACGGCGAAACCGCCTAAATGCATATCGATCTTGTTCTGCGGATACTCGTTTATGTTTATACGCATACAGCTTTCCCCGAAAATCACAATCGAAGCTTCCTGGTTGATAACATAGCCTTTACCCAGTACGACACCCTTTTTCATCAGATTGGAAATATGCACTGCCAGGGAAGATCTGGAGATACCCAGCCGTTCAGATAACTCTACCTGAGAAAGAAGGGGCTCTTTTTTTAATAGGGCCAGGATTTCATTTTCCCGTTCCGTCAGTACCATCCAATGTTCTCCCTGAAATCTGAATTAAAACGGACTGCTTCTGCTGGTCAGTTGACTCAATTGATTGTGGTCGATAAGTACTTCTCTTTTATTGCCCTCCAGTTCCGATACGATTCCCCGTTCTTCCATCATATCAACCAGGCGGGCCGCTCGTGCGTAACCGATGCGCAGCCTTCTTTGCAGCAATGATACCGAGGCCTTCTGACTGTCCACAAATACCGTCACTGCTTCCCAGAAGAGGTTGTCATCGCAATCAAACTCAGCTTGTTCAAATAAGATATCCAGTTCTTCATTGGGCTGCTGGTTTTCCTCCACATTGACCTGACTTTTTATATATTCCACGGTCTTTTCAATATCCTGGTCTGATACATAGGCACCCTGGACCCGGGAAGGCTTGACTGCTCCTACCGGGAAAAAAAGCATATCCCCTTTGCCCAGCAGTTTTTCCGCACCGCCTATATCTAAAATAGTTCGGGAATCTGCCTGGGAAGAAACGGCAAAAGCGATGCGGGAAGGTATATTGGCTTTTATGATTCCGGTCACAACATCCACTGAAGGACGCTGGGTGGCGACGATCAAGTGCATACCAGCCGCTCGGGACATCTGGGCCAGACGGCAAATGGAATCTTCCACTTCCACCGGGGATACCATCATCAAATCCGCCAATTCATCTATAACGATGACAATATAGGGCATTTTTTGTTCTGCCATCTGGTTATAACGGCTGATATCCCTTACTCCCCGGTCAGCAAACAATTTATAGCGTTTTTCCATTTCATTGACCATCCACTTGAGGATCACCGAAGCTTTTTTAGGATCAGTTACCACCGGGGTAAGCAGGTGGGGTATCCCGTTGTATACTGTGAGTTCCACCATCTTGGGATCAATAAACACCAGTTTCAATTCATCCGGTGTGGTATTATATAAAATACTTATGATAATACTGTTTAAACACACACTCTTGCCCGAACCCGTAGACCCGGCGATCAGCAAATGAGGCATGTCATTTAATCTTCCTACCACCGGGTTGCCGGAAATATCCTCACCCAGAGCAAAAGCCAGGGGACTGGCTATCTTTTTAAAAACGGGTGATGACAATAGATTCCTTAAACCCACACTTAGAATCTTGCTGTTAGGCACTTCGATGCCAATGGCTGATTTCCCCGGTATAGGTGCTTCTATCCTTATTCCGGGCGCCGCCAGGTTCAATTGCAGATCATCGGTCAGGCTGAGGATTTTACTGATTTTGACCCCGGGGGCCGGGGAAAGCTCATAACGGGTCACAGCAGGCCCGCAGCTTACTTGCTTTACTTTTACACTGATACCAAAACTGGAGAAAGTATCCTCTAAAACATTGATGCTGCTCTTTATGTTCTTTTTGTCTATGCTTCTTTCGTCACTGGCAGCGCTCAGTAATTCCAGGGGCGGCTTTTGATAAGCTGAATTGCCGCTTATAATGGGCAAGACTGTGCTGATGGTGCTTTGGTCCAAAATGGTTTTATCCTCAGGTTCTGCAGCCAGTTCCACAGGTCCTGTTTCTTCAACCTCCAGCACCGGCATTGTGCGGGCAGGATCCTTTTCTTTCCCGATGATAAGGGGAGGATTTTTTTCGATCGGCCCCGTCTCTTCCTCCTCATAGAATAATATCCCGGCAAAATATTGACCGGTTTTGCGAGCCCCGGAAGATAGTGCCGCCATGATCTTTTCCAGGGGCTGATTGATGACCATTAAAACAGCAATGATAATACATACAACCAGCAGGATTAAGGTACCTGCCCTGCCCAGGAGCTGCATAAGGGCATAGGCCAGGGCTCCGCCCAGGGCACCGCCTCCCATTCCTTTCAAGCCGGCTTCCAGCTCAGTCAGGCCTTTGGGTATGGTATAAACACTGATGCAAACCAGCAGGGCTAAAAAAAGAATCACCAGGCCCCACATCTGCCCGGACCATATTTTTTTGTTGATACCAATATGGATTGCCCAAAAAAGCAGGAAAAAGGAACTGATAATGGCACCTTCACCCAGCAGCCAGTTTAAGCCGAAGGAGATATAAGTCCCCAGCAAACCGATGAATAAAGCGTCTTCCGGCAGACCATAAAACTTTTTCACACTTAAATAAATAAAGACCGCCAGCATGAGTAAAATCAGGGAAATGATTTCATATTTTACCCTGATGGTCTTTTCCGGCGTCTTCTTTTCCGCCGGCCCGGTCTTTACTTTTTTTGCTTTAGTTTCAGATTTTTTGGCCATCACTACACCTCGAAACTGTGTATAGCTTCCACTTTCGGTACTTACCGCCAATCTCCTTCTTTTTCATCCGCCCCATCTCTTTAAAAGAAAAAATGGTATCCCAGGACCACAGCCCCCAAAACCCACACATAATATGAAAAATATGACAGGCGTCCTCTTTTAACCAGATCCATTACCACCTTGATGGCCAGCAAGCCAAACCCGGCCGCAGAGATAATGCCGACCAGATAAGGAATGTAATGGTTTACATCCATGCCAGCAGCAAATAGATCCGAAAGTTCAAAAATACCTGCCCCCAGTATCACCGGAATGGAGAGCAGGAAGGAAAAGCGGGCAGCAAATTCCCTGTCCAATCCACTCATCAATCCAGCTGCAATGGTGGAACCAGACCGTGATATGCCGGGGATGATGGCAACAGCCTGCATTAAACCTATTACTAACGCATCTTTATAGGAAGTTTCCCGGACTTCTTTGCCGAAGATAGTCACCGCCGCCAGTCTTTCGGAAACCTGTAGTATAACACCGGTAAAAAGCAGGCCCAGTCCAACTACCAGCAATGATTCAAAGGCTCTGGCGAACAACGGGGCCAGAAAAAATCCGGCTAAACCAGCGGGAATGCATCCCACCACGATCAAATAGGTCAATCTGGTAAATGGCTGGCGCAAAATAGCAATGATGTCAGCGCGAAAAGCAACCAGCACTGAGATCAATGTCCCCATATGTACCAAAACCGCAAAGATCAAAGGCTGTTCCTTCACGCCCAGAAGGTTTTGCAATATCACTAAATGACCGGAACTGCTTACGGGCAGGAATTCAGTCAGGCCTTGCACAGCCCCAATCAATAATGCTTCTAATGATGTCAAATCAATTCCCCTTTCAATATTTTGCTGCATAAATTATAGCATAAGGTATGCTATACATGACCTTAAGATACAAAAAGCCGCATCCTTCCCTCTGGCATCGGATGATGCTGATGTAAAAACTATTTACTGTCTTGAATATTTAGCCGCTAATTTAACATAAATTGAAATCCGCCGTCATATTTTCCAATAGGAGGTGTGTCGATGATGCCAAAAAGCATGTCTATCGAACTGGCGGCCTTGATCAAGACCTTGCTGTTTTCCTTTGTTATGGCCTTGATCGCCGGTACTGTCGTGTATTTTACCCCCCTGCAGGAATCATTGTTATCCGCACTGGGAAAAATTATTCTGATCATTACCATTTTCACCGGGGCTTGTCTGGTCAGCAGAAACTATGGAAACAAAGGTCTGGTAAGGGGCCTGGCAATGGGCAGCATATATTTTATCCTTATTGTTGCTGCTACCCTTATATTCGCCCCGGCGGTCCTGAGCTTAGCCAGTGTTGTGTATACGCTGCTGATATCACTGACAGCAGGTGGTTTGGGGGGAATACTGGGCATCGGCCTGGCCGGGAGTTAATAACCAGACTCATATATTTCGCAGCCAGTTGATAAAAAGCAGGATAGTTCCCAGTATAATAAAGCCTGCCGCCAGACAGGGTCTTACTCCCCACATAAATACCACCCCGAAATGAAAAAGGAGCAGTTCTCATACTCCTTTCAATTGTGTTTGTAAAAGCTGACCGACCGGACAAACCAATGAAGCCAGCATAAGCGGCTTACCGGGTTATAGAACTGGCTGTGTTACAAACTGCTTGTTTTGAAGTTCCGCCGGGAGCAGCTTGAACCTGCTCCTAGCTTTTAACCCCACACCTTCATCAAAATATTGCGGACAAGAATAGGAATTTTAAAATAATATATCCTCATTTCTTTTAACCTCCCACCAGCATGATCTACTCTATTCTATGAAAAAGTATTAAAAAGAGTGCCTTATTTAGCTGTGGGCTCTACTCCTGGAGCCAGCCCATTATCTCATCAGCCAATGCAGCTTTTCTGGTGGAAATGGTGTTTTTTATCGGTATACTGCTGAGAAAAACCCGGCCATAGCCCCGGGTCGTAAGGCGATTATCCAGCACCACCACACTCCCCCGATCATTTTCACTGCGGATCAGTCTTCCGACACCCTGCTTGAATCTGACTGCCGCATCCGGCAGGAGGAAATTGCTGAAACTATTGCGGTTTTGCAGGCGGAAATATTTATCTCCAGCACTGCTATATGGTTCTGCCAGGGAACGAAAAGGTAGTTTTACCACTACCAGCAATGTCAGAAGATCCCCTTTCAGATCCACCCCTTCCCAAAAAGTATCCAGTCCCATCAAGACGGCATTATCTTCCCGGGCATATTCCTCCATCAAAGTGCCAAAAGTGCCGTCTTCGTTTTGTACCAGCAGGGGTCTGCCCTCCCGGACGCAGAAAGGCCTGAGCAATTGCGATACTTCCCGCAAACCTTTCCGGGCAGTGAAAAGCACCATGGTCCGGCCCCGGGTCACAGCCAACATATCCATCAACACCCCAGCTGCCGCAGCAGAAAAGTCCCGGTGCTGGGGCTCGGGCATATCATTTAAAATATATAAGCGCGCCTGGTTCTGATAATCAAAGGGGGATTTCTTCAAAAGGAAATCCATCCTGCCTTCTTCCAGGAATCTGTTTAAACCAGCTTTTTCTACGAAATAATCGAATTTGTCCGCAATGGAAAGGGTAGCAGATAACATGATCAACCCGGACAGCCGGGCGTATAATTTGTTTTCCAGCATTTCCCCGATTCTGACATGGGAGGAAGACATTCCTACGGCTTCTTCGCCTTCTGTTTCCAGCCACACGACCCTGGCTTCACTGCCCAGATCTTCTTCCATGATAGTAAAAGAATTGTCATAATTCTCTTCCAGATGAGCAATGATACCGAATAGTTCAGGTTCTTCCTCTTCCTCGATCTCCCGGCTCAGCTGCCGCAGGTTTGTAATCAGCAAATTAAGCTGATGGTGCCAATCATTATAAATCGCCCAGGCTTTACTGAACCATTCTTCTTCAATAATTTCATCAGTCAGTACCAGGGAATAGCTTTCACTGCTTTTTATTCCCCGGGATAACTGCAGATAGAATTGTTCCGTCAGTTCAGCAGTTTTGTCAGTCATAATCAGGGTATCATCTATTGTCAGCTGTGGGTTCTTGCGTTTCAGCTGCCGCAGGTATCCCCTTTTGAAACCTTTATCGTGGAATTCCAGGGCTTTAAGCAATTCGGCTATTTCCCGGCAGGCAAAACTCAGAGAAAGTTTGTCGAAGGATTCCCTTTCCAGAGCGTGTGCTTCATCCACCACCAGGTATCTATATTCCGGCAAAATGCTGTTATCCACCAGGATATCGCTTAAAATCATGGCATGATTGGTGATGATCAAATCTGCCCGTTCCAGACTTTTGATCATCTTCAGCCGGAAACATTTATCCTGATAGCGGCATTTGCTCCTCAGACAGGTACGATGGTCACTGGCCAGCAAAGGCCAGTGCCGCAGCAGTGAGTTTTTCAGATTGATCTCTTTTTTATCTCCGGTGGTGGTTTTCTCTACCCATTTTAATATGGCAGTAATAAAAACCTGTTCCTCTTCATTTAAAGGTTTCTTCCCCGCCAGTATTTCCATATATTTGTTCCAGCAAACGTAATTATCCCTGCCCTTGGCTTCAACATAAATGACATCGATATCAAGAGCCCGCACCAGGTCCGGGATATCCTTTTCCATGATTTGCTGCTGCAATGCCTTTGTTTTGGTGGTTATAACTACTTTCTGCCGCTGGGTTTTGGCCCATTTGATGGCTGGCAGCAAATAAGCCAGGGTCTTTCCCACACCAGTGCCTGCCTCCGCCACCAAAAACCGGTCCTGCAGCAGTGCCTCCGCTATGGCGGCGGCCAGGTCAGCCTGCTCCGAACGGTATTTATAATCTGCTACTGCCTGCTGTAAGATCCCCTGGGGAGTAAAATATTGCCTGATCTCTTCCGAAGTAAAATTGGCCATGATTCTCCTTTTTCCTGCCTGCCTGAAATTCTTTCACTATAGGGGGCGCTAAAACTGTGGCCTGTCCAAATTGGCACAAATAATCCGCTTTAACCAGGTTAAAACGGATTATAATTGTTATATTTCTTCCGGTTCTATTTTCCGGACCTGATTCTTCCGTCCCTGCATTTCTACGGAATAAATCCCGTCCATGGGTATCTGGTCCGCCAGCAAATCACCATAAATCGCTGGCAGCAGTTGGGGACGAAATTTCAAAGACAAGCCGCAGCTGGAAGATATCTCTCTTAAAGTAGGTACCACCATTATTTCCCTTTGCTTTTTTTTCAGGGTCTTTTCCGCTTTAAGAGCGTGGGAGGTGGAATGAAAAGTTATAACACCATATTCCTTTAAATTGATCAAATCCTGTGCCATATCAAACCTCTTCCCCGATGATGCCAACTTTATAAAAACTGGCTTTAGCTGTTGCCAGGAGCTTGCCCTCACTAAAGACCCGAGCCTCGGTAAAAAATATCTGCCGCCCGCTTTTAATGATCTCTCCTGCTGCCATGATGTCTTTACCAAACTGGGCCGGTGCCAAAAAACTTATACTGCAATCCACCGTCACTGCCTTAATACCCAGGGTCCTTATGGCATTCCCCATGGCTGAATCAGCTGCGGTCATAAATAATCCCCCATGGACCATCCCCTGGGCATTGGAATGTTTTATGTCTGTTTCGGCCATTATCTCCGCTTTCCCGGGAGCCAGGCTCCTGATTTTTAATCCCAGCAGCTGATAAAAAGATGATTTAGCATATGCATCGATTATATAATCGAAAACCACCTGGTCAATACCTCTGTTTTCTGCTTCCATTCTTTATTCTCCAGCAATTTTTGTTTATTATAACATAATTAATCTTTGTGCCGCTTCATCCCTTCTTTTTATTCGTCTGAACGGAATAACCGACAATTTCATAAAGCGGAATCAACCAGAAATTTTATCGCTGCAATTATGACATAGCTGATCTCGGGGGTCTATGGCTTCCGGCCTTGCCTGCCCAGGCAGCATGGGGCATAATAGATTAGCAAACCATATGAACAAATGTTTTTCAGAAGATATTACAGAAGGAAGGGAAATAATTTGCGTGAAATCTGTATTCTGGATGCTAAGACCCTGGGACCGGGTATTTACTTTAGCCCTCTGGAACAATGGGGCCGGCTTAAAGTTTATGCAGCCACCGCCCCCCGTGAAACGGCAGAGCGGATTGCCGACAGCGAGATAATTATCAGCAATAAAGTTATCCTGAATGAAAACAATCTTAAAGAAGCTTCACAGCTCAAACTGATCTGTGTCGCTGCCACCGGCACCAATAATGTTGACCTGGCCTATGCAGCCCGCCGGGGGATAACCGTATGCAATGCAGCAGGATATTCTACTTTAAGTGTTGTCCAGCATACTTTTGCCCTGCTGTTTTACCTTTTGCAGTCACCGGCTTACTATGATAGTTATGTGAAATCAGGCCAGTATAGCAGCAGTGATATATTCACCCATTTAGACCGCCCCTTCTGGGAATTGGCGGGGCGGACCTGGGGAATCATTGGTCTGGGGACCATTGGCCGTTCAGTGGCTGATATAGTCAGAGCCTTCGGCTGCCGGGTCATCTATTATTCGACTTCCGGTGTAGATCGTTCAGAGGATTATCAGCGGACAGACCTGGATGAACTGCTGAGAGAATCAGATATTATTTCTATTCATGCCCCATTAAACGAGAAAACACATAACCTTATCGATGCCGACAAATTTAAGCTAATGAAAAAAAACGCCCTGCTCTTGAATCTGGGCCGAGGCGGAATTGTTAATGAAGAAGAACTGGCTGCCGCATTAAATGCCGGTTGCCTGGCCGGCGCCGGATTGGATGTCCTGGAAAACGAACCGCTTAAAAGAGACAACCCTCTTTTGCATCTGGATAAACCGGAAAAACTGCTCATTACTCCCCATATAGCCTGGGCCAGCCAGGAGGCCCGCGCCCGGCTCCTGGAGGAAATATCCCTTAATATCAGCGGGTTTTTAGCCGGTTCACCACGCAATGTGGTGTTTTAGCCACCGCCAGGTTCACCCGGCGGCTTATAATTATTTACCGTGATGGTTTGGCAAGAGCAGACAACCGGTGACTGTCCCCCTGGAATCAGCCCATAAAAAAACGCTATTGGCCTTCTTCAAAGTTGAGTGGTCAACAGCGTTTTTATTCATTTTTTGATCAGATCTTTTCATAAACAGCATAAAGCTGCAAAGCAACCTGGTCAAAGGGGTTGTTCCTTAATTCTTCAGCCAGTTCCCGGGCTGGTGAACGGTCAGCGATTTCCAAAAATTCCTCCCAGCTCATATAATCAAAGGGAACCATTTCCACTTCCTTGAAACCATGGGCCAGAAACATTTTATTTAAAGATTCCGGATCAAAATGGTGCATATGCAGCATGGCAGGAAACATTGTGCCCTCAATACTTTCATGGATTCGCTGTTCAACTTCCCCATAACGGGTGGGAGCCGTTATGAAAACTTTACCCCCGGGTTTTATCACCCGGGAAAATTGTGCAACGATTTTTTCCGGATCATAAGTATGTTCCAGGACATCAAGACAATTTATGGCATCAAAAAATTTATCCGGATAATTAAGGGCATCCAGGCTGCCTTCCGTAAAAGTTATTTCCCGGGCCGGCTCCGATAAAAGCTTTTCCGCAGTAGGAAATTCGCATTGGACAGCAATATCACCCAATTCTTCTTCGATGAGATTTATCACCCGGGGGAATATTTCTTTTTCCCCCTTTTTCATCATATTAGATAGAGCCGCCCCTCTCTCCAGACGAGCCCGACAGGCATCAATGGAATAAACCGTCATATACTGGCTCATGACCAGAGAAGCAAAACCAGCACCGCATCCCGCATCCAGAACCTTACCTTCCAGTTCCTTCAGGGAAGGATAGGCATATTTAAGAAAAGAATATTCCCCCCCGGAAGAAAAATTCTGCAAGGCAATGATTTCATTCATTGTGAACAGGTCTTCCTGACTCAAGAAAGAACCGATCTCTTTTCTGAACCAATTGCGCAGTTCTACCCGGTCATTTAAGGCCCGGCTCAAATCATCCAAATTGTCACAACCAGCCTTTTCCATTAACCGGTTTTGTTCCTCACTGCTCATCACCCGCCATATGTACTCCACGAAAAAGGGGAAACACACATTGCCATGGACATTAAATAATATGGCCTGATCCGGGCGGTTACGCCTTAATTCATTGGCAGCATTATGAAATTTGAGCAGAAATGCTATTGCTTCCTCATCATTACGGGAAAACATTTTGGCGTAATCAGCGGCCAGGTCAGTACTTTCCGGCAGCAATTCCTGATAAATCTTTCTCACTTCCGGTTCTGTTACTTTAAAATAATAATTAAAAAAGTCCTCTAAAATCACTATTTAACCCCCTCCTATTCATTCGCCCACGATCAGACTGCAGGTCCTGTCATAACCCCCTGCTTGTACGTCAGTATCCAATTCCCATGCGATCCTGGTTTCCAAAAAAGCCCGGTTATTATATAAAGGCAGTTCAGGCATAATGGCCAGTCCCGAAGAATGGTAGCCCAGGCGGCTCTGTCCTTCAAAAACATAATCCTGATAATAATTTTGCACCGCCGGCAATATTTTTACTGCGGACATCCCGCTGGACCCTTCGACAGTAAAGCCGACCCGGTTTTTAAAGGCACTGCCCTCACCGGTTTTTAAATCATAGACATAATCGATGGTACCAGGTTGTGTATAATCAAATTCTTCTCTTTTATATTCTATTCCGGCAGGAATCAAAACCGTAATATCATCAATGCTATATTTTATCCCTCCGCCGGAACCCCCCATCAGACCCAGAAAAGCACTGGGCTTAAAATCAATTTCGTCTGAAGGAGTAGCTGAAGTCACCAGCTGCGGCACCAGGATTATCTCTCCTTTATCAAGGCTTCCATCTGCTTCCGCCTCCATCCTGACCTTTAGATGCCCAGGTCCGGTTTCAAAGTGCTTGCGGACCAAAATATTCAAGCTGCTGCCAGGGATACTGGCGGAAAAAGAACAGCTCAAGGTCACCGCTGCGCCTTCTTCACTTGGGGCGATATTTTCAATGGTGAATTCCCGGTGAGTCAGATTGCCCAGGGATATCCTCTGTCCCTCATATTCCCAATATAAATCACAGCGCAGGGATTTCCTGCAGATCTCCCTGCGGCCACCTTCGGGATAAAACCTGATCCCCATTTGACTGTCGGCTTCAGTAAAGACCAGTGGATAGGCATATTTGTATATGGCATTATAAGCTTTTATGCCGCTGCCGATATCAGCTGCCAGCATAGCATGAGCCTTTTCCGCATCCTGGTCCAGAATCGGATCTATTATATGCTGGTAACTTATACACCCCCCCTTGGTATCAATGACCACAAATTGATCCCCGGTACGGATCACTACTTCATCCCGTCCGTCCATATCCCAGTCCCTTACCTCAACAGCTGCCGGTTCCGGCAGTCCGACCCGGCCATGCAGGGCTATCAATACCCGATAAGCTGTTTCCAGATAGGCCAGACCCTGCATATCATAATAGGGCGAAGAACCATAACTGGGGTGACGGCTGGCCCATTTCGGATCTTCCTGATAAACCAGATTGCGCACCCTGTTGATGGTGGCGTATTGATTACCGGTTTTGGGGTCATACTCATCCTTGATTATGGTTTCCACTATCTGATAACGTTCCGTTGATTGCAGCAACGAACGTATTGTTGATTCCTTCAGTCCCTGTTCCTCCCGGCCAAATTTTTCTTCTGCCCAGGAGCCTATAACAGCAGCTTCAAATTCTTGCTGCAAAGCTTCCACGTCCCGGAGACGGCAAATCACCTGGCGCAAACGTTCATCACCAAAAGTAACGCCGCGGATACCGCGCCGGGCAGTCCAGTTTTCCCATTCCTTATAGCTATGACTGGACTTTACCGGATAAGTATTTAAAATTCCCTGTTGCTGCAAATAATCCTTCAAACCAATGAAAGATACTTCCTCATCCTGGGTGACCAGTTCGAAGAATTCCAGCAGCCACTCAGTATCACCGGCCGGGTCCTTGCTCCACTGGCCAAATTTCTCAGCATCTTCAAAAATCACTACCAACGGCTTTATTTCGGGTTTGCCGTATCGTTCTGCATAGTCAGCCGCCTTTTCCAGGATGTCCTTAATATAAAAGAAATAATGACCGGGTTTGATACGCACCCGATCCTCCGCAGTAAAACCATCCCTTTTAAGCAATTGATATCTGAACTGACTGTGGACCGGAAGCCCCACAAAGGACTGCCCATTGATCTCATCCCTTAAGGCAAAATGCAGTATCTCCTGGGGCAGATGACTGATGGTGGTTTTGGAGAAGGGATCCTTAAAACCAAAATGTTTAAGGCAATAATCACTTTCTGAGCCCGGGTAGGAAAAATGACTTTCATAAAACGTTTCGGCATCCAGATAGAAAATTGCCGGAGCATCCATCAATCCGGCCGCATAGGCCACTTCACCCAAAACCAGTTCACCGCATTCCCTTTCCACCAGATGGATACCCTGCCACTGAGTACTAGGAACTCCCAGGGTTCCTTGCAATAATTCATCATACTTTTTAAGCTGATAGTAAAAATCATCCCGGCGTGATGACAACTGTATAAAAGGCTCATCAGCCAGACCGCCAATCATTCCAATTTTATTTCTTTTAAGCAGTTTTTTAAAATCTTTGATATAATCTGGTTTTTGATCCTGCAGCCAGTAAAGAAAAGGACCGGAAAAATGCAGGTTTATATAATACCCTTCCATTTCCACCGACCGGGCCAGCAGTTCCAGCCAGGGCTTATAGGAATTGACGAAAGCTTCTTCCCTGGTTTTATGTAATTGGAAATGGGGCTGATGGAAATGGGGACAGAAGGCAATATAACCTTTCATGAATATACCTCCTATAAATCATTGAAGAAATCATCTTCATACTGGGTCTTTCTAAGCCATTGCCGGAATTCTTCATTTAAATCCTGATTGCGCACACTCTCACCCAGGCGCAGCAGTTTGGTGTAATGCTCAAAAAATCTTTTCATGGCATAATCCCGGGTCTGGTTGCCGCTGACCATGAACAGCCAATCGCTGCTTTCAATTAGCAATAATTCTTTTAAAGCCTGTTCCACTACATCCTGACTGAGCAAACTGCCATCAGCAAAGATCTTTAAATCGTCATATTCACCGCCGGCTTTTTTTATAATATCCCACATCCAGGCAGTTTCATCATTATGCCAGACATAATGTTTTCCCCCCATGCCCCAGGAGGATTCATGGAGTTGGGCTTCATGTCTGGCCTGCCCTGCATCCTGAGGCAGGATCAAATCGATGTTTTCCCTGGCATTGACCTGGCGGATGACTTCTTCCAGCCATTGAACACCTTCCCACCACCAATGACCAAATAATTCGGTATCATAACATCCCACAATCAGCGGTGACGCAAAGCCCAGTTTTCGGGCCTCTTTTCCGGTAGTCTGCAGGCTGTCGATAAAATGCCCGGCATGTTCCCGTACTTTTTCCCTGGCCTGTTCGGAGTGATATACCATTTTACTTTCGGTATTGTTGCGGTCTGTAACCCGCCAGTATTTAAGACCGGAGCGGGGTGATTGCTTATGAAACTCCCGATAATCTATATCACCAGGGTAACCGTAATCAGCTGACCATACCTGATGGCTCACCATGGAATTGCGGCCAAAAACCGCGATATCCTTGCCTTCGACTTTGTAAGGACGGTAGGTGCTGAGTCCCGTGGAGGCAAATGTCTCTATTTCGATTACCTCATCATCGATACCCTGACTGAGTACTCCGATAGGTTTGCCGCCTTCAATGGCATGACTGTCGACATAAAAATATTCGAAACCATATTCCAGCAAAACATCTTCCATGCCTTTGAAATAACCGCATTCCGGCAGCCAGAATCCCCGGGGTGAACAACCGAAATACTTCTGGTAGATCTTTTTACCCCATTCCACCTGGCGCTCCAAACTGTTTTTTTCCAACAAAGGCAAATAAGCATGAGTAGCCGCGGTTGTAATAATTTCAATTTTACCTTCATCCTGCATTTGTCTGGCCATCCCCACGATGTCCTTATCCATTTCCACGATAAAATCACGTCTGATATCCCGGTAGAAACGATGGTAAAAAGCTGCCAATCCGGCCATTTCCGGTTCAGCCGCCGCTAAGTAGTATTTTTCTTCTTCCCGCGCCAGATTTTCACGTTCTTTTAAATAGCCGATAAATTGTTCCTGTATATATTTGGAATTCAACTGTTCCAGCAAGGTAGGACTTAAACTGAGTGTCACCGGCACTTTAAGACCCTCTTCCCACATGCGGCGCCAGCTTAACAGCATGGGGATATAGGTTTCGGCCATTGATTCATACAGCCATACTTCTCCAAAGGGCCATCTTCCCTGTCTCTTTACATAAGGTATATGACTATGCAAAACCAACATCAATTTTGAGTCCAATGCTGATACACCTCTTTAAATACTTGCTCGCCGCCCCGATTTATTCAAAACCTGCTGATAGACACTGATGGTCGAATCGGCAATTATATCCCAGTTGTAGACTGTTTCTATAGTCTGGATCCCATTTCTTTTCAATCGGTCCGCCATTTGTTGATCGGCTAAAACTTTAATTATTGCCTCGGCCAGATCGTCTATGTCTCCGGGTTTGACTTTCAGGCCATTAAAACCGTCCTGAACAATTCCCGCCAGCCCGCCCACGTCTCCCACAATAACCGGTGTATTGGTGGCCATGGCTTCCAATGCCACAATGCCAAAGGGTTCATAAAGGCTGGGGAAAACTGCTACCTGGGCCCGGTGATAAAGATAATTACGAGCCTCTTCTTTGATAAAGCCGGTATAAAGAATGCGATTATTTATGCCCAGTTCCAGGGCAGCCTTATCCAGATCATTTTTCATCGGTCCTTTGCCGCCGATAACCAGCCGGGCATCAGGAATTTTGTAAAGCACCTGGGGAAATGCCTGTACCAAGTGCCAGATGCCTTTTTCCGGCACCAGCCGACCAATAAAAAAAACGACTTTGTCGTCAGCATCAAATTTAAAACGTGGTTTTTTTGGCAGTTTAACAAATTGTTCCGGCTCTACTCCATTGGGTATAACTGCCAGTTCGTGTTCGAAAGGCCCGAATAGACTGCTTATTTCATCCCTCATGTAATCACTGCAGCAAATGATCCTTTCCGCTTCCAGTGCCATGTTCTTTTCTATTTCGTTGATTTCATTCTGTATGCGGTTATGCAGGCCCAGGTTACGGCCATGTTCAGTAGCATGAATGGTGGTTACTAATGGCAGTTCAAATATTTTGGCTACCGCACGCCCGGCATAAGCCACCAGCCAATCATGGGCGTGCACCAGTTCAAAACCGCCAATGGCAGCATTGATCCGAACCGCTTCCTTGATGGCCTCACTATTGAAAGTAAAAGTCCAGGATTTAAAATTGCCTCCATCACCGGCAGGACTACCGGCGCGATGAATAAATACCCCGCTGTCTATTTCATAATCAGGGGTCCCTTTTACCCGGGGTGTTATGATATGGACCTCTACCCCTTTGCGGGCCAGGAAACGGCTCAAGTCATAAACATGCTGTCCCAGCCCTCCCACCATATTAGGGGGATATTCCCAGCTGAACATCAAAACCTTCACGCACAATTCCCTCGTTTGTAACTTTTTTTAATAATACTACCAGATATTTGTTCCTATTGTAAGACATTTTGCTTATAATATTCTCAGGCTGTAATATTTAGCATTCAACAAAATGGAGGTTAATAAATGAACATTGCCAGTGAAAAACAACTGCACCCATCGATTATTAAAGATATAACCCTGGCACCCTATGGTTATAAAAAATTGGAATGGGTCAAACAAAACATGCCGGTTTTAAATATGTTAAGAAAGGAATTCGAAGCATCCCAACCGCTGAAAAACATGACAGTTGTTTGCTGTCTGCATCTGGAAGCTAAAACCGGTTATCTGCTGCAGACCCTGCAGGCAGCGGGGGCCCGGGTGGTTGCCTGCGGCAGCAACCCTTTATCCACCCAGGATGATGTGGTAGCCGCATTAGTGGATTCAGGCATTACTGTTTATGCTCTTTATGGAGAAACACCGGAGGAATACTATAAGTTTTTAGAATTGGCCCTGGATTCCTACCCCGATGCCATCATTGATGACGGCGCTGATGTGGTGACAATGCTCCACAAAGAAAGACGGGAACAAGCTAAATCGATTATAGGCGGATGTGAAGAAACCACAACCGGCATTGTTCGCCTGCGTTCAATGGATGAAGATCAAACCCTGCTCTTCCCGATGATGGCAGTCAATGATGCTTACATGAAATACTTGTTTGACAACCGCTATGGCACCGGACAATCGGTTTGGGACAGTATCAACCGCACCACCAACCTGGTCGTAGCCGGCAAATATGTGGTGGTGGCTGGTTATGGCTGGTGCGGCAAAGGTGTTGCACTGCGGGCTCTGGGAATGGGGGCTAAAATAATCGTCACCGAAATAGATCCTATCAAAGCCAATGAAGCCATAATGGATGGTTTTGAAGTAATGCCCATGTCGGAAGCCGCCAAACTGGGTGATATCTTTATAACCGTTACCGGCAATATCAATGTGATTCGCAAAGAGCATATGATCCTTATGAAGGATCAGGCCATAATGGCTAATGCCGGCCATTTTGATGTGGAGATCAGCAAACCGGATCTTAATGAACTGGCCAGTTCCACCCGTTTAATCAGAAATAATGTGGAGGAATTCGTCCTGGCCGATGGACGCAAACTTTATCTGCTGGCTGAAGGGCGCCTGGTCAATCTGGCTGCCGGCGACGGACACCCGGCTGAAGTTATGGATCTGAGTTTCTCCCTGCAGGCCTTATCACTGATCTATGTAATTCAAAACCGTGAGGACCTTGGGCTTCATGTTTACAATGTGCCGGCTGAAATCGACGAAAAGGTGGCCCAGCTGAAACTCAAGGCCAATCAGATAAATATCGATCAGCTGACAGATGAACAGGAAAAATATCTGGCCAGCTGGGACCATAATAAATAGCCGCATAACCAAACCGCCTTTTGCGTAAAATATCTGGGAAGATAGCAAAAGGCGGTTTTTTCATGGATATCCTTAAAAACAAACCGGTGATCATCTTTTTCCTGGTGCTGCTGATGATTATTGCAGCGGCCTATCTGCTCCATTCCCTTTACCCCCCACAGCGATTGCCCCTGCGCATAGATGAAATCGACAGCTCTTCCGCTGTATGTTTCACCATAAAAGATCATCAGGGTAATGTGATAATGCAGACCGGCCTGCCGGTGACCACTGACGATGAATTCATAAATGCCGACGATTTCCACTATGTGGTGGTAAAAGTCAAAGGTAATTCAGCTATTGCCGAATTGAAGGAAGAACGAGCTGCCGGGGACTTAATATTCACCCCCGCTGATTTAACCATCACAGCTGCTGTATCGGAAATATTCAGTTCCCCGGTAAAAACAAAAGAAGTGGTCATTTATCATACCCATAGTGATGAAAGCTATATCCCCACTTCCGGGACGGATTCACAAAAAGAGGGCGGGGATATCCTGGCGGTGGGCAAGGCTTTTAAAGAGTCTCTGGGCAAAGCCAATATAGATGCTGTACATAGCGGGGAGAACCATTATCCCCACGATATCAATGCCTATCATCGCTCCCGCAAAACCCTGGTCAAATTGTTAAAACCGGGTCCTGATGCCGCTTTTGATATACATCGGGATGCCACCCCGGCCAGTGCTTATCACACCAGTATCAATGGCATTGACGCCGCTAAAGTCATGATCGTAGTGGGCCGAACAAATTTTAATATGCAGACCAATCTGCGCTATGCTAAAAGGATCAAAGATATCTGCGACCAGGCCCATCCCGGATTGATACGGGGCATATTCATCGGCAAAGGCAATTATAATCAGGATCTTTACCCCAGTGCCCTTCTCTTTGAAATCGGCAGTCAGAACAATTCGCTGCCCATGGCTGAAATCGGCGCCCGCAGTTTAGCTGATGCCATTGCCATTGATTTTGCCCGGACCGAATAAAATTTCAACTATTTTCTTTTGACCTTTGGCCTGCATCTTTGGTATAATCAGTAAGCAATATGCGCCCGTAGCTCAGTGGATAGAGCACCGGCCTCCGGAGCCGGGAGCGGAGGTTCGATTCCTCTCGGGCGTACCATCGATTAAATCAGCATTTTCGTCACATTTGAAAATGCTTTTTTTGTTTCTTACACAAGTTTTTTAACCCCCCTTAGACCTGTAAATTGCTCCTCAACAACGGCACATTTAACAAGCGGGGTGGCCCAACCATGGCATTTTCACATCTACCCGCAATAAAATAAGATCACATAATTAAGAAGCCTGCCCTGCCTTCGGAAACAGCGGGAATAAGTCTGGCTGTGTTATAATATTTTATCGCCATAGAATCAAAGAGGAGAAACGGAATGCGGGATTTTTTTAATAAAATCAGATCAAAATATAAAGTAAAAGATCTTATAAAAAACTTTATAATCCTCTGGCTGATATATGCTCTCATTACCGGGGCTTTTGCCTTTATCATACATAAGGAAGTTTCCCCCGAATATGAAGCGAAATCCGCTGCTGTTGATTTTTATTCTGATACTTATGGCCCGGATAGAGGGATATTGATAGATGATCCCCTCACATCAGGAGTAGCAAGACTGGCCATCGTTAGAGGTGCAGAGAAAACCCTGGACGTTGCCTATTTTGCCATTGAAGCCGGTGAGACCCCCAATCTTTTTTTCGCTTCATTATTGGACGCAGCTGACAGAGGCGTTGAAGTTAATCTTTTATTGGATGGTATCTTTCACGGCATCAACAAAGAATTAAGACCCATGTTTTATATTTTTTCCCTGCATCCCAATATGAATCTGAAGTTTTATGAACCCTTAAATCCCCTTATGCCCTGGACCTTCAACAATAGGATGCATGACAAATTCATTATTGCTGACAATAATTATGCCATTATCGGGGGCAGAAATATAGGTGACCGATTCTTTGCCCCGGAATGGCATGATAAAAGGATCACCAATGACCGGGATATAATAATAATCAATACCTTACCCGGGGATGAATCCAGTGTAATCAACCAAATGTCAGCTTATTTTGATGAGCTCTGGAGCCATAAATATTCCAGGTCGATACATAAAAATATCCTCCAGGTGAGATATCTGCTGGCAGTAAAAAAAGGCTCTGAGCTGAAAGAAAAATTCACCCTGGTCATGGAGCATAATAAGGAAGTGCTGGATCAGCCAGTAGATTTAATGGAATTATCCTTTCCCACCCATAAAATTTCCCTGATCCATAATCCCATAACAAGGTTTTCCAAAGAGCCCTGGTGCTGGTATGAGTTGACCCGTATTATGAAAAACGCCCAAAAATCTATTTTTATTCAAAGTCCCTATGTTATTCTTAGCCAACCCATGCAAAAAGGCTATCTTAATAAAGAGGATTTCGCCGATATTGATGTGACGATTCTAACCAACTCCATGGGAAACACCTTCAATATACCTGCTTTTTCCAGTTATTTAAACCACCGCAAGAAAATAGTGGATAATGGTGTGACTCTATATGAGTATCAAGCCCCGGATTCCTTGCACACCAAAACTTTTGCTATAGATGATGATCTTCTGGCTCTGGGTTCCTTTAATTTAGACCCCCGCAGCTCCTTTTTAAGCACCGAATCCATGGTGGTGATCCATAGCCCGGAAGCAGTCACCGAATTGAAGAAAGGCCTGACGGAGTATATGGAGGCCAGTCTGGAGGTGGGCAGGGATTACAGCTATAAACAAGGTGGTCCTGTCGACGCAATTATAGTGCACCCCTTCAAAAAATTTGCTCTGACCCTGTTATCCTATCTGGCCAGATTATTTGAATATTTGTTTTAACCCCGATCGGCTGACCAGGGGGCGACGCCATGAAAGCTGAAAGCTGAAAGTAGAAAGAAGAAAGTTGAAAGTTGAAAGTTGGAACCATGAGTAATATTAGGCCGCAGGCGGTGTATGGCTGACCCCTCTGTCTGCCCGTGGGGATAAAGGCCAGGGGCAGTCCCTGTGGCGGGGCATGCGCTGCAGGGACTGCCCCTGCTGTTATAGAAAAGCAGAAAGAAGAAAGCTGAAAGTTGGAACCTTGATGAATATAGTGCTCCAGGCACTTTAGGGGTCGACGCCTCTGTCGACCCGCGGGGAAGTGACCTGCGCTGCCGGGGGGAAATTATTATTTTCCCAGATCTGCAGTTGTGCGGCAGGCCTGGACGACTGCCTGGATGGCGGCACTGCGAAAACCGTTTTTTTCCAGTTCCCCTACCCCCACGATAGTGGAACCTCCCGGTGAGCAAACCGCATCTTTCAGGTCACTGGGGTGTCCGCCATTTTCCAGCAGCATGGCTGCTGCCCCTTTGACTGCCTGGGCGGCGAAAAGATAGCCCTGTTCCCGGGTAAGCCCAACTGTAACAGCACCATCGGCCAGGGCTTCTATGAACATATAAGTAAAAGCCGGTGTACACCCGCCGACAACAGTAGCGGCATCGGCCAGTCCCTCATTATCCAGCCGCAAAACCTGGCCGCAGGTCTTAAGATAGGCTTCCAGTTCAGCCACTTCTTCCTCTGCCACGCCGTGGCCGGCAATTACTATCATAAGCCCTGCCCCGATTAATGCCGGGGTATTGGCCAGGACCCTGATGATCGGTACCCTGGCATCAGATTCAGCCAGGATTTCCCCTATTTTATCCGTGGAGATCCCGGCAGCTATGGAAACCAGTACTTGCTTATGTCCCCGGGCGGCGTTTTCTTGCAACTGGGGGGCTATTTCTTTCAATAATGCCGGCAGCACCTGGGGCTTTACACCCAATACTATATAATGTGCCGCTTTCACTGCGGCATAATTATCCTCTGCCAGTGTACAACCCAGATCCGCAGCTATTCTAGCGGCTTTTTCGCGGTTTATGTCAGTTATCACCATTTCTTCCGGTGCTATGGCCCGGCAAACTGAATTGATGATGGCTCCCCCCATGTTCCCCGTCCCGATAAAGGCAATTTTCTTCCCCATCATATCCTGATCCTTTCCTGTATCAATTCCTTTATTGGTATTATCACCTATTTGCCCCCGGCCTGTCAGCAGTAAAATTTCAACATGACCGGTAGTACCCCGGTATCTATTTTATTCTCCTTGCTGGCGATTTTGTCCGCAACAGACAAAAACATCTCCCGGACCATGATGGAAACCGGGAGATGTTTTTGTTGCTATTTTTTATTCTTTTTAGCCGGAGCAGGCGGGTTGCTTTTAAATGCTTTCCGATACATATAACGAAGGGACAGGATGGGACTGTTGACCATCATCCTGGGCCCGGAATACTGCATGACGGTTTTGATCCTCTCCCTCATTTCCGGTTTGAAGCAATGCACTGTGCATTTTGAGCATACCGGTTTATCATCACCATAAAAGCACCTGTCGATACGCTGCCCGGCATAATCCAGCAGTTCCCGGCATTCAGGGCAAAGCTGGTCCTTGCCCGCGACATGCATATGATTACAATACATGGTGATCATCTTTTGTACTGTCTGCATTTCCAATTTTCTTGAAAAAGCCATTATCCCTCCGGTATCCCCCGGTTGATCCCTTTTATATCCTTTTACGCTCCCATGAACAAGGCAATATCGTCTTCAACGGTGCCAATCCCGGCAATGCCGAAATTATCTATCAGCACCTGGGCTACGTTGGGGGAAAGGAATCCCGGCAAAGTCGGTCCCAAATGAATGTTTTTTACACCCAGGTACAATAAGGCCAGGAGAACGATCACTGCCTTCTGTTCATACCAGGCAATATTGTATGCTATGGGCAGATCATTGACATCTTCCAGTCCGAAGACCTCTTTTAGTTTTAGGGCGATAAGAGCCAGGGAGTAAGAATCATTGCACTGCCCTGCATCCAGTATCCGGGGGATCCCGCCGATATCACCCAGATCCAGTTTGTTATATTTATATTTGGCACAGCCGGCGGTTAAAATCACGGTGTCCTGGGGCAGGCTCCGGGCAAATTCTGTGTAATATTCCCGACTTTTCATCCTGCCATCACATCCAGCCATGACGAAGAACTTTTTAATGGCCCCGGCTTTTATAGCTTCAACTACCTTATCGGCCAGAGCAAAGACCTGCTCATGAGCAAAGCCTCCCACAATGGTACCGGTTTCGATCTCTGCCGGTGCCGGTAAAGACCTGGCCATTTTAATGATGGCGGAAAAATCTTTATTTCCCTGTTCATCTGCTGATATATGCTCACAACCGGGGAATCCGGCAGCACCTGTTGTAAATATCCGGGCTTTGATTTCCTCTTTTCGAGGAGGGACAATACAATTGGTGGTAAAAAGGATCGGACCTCTGAAAGATTCAAACTCTTCCAGCTGTTTCCACCAGGCATTGCCATAGTTGCCGGCCAGATGGTCATATTTTTTAAAGGCCGGGTAGTAATGGGCTGGCAGCATTTCACTGTGGGTATAAACGTCAACACCCGTCCCTTTGGTCTGCTCCAGCAATTGTTCCAGATCAGTCAAATCATGTCCGGTTATCAGTATTGCCGGGTTATTCCTTACACCGATATTTACCTCGGTCAGTTCAGGATGACCATATTTGCTGGTATTGGCTTCATCCAGCAGGGCCATAGCGGCTACCCCAAATTCGCCGGTCTTCAAGGTCAGAGCAACCAATTGATCTGCCGTCAGACTATCATCCAGCAGTCCTGCCAGTGCCTCATAGGCAAAAGCATAGATATCCGGATTTTCAAAGCCCAGGTTCAAAGCATGATGCGCATATGCTGCCATACCTTTTAAACCATATGTGATCAGTTCCCTTAAGGAACGGATATCTTCATTTTCCGTAGCCAGTACACCTACATGGGCTGCCTTTGCCAGCATATCTTCCCGGGATGCCACGGTAAAGACCGCTGCGTCATGCCATTGATGATCCGCTGCCTTACTTCTTAATTCGTCCCTCATTGACAATAAATCCCGGATAGCTTTGACAAAAGCTTCATCATCGAAATTGGCATTGGTGATGGTCATGAACAAACCGTTAAAAACCGTATGGTTCACGGAGTTGATTTCTTTTACATCGAATTTCCCTTTAACAACGACTTCTGCTATCCCCTTGACAGTATAGATCAGCAGATCCTGCAGCCGGGCAACTTCCGGGGTCTTTCCACATACCCCTTTGACATCACAGCCTTTATTTCTGGCTGTTTCCTGGCACTGATAGCAAAACATATTCATTACCTATTCTTCCTCCCTCAGTTTATTTATAAATTGGTGCAGCTGGGATTATTGTCTCTGCCAGAAATTATAACTGAGGTCCGTACTGCGTTATGTTGCCTGGGCAACATAACGCCCACGAAATAAAACTTTTCCCGCCTTGCTGATGCCAGCCTTTTATTCCATGGTTTTATAAAGCCGGAAAGTACTTTTATTATAATCAATGAGGCCATCGGCTTTCATCCGCGACAGCTCCCTGGATAAGGCGCTGCGGTCCGCACCCAAATAATCAGCCAGTTCCAATCTTCCCATGGGAACTGTGAAATTTTTGTCATTATGATGCTGGGCCTGCTGAGATAGATAGGCCAGGATCTTTTCCCGCAATGTCTTATGGGAGATGATCTCCAGCTTCTCCATCAATTGCATGTTCTTCTGGGCGATCAGCAAGACCATATTATCTATTAGCTGATGATGGAACTGGCAAGCTTTGGTACAGGAATGCAGCAGTTTATTAAAGGAAAGGAAGAGGATCTCACAGTCAGCTGCTGCCCGAAATGAAACATTGCTGCTTCCGGAGCCGCTGATAACAAAAGTTTCTCCAAAAATATTCTTTTCCAGTATCAGTGCCATAATGTCAGTGTTTCCCCAAACGTCTTCCTTGAGCATTTGCACCGTTCCGCGCAGAACTACACCGACAGAGTCGATGCTGTCGCCAGAATGGGTTATATAATTGCCTTTTTTATAAAATTTGACATATGGTTCAAGACACACCAGCATGGTTTCTATATCAGCCGGGGCAATATTTCTAAAAAGGGGCACATCATTGAGCAAATCAGTATAATTTTTCACCATTTCCCTCCTTGGCTATCCATATTATAATGGCATAAGATTGCCGAAGCAACGCCAGGGGAGATTAAGACAGGATTTTGCTTTTGCCAATAACCTGCCCTTATTCCCCCTCGCGGCAAGGTTAATGTCTTGTCAGTTTTATAATGCTTATAATAAAATGCTCTGAGTTTTTAAGCATTAAAAACCCAGAGCATCCTGACATGCTTACAATTATGCGCCGGCCAATACAATTACCGATTTGCTGACATTTATTTATCCAATTTCTACCTCCGCTTCCTGAAGATAATATTGATTACAAACTATAATATGTTTTTAAGATTGACTTTTTCTTTTTCCGGCAGGTGTTTTACCATTAGCCTGATCTCAGCCAATTGCCCCAGGGCCAGACTCCTCTTTTCTTCGTTTATATATTCTTTGGCCCGGGCCAGGGAAAACTCTATATTATCCATTTCCTGATGGTCAATGATTATCGGCCACCATCTGGCATAATCCCCCCAGCGCGATTCCAGTTTTTTTATATTTTCCCTGGCATTTTCCCAATCATTGCTTTTAATATCCTGACAAACCATCTCGATGCGCTCACTTAAATGATCACTGGCTTCCTGCAGTGAATCATTGACCCAGAGGCCGGCACTGAAAATCAATACCGTGGAAATAATGATAGCAATGAATATTCTCATAGCAGCTCCTTACAGATCAGCTTTTATTCTGGAAAAATAGCTGTCCCTGGGCATCTTGATGAGCATAAAAGACTTTTTTACTGGTAGTGCCCTTTTTTCTAAATTCTTTTTCCAGCCAATCCAGATCCTGGTCTATCTTGCGCAGGTTTTTATGATTTACTTTACCATCGGTCACCAGCGTGACCGGCAGACTTTCGTGACCGGGAGCTATCCCCAGGTCGCCTGGTTGTATGGGTCTCTTTTCAGATTTCAAAATAACGCTTAAATTTCCGCTGGTCTCCAGAATAGCAAATTCCACATCGGCAATATTACTCACGTTTTTATCCCGCAATTGTTCCAGTAAATCATTTATGTTATAGCGCAGCTTGCGCATCTCCTTTTCCATAAGCCTGGCATTTTCGATCAAAACACTGGGCCGCCCGCAAATAATACCCCGGGCGCTTTCACTTTTCAAGGATAAGAAAGAAAGTGTCACATGGGCAGCAAAAAGTGTGAAGATAGGAATCAGTCCATTAATGATGGGAATACTGGTATTTTGCATGGGAATAGCGGCCAGTTCAGATATCATTATAATAATGACCAATTCATAGGGCTGCAGCTGACCTATCTGCCGTTTTCCCATGAGGCGCAGAAAAATTACCGTCGCCGCGAATAATATCAATGTGCGAATAATAAAAAGATTCATGACTTCCACCTGAATATAACTAATACTTAATGTTTAGTTATATCCCAGTAAGTCTTTTTCAATACCATCTGGGGAAAAAATCATGAGTCGCTACAGGCATGTGAAGGATGGAATCAATCATTACCGCCCTTTATCTTCACCAGGTGATACCTCATTAAGATAGCGCAGCAATATATATTCGAAATTCTCTATTTTATGGGGCAGCAGACATTGACTGCAATCTTTGAGGCCGTTATCCAGGGTGGTATAATCCCCGCCGCAGTCTTGCAGGGGATATAAAGGGCAGTAACAAAAAAAGCAGTTTATAAACAGCAGGTCATGGCAGGGATAATAGGGGCAATCATAGCGGCAGAAATAATGCATTATATCCACCTGTTCACCTCATTTAAGAAAGGTATCTTCCAGCCATTGCAAGGTTATTTCTTCCCGTAACTCAATCATATCAGTAAATCTATGATCCGCATTCTCAATCAAAGCCAGGGTGGAGCGGGGAAGACTCTCATGGATAGCCAGGGCATTGGTGAAATCCACCACTTCATCGGCCTGCCCATGGCAGATAAAGGCCGGTTTTCCTGATAAAACCGCCAGATTGCGCTGTAGTTCATGCTGGTCGAAATCCCTTACCAGTTCCGGTCGCAATATGTATTCCCGTTCGCCGTCCATGACCTTGATGTTTCGGCCTTCCGCCAATTCTTCGTATAAATTGCCCAGAATCCGCTGGAAGGTGTTTTTCACATCCAGAGGCGCCGACCAGAAAATACAGCCTTTGACCGAGGACGGGTGCTGCCTCAGGGCAAGAATGGTACTGCCTCCAAAGCTTCTGCCCAGAAGGATCAAAGGCAGTTTAAAGTTTTCTTCCACATAATCAATTACTGTTTTTAAATCATCGGCCTGACTGCTCAGAGTAACGGAAGAAAATTCTCCCCCGCTCTCCCCTGAACCGCCAAAATCAAAAGCCAGGGTACCCAATCCCCTGGTATAAAACTCCGCTGCCAGAGTAAATATTCTGCCCCGATTCTCTTTGGCCCCAAAAAAGCCATGGCAGACAATCACCAGGTAAAAGGGTTGCGGGGGCAAGTCCAGCCAGGCAGCCAAATTAGTCCCATCGTTTTTGCCTATAGTAATCTTTTTCATATAACACCTTTGCTTTACAGGGGTTTTTTCTGTTTATTAGCTTCATCGGATTCATACCGAACTTTGTTGCTGCAATAATCACATATGAATCCGGGCAATTCCCCCTTTTTTTCTGCCATTTTTTTATAATCCGGATGTTCTTCATCCACATTAAATACTTTGGCACACAGCAGACACCGGGCAGCAATAGATTTCATTTTACTTCCCCTCCCCACCAAAATTTATCAATCGGTTTCGGCTTCATTGACTATAAGCATGTAAAGTACCCGCTGGTAATTAAATGAACCAATAATATTTCCGTTTTTATCATACAAATAATTCAGTGAAGATCCGCCGACATAGACGGTTCCATCTTTGTCCACCCCCAGATTGTTTACATATCCGGTTAATATCTCATCATCGGTGAAGGTGATCTCAACTTTGATCAATTGATGCCTGTCATCACGCTGAGTGTAATCCTTGATATTGAAACCGCACCCCCCTATTCCCAAGGCAATCAATAGAATCAGGGGCAATAATACTCTTTTTTTCCTCATCATGGATTTCGCCTCCTTTGAGACCGGTGTACTCTGGCAGCGGTTAAATTCCGTTTTTCTCCGGCATTTACATTTTGCCTTTGTTCATTCCAATTTTGCAGTTTTTGGTCCACCAGATAATGAATACTATCAACCGGGTATAGACCCCATTCATCTTTTACCCCTGCTTCCTTCCCTGTCAGTATTTCCAGACCCTGGTCGATATGACTGACTGCCCAGAGATGGAACTGTTTAAGGCCGATAGCTTTGACGACTTCCTCGTCCAGCATTAGCTGCGCGACATTCTGTATCGGTATAATAACGCCCTGTTTGCCATTTAACCCCATGGCCTGACAGGTTTTGAAAAAGCCTTCAATTTTTTGATTGACGCCTCCCACCGGCTGGATTTCTCCATTCTGATTGACCGAACCAGTAACAGCTATCCCCTGGTAAACAGGTGCTTCCGCCAGACTGGACAACAATGCATACAGTTCAGCACTGGAAGCACTGTCCCCATCGATCCCCGAATAACTCTGTTCAAAAGTAAGACTGGCTGAAATGCTAAGGGGTTTATCCTGAGCGTATTGGGCCCCCATATATCCACTTAAGGTCAGGACTCCCTTGCTATGGATGGTGCCGCTGAGCCGCACTTCCCTTTCGATATTCACCAGTCCTTTTTCGCCCATAAAAGTTTTGGCCGTGATCCTTACCGGGCGGCCGAAAAAGTAGTCCCCCAGATCAAAAACTGCCAGTCCGTTTATTTGCCCGATTTTAGCGCCGTCAACATCGATGAGGAGGCGGCTGCCCACAATATGTTCATGGACCCGGTCTTCGATCATGGAAGAACGATAATGTTTTTCGGTGATGGCTTTTTGTACATGCTGGCTTTTGATGACTGGACTCCGGGCGGTTTTAGCCCAGGCATCTGCTTCATAGATTATTTCAACCAGTTTATTAAAAGAAGCTGACAGTTTATTTTGATCCTCTGCCATCCTGCTGCTATAATCCACCACCGCTGCTACCGCTTCAGCATCAAAATGCCTAAGGTTTTTTTCGTTGCAGACTGAGCCGATGAATTGAGCATATTCGTAAACATGTTTACGGCTGCGGGGCATCTCGGTATCAAAATCTGCCCGCATTTTGAATAGTTTTTGAAATTCTTCGTCCTGGGCATAAATTAAATAGTAATAGATGGCCTCCCCGATCAGAATTACTTTGATGCGGGCAGGGATAGGCTGGGGCTGCAGACTTTCCGTGCTGGTGATTCCCATCATCCTCCCCAGGCTCTCGATGGTTATTTCTTCGTTTTTTAGCACCCGTTTCAAGCCATCCCAGACATAGAAATTCTTAATCAGATCCCAGACATGCAGGATCAGATAACCTCCATTAGATCTATGCAAAGCCCCGGCTTTTATTTTGGAATAATCTGTTGCCAGTATACCGAACTCATTCTCATATAGAACCTGGCCAAATAAATTAGCCAGGTTGGGATTGGGTTCATAAACGACCGGGGCATGCTGAAGTTCCGAATTATCAATAAACAGATTGACCTGGTATTTTTGCAATGGTTCCCGGCGGTCAAATCGGAAGAAGGCATTGATCCCCTTTTCATCCGGCCGGATGAATGCGTCCACATTTAGCAGCAGATCCTCCTGCATTTCATCCAGATACTCCAGAACTTCATCAATCCCAGCAAAATTCAGGGCCATTTCTTCAAAATAAGGGGCACTCACCTGCCGGGCGATTTGTTTTTCCAATTGGGCAACTTTTTCTTTGACACTTTTTTCGCCTTCCCGATAGCCGTGCAATGCTTCCGTTAATTTTTCCTGGACAATAGCACTGCTGGTCATCAATTTTTGCCTTTCTTCCTCAGACATAAGCAGGTATTCTTCCTGGCTCAATTGTTCACCATTTTTGATAGGAACACTGGTTATACCGCTTTGGTCGCGGGAAATAGTAAACCCGTAGGTCCTGGCTTCCTCTTCCAATTGCAGATAACGGTTATTGGTTTCCTCCATGAATTGATTTAAAATCTGGTTCTTTTGTTGCACATAGTCCTGGCTTCCAAAGGCTTTGGCAATCTGTTCCACAATAGCCTCGATACCAGCGGCAACTGCTTTTTTCAATTTCAAGCCCTGTCCGGCCGGCAGGGAAATAGCCCGGGGCGAATCGGGGTTTTTGAAATTGTATACATAGCACCAGTCGGGAGGCACCCCTTCCTTTTGGGCCTTTTCTTTAACCATTTCTGCAGCCAGAGTAGTTTTGCCCGTGCCAAAGCTGCCGGCTAAATAGATATTATAACCCTGAATGTCGATATCCAGGGCAAATTTTAATGACCGCGTGGCCCGTTCCTGTCCGATTATGCCTTTAAGCGGCTCTATATCAGCGGTGGTGTCGAATTTGAAAACTGCTGGATTAGTTTTTTTACATAGATCTTTGTTTTTCACGCGATACTTGTTTATATCCAAGGCAGATCCTCCCCGGTTCTAAATTTTGGGAACTAATCCCACTGCTAAAAATTAATAACCGCATATATTAATTGTTCCTTCATCCTTTATTGTATGTCTTTTGAAATAATGCTGCCATTATTAACAGCTTTAGACTAATTATCCTTTTAAACAATATTCTCCTGCTTATCTCAGAACAGATTGTATAACAATGCCATCGATATGATACCTGTAATCAGGGTCCAAAACAGGCTGCGGGTCTTTATAGCGATGAACAAAGCAGGAATAAACGCCCAGATAAATATATTGTCGATACTTATGTCGATAATGCCCCGGGGGGCCAGAACGCTTAAGGCTGTCAGGGCCCCTAATACTGCCGGAGCCACATAGGACAGCCAACGTATCAAAAGGGGCGGGAATGTTACCCGGGATAATATGGCAATGGGCAGAATTCTGGGCAGCAAAGTAGCCAGGGACACCCCTATTATCATAACGAAAATGCTAGTCGAGCTCATATACTATTACTCCAATCGTTGCCCCCGCTAATGTAGCAATAATAATATTGGACATATTGGCCATTGAAGCAGGAAGTAAATAACCTATCAACAGACAAACCAGTGCCGCCGTTACAGCAGCAATGGCATCGCTTCTTTTATTAATCATCAACACCATTAGGCATATATACATGGCCGGCAGGGCAAAACCAAATCCATATTTATCGGTGTTGGTTATCAGCATGCCTAAAGCAGCACCAACAAAAGTGCTGGATATCCAGGCCAGATGAGCAGTAAGATTTAAACCTGCCATATAGGCAATTGTGGCCGGATGCATCTGGTAGCGGCTGATAGCAACTGCGTAGGTTTCGTCAGTAAGTCCATAGGATAGGATTGAAGCAGGAACTGCCGGTAATTCTTTTATATGAGGCACCATGGAAGCGGCAAAAAGGAAATAGCGCAGATTTACTAATAGATTGGCCAGGACTGCCGTCATTACGGCCCCGCCTGCTTGCACGACCCCAATGGCAATATATTGTCCCGCTCCGGTAAAACAAAGGATGGACATAAGCCCCGCCTGAAAAATACTTAAACCGACCTGAACGGCCAGAACACCAAAAGCAAAACCCAGGGGGAAATATCCTAAAACGATGGGAATGGAATCACGCATTCCCTGCAAGATCTCTTCTTTCTTCATGTCTGCCCCTTCACGCCCAATAGTTAATCACTATTATAGCGCTTTTTACCGGGGAGGCGGGAATAATTATTCTTCTGGCACCGGCACAGATAGCTCACTGTTCATCATCCCTTCCCCGACATTACTGTGTAAATAGCAAATGCCGCCGGGTTCAGTGCCCTTTATAAAAGCCATGGAATTAGTTCTTTTACAGCCTTCCACTGCAATCATGCCGCTATCCAGACATATATTCATGATATTGACATTATACGGTTTAACAAAATCCTCGGGGGGCAAACCCCTTGATGCCTCCTGCATAAAAACGGCCCATATAGGACCTGCGGCAGCACCGCCGGTTAAATCTGCCGGACGGTCAGCATCATAACCCACCCAGACAGCACAGCACAAATCAGGGCTATAACCCACAAACCAGGCATCATTAAAATCATCCGTGGTACCAGTCTTACCGGCGGCCGGTCGATCAAATACGGTCATCAGCTGGGAAGCAGTCCCTCCGGGCTGCAAAACGGCCTTTAACATATCAGTTATGATATAAGCCGTCGTCTCGCTTATGACCCTTTGCTGCTGAATCTGATTCTGTTCCAGTATTTTGCCCCGCCGATCTTTAATACTCAAAATATATACCGGCTGGCTGTACAGCCCCCCGCTGGCAAACACCCCATAAGCAGCAGCCATTTCCAGTGGTTTGACTTCTTTGGATCCCAGCGGCAGTGAAAGGACCGGTTTGACGCCTTTAAACCCGAACAAAGCAGCATATGACGCCACCGCTTTGGGCCCCAGTATTTCATTGACCTTTACTGCAATGACATTATCGGATCTGGCCATTGCTTCCCGTAGGGTAAGGGGCCGGTAATGGAAGGGTTTGTCACCATAATCGACCGGCTTGTATATATCACCGTTTTCCAAATAATATTCGTATTCCTGACACATGAACATATCTGCCTGGGTCAGGCCATAGTCAATTCCCAGTGAATACATAAAGGGTTTGAAGGTGGATCCCGGCTGACGTTCGGCCAGGGCCCTATTATAAGGAGCCCGGGCAAAATCCCTTCCCCCGATCAATGCTTTGATATAACCATTGGCCGGGTCAATGGCCGCCAGGACAGCCTGCAAATCAGGGGGGAAATCCTTGGTTCCCTGTAAATAGGCCTGATTGGCAGCCTTCTGCATGGTGAGATCCAGGGTGGTATATATCTGCATCCCATCCTGATAAATACTGCGTTCATCATAGTTCCGCTTTAGATAATCAGTGACCATTGCTATGAAATAAGGGGCATCGCCGCCTATAAAACGGGCCTGCTGATAAACCAATTCCTCCTGCAAAGCTTTCTGGTATTCGGTTTCATCGATCATTTTTTCCGCCATCATCCGGTTGAGCACCAGCTTTTGTCTGTCCCGGGCTTTATCCGGATTGATATAGGGGTCATACTGGGAAGGCCAATTGGTAATCCCGGCCAGCAGTGCTGATTGGGCCAGAGTCAATTCCATCGCCTGACAGGCAAAAAAGGTACGGGCCGCCGCCTCCAATCCATAAGCGCCCTGGCCGAAATAGATGCTGTTACAGTAAAAAGTCAATATCTCATCTTTGCTGTATTCCCGTTCCAGTTGGACAGCATAAAACAATTCCTTAAATTTACGCAGCCAGGTCCTTTCCTGGGTGAGAAATAAATTTTTTGCCGTCTGCTGGGTGATGGTACTGCCTCCGGCCATTATTTTGCCAGCCTTCAAATTAACGAAGACCGCCCGGAGGATCCCGACCGGGTCCACACCATAATGGGAATAAAAGTTTTTATCCTCCACTGCAATGATGGCCCGGACAAAGCTGGCGGGGATTTCATCCCGGGTAAGATAAATCGTATTGGTTTCACTTATTCCCCGGATTATATCTCCGTTGATATCATAAACTACTGATGGCTGAGGGATCTCCACCGGCGGGAGGTTTAAAGAAAATCCACTGCTCAGCACCAGAATAGCGATCAAGACCGCCCGGAGAAACCTGAGTCTGTTTTTCATTTGCTCACCCCCTGGAAACCAATCTGGCTTTTATATTTCAATTATTGCCAAAAACTCCCCATTTAATAAAAAATAATAGTTTTCTCATCAATGCCGGCCTGCTGAGAGAAACCAATTATGCGAAAAAGCCCCGCCGAAGGGCAGGGCTCTATATAGTAATCGGTATTATTCTATTTTTTATCAGTCTTTATAAGGCGCGCAAATAATCGGGGCGCAGATAGCTGCGATCATTTTTTCTGATGATTTCATCGATTAATGCCAGCATGCTTTCTTTATCCTCGGGCAGACGGCCTTTAATGGGCAAATAGTTGGAGGCATGGTTGCTCCTGAATTCGGTGCCGGAAACATCCAGATGACCAATCATAATACGCATTTCATCCAGAATCTCAAAGGGGCCCGGCAATTCGAATTCCCCTCTTTCCATGCGCCGGTAAAGTTCTGTCCGGGGCACCAGCATAAGGGTCAGGGCGCCGATATAATCCGGATTCATTTCATTTAATATTTTAGCGGTGTTAACTGCATGCTGTGCGGCTTGCGGGGTCCTTCCGGCCAGACCCAGCAGAACCGTTACCGACAGCAGTATACCTGCCCGTCTGATCCTTTGACCGGCCTCCACCATCTCTTCATAGGTAACCCCTTTGCGGATATCCTTTAAAAGTTCCGGGTCACCAGTTTCCACACCTAAATAAGCGATAGTCAATCCCGCGGCCTTCAAAGCCGTAAGCTCGGCAATTTCCTTTTCAATAATACTGTCGGGGCTGGCATAGATGCCAACATGCCGTAAACTAGGAAATACCTGATATAATTCTCCCAGGATCTCAATAAGATCCGTTGTTTCCATTGCCAGTGCATCACCATCAGCCAAAAATACTTTTTCCACATCATGGTAATAACGTTTTGCCATTTTGATGTCTTCTTTTATTTCCGCCATGGGCCGGACATGATATTTTTTGTCCTTATACATGGCGCAAAATGTGCAACGATTATGGGTGCATCCCACAGTACATTGTAAAATATAACTTCGCGCCTCACTGGGCGGGCGAAAAACATTTCCTTCGTAGCGCATATAATCAACCTCCTAATTATTTATAGTCTATCTAACAACAGGTATAAAGGTCAATCTTTGTTACCCGGCAGATTTAAAATCCAGCCATAATTTTATAGCTTTTGCTGCATAATAATTGATGCAGGTTATAAGGAGGTTTTTAAATTGGCCAGGCGAAACAGCAAAATGTCCGAACAACTTAAATATGAAATTGCCAGAGAGTTGGGCGTTGAACAGATTGTTGCCACCCAGGGCTGGGGAGCAGTCAGTTCCAGAGATTGCGGAAATATCGTTTCCAAAGCGATCGAAATGGCGGAACGAAGTCTTACCCATTCAAATCTTTAATACCTGCATCAAATACGGGGACTTGTTCCCCGTATTCATAATTTTTGTTCTGTTTTGCTGCGGATTTTCCATTCGGCATAGGATAAAAAATAAAATAGCAACAAAAGGAATATGACCGCCAGTATCTTGACACTGTTGCCTATTCCGATCAAAATGCCAATTATAGCAGTTACCAATAAACTTCCAGCCACCGGGAGACCTTTTACTTTACTGTCTTCTGATATCCAGATCAGACCCGTCCCCAAAAAACCAAGTGCTACAATGATCTGAGCGGCAATACGCCCCGGATCGGCCATCAGGGGCAAGGCCAGGGGCCGGAAAAACTCAACTGAAACGATGGTCAAAAGAGTGGACCCGGCAGCGATGAGAACAAAGATGCGCACATTTCTGAACCAGCTGATATATCCTAAAGCCAGACCCACCAGGGCGGCAAAAACAATACGGATAATTGCAGCGGTTCCGGTCATCATTTATAACACCCCGTAATTGGGGGCTTCCTTGGTAATGGATATATCATGGGGATGGCTCTCAGCCAGCCCGGCATTGGTTATTTTAATAAACTGACTTTCGGTTTTCATTTCATGGATGTTTTTGACGCCGCAATATCCCATCCCGGCTCTGAGGCCGCCTACCAATTGGAAAATGGCATCGGAGACACTGCCTTTATACGGCACCCGTCCTTCGATGCCTTCGGGAACCAATTTTCTGGCATCTTCCTGGAAGTAACGATCACTGCTCCCCTCGGACATCGCTCCCAGAGAACCCATACCCCGGTAAATTTTATAACTGCGCCCCTGCAATATGACGGTTTCTCCCGGGCTTTCCTCAGTGCCAGCCAGTAAGTTACCCAGCATGACCACATCGGCACCGGCAGCGATGGCTTTGGATATATCTCCGGAATATTTGATTCCCCCATCAGCAATGATTGGCACACCGTGTTTAGCTGCCACTTCAGCACAATCCATCACCGCAGTGATTTGCGGGACCCCTATCCCGGCAATCACCCGGGTGGTACAGATGGAACCGGGACCAATACCTACCTTGACCGCATCTGCACCTGCCTTGATCAGGTCTTCGGCCGCCGCCCCGGTGGCAATATTGCCGGCAATCAGATCCATATGGGGGTATTGCCCTTTGATTTTGCTTACCATGTCCAGGACCCCGACGGAATGCCCGTGGGCAGTATCAACTACGATCAAATCCGTTCCAGCTTTACATAGGGCTTCAACCCTTTCCATGGTATCCCGGGTTATGCCAACTGCCGCCCCCACTAATAACCGGCCGCGTAAATCCTTGGCCGCATGAGGATATTTGATGTTTTTTTCAATGTCTTTGATGGTGATAAGCCCCATCAGATTGAAATTATCATCGACTAAAGGCAGTTTTTCAATTTTATATTTACGCAGGATCTGCATGGCCTGATCCATGGTGGTGCCGACAGGGGCAGTCACCAATCTTTCGCTGGTCATGACATTTTTGATAGGTTGATCGAATTCAGTTTCAAAGCGGATATCCCGGTTGGTTATGATTCCTACCAATTTCCCGCCAGTAGTTATGGGTACGCCCGATATCCGATAATGCTCCATGATATCCAGTGCATCCTGGATTTTATTATCCGGTGCTAAGAAAAATGGGTCCGTTATAATGCCATGTTCAGACCTTTTAACCCGATCCACCATATTGGCCTGTTCTTCAATTGACATGTTTTTATGAATTATGCCCATTCCGCCTTCCCGGGCAATAGCAATCGCCATACGCGTTTCCGTTACCGTGTCCATGCCGGCACTCATAATGGGGATCTCCAGTTTTATATTACAGGTCAATTGTGTAGAAATATCCACATCGGCAGGTAATACTTCCGAACGCCCCGGAACCAGCAGAATATCGTCAAAGGTGAGACCTTCTTTGCCAAATCTATTATTCATTATCATGGCCTCCTTTTAAATTTAGATTATATTATCTTATTATAACTAAATTATCAAGGAGTTGCTAATCACCCCCCATTACTGAACCGATTCCATAATGCATGAAATGATGGTGAAGGGATTGGACAGTTTTAGGACTGATTGCCATTATCCGGGCAATTTCTTCTATGGTTTTTTGTTCCTTGATCAACTCAATGAACCGATCGTGATCCACCCCGGCCTCATCAGTCATCTCCTGCAGGGAAGGAATCCTGCTCCAGGGGGGGAAAGACCCCTGGTTCCTTTTATCATATTCCATAACCAGCACTCCCTTTTTATTAAATAGAATGCCCCATAAATAAAAAAACTGTGCTTGCTGCACAGCTTCTACTATCATAACTTTTATATTGAATGGTTTTTCAAACGCATATGGGTCTGATCCAGGTCTACCACAATGACTTCCCGGCCCACCTTTTTGACCGCCTCCCATGGAATCACCAGCTTTTGCCGATCAGCCCAGAAATTTAACACATTACCCCGGTTAGGAAGAATAATGGAAACGATCCGTCCGGTTGCCGAATCCACCAGCATATCGGAATCTCCTACTGTTCCCATTCGCATGCCATCAAAAATATTCACCATTTCTTTGCCGACCAGATCATTAAGGCGCATCATATTCCTCCCTTATTTTCCTGTATGGCCAAACCCCCCCGATCCCCGCAGCGTTTCATCCAGATCTGCCACTTCCACTAACTCGGCCCGGGTAACCTGAGTAAAAACCATTTGAGCGATTCGTTCCCCTCTTTTCAAAATATACTCTTCACTGCCAAGATTTATAACTATTACCTTAATTTCTCCGCGATAATCTGCATCAATGGTACCCGGTGCATTCAGCAAAGTGATGCCATGCTTGAGCGCCAGCCCGCTTCTGGGACGCAGCTGTGCTTCATAGCCTGCCGGGATGGCAGCGGCTATACCGGTAGGAATCAGGGCATGCCTCCCGGGTGCAATTATCTGCTCATCTTCGATGGCAGCATAAAGATCAACACCGGATGCCCCCTCCGTCATATAGACCGGGAGGGGCAGATCATGTGCGTGGACCCGTTTTATAGCTACTTTCATATCAAGACCACCATTTTTTAAATTCTGCTTCTGCCCGGGGCAAACTTTCGGCTGGGCCCACACAGGCTAAAGAAACTTTCTGTTGCTGCCATAACCGGGCCGCCAGATCCTTTATCATCACCTGATCAACCTGTAATATTTTTTCCAGTATTTCATCAATGGCTGTTACCTCATCATACATGACCACTGACTTTCCATTACGGGTCATACGGTTGACCACACTTTCCAACCCCAGATACAGGCTGGATTTAATCAACTGCCTGGTCCTTATTACTTCCTCTTCGCTTACCCCCTGTGTGCAGAGCTCATCTATCAGCTGTTTTAAACCCTGGAAAGTTTCGGCTATCCTGCCCGGGCTGGTACCGATATAAACCGCAAAACTGCCCGTGTCAGAATAAGAGCTGGGGAAACTGTAAACAGAATAAGCCAGTCCCATTTCTTCCCTTAATTGCTGGAACAATCTGGAGCTCATTCCTCCGCCTAATATGCTGTTCATGACATTCTGGGTGAAGCGCAAATCATTATGGTATGAAATGCCCGGCACTCCTACACAGATTTGTATTTGTTCGGTTTCTTTGGCTTGAAGCTGGATGAAATTTCCTCCGCAGCGGGCCTCGGTCGGCGGCAAGCCGGTATGATCAGTGGCGTATTTATCCATTTCCGCTGCCACCAGATCCCGTATCTTGTCCCTTTCTATATTGCCGGCTATCGATACCACCATATTGGCCGGTACATAATGCTGATGGTAAAAATCCATTATTTCCTGTCGTTGAAAACTGGCTACCGTATCCGTGGTTCCCAGAATCGGCATTCCCATGGCATGCCCCTGCCATAATCGGCGGAAAAATATCTCATGAACCAGATCATCCGGTGTATCTTCACTCATATTTATCTCTTCCAGGATGACCCCTTTTTCTGTGTTGAATTCCTTACTTATAAACTGCGAATTAAACAGCATATCCAGAAGGATATCAATGGCCATCTCGGCATTTTCATCTAAAACCCGTGCATAAAGGCAGGTGTGCTCCTTGCCGGTATAGGCATTCAACTGGCCGCCGATCCTTTCAAAACTGGCGGCAATGTCCAGCGCTGACCGCTGTTTGGTGCCCTTGAATAACATATGTTCAATAAAATGACTGGCCCCGGTCAAATTTACCGGTTCATGCCGGGAACCCACTTTAATATAAACACCAATGGCAACAGATTTTACATAGGGTATCTCTTCTACTATCAGTTTGCTTTTATTGGGCAGATTCCAAAATTCTATCACTTTCCAACCTCCAACTATAACTATTTCTATTTATTCTGCTAATGCTTCATTTTTCCCTTTAAACCACCTTTTCAGCCATTGATTCACAGCGGTTCTTTTTACCGTCTGTCCGCTGACCAGGTTTACACTGTCAATATGCCGGCCACCGGCGTAAATTAATACTCTGCCCAGTGGTTCGCCTTTTTGCACCGGCAGTTCAAAGGCATAATCCATGACAACTTCCCTTATAATATCAGGCTGTTCTCCATCATACCATAAATTTAGATTCCGGTCGGGAAATAAATCGATATGCAGTTGGTATTCCGGTAATTTAACGGTTTTAAAAGGTTGGTGCTGATCCAGCACCAATGCCGGTTCAAAACTGGTAAACCCGTATTCCAACAGCCGGGCACAATCCCCAAACCTTTGGCCCGACCGTAAGCAAACAGCGATCAATTGCCGCTGATCCCGGGTGGCAGAGGCTGCCAGGCAGCGTCCTGCGGCATTGGTGGTACCGGTCTTTATCCCGTCCGCTCCGGGAAAGGTAGTAAGTAAGCTGTTGGTATTGGTAATGGTCAGAGGCTGCCGGTAGGAAGGATGCTGGAAACTGTCCTTCGCAGTACTTACCATTTGGGCAATATAAACATCACGCAGGGCCAAGCGGCTGATCAGGGCCATATCATATGCACTGCTGTAACCACTGGCCGAGGGCAGACCGGAAGAGTTTTCGAAATGAGTATTATAAGCCCCCAGAATACAGGCTTTTTTGCTCATCAAATGGGCAAATAACCTTTCATCACCAGTAATATGTTCGGCCAGTACCACTGCCGCATCATTGGCTGAGCGCAGCAGGGCTATTTTAACCAGTTCCCCGATGGCCAGTGTCTGGCCTTCCCGAAGATCAATGGCGTATTCCGGTGTTAGCTGGGCATTACGGCTGACCACAGCTATTTCATCCAGATCGGCATATTCAACTGCCAGCAAAGCCGTCATGATTTTTGTGGTGCTGGCTACCGGCCGCTTTTCGTCCTGATTTTTGCCCCATAATACCTGGGCGGTTTCACCGTCTATCAAGCAGTAATAATTGGAGCTTATCGAGGGTGCAGCCTTGGCAAAGCCAGATTTCGCCCCCGGGGCAGCAATCAGCAGCAATACCAGCAGAATGCATTTAATTATTGGTTTTTTCATTCGCAGGTTTCTTTTCATCCACTATGATCCGGTCAAGGGTGTTGAGCTGATAACCGGCTTTTTTGATCTGAATTATCAATTCCGGCAGGGCTTCGGCAGTTGGACGGGTAGGATGCATCAGAATAATGGCATCACTGTGTATCTGGTTCATGACCCGTTTGATAATGGTCTCCGCTGTGGGCAATTGCCAGTCAATGGTATCCACGCTCCACATAATCAATTTATGATTAAGGTTTTCCGCCGCCTTGACCAAATTACTATTGAATTCACCATAGGGAGGAGCAAAATAAACACTGGTGGTACCGGTGAGTTTTTTTATGATTTGCCCGCCTTTTACAATTTGTTCCCGGGCGTCTTCACCGGATAAATTATTGAAATGGGCATGTTTATAACCATGGTTTTGTATGCTGTGACCTGCCTCATGCATTTGCCTGAGCAAATCCGGGTTCTTTTCCGCCCATTGACCGGTGACGAAAAAGGTAACCTGGACCTCTTCCTTTTTTAAAACCGTCAACATTTCCGGCAGGAACTCTTCCCCCCAGTCCACATTGACACAAAATGCCACGGCTTTTTCCCCGCTGTTACCCTGGTAGATGGCCTGGGCAGGAATAGCCGCACTCTGGATTTTTACCATCTGGAAGAACACCAGGGCGGCAAAACCTATGAATAATATCCCCGCAAACCCGCGCCCCAGACTTTTACTGCCCCAAAAATACACTCTCATAACATCCCCCCCGCAAATACCTGGCAATAAAACTATATTTATTACTATTCGGAAGGGGGCTTTACTATTCGATAATCTGACGCTAATAAATTGCTTGAAAATGAAAATAAACCGAGATTACTCGGTTTACCTTTTAATAGTTGCAGTTTTATCAGTTTATCCCTTTAAATGTTTCTGGACCTGTCTTTTAAAACCGCTTTGCGGGATAAATTGACCCGGCCCTGTTTATCTATTTCCGTTACTTTGACCTGGATTTCATCACCGATATTGACCACATCAGTGACCTTGTTGACTCTTTCTTCCGCCAGCTGGGAAATGTGCACCAGGCCTTCTTTGCCCTGACTGCCTAAAACGCCGGGGATGATTTCAACGAAAGCGCCAAAATCCATAATCCGTTTAACAGTACCCGAGTAGGTTTTACCCACTTCAACTTCAGCAATGATGGATTCGATCAATTTCCTGGCCCGTTCAGCTGCTTCCTGATCGGTGGCAATGATAAACAGACTGCCGTCATCTTCGATGTCAATCTTACAACCAGTTTCATCAACTATTTTATGAATGGTTTTACCTCCCGGTCCAATAACTTCTCTGATTTTATCCGGATTGATCTGCATCCTGATCAGTCGGGGAGCATAGGGCGAAAGGGAGGGGTTGGGCTTATCGATGGCTTCCAGCATCTTGCCCAGAATAAAGCTGCGTCCTTCATTGGCCTGGCTCAGGGCTTTCTCCACAATTTCCCGGCTGACTCCGGCTATTTTGATATCCATCTGTAAGGCAGTCACACCATTTACGGTGCCGGCTACTTTAAAGTCCATATCTCCAAGGGCATCTTCAATTCCCTGAATATCACTTAATATGGCAAATTTGTCTTCTTCCTTGACCAGTCCCATGGCAATACCGGATACTGGCGCTTTGATAGGTACACCGGCATGCATCAGCGAAAGGGTGCTGCCACATACGCTGCCCATGGAGGAAGAACCATTGGATTCCAATACATCAGAAACTACCCTGATGGTATAAGGGAACTCCTCTTCATTGGGTATAACCGGTACCAGAGCTCTTTCAGCCAGGGCCCCATGACCTATCTCCCGGCGGCCTGGGCCGCGCATCGGTTTGGTTTCTCCCGTGCTGTAAGGCGGGAAATTATAATGGTGGATATAACGTTTCGATTCTTCAATACCCAATCCATCCAGACGCTGTTCCTCACTCATGGAGCCCAGGGTGGTAACAGAAAGGACCTGGGTCTGTCCGCGGGTGAACAGTCCGGAGCCATGAGGACGCGGCAAATAGCCCACTTCACAGCTTACCTTTCTGATTTCATCCAGCTTGCGTCCGTCAACCCTTTCGCCTTCCTCCAGCATCATCTTGCGCACGATCTCTTTCAACATTCTATCCAGCTGTCTGCTGATGGTTTTTTGATCATCGGGATAGCTTTCGGCAAAATGCTCCAGGGTAAGGTCGTTAACATCATCAATATGACTTTCCCTTTCCAGTTTGTCAGGATTTTTAACCGCCTTAACCAGCTTATCCCAGGCAAAATCATGGATCAACTGCTCCAATTCTTCATTGGGCTGTTCTTCTGCAACTGCCATTTTAACCGGCGCTGCTTCGGCATAAATCGACTCCTGGAATTCGACTATTCTCTTAATTTCATCATGGGCAAAGAAGATGGCATCAGACATGATTTTTTCAGGTATTTCGTTGGCACCGCCCTCCACCATCAAAATAGCTTCCTTGCTGCCGGCCACGGTTAAATGCATCTGACTCAGACCCAGCTGTTCAACAGTGGGGTTGATTATAAATTTATCGGCGATCATGCCCACCACTACCGCAGCAATAGGCCCATTAAAAGGAATATTGGAAATCCCCAGGGCGACTGAAGCGCCAATGATAGCGGTCACATCCGGAGCATTGTCCTGTTCCACTGACATCACCGTTGCGACGATATGAATGTCATTTTTAAAACCTTTGGGGAATGACGGCCGGATGGGACGATCTATGAGGCGGGCTGTCAAAGTTGCCAGTTCGGTAGGCCTTCCTTCCCTTTTAATAAAGCCTCCCGGAATTTTGCCTACGGCGTATTGTCTTTCTTCAAAATCAACGGTTAAAGGGAAAAAGTCTATCCCTTCCCGGGGGTCTTTTGAAGCGGTGGCGGTAACCAAAACGACCGTGTCGCCATAACGCATAACTGCTGCGCCATTTGCCTGTTTCGCCGCCTGGCCGGTTTCAATGGTCAGTTTTCTTCCACCGATATCAATTGAATATTCTCGCACTAAAAACATTCCTCCTTTCAGTTATTATGCACAAAAATGAATAAATTTAAAGAGCGGCATCCCGCTCCTTATCTGCGCAGACCAAGTCGTGTGACAATGGTACGATAGCGTTCAAAATCATTTTTCTTCAAGTAATCCAATAGTGAACGACGCTGTCCAACCATTTTCAGCAAACCTCTTCGGGAATGATGATCCTTCCTGTTTGCTTTCAGATGCTCGTTCAAATAATTGATCCGGTCGGTTAAAATTGCAATTTGCACTTCGGGAGAACCGGTGTCATTTTCATGAATCTGGAAAGACTTGATTATATCCTGCTTCTTTTCAGGTGTCAAAGCCAATGGTTTCACCTCCTCTTATTATAATCGCCATAAACCAAGCTTTGCGTCGGTGAGTCACAAAACCTAGCAAATGGTTCTTTGAGCCTCCACAGGAAGCTCCCTATCTTGAATAATGTCCAACAGACCACAGGCTTTACCGCTCTTAAAATTGTCTGATCGTCTATTTAAACAAGGTAAATTGTAGCACAGGCTGATTAAAAAGTAAACTTTCCCCTGTTCAGGATGTGATTTTAATCGCCTGTTCACGATCTTTCCTGATTTGCTCGACCAATTGCTCAATACCGGCAAATTTCTTTTCGTCCCTGATTTTGCTGATAAAAAACAATTCGACCTCTTCGCCGTAAACGTCCCCGTTAAAGTCGATGATATGCACCTCAACTGTCAGAGGATAATCATCATGGAAAGTTGGTTTATTACCAATATTGATCACGGATTTATAATTTTTTTGCTGAATGGTGATAAGTCCTGCGTAAACACCGGTACCAGGCAGGATCAAATCTTCCCTGAACTTAAGATTGGCGGTGGGAAAACCCAAACTGGCACCCCGATTTTCGCCGGGCACCACCTGTGCCTCCAGCAAAGGCTGATACCCCAACAAGACTGCGGCATTTTTTATATCACCTTTGTTCAGCAGCTGACGGATCAGGCTGCTGGAAACCAGCTGGCCATCAAACTGGACGGGGTCAATTATATTTACCCCAAATCCCCATTTCCGTCCTAAAGTCGCCAATATTTCCGGATTCCCCCGGCCTTTATAGCCAAAAGAATAATTAAAGCCAACAAAAACCTCTTTAACTCCCAGTTTCCCCACCAGTATTTCCTCGGCAAAATGTTCCGGCGTCCAGCCAGCAATATCCCGGTTAAAATGCTGATATATCAGGATGTCAAGACCTCTTTCCTTAAGCAGCCTCGCCTTTTTCTCCGCCGTTATCAGCATTTTTGGAGCCTTTTCCGGATGAAGTATTTTACTGGGGTGGGGCTCAAAAATAAAGGCTGCTGATAAACCCTGGTTGTCTTTAGCTTTTTTCACCGCCTGGTCAATAAGCTGTTGGTGTCCTATATGAACACCGTCAAAATTGCCTAAAGCCAGATAAAGTCCCTGACTGCGTTTTTTATAATGATCTACTCCGTATATAAGTTCCATCTGCAACTCCTTATAAAAAGACTTTTTCCGGTCGCAGGATTCCGGCTGCGGCATCATAAAAGGCGATCGCCGCCAGTTGCTGCCCATCGTATAACCTGACTCTTTGCTGGTCCAGGAAACTTGATCCTTTAATGCCCCGGCCCTGTCTGACCACAAGGGCCTGTCCTGCTTCCAGTTCCTGTACTGCCATATTTTCCAATGGATGGTCAATAGGCAGTAAGTATCGGTTTACATCCTGGGCGGTAACTATTTCGTCCAGCATCACCGCCTGCTCCAAAACGAAATTTCCCGACCGGGTCCTGACCAGGCTGTTTAAATAGGCGCCGGTCCCCAGCCGCATACCTATATCATGAACCAGTGTCCTTATATAGGTCCCCGGTGAACAACTGACTTTAATCACGACCTGAGTGGTTTTGCCGGCTGAAGATATTTCCAGCAGTTCAATGGCTTCAATGGTCACTTCCCGGGGTTCTCTGACCACTTCCACTCCCTGCCGGGCCAGTTCATAAAGGCGACGACCCTGATGATGGACAGCCGAATACATGGGAGGTATCTGTTCAATCCTGCCGGTAAATTGCTGTAAAACTCCGGTCACTTCGTCAGTATCAGCTATAACTTCTTCCTGCTGGATGGTGATCTGCCCCGTAGCATCCTGGGTGTCGGAAACCCCTCCCAGGATGAAGGCGGCAATATATTCTTTGTTTACCCCGGCAGCATATTCTATGACCCGGGTGGCATTTCCTACCGCCACCGGCAAAACACCTGTTGCCATGGGATCCAGTGTGCCCAGGTGCCCGATTTTACATTTGCGGGGTATTTGCTTTTTGATTCGCCGGATCACATCAAAGGAGGTTAAGCCCTGTGGTTTGTTAATATTGAAAAACCCCTGCAATTTAAGCCAGCACATCCTTGACTATTTTAATAACCATCGTTCTTGCTTCATCCAGTGTCCCCTGGTAAACAGCCCCAGCGGCCTGGCGATGACCTCCGCCCCCCAGTTCAGCAGCTATCCTGGCTACATCTATATCTTTTTTAGCCCTGAAGCCAATTTTTATCTTACCTGGTTCGATTTCGCGGAACAGCATACCCACTTCCACTCCTTTAATCTCCCGGGTATAATTGATGATGCTTTCCGGATGGATTTTCAAGGCTCCGATCTCCTCGACCTTTTTATAGGGCAGTGATATCCAGGCCAGACGTCCATCATCTGATATAATCAGATTGTTCAGGGCCAGACGAATGAGTTCCATCTCTTTCCCTGTCTTGCTTTCAAATAGATTTATCCTTATAAGGTCCAGATCGGCACCGGCATTAAGCAGCTGAGAAGCAGTCATCAAAGTCCTTTCCGAGGTGCTTTGGTACATAAAGCGGCCTGTATCCATGACCAGACCGCTGTAAAGTGCCGTTGCTATATCAGCATCAATATTTACTTCCATGGTGTTCAGCAATAACAGAACCATTTCTGCAGTAGCGGCAGCATGGGGATCGACCCAGTTGTAATCGGCAAAATCATCATTGGTGGCATGATGATCGATATTAAAAGTCGTTACCGTATTATCAACGGAGGCGGCAATGGCTTCACCAACTCGCGTATCATCCGAACAATCCAGATAAATAATATTTTCAATGACCCGGTCATCAGGCCATTGTGCTTTAAAATCAGCGGTGACAGATATAAAATTATAAATTTCCGGCACCGGATCAGATAATAATACCCGGGCCTTCTTCCCCAGCACCATTAGTCCCATCAGTAAGGCCGCAGCAGAACCAATACAATCACCGTCGGGAATTATATGACCCACCAGCAAAAAATTATCCCGTGCCAGCAGCTCATCAGCAATAACCTGACAGCTCTCCTGGTCCTTATTTATCCCTTTCACTTTCCCGCAACTCCTCTAATAATGATGATATCCTGATTCCATGCTCAATAGACTTATCCAGGCGAAATTCCAGTTCCGGTGCATGGCGCAGCTGAATCTCCCTGGCCAGTTCGCTGCGCAGGTAACCCTTGGCACTTTGCAGCACCTTGATGGTTTCATCCTGCTGTTCTGCTTCCCCCAATATACTGAAATTTACCCGGGCATGGCCCAGGTCATTACTCACATCCACTCTGGTGATGGAAATTGTGGAGAAATCCAGGCGCGGATCTTTGATCTGATCCTGGATGATCTGGGAAAGAACTTTTTTTATTTCCACAGCCATTCTTTCCTGACGTCGC
>Ga0123335_1000822_pt1 | contig 52095 bp, 48 predicted proteins | sample BiotimSIPDNA_2_FD_89707 | JGI IMG/M metagenome (GOLD analysis project Ga0123335, IMG submission 89707) | Anaerobic biogas reactor microbial communites from Washington, USA - Biogas_R2 time_0 SIP DNA | ecosystem: Engineered > Bioreactor > Anaerobic > Unclassified | place: Washington, USA...
AGGTGAATGCATCTCTCCAATAAGTGGAAAGGGATGCCGTACTTTTCCGCGGAAGAGGATGCATCGGACAGGTAGATGTCAAAGACCGCGGAACGAAGGCGCAGCTCCTTCACATTCTGATATTCAAAAAACGGTGTTTGTCTTTTTCTGTGGATGATCTCCTCGATGGACAATCGGATCGTCAGATCATTCTGGTCATATTCCAGAAGGCTGACGTTTCCGGCGCGGAACTTGTCGTATGTCCGCTCTGCCGCCGCTCGGGGTTGTACGGCACTCTTTTCCCCGTCGCTCCTGACAGCGGAACAGACAAGCCAGGCAGCAAAAAGCGCCAGCAGAAGGCCGGACAGAACTCGCTTAACCCTTTGCGGGACCGGAGAAGGAGCTTGGGATGGAGCCATGGAACTCACAGGCTGTTATGGAACATTCACCAAGCAGGTGCCTCCTCCCAGGGAGTTCCCGCGGGCATTGACAAAGTCCACAACCACCATGGCCATTTTCCCCTTGAAGTCGGCCGAAACGGAGTTGACGATAGAAAGCGAAGAAATTTTAACGGTTTGCCCTGTTGCCGGGATCGTTCTGGGGTTCATCGTTCTCGCGTAAGGGCCGAACACACGCGACGAGCTCAGGACGTTGTTGGTGTTGGTGCCAACCATCCCCGCCGCATACCGGTTCAGGGTTACAGCACTATCTCCATCGTTTGACACATAGGCAGTCACCCTCAGCACGCTGCCTGCATAGACAGAAGTGGGGCAGGATAATTCAACATCCAGATCCTCTGCAAACGCGCCACTGACCCAAAAAGCCGTTATTCCCATCAATAAAATTAATACTCTTTTAATCATAAGTCCCCCTTGACATCACCAGAAAGATTCACGGAACCACAAACTCCATCCCTTCGTTTTCATTAAACGAATCTTGATATTATGTCAAGACATACCGGCGCGTTTCCGCAATGCCCTGCCCGGCCCATTTGAGGCCTTCATTTGCCGACTCTGCCACAAGACGAGAAACCCGACGCGGCACCGGCTTACATGACGGGAGGAGATCCGGTAAAAAAGTGTTGCACAACTCCTGTGAAGAGATTTAAATGCGAGTTGAAAGAGTTAAACCAGGAGGCAGGAAGGCGGCATGCCTTGAAGAACATCAAACCGATGAGAACAACCCGTGAAGGAGGTCACCATGAACATCAGGAGTCTTTGTTTCAGATTCGTTCTCTGTTCACTCTTTGTAGGCCTTTTGTTAATTTCCGACGTAAAAGCTGAATCGCCGGCCATTTCCACCGAGACGGCGAACGCCGCATGGATTCCTCCTGCGAATGAGGATGTATGCTGGGGTTCAGGAGGCAACGTCATCAGGCTGCGCTTCAAAAGCGCTGGTGGCGGATACTATCAGGTTGTCGGCAATATGATCGAGTCCAGCGGCGTCATAGGCGCTCTCTTTGGCAGCGCCGTAAAGACATCCAGCACGATTCTTGTCACGGCGACCTGGAGTGGCGCCAACTCCAAAGAGGCCTGGTTTGAGACGGGCCGCTTCTCAATCAACAGGAAATCCGTAAAATTGACCGGCTATGGGGCGGGAATGGAACATAAATTTTCCATTTCGGAGAGCGCTGAACCATACGCCGGAGGAAAACACACGTTTCCGAAAATTCCCTGCCCGTAGGACTGAGGATAACGCCGGGACTTTTGAGAGTCTGAGTCCCTTTGTTTCCTGAGAGTTCAAGATTTCGCCAAGGACTCTCCATTGGAAGGCATGGATCATGGCGGCACCCTGCGTCACCATGCCCTGCGGTGAGGCAGGGCGCAGGCGGTCGGATCCGGAGGTGGACGGCGGCACAAGGAGTCGAACGTTCCGGAACACTATTTTTTGAATCGTTTTTACTGTCTTTCCATACTATTTGCTTCTGTTTCCCCGAGAGTTTTCCGTACCCGTTTTTTTATGACCTGCTGAAATCAGCCCTCCGGACCCGGGCAGGGGGAGCGCCGGCAAGAAACAATCCATCACATGAGATAAGGGGGATAACATGTTGCTGAAGGTCTTCTGTTTTGTTCTGGCTTCACTGGTATGGGCCGCCGCGGTTTGTTCCTCGGCTGAACTGCGGGACGAGAACCTGGTCCTGAACATTCCATCGGGCTATAAAGTGGATTACCAGGTCAGACAGGGGAACATGCTCCTGACGGAAATGGTTCCCCATCATCAATCCGTCAAAAATTGGACAGAGATGGTGACCATCAACACCCACCTCGGTCTCAGGAACATTTCACCGGAAAGCTACCGGGCAAAGATCCAGCAGTTGTGGGACGCATCCTGCAAGGGCTCTCAATTCGCTCCGGTGACGAAGGGGAAGGAAAACGGCTATCCCTTTGTGCTCTGGCTTTCGGTCTGCCCTCTCAACCCGTCCACAGGAAAGCCCGAATATACATGGTTCAAGGCCATTCAGGGCAACGACAGTTTCTATGTCGTTCAAAAGGCTTTTAAATTCAATCCCTCTGAAGAGCAAATCACCCAATGGATGACGTACTTTCGTTCCATCAGAGTCTGTGATTCGCGTTTGAAAGACCGTCCATGCCCAAAGGTCATGAAGTAAACTCCCCGGAAGGGACATGCGCCGGGAACGTGCCGGGAAAGCAGGACACGAACTAGGAATTGCCCTGTTCGAAAAGGGCCGACACGAAGTCCTCGCTGCTGAATTCCCGGAGATCATCCAGCCCTTCACCGATGCCGATGTAGCGGATGGGGATATTGTATTCCTTGGCGATGCGGAGAATGACACCGCCCTTGGAGGTGCCATCCAGCTTGGTCAAAACAAGGCCGGTCACCCCCACGGAATCGCTGAACATCTTCGCCTGGCTGACGGCATTCTGACCCGTTGTCGCGTCCAGGACGAGAAGAACTTCGTGAGGCGCTCCGGGAAGCTCACGGCTCATGACCCGCTTCATCTTCTTCATCTCTTCCATGAGGTTGACCTGGGTATGCAGTCTCCCCGCCGTGTCGACAATAAGCACATCGGCCCTGCCGGTCTTCGCCGCTGCTATGGCATCAAAAACAACCGCCGATGGGTCTGAATTCATTTTCTGCTTGATCAGGGGAACCCCGACGCGCTGGCTCCAGATTGCCAGTTGTTCAATCGCCGCAGCCCGGAAGGTGTCGGCGGCAACCATCAGGACGGAATGTCCCTGCTCCTTGAACTGATGGGCCAGCTTTCCGATGGTGGTGGTTTTTCCCGTACCGTTGACGCCGACGACGAGGATGGTGAAGATCCCGTTTTTCGGAAGCACCAGGGGGGCTTCATTTTTCTTCAGAATGGCCTTCATCGTGTTACGCAGGACCTCCTTGAGCCGCTCCGGAGAATCCAGCTCCTTGCGCCTGACGGAATCGGTCATCCTTTCGATCAGCTCCGCGGTGAAGGCGGGCCCGACATCAGCCGCGATCAGGGCCTCCTCCAGCTCGTCGAACAGCTCCTGGTCAATCTCCTTCTTTCCCAGGATGATATCGTTCACATCGGTCAACAGCAAATCCCGCGTCTTGGCGAGACCCCGCTTCAGTTTTTCAAAGAACCCCTGTTTTTTTTGGAAGATGCTCATACGATCCCCTGCTCCATCCATCGCTTAAAACGGTAACGCATCGCCGGGACCGCTTACGTGAACCCTCATGATTTCCCCGTTCTGCGCCAGTTCGCACCGGAGGCGTCACCGCCTGCATGCCCTGCTGTTCCCCTTGACTGGTAACCGGAATATTTCGCCTATTGACTATTATCCCCCTCACGGCCATCTTATGGTGCCGTCGGACCCGGCACGGCGGAAACGGCCGCGGCACCTTGGCTGTTATACAGAGGATCATCGCCTTGTCAATGTAAAATTCCAGGAAAATACATTTCAAGAGTTGTAATTTTCTGGAAATTCTGATTAACGGGGAAGCATTGAGGACCGGCTGGGCCGGCGGAACAAAGGGGCTCTATTTTGATATCCTTGAAGCATATTTTTCTTTCCTTTGGCAAACGGGTGATCTTTGACGATGTGACCTGGACCATTACCCCGCGCAGCCGGATCGGTCTGGTGGGAGACAACGGTGCGGGCAAGACGACCCTGCTGCGCGCCATCGCGGGAGTTCAGGAACTGGACGGCGGCAGCATCGAGATGATTGACCGCAGGAACACCACGCTCGGCTACCTTCCCCAGGATCTTGTCGAACTGGAATCCCTCAATATCCTGGATTTTCTGAAAAAGCGAAGCGGATTGTCCGATCTTGAAGCCACCCTGAAAACCTGCGAGGAACAGGTCTCCCTCTGTGCGCCCGACAGCCCCGATCACGGGGCGTTACTGAAGACTTACGAACAGGCCATGGCCGCGTTCCAGACCCGGGACGGCTATGCCTTCGAAGCCCGCGCCAGGCAGGTGCTTCACGGCTTCGGATTCCGGGACTCGGATTTTGAAAAAAACTGCCTGGAATTTTCCGGAGGCTGGAAAATGCGGATCCTCCTCGCCGTCATCCTGCTGGCACGTCCCGATGTCATGCTCCTGGACGAACCGACCAATCACCTGGATACGGAGAGCATGGAATGGCTGGAGAGCTATCTCCGGGATTATCCCGGAACGCTGATCACGGTTTCCCATGACCGCACCTTTCTCGACAAGATCACGACCGTAACCGCCGACCTTTCTCTGGGAAAAATATCGCTCTACAAAGGTAACTATTCCTTTTATCTTGAAGAAAAGGAGAAAAGGCGTCTGGCCCTATTGAAGGAGATGGAAAGCCAGAAGGTGGAAATCAGGAAGATTCAGGAATTTGTCGAACGGTTCCGTTACAAGGCCACCAAGGCGGCCCAGGTCCAGAGCCGGCTGAAAATGCTCGAAAAGGTGGAGCTGATCCAGTCGTCAGGAGCAAAAAAGACCGTCCGGATCGCCTTTCCCTCCTGCCCACCCAGCGGCCGCGATGTGATCATCCTGCGCGGGTTGTCCAAAAGCTACGGAAAAAACAACATCTTTTCCGATCTGTCTTTCACCATCACCCGTGGCGAAAAAGTGGCGCTCGTGGGCATCAACGGGGCTGGAAAATCTACCCTCTCCCGGCTTCTGAGCCGGGTTGAAGAGCCTGACGCAGGAGAAGTCCTCTATGGCCTGCACGTCAAGCTCTCCTTCTTCTCCCAGGAAAATGCCGAAAATCTCAATTACGACCGGACCATCCTGGAAGATGTCAGCAGCATTTCCACCCGGTGCACCGACCAGGAAAAGCGGAATCTCCTCGGGGCCTTTCTCTTTTCCGGCGACGACATCTACAAGCCGGTCGCGGTCCTGTCCGGCGGCGAAAAATCCCGCCTTGCCCTGCTGAAGATCCTCATGCAGGACGCCAATCTCCTGATTCTTGACGAACCGACCAATCACCTCGATATGAAAACGCGGGATATCTTTCAGGAAGCCCTGCTGGATTATACAGGAACCGTGATCCTCGTTTCCCACGACCGGTATTTTCTGGACCGCCTGGTCAATCGGGTCATCGAAATCCGGGATGGCCGGGCTTTCGAATACAAGGGCAATTACTCTTATTTTATTGCAAAACGGCAGGAGGCTTTAGGCGGTTCCGGAGCCTCGCCGTCCGCGGAAAGAGCGGCTGACCCCATTGATACCGGCAAAGGCGGAAAATTTCTGAGGAAAGAGCTTCGGCGCCTTGAGGCGGAAGAGCGGAACCGCCTCTCGAAAGTCCGCAGCGCCCTGAAAAAAGAGCTGGCAAACCTGGAAGGGTCGATCATGTCCCTGGAGGAAAAGAAGGGGGGGCTGGAAACGACCCTCTGCGCGCCGGATATCTATCGAAACCCCGAGCAGCTGAAGACGCTCCGGCAGGAACTGCATGCCGTCAGCCGGAACCTGGAGCAATCCTACCGGGACTGGGAGGAGCTTTCCTCGAAGATGGAAGCTCTGGAACATGAAGCCGGGGAAAGCCCTGCGCCTCCCCCGGCATGAAATTTCCCGCCTCAGGCGCCGTCCAGCCCGGACCGCTCCTTTTCCTGGTACCAGGCCGCGGGATTCGTCAGGTATTGCTCGGTGTCCTTCAGGGAACTGTAATGCTCCTGTTCAATCGAGGCCAGAAGATCGAAAAAGGCCTTTTCCCGGGGATCGGACACCTGATCGCGAAGGCGGGCATAAAAGGTTGCCCCCCTGGCTTCAAATTCAATGGCCGTCTGAAGGGCCTTGCGGTCATCATCGTCCCCTTCGGGCATCTGGGAAACGGCTTTGATGACATTGTTCAAAACGTTTTTCACGGAAGTTTTTTTGACTTTGAGAGGAAGCGTTTCCGGCCATTTTCCTTCCTTGGACCAGCGGTCATGCAGTTCCTTGAGCCTTTCGTAGTGCTCCAGCTCTTCATCGGCAATCTGCGTGAACATGGCCTTTCCCAGCGGATTCAGGGTTCGTTCAGCATTTTTCAGATAAAATTCTCTCTCATTGGATTCGTTTTTCAAAGCGATGTTCAATGCATTTAAACGTTCTTCCATAGACCGGCCTCCTGGTGCGACGGGTTGATAAGTTCCATGCGGGCAGACAGGACATTCCCGCGATCTTTTGAATAAATAAACCGTTAAGCTTCCTGGAAAACTACCACAGGGATTACCGGTGGGTCAAGGGGTTTGCCGGGCGTCAGTCCTCCAGTTCGCAGATAGATTCAGCAATATTCTGGCAGTGATCGGAAATCCTCTCCAATTGAATGAGCAGCTCCACAAAGATGGGGCCTGATTCCGCCGCCGCGAGGTGATGATGAAAACGCATCAGGTGGCGGTCCCTGGCTTCCTTGACTTCCACATCGATCTGCGCCTCGCGGCAGGTGATGTCGCGGATGCATTCTTCATTGCGCCTGGAGATCAGCTCCATGGCATCCGTCATGTTCGCTTCAACAAGCTGCCGGATATGGAGCAATTCCACACTTCCCTCCACGGTGACGGGGATGTTTCTCTTGTGTCGGTTTCTCGCAATTTCCACAATATTGACGGCATGATCGGCAATCCGCTCGATATCATCGACCATGGCCGTGTAATTGAACAGCCGCCGGGACATCTGGGGCGAAAGATCTTTCGAAGACAACTTCGACAGGTATTCGACCACTTCCCGCCGGATATTGTCAACGACCAGCTCCATGTAAAGGATGTTCTTCTGCCTGATTGGTTCATAACGATCAAACAGGGCCATGCTTTCCATCAGCATCCGGTTGGCCAGAAAAGCCTCCCGCGCCAGCTCTTTTTTTACAAGGCGGAGGGCTTCTCCGGGATTGTTCAGGCAGGCGTCATCCAGGTGCTGGGGCCAAAGCGGCAGGGTTTCCTCTTCACCGGGGATCATTTTTTCCATCAACCGGGAAAAAGGCTTCAGGATAAACATGAAACAGACCACCAACAGGATATTGAAAATCAGATGGCCCAGGGCGATCTGCTGCGCCGTCTCAGCGGAAAGGTCCTTCAGAATCCCGATGAAGACCGGCAGGGCGCCCAAGCTCAGAACGGCGGCGGTCAGCTTGAAAATGAGGTGCGATACAGCGCTTCGCCTTCCGCTGACTCCCGCTAAGGAGCCCGCCATCAGGGCGGTAACGGTCGTCCCGATGTTGGCGCCGATCACGATCGGCAGGGCGTTTTCTATGTTCATCGCACCCTGCTGGGCCAGGATAACCAGCATGCTGATGGGTATTGCCGAGGCATGAACCAGCCCCGTGAATGCCGCTCCCACCAAGACCCCCAGGAGGGGATTTTTCGATTCCTGAAACAGGTGGATGAAGGAGGGATGATTTTGAAGGGGGGCTGTCGCCGTGGTGGCAAGGCTCAGCCCGAAAAAAATCATTCCGAAGTGAAAGATGGATTCCCCGACGGATTTCCAGGTCTCTTTCCCAAATACCCAGAGCCCGCCCCCCAGAACGACAAAAGCCGGCGACAGGGCGGTGAACTTCCAGACGACGAGCTGCACCGTCAGCGTCGTCCCGATATCGGCTCCCAGAATGGTCCCGAGGGAGGAATAAAAACTGATCAACCCCGCATTGACCATGCCGATCGCCAGGAGAGTCGTGGCGGAACTGCTCTGAAAAAGCGCCGTGGCGATCATTCCGGTCAGCAGACCGTGGAGGGGCCTTTCCACGGCAAAACGGATATAGCTGCGTATCCGCGAGGTGAACAATTCCTGCACGGACTCGCTCAGCTTCATCATCCCGAAGAGGAACAAAACCAGCCCGACGCACAAGGTCAGAATGTCTGTCAGCATAGCGCAGCGTATCCGCTTTAAAGAAAAGATCCGCCCGGCAGCAGAAACCCTTCAGAAACCGCCGGGCGGATCTCCTTAAAGATGCTGAAAATCAGTATGGCACCGATTCCCGGTTTCAATCGATCTTCTTGAAGACTTTTCCCTTGGCCCCACAGACCGGGCAGGTCTCCGGCGCCTCGCTCCCCACGGTGTAGCCGCAGACGGGACAAACGTAGTAGGAATAACTTTCCCTTTCGCTGCCCATGCCGGTCAGGGCCTCCTCGTACAGGCGGTGATGGACCTTTTCTACCTCATTGGCATAGACGAATGTCCGTTCCGCCTCCGCATTGCCCTCAGCTTTGGCCGCATCAATCATTCCGGGGTACATTTCCTTGAACTCGTGCCCCTCCCCGGCAATAGCCTCCTCCAGATTTTCCCGCGTTCCGCGGATGCCCTTGAGCGCCCGCAAATGATTATGGGCATGAATCGTTTCGGCTTCGGCCGCAGCTCGGAACAGCCTGGCAATCTGTGCATATCCCTCCTGATCCGCCTTTGCCGCAAAAGCCAGGTACTTTCGATTTGCCTGGGACTCGCCGGCAAACGCCTCCATCAAGCATTCCTCCGTTTTAGTCATTCCTGTATCCTCCTCGCTGATTTCAAGATGTTCTGGATCTGTTCAAGACCGGATCCCTCCGGAAGCAAAGAGCCCCGGGCAATGTTCTGCCCCCGGCGACTTCCGCAACAGGGAAACATTTACGTGTGGACTATATAGCATCAACCCGGATGCTAAAGCAATGATCGATCATTCATTGCCCCTGCTCCCGGCCATTCCCCTTTTTTCCTCATGCAGGGTCTAAGATATTTCAACCGACGTAAGATTTTCTGAAGTCAAAAATCAGGGTTCTCCCGAATGGTAGAGACCGGGATTCTGTTGTATATGACACCAAAGAGATCCGGTGAGTATTTTTTTAAGGAATGAATCGTTAACCACGATCAAGGAGGGAATGATGAAGATGAAAAAATTGCTGTTCGGGACCGTTTTATTCCTGATCCTGATCCTGTCCGTTTCCGCTGCCCAGGCCGGCACGGTGTACTGGACGGATTGGGCGGCATCAGGCCCCGGGACGGTGACGGGAACGATGAACATCGGTTCGGAAACCGTCGACGTGACATTCAGCGGCGCTTACTCCTTCGCCCAGACCAGCGGTGGAACAAATTACTGGAACCCTGCCACGCCCTATCTCAGCGCAACCGTTGAAAACGCTCCTCCTGCCTCCGACATCATCGCATTAAGCAGCAGCGGAAGCGTAACGATCACCTTTTCGCAATCGGTGACAAATCCCCTGCTCGCCCTGGTGAGCTGGAACGGTAATCGTCCCAGATTTGAAAATGAGATTGAGTTCCTCAGCTATGGACGAGGTTATTGGGGCAACGGCACCCCTGTCATGGATAGCGACAAGAAAGGATTCTATGGAAGCGGTGAGGTTCACGGGGTCCTTCAAATGGCCGGCACCTATGATTCGATCACCTTCACCCACACCAGCGAGGGCTGGCATGGCCTGACGGTCGGTGTGGTGGATGTCGCCCCGGTTCCCCTTCCCGCCGCTCTGTGGCTCTTCGGTTCCGGGCTGGCAGGGCTGGTTGGACTGAGAAGGAAACTCTTCAGATAAAGGCCGCGTTCTTCTCATCTTTTCCGCTCAAGGGCGGGATCTTCGGGTCCCGCCCTTTTGTGTGACCGAAGGAATCTGCCCGCTTCCTGATGGAAGCCCACCCAAAGAAGGCCGATGAGATTTCCGCTGGGATCATATTCATTCTTGTCATGCCATTTTTTTTCTGATACCAAAGCGGCTGCTTAACGGTTATAGTCCAAATTTTTAAGGCAGGGCGATAGAACAATGCGGAAGGATCAGGCGATTGTCCGGGCGGAGGAAGTGCTCCGGGTTGAAGCGGAGAGCATCCTGCAGCTCATCGGGAGACTGGACGAAAATTTTTCCAGGGCGGTGGACATCATCTACCGCTCCACCGGGCGTGTGATTGTCACCGGCATCGGGAAATCGGGGCTGATCGGGAAAAAGATTGTCGCCACAATGACCAGCACCGGCACACAGGCCCTGTTCCTTCATCCTGTTGAAGGCCTTCACGGAGATCTTGGAATCGTCACGAAAGACGACGTCGTACTGGCTATCTCGAACAGCGGGGAAACGGATGAGGTGAACCGCCTTCTCAGCAGCATCCGGAAGATCGGCGCACCGGTGATCTCCTTTACCGGCAATCCCTCCTCAACGATGGCCCGCGCCAGCAACGCCGTGATCGATGTGGGTGTGGAACGCGAAGCCTGCCCCTTTGGACTGGCCCCCACGTCCAGCTCCACGGCCTCGCTCGCCATGGGAGACGCCCTGGCCGTCGCCCTGATCGACAAGCACAAGTTCAGCGAAAAAGATTTCTATAAATTTCATCCCGGCGGAAGTCTGGGACAGCGCCTGCGGGCAAAAGTCCGGGATGTCATGATCAGCGGCCCTGATATTCCCATGGTGGTCACCGGAACCCCCTCCCTTGAAGCCCTCTCCGTTCTCGACGAAAGAAACAAGGGTTTTGTCCTGGTCACCGACCGGCAGAATCGCCTCCTGGGAATCATGACGGATGGTGACGTCCGCCGGCTGGTTCGCAAAGGCATCTCCATCTCCGATCTGCCGATCGACGAGATCATGACCCGCTCGCCCAAAACAATACGGGACGACTGGACGATCGCCCGGACGGTCGAGTTCATGCAGAGGGACGAAATCACCGCCCTTGCCATCGTGAACGGCGACAACATCCTCCAGGGGTACATCCATCTGCACGACATCCTCGGTCGGGGGGGAACCATCCGCATCTCCATCCCGGCATAGCCGGATGCTCCCGCCCTGTAAACATCAACAGCTCAATGGCCGTGACGAGTCATCCGGTGGAACGAGATCATGAACAGCCCTCTTTTCAGAAAGAACCTCCTGCCCCTGGCGCTCCTGCTCGCCGCTTCGGTTTTCCTTCTCCTGCCTGAAGCGGGCCTCTCTTCCGGGGAGATTCCCCTCAACAAAGGGGCTGTTCTCCAGATCACGGATTTTGACGATTCCAGTACGGCTGGCCCCGATCCTTCCCTTTTCAGCCGGAAATACAGCGGTGCCGCCAAGAGTGACCCCTCCCTGAAAACGTTGCGGGCCATGGCCAAGGCATCACCGGGGTCGAAGGCATCCTACCAGGCCAGGATGGCGACTCGATTCACCATCCAGAAAGGGCATAACGGGTCCTCCCGCGGCAAAGCCCGGATCACGCTTTACGGCCTCTCCTATGACGGCGTCGTGATCACCCCCCGGGCCGCGGCCGGAAAATCCCAGTTGAAGATGACGGTTTCCAGCGCTGCCGACCGAACCGGAACAGAGTTGATCCTGTTAACGGCATCGGGAAACGGTGCATCTCCGAAGATTTACCAGAAGGACCGAACGGAAGGCTCCGTCGAGATCCAGGTTGCCGCCGGTGACACATTTGTTGTGGCATTGGAACTCGTCGTTTCGGCAGGCACCGGAACCCAGGATTTTCCTGCCGAGGTCGACTTCTATTCAAAGGAGAACAAGGTGCGCTTTGAGGGAGTCCGGGTTGAGATTCTGAATACGGAAACCCCACTGCCTATTGTGACGCCCCTTCCCGACCAGGTGTTCCTTTACGACAACCCCCGGTGCCTTAACCTCTCCTTATCGAGCTGCCTGATCGTGAACAAGGGTGAGCAGATTGAGGACCTGTCCAGGGTCCCCCTGACCGAGGGGCTGCCTGATACGTGGAACGACCGGATCAACTGCCTGAAAATGGGAGCCAACGTCAACCGGGTCATTGTCTACCAGCACCCCGGTTTTAAAGGGCGGAGCCGGACGTATACCCGGACAGGCCCGAACCCCGGAGGGGTCTGGAGTCTTCAGGGAAGCGGGTGGGATAGAACCGTCAGTTCCATCGTGGTGGAATGATCCCCTCCGCCGCCCGGATCAGGGCAGGCAACCGAATGTTTTCACGAGAACTTTTCGTGTTCTCGGTCCATCAAACTCGCAGAAGAAAAGGGACTGCCAGGTTCCAAGAACCAGGCGGCCGTTTTCGACCGGCACCATTTCCGAAGAACCCACCAGCGATGTCTTGAGATGGGCGTCGGAGTTGCCTTCCGCGTGCCGGTATTGAGGGTCGTCGCAGGGAATGAGCTTCTGCAGCCCCATCAGGATATCCCCGGCTACGGCGGGATCGGCGTTTTCATTGATGGTGACGGCAGCGGTCGTATGAGGAACGAACACGAGACACATGCCGTCCTGAAGTCGACTTTCCTGGACCGCCGCCTGAATTCGGCCGGTGATGTCGATCATCTCGGTGCGTCGGACCGTCCGGACAGAAATGGATTTCATTCGTCTCCCCCCCTTACAGGTTGTTGATCATGCTGGCAATGTAGCCGGCGCCATAACCATTGTCGATATTGACGACACTCACACCGCTGGCACAGCTGTTGAGCATGGCAAGAAGAGCGGAAAGGCCATGAAAGCTTGCCCCGTAGCCGACGCTTGTGGGAACGGCAATGACAGGTTTGTCCACCAGGCCCCCTACGAGGCTGGGAAGGGCCCCTTCCATTCCGGCTACGACGATGACCACGCGGGCACCCCGGATCGTTTCCAGATTGAAGAAGAGTCGATGAACGCCGGCAACACCCACATCGACGATCCGTTCAACACGATTGCCGAAGAGTTCAGCCGTCACAGCGGCCTCTTCGGCAACAGGCAGGTCGGAGGTCCCGGCAGTAACAAGGGCGATATAACCGGGAGGGGCTTTGACCTCTTTCCGCCTGATGGTAACGGCTCCGGCCAGGGGGGAGTAACGGGCGTCGGGGCAGATTTCCCGAATCTCCTGATACAGCTCCCGGCTGGCCCGCGTTGCAAGGATATTGACCTCCCGTTCCAGCATCGCCTTCAGAATCGCTGTGACCTGCCCGGATGTCTTGCCTGCACAGTAAATGACCTCCGGATAGCCGACGCGTCTTTCCCGGTGGAGGTCAACCTTCGCACAACCGACATCATGGTAGAACTGGCCTTTCAACAGGCCGAGGCCTTCATCAACCCCGACAGTTCCGGCCTTCACTTTTTCGAGAATGTCCCGGATTGCTTCCATCGTTTCTGATCTCCGTCCCTTGCGTCAACCGGTTCCCTTTCCAGGGACTCCAGAAGCCAGCATCTCCAGAACTTCTCTGATGCTCACGCCCTTTTCCCTGGCGATCCTTTTACAATCCGCGTACTCCGGTTTTGATTTGATTTTTCGGCCCCGGAAAAAGCCGTGCTTCATGGTCACAGGGCCATATGGGGTTTCCACTTCGGAAAGCTCCCGCTTCAGCATGGTCTTGGCAATCGGGCAGGACCGCAGCCCGAACGTGGTCGTCTGATACCACAGGACCTCTTCCATGTCCTTTTTCCGGCGGCTGTCGCAGATGATGCTGAGTGTCACCGCGGGACGTGACTTCTTCATGAGGATCGGCGTCAGATAGACATCCCGGGCCCCCTTTTCCAGCAGGGCGTCCATAACCTCCTCGTAGAGTTCGGGATTCATATCATCGATGTTGCATTCCACCAGCCAGGCGTCCTCCTGTGCCGCATCATCTCCCGGTTCATCTTCTTCAAGTTCGCCAAGGTACAGGCGCAGGACATTGGGGATCTCCGTATCTCGCGTCCCGATCCCGTAACCGATTTTCTGCGGTGTAAAATTCATCCTGTCCGTAAAGGAATGGACCGTGGCGGCAAGGATGGCCGCGCCGGTTGGCGTGGTCATCTCAAAGGGAACAGCTCCGGACGTTACGGGAATACCCTTGAGCATCTCAATGGTTGCCGGAGCCGGAACCGGAAGAATCCCGTGGGCGCACCGGACGACCCCGCCACCCAGCTCCACGGCCGATGAAAGCACCCGGTCCGCTTTCAAGTAATCCAGGCACAGGGCGGCACCGACCACATCGATGATGGAATCGACCGCTCCGACTTCATGGAAGTGAATTTCTTCCAGGGTGCATCCATGCACCCTGGCTTCCGCCTCGCCGATTTTCAGAAAAAGACGAAGTGAAAGATCCTTCACCTCTTCAGACAGATCACTTTCCTGGATCAGCCTGCTGATATCCCTGTAATTTCTTTCGTGCCGGGAAGAATCCTCCCTGGAAGTGAGCACCTCGAATCGTGTCCCGGCAATGCCGCGCCGCTGATCCCGCTGAATTTGAATTTCATAGGAACCGATCCGGATCTTTTTGAGCTCATCGAGAAGATAGGACGGGTCCACACCGAGATCGAGCATGGCACCCAGATTCATGTCGCCGCTGATCCCGGAGAAGCAGTCATAATACAAGACTTTCATGATCACCTTCCGCCATGGATGTTCTGGATCGTTTTCCCGATCGTTCCATTGAAGAAATGCCCTTTCCCCTGCCCGTCCGTTTTCTGCGGCACGGTTGCTGAATTTCTGCCGGTCATCGGGATACGGAGGCAGACAGGGGACTGCTCAACTACAATCAATTTGACGGACGATCCTATTAAGCGCTATAAAGCAAAAACAATCCAAATTCAGGGGAAAAGAACATGGCTGAGATCGTCAGATTCGGGGTTTCACTGGAAAAAACCCTGCTCAAACAGTTCGATCAACGGATTGAAGAACAGGGGTATACGAACCGTTCAGAAGCCATCCGCGATTTGATCCGCCAGGAACTGCTGAAGAAGGAATGGGCGGAAGATCACGAAGTTGCCGGTTCTATTACCTACACCTACGACCATCACCAGCGGGATCTGCTGAACAGAATCATTGATGTTCAGCACGATTTCCAGGATGTGATCACGTCGACGCAGCATATTCATCTGGACCACGACAACTGCCTGGAGATCATCGCCGTCAAGGGAAGCTCCACAATCATCAGCAATCTTTCCAACGCGCTGAAGGCCCTCAAAGGCGTAAAGCACGGATCTTTGAGCATTTCAGGCATCGGCTGGATCGCACAGCGGTAACGTAACCTTCATACTCATAAATCCGTTCCCCAAGTCAAGACAATTCTGGTTGATCCGGCTGAGACCGCCGGCACGGAACGTGGCCCGGTCATTGCCCTGCAGGATCGCCTCCTTGTTTTCTGCCGGCAAAGGGAACGCGGGGATGAAACGTTTGGAGGTTACACTTCCTTCCCTTGGCTCTTCGGCACGGAATTTCATCTCCCTCCAATCAGGACTCCGGATCCGGAAAGGCCAGGAATACGAGCGATCACGAAGATGGAAAGGGTTGACGGCCTCCTTCAACACGATCAGGCAACGTGTACATCGACGGAATGAGCCATGGCCCTCCCCTAGCGATCCTCTTCCGCTGCCGACGCTTCAGGCTTTTCCAGGCCCTCGGCCGTCCCGAAAGGCTCCGTTTTTCCCTCACCGGCTTGTTTCGCCTCTTCGAAAGACGGCTCCTTGAGCTCCTCGACCGGATTTTCCGTCCCGGTCGGCAGTTCCGCCGGGCTTTCCGGAACGGCTGGATCTTCCGCGGGTGCCTCCTCGGGTTCCTTCATAACGGCCTCGTACTCTGGAATAATGATCCCGCGCCTGACCATGATCCGGTAAATTCTTTCAGAACGATTCCGAACATATTTTGAAGACCCCAGAGGGTGGTATCTCCTGGGATTGGGAAGAACAGCGGCCAGAGCCGCCGCTTCGCGCGCCGACAATGCCGAGGCCGATTTCCCATAATATTTGCGGGCTGCAGCTTCAATCCCGAAGATTCCCTCCCCCCACTCGGCCACATTGAGGTAGAGTTCAATGATCCTCTTCTTGGACAGGGTGTTCTCAATCCGCCAGGTTAAAATGGCCTCCTTGATTTTCCGGATGGGATTCTTGGACGGGGAAAGATAGAGATTTTTGGCCAGCTGCTGGCTGATGGTGCTCCCCCCCACCTTGAATGTTCTCTTCTTGAGATCCTCTTCGAAGGCTTTCTGAAGAGCCTCGTAATCAAAGCCTTCGTGATGCCAGAACTTATCGTCCTCCGAGATGATGACCGCCTTGATGACAAGCGGGGAAATGCGGGAAAGCCTGACCCATTTTTGCTCAATTGCCTTATCCTTCCCCTGGTTTCTCCATTCCTCTTCGCGAAATTTCATGAACGCTGTTTTTGCCGGATTTTCTTTTTTCAAGGTGGTGACATCCGGGTAAAAAAAATAACTGACGGTATGGATCAGAAGTCCGACAACAAGGAATGCCGGGATCAGAAGGAACATCTTTTTCATCATGGCCGCTCCCTTTTCAGAAGATCATATTCATATATTGGCTCACTATTTGCTTTATACACGTCACAATTATTTTGGGATGTCAATGGACACCTCTTATCGTATTCCCTTTTATTTTTAAAGAACTAAATGATGGTGATTATTCACTATTTTTTTATGAACAGATAAAATTCTAAAAAAAAATTTGACTATTTCCACGTATTTCTATAAATGGTGATGAATTTCACAGTGTACAGTTTGTCGTCCAAGGCTAAAATCTGTGCATCGTTAGATAGTGGGGCAGCCCCCGAATAGACTAAGGAGGTACTTCATGACAAAACGACGGATTTTCTTTTGGATGGGACTTACGTTCCTGTTCGTACTGGGCCTTTCTCAGGAAGGGCTTTCAAAAGAAACCTACAAAGTAAAAAACGGCGATACGCTTTCAAAGATTTCGAGCCAGTTCGGGGTGCCCATTAAAGATCTGATGCGGATGAATGGGCTAAAGAAGCCAGCCCTGAAACCCGGTCAGCATCTCACAGTCTCACAATCCCCATCAAAGAAATCTTCAAAACATACCGTCGCCAGATCCAATACAAGCACTAAATCCAAAGCCGATTCCTATACCGTTAAACGAGGCGACACACTCCAGAGCATTGCCAAAAAGTCCGGTATCTCCATCGCAGAGCTCAAGGGCTTGAACGGGATGCGGAACAGCACCATAAAAACCGGACAGAAGCTGATTCTTGCCAAACGTCAATCCGTCCCGTCAGCTGTAAAAGAGAACAAGGGCCCTCGAGTGGTGATGGCCCTTGATGTTGAGGATAACGAGCTTTATCCCGAGGAGGATGCCGAGGAAGGGGAAATCCCTGACGAGGATTGGACGTCCGTCGAGAGGGACAAGGAAGCCAGCACCCAGCTGATGGGAAAATGGAACAGCCCGAAAGAAAGGCAGATCTTTGTGCGGGTCGTCAAGGGATTTCTCGGGACGCCCTACAGGTTCGGCGGATCGTCCGTTCGGGGCATAGACTGCTCGGCTTTCGTTGCCAAGGTTTACCAGTTCTTTGATGTCAAGTTACCGAGGACGGCAAGGGAACAGTCCCGCATGGGGGTGCGCGTGGCAAAAAGTGACCTCGAAGAGGGCGATCTCGTTTTTTTCAACACCCGGAGGGCTTTCGGCCATGTGGGCATCTATATTGGAAACAACGAGTTCATCCATGCCTCTTCAGGCCGTTCCGGGAAACATGTACGGATCGACAGCCTGGATAAACCATACTACAACCAGCGCTTCATCAAAGCGGTTCGGGTTAAGGGAATGAAAAACGTCCAGTCGGATGAACGCGACGTATCCTGACGGAGAGAAGACTTCCTCCTTCTGAACAAACAGGTCGAAAAAAAGCGGTGTCATAGCGGAAATATCGGGCATCGGAATCCTATCCTGGTTCCGGTGCTTTTTTTTCATGCGGGTTGGCAGGAATAAGGTCTTCTCCAGAGGCGTACGCGTCCGGAAATTATTTTATTGATTTTTCGGGATAATACCATTAAATTTACTAGAAGTTTCGTAGTGTTATCCTTGTTCATCCCTTCGTTCCCGAAAAAGAGCGGACAGAACGGGTCACCCCTCTGCGGCCCGGAAGGTCCTGCGGGCAACCGCCGTTCTGTGATCCTCCTGTCCCCCTGAGAACAAGGAACTCGCGGGATGGTTCATTTGGAAAAAAATACCTGAAAAATCTGGGGAAACGTTCTCCTATGAAAAAAACCCTGACGCAGAAAATTCTCGAACATCACCTTGTTTCAGGAACCTGCATCCCGGGAAGGGAAATAAGCATTCGGATCGATCAAACCCTGACCCAGGATGCAACGGGGACCATGGCCTATCTCCAGTTTGAATCCATGCATGTCCCCAGGGTCAAGACCGAATTGTCCGTCAGTTATGTGGATCACAATACGGTGCAGATCGGATTCGAGAACGCCGACGACCATCGATATCTTCAGAGCGTTGCCGAAAAATTCGGCCTTTATTTTTCCAGGGCTGGAAACGGCATCTGCCACCAGGTTCATCTGGAGCGTTTCGGCAGGCCGGGCAAAACCCTCATCGGTTCCGACAGCCACACTCCCACAGGCGGAGCCCTGGGAATGATCGCCATCGGCGCCGGAGGCCTGGATGTGGCCCTGGCCATGGCGGGCGAGCCTTTTTATCTGACCTGCCCAAGAGTCATCAACATCCACCTGGAAGGGCATCTTCAGCCCTGGGTCTCGGCAAAGGACATCATCCTGAAAGTGCTCGATCTTTTCGGGACCAAGGGAAATGTGGGGTCTGTCTTCGAGTATGGAGGCCCCGGTGTGGAAACCCTGTCCGTTCCGGAACGGGCAACCATCACCAACATGGGGGCGGAATGCGGCGTCACAACATCTATTTTCCCAAGTGACGCAATGACCCTGCGTTTTCTGAAAGCCCAGCAGCGGGAGGAGGACTGGCTTGAATTTGCGGCGGATCACGGCGCACAATACGACCGTGTTGTGGAAATCGACCTTTCGAAGCTGGAACCGCTGACGGCGATGCCCCACAGCCCGGGCAATATCGCGCGGATCAGGGACTGCGAACCCGTCCCGATCCGGCAGGTCTGCCTGGGAAGCTGCACCAATTCCTCCTACAAGGATCTGGCAACCGCCGCGAAAATCCTGAAGGGCACAGTGGCCCATCCCGATGTCAGCTTCATCATTGCACCCGGATCAAAGCAGGTTCTGGAAAATCTGGCCCGGGACGGTTACCTTGCCGATCTGCTTGCCGCGGGGGCCAGACTCATGGAGAATGCCTGCGGCTTCTGCATCGGCAACAGCCAGAGCCCGCCGTCAGGCTCTGCATCCCTGCGCACCTCCAACCGCAACTTTTTCGGACGCTCTGGAACGAGGGACGCCCAGGTCTATCTGGCCAGCCCCGAGTCGGCCGCGGCAGCCGTTCTCACCGGCCATCTCACGGATCCCCGCGATCTGAATCTCCCCTACCCCGACATCTCTCTGCCTGAGCGGTTTCATGTGGACGACCGGTTGATCATCGAGCCGATGGATCCCGAGAGCGCCGCCGGAGCCCCCATTTACCGGGGCCCAAACATCGGCCCTCCGCCGGCCAACGAACCCCTCCCGGATTCCCTGGACGGCATCGTCACGCTGAAGGTGGGAGATCACATTACGACGGATCACATCATTCCCGCGGGCGAACGGATGAAATACCGCTCCAATATACCGAAATACGCGGAATACCTGTTCGAGATCGTTGATCATACCTTTTTCCGGCGGGCCATGCAGATCAAGGAATCCGGCCATTCCAACATCATTGTGGCCGGAACATCCTATGGTCAGGGCTCCTCGAGGGAGCACGCCGCAATCTGCCCCATGTATGTGGGTGTCAAGGCGATCCTCGCCAAGTCTTTTGAGCGCATCCATGCGGCCAACCTGATCAACTTCGGTATCCTGCCTCTTACCTTCCTCGACGAGGAGGACTATGACCGCCTGGCCGATGGGGACAGACTGCTGTTCCCGGATATCCGGAGCTCCCTTGTCGATGGGGACCGAGTGCGCCTTTTAAACGATACAGGGGGGATCTCGATGGAAGTGGCCTTCGAGCTTACCAACCGACAGAAAAAAATTCTCCTGGCCGGTGGTGTTCTAAATCGCTTTTGAGGTTTCTGTCCAATGACGGCTGCATCCTATCCGGAAGACACTCGGCCGGGGAAGAGCGGCAGGAAAACATCCAAACATCGGTAGGAAAGATCGTTCATGAAAGCTAAAATCAAAGTCCTTACGCCCCTTGTCGAACTGGACGGCGACGAGATGACCCGGGTCATGTGGCAGATGGTCAAGGAGAAGCTTCTCCGGCCTTACCTGGAACTGCCCGTGGAGTATTACGATCTGTCTCTGGAGCACCGGGATGAAACGAATGACCGGGTGACGGTCGACGCGGCAGAGGCCATCAAAAAATACGGCGTCGGGGTAAAATGCGCCACCATAACGGCCAACGAGGATCGCGTCCGGGAGTATCACCTGAAGGAGGCATGGAAAAGTCCCAATGCAACCATCCGGTCGGCTTTGGACGGTACGGTCTTTCGAAAGCCCATCCTGGCCAGGAATATCCGACCGGCGGTTTCGAGCTGGAAGAAGCCCATTATCATCGGCAGGCACGCCTATGGAGATGTGTACGACAACAGCGAAATCCGCGTGGACGGCCCTGGAACGGCGGAGCTTGTGTTCACCCCCGCAGCGGGAACTCCCGTTCGAAGGAAGATTCATGATTTTTCTTCGCCGGGCGTTATTCAGGGAATCCATAACACCGATGACTCGATTGCCAGTTTTGCCCGCTCCTGCTTCGCCTTCGCCCTGGATCAGAAGATGGATCTCTGGTTCAGCACCAAGGACACGATCTCGAAAATCTATGACGCCCGATTCCGGGAGATCTTTGCCCGGGAATATGAAACGTCCTGGAAAGAGGCCTTTCAAAGGGAGGGCCTCGACTATTTTTTCACCCTGATTGACGATGCCGTCGCACGGATCATGAAATCGGAGGGGGGCATTCTCTGGGCGCTTAAGAATTATGACGGGGATGTTCTGTCGGACATGATCGCCTCGGCAAACGGGAGCTTGGCGATGATGACCTCCGTCCTCGTTTCACCGATGGGCTGTTACGAATACGAGGCGGCGCACGGCACGGTACAGAAGCACTACTACAGGCATCTCAGAGGCGAGGAAACGTCCTCGAACTCTACGGCATTGATTTTTGCGTGGTCTGGTGGGCTGCGAAAACGCGCCGAATTCGATTCCACACCGGAAGTCGCCCTTTTTGCGGACATGCTGGAGTCCGCCACACTGGAAACGATCGAAGGGGGGAGCCTGACGGGAGATCTGCTCCTCGTCGCCGAACCGAGCCCCCACAACCGCAAAGTCGACACCCCGGGTTTTATAAACGCCATCGCAGCCAACCTGGAAAAAAGGCTGGCGCAGCGGTAACATCAACAGGAAAGGCCCCGGGTGCCGCAAAAGACGGCATCCTGCCGGAAAGACTGCAATCATCGTATTGGCTATGAAACGAATCAATATCCGAGATCTGTCTCTTGAAGAAATCGAAGCCTTGATTTCAAGTCTGGGAAAGGAGCGATACCGGGCCCGGCAGATCATGAAATGGCTGTACTCCGGGGGCGGTGTGCAATCCTTCGAGGAAATGACCACCCTCTCCAAACCATTCCGCAGCCAGATGGAGGAACTCGCCTTCATTGGACTCCCCGAAATTGAAAAAATCCAGGCTTCAAAGGACGGAACCAAGAAGATCCTCTTTCGCCTGGAAGACGACCTCTTTATCGAGAGCGTCCTGATTCCCGGCAAAAACCATTGGACGGCCTGCATCTCCACGCAGGTCGGGTGCCGCATGGGATGCCGTTTCTGCCTGACCGCCCGGCAGGGGTTCAGGCGCAACCTCAGACCTTCGGAAATCACCGGTCAGCTGGAGATCATCCTCTCTTCTCTGCCGGAAGGGCCCAACGTCCGCAGCATCGTGCTGATGGGGATGGGAGAACCCCTGGCCAATTACAGAAACACGTTGAAGGCCCTTGGCATCCTTACCTCGGATTACGGCTTCGGCTTCTCGAACAGGAAGATCACCCTCTCCACCTGCGGTGTGGTTCCCATGATCCGGCAACTGGGGCGGGACATCTGCATCAACCTGGCGGTTTCCCTCAACGCCCCGGACGATGCGGTCCGGAACCAGCTCATGCCGGTCAACTGGAAGTATCCCCTGGAAAGCCTTCTTGCAGCATGCCGTGATTATCCCATGCCGGGCCGCCGCATGCTGACCTTCGAATACATCCTGATCGACGGCGTCAACGCGTCACCGGCCCATGCAGAAATGCTCTCCCGCCTGTTGAGGGGAATCCGCTGCAAACTCAATCTCATCCGATTCAATGAATTCCCCGGGTGCCCCTTCAAGTCCCCTTCGGAGGATACCGTCCTGGCCTTTCAGCAGATTCTGGTAAAACATCATTTCACCGCCATCATCAGGGCGAGCAGGGGGCGCGACATTCTGGCCGCCTGCGGCCAATTGAGCGGTAAAGCCCTTGAGGAGAACACATCACAATGCCTGGTCTAAAGGTGCCGTCTACAGGGACCCGCAGTTACAAAGGGTTGATTTTCTTTCTGGCCGCCTTTATCGGCATCAGCTTCTTCTGGCAGATCATCCGTCTGCTCACCGACTGGTTCTGGTTTCAGGAAGTCGGCTACGAGCCGATTTTCACCGTGACGCTCTGGAGTTCCATTGCCTCAGCCGCTTTTTTCGGTGTGCTGTTTTTTGTGATCTTCTTCTTCAATCTTTACCTGGCCGACCGCCTTTCGCCGCCGTCCGGCGTGACCGACCAGCAGGGCTCCTTCCCCCATCCCCATCGACTGCCCACCCTGGGTCCGCTTCGTACGATCATTTTTCTGCTCTCTCTTCTCTTCAGTTACGCTGCCGCCATGAAAGCGGCCTATCTCTGGAAAAGCATCCTGAGTTTCTTTTATGCGGTCCCCTTTGATCTGAAGGATCCCCTGTTTCACTATGACATCGGTTTTTTTGCTTTTCGGCTGCCTCTTCTTCAGGAACTTTCTTCCTGGCTTTTTTCAACCCTGATCCTTACTGCCGTCGCTACGGGCATTCTCTACTTTCTCCGCCGCTCGTTTCTGTTTTTCCCGCCGAAAACATTCCATGTTCTCCCCGCGGCAAAGACGCACCTTCTCATCCTGATCGCCCTGCTTTTTTTCCTGGGGTCTTTCGGCTTCTGGCTTCAACTGATGGAGGTGCTGTTTACAAAGCGGGGGGTGGTCTTCGGTCCCGGCTATACCGATACAACAACCCAGCTGTCGGTCCTCCGGTTGCTCATGGTTCTCAGCATCCTCTGTGGAGCCTCTCTTTTCGCCTTTGCCTTCGGGAAGTCCTGGCGGATACCGGCAGTCTCCGTGCTGCTCCTGTTGCTGGTCATGGTGATCGGCCGGGGCCTGTATCCTTCCTTCATCCAGAAATTCAAGGTTGTCCCCAACGAGATTGTTCTTGAGCGGCCCTATCTCGAACACAATATCCGGTATACAAGGATCGCCTACGGACTCAATCATATAGAGGACAGCGAATTTCCGGCGGACAATACGCTGACCCAGCAGGACCTGGTGAAGAATTCTCTGACCATCAAGAACATCCGGCTGTGGAACCATGGCCCCCTTTTACAGACCTACAGCCAGATGCAGGAGATCCGGACGTATTACAAGTTCCTTGATGTCGATAATGACCGCTACATCATCAACGGGGAGTATCGCCAGATCATGCTTTCACCCCGGGAGATTTCCTACGCGTCGCTGCCCTCGCGAAGCTGGGTCAATGAGCACCTCACCTATACGCATGGTTACGGCGTTGTCATGGGTCCGGTCAACCGAATTTCCCAGGAGGGGCTTCCCGAATTTTTTATTCGTGATATTCCGCCGGTTTCTACCACCTCCGTCGTCGTCAAACAGCCAAAGATCTACTACGGGGAAAAATCCAATGACTATGTCTTTGTCAACACGAAGAGGCCTGAATTCGATTATCCCGTGGGGGACAAGAACGTCTATTCCCGCTACGACGGCAAGGGAGGGGTGCCTCTCTCCTTCTTGAAGAAGCTGCTTTTCGCGGCTCGCTTCGGTTCGTTGACGATCCTGCTGTCCGATGACATTACCCCGAAGAGCAAAATCATGTTTTATCGGGACATCGAGGAACGGATTGCCCGGATTGTGCCCTTCATCCGCCTCGATAAAGACCCCTATCTCGTCATTACCAAGGAGGGCAGGCTTGTCTGGTTCGTCGATGGTTACACCACCACGACCAGGTTTCCCTATTCCGAACCCGTTGCCGGCATCGGCAACTACATCCGCAATTCCCTGAAGGCGACCGTTGACGCCTACGATGGAACGGTTCAGCTTTATATCAGCGATCTCAACGATCCGATCATCAAGACCTATGCCCGCATGTTTCCAGGCGTTTTTCGTCCCCTTTCCGCAATGCCGGCAGATCTCCTGAGTCATATCCGTTATCCCGCCGGCATGATGTCCATCCAGGCCAGAATGCTCCGAACCTACCACATGGAAGACCCTCAGGTTTTTTACAACAAGGAAGACCTCTGGACCATCCCCCGTAAATTCGGTGCGGAGAACAATGAAGAGATGGAGCCTTATTACACCATCATGAAGCTTCCAGAGGAAAGCAGGGAGGAATACATCCTCCTGCTTCCGTTCACACCCAGCAACAAGGATAACCTCTCGGCGTGGATGGCCGCCCGCTGCGATGCACCAAACTACGGGAAAATGATCGTTTACCATTTTCCGAAGCAGAAACTCGTCTACGGAACACGCCAGATCGAAGCCCGCATTGATCAGGATACGGAAATCTCCAAGCAGATTTCTCTCTGGAACCAAAGCGGTTCACAGGTGATCCGGGGCAGTCTTCTCGTGATCCCGATTGAAAAATCGCTTCTTTACGTCAGTTCCCTCTACCTGGCGGCGGAAAAAGGCCAGCTTCCCGAATTGAAGAGAGTTATTGCCGCTTACGGCAATGCCATCGCCATGGAGGAAAACCTGGAATTGTCCCTTCAGCGGATTTTCGGGGGAAAACTTTCCCGGGACGGCGAGACGCCGACTGCTGAGCCTCGGACGGCAGCCGTTCAAGGCAGCGGGTCCGTTTCAGAAGAAACGGACCGGGGAATCGGCCTTAAGGCTCTGGAGCATTATCGACGGGCCCAGGATTTTCTGAAGCGCGGGAATTGGGGCTCTTACGGGGAGGAGCTGGACAAGATGGCGAACCTGCTGAAGAAGCTGGAAAAAAAGGACTAGATGGCAGGCAGGGTTAAACGATTGCTCTGAAAGGCACTGATGACCCGCTGGGTAAACGTGCTGTTCGGATCTTTGTGATCCGGCATCCTGGCCAGATGTCGCTTTGCCCGGTACGGCCCCACGTTATAGGCATATAAAGCCTTCCGGAGCGTTTTGAATTCATCAAGCAGCTGCGATAAAAAATACACGCCGATTTTGATGTTTGTTCTCGGATCAAAAAGATCTAAAGAGCCATTGCTTGCGGGGTCGGCCTTTCGAACGATTCCCCGGGCTGTTGACGGCTTCAGCTGCATAATTCCTTTTGAGCCGTCGGGTGAAACGGCATCATGCCTGTAGTTGCTCTCCACTTCCATCACGGCAAGAACAAGGCGGTAATCCACATTGCGAATCTGCGATTCTCTGCAGACGGTTTGGGCAACAGCCCGCAGATTTCTACCGCCCAGTTTTGCCTTCTTATCCTTCAAGTGCTGCTCAACTTTGCAGACGACTGCTTCGGACGCTTTACTTTCCCCGGCTATTGCCTCTGAACCGGAAAGATCAGGGAAGCCCAGAAAGATAATGATGAGGCATGATAAAACACTGAAACACTGCTTTCTGTATTTTCTCATGGGCGCTTGGTTAACATAAGAAAACTCATTATGTCAACCTTATTTTTTATCAGCTAATTCCTTAAGCCAAACTTAAAAATTCGGCTGAGGATTTCCGCCATGATCCTCTTGAATTTCAGGAGCATAAAATAACCCGATGTGTCTGATATAATATGGAAAAGCATTCTTCAGAACAAAAGGCGGGGACTCATCCTTCCCAACGTCGATGGAGGGGTTCCAGGCCCGGATCGCCCTGGACTGTTTGCGCAGCGTGTTCGTTTTTTATCTTTTTTTTGTCACAGGGGCATGAAGAGCCGGAACGTCTTGCCCGTTTCGATGTCCCGCACCATCAGCCGAAGCTCCCGGGCTTTTTTCGCCTCCCCGGGAAAGAAAAGGAATCCATGAGCGATTTCTCCCGCCTGGATGGCCCTTTTTTCCAGAGAACGGGTAGCGAGATCTTCGTTGATTTCCCGCTGGACGTCAGCATCGGTCATCCCCTTGATTCCTCCAAGGGTTGCTCCGGCAGCGGCTCCGATGGCCGCACCCTTCCCCAATGCCTCCCCGACATTGGTCCCTGTGACGATGCCGACGGCTGCTCCGAGAAGGGCCCCTGCCGCACCACCCAGCAAGCCCGTGGTCGCCGCTTCAGGGGCCACCTTTCCGAATTTGGTCGCCTTCTCGATCCGGTCATACGCCATCCGCGCGTCAAGAATCGGCCACATGTTGCTTTCTTCATCGATCAGCCAGGTCTGTTCCGGAATGATCTCCAGGGGCGAGGGCCCCTTGTTGTCAAAAACAACCTGAACAGGAAGGATTCCGGCGCCGCGGATGTCAAAGCCGAATGCATTCTGGGCCTCCCGGTTGTCATCATAGGACCGTGAGGCAATCTGAGCACCGGCCGCCGACTGGACATTGGGGTAGGCGGCAGGGACTTTGAAGGGAACCACCTGCCTTTCATACCTTGTACAGGCAGAAAGAACGAAGATGGCGACAAGTACAGGAATGATACAACACCAGACATTTTCTTTCTTCATCATGACACATGTTCTCCTTGATGCAAACGGCGATTCTTTTTCCGGCATACCTGCCGCGACCACGGATGAGAGCAGGCATCTTCCGCAGGTCAGCGACGGAAGGACAGTTCCCGGATCTTCTTTCTGGATTTTTCACCCCACTCCGTATCGGGCGCCAGCCGGATCACCTCCTGGAACGCCTCTTTCGCCTTCTCCCTGTTTCCCTGCTCGACAAAACATTGCCCGATCCAGTAATAGGACTCTGCCAGGGCGGGAACCAATTCTACCGACTTCTGCAAATGCTTGAGGGCTTCATGGGGACGCCCGGAGGCGAGAAGGGCGATTCCCCAGTTCTTTTCGAGAAATGGCAAATCGGCGGGTTCAGGGTTCTGTGTGCTCGCCAGGCCGTACTGCTGCAGTGCGGCCGCATAACTCCCCTTGTGGTAATAGGCCAGCCCCATATTGTAATGAGCTTTTGCCGGTGTGTCGTAAAGGATGTTGGCCAGGGCCTTTTCAAAGGATTCTATGGCCAGATCCCACTTTTCCATGTTCAGATAGATCGTCCCTAGGAAGTTGTGCGCCTCCGAGTAGTTGTTATCCAGGCTGATGGCTTTTTTCATCTCTGCGATGGCGAGCTCCTGAAGCCCTTTGCCGCTGTAGGCGATCCCCAGCAGGTAGTGGATCTTTGGATTCGCTTCCCCCAGCTTCTCCGCCTTGAGCAACTCCTTCAGTGCGGAGTTATATTCCCCCGATTGCATATAGGCGACCCCTATGTTCATATGGGATTCCGCCTGCTCCTGATTGACTGTGACACATCCCGCCACAAGAAAAAGCCATGAAAACCATACCCCGACGGTGAAAGAAAAGACCCTGGTTCGCCTCTGGCCGGTTCTGCCGCTGCCGGCAGGGAAAAGCTCTCGATTACGATCGTCCTTCATCTTGCGCTGTCTGCCCCCTTGGAATATTTTCCCTTGTTTCCGTTAATCCACCAATCACTCTTATCCTGAAACCACCAGTCGGAGGAATCCGTCTCCAGGATCTGATTCGCCGTTTCACGCGCGCTGTCCGTGCAGAGGCGTTGAATGGCGAAGGTAATCCACTCTCTACTGTATTTATTACCAAGATCCCCGTATTCCTTCAACTGAAGAATCAAGGCGAGCTGATCCGCATCACGGACAATGAGAGACTCCCGGGTCTTTCCCTCGTTGAATTCATCAATGCATGCCTTGATCTCTTCCCCGAAGAAGAGGGTGTCCGTCAGCTCACGGACCGCTTTGCCTTCGTCCACCGTCACGTATTTTTTGTTCACGTAGTTCATATCGCCTGTCCTGGCTTCGGGAAGGTCATGGAAAAGGCACATTTTTAACACCCGGCGCTCGTCAATGTCCTGCTCCAGCTTGCAGAGGGTATAACCGATGAAAATCGTCCGGAGGATGTGCTCCGCAACAGATTCACAACCCGAACCGAGAAATTGAAAACCCGTCCGCGGAGTCTTCTGCAGCATGCCGACTTCAAACAGAAAATTCACGATCTCTTTCACTTCGCATCCTTCTTCAACGTCTTGATCCGATTGGCCATCATTTCCGACACTTTTTTAACCTGGAGCTGCAGAGCGGCAATCCCCTCGGGCTTCATGGCCACAATCCTGTCCAGTTGATCCTTCCAATGCTCAATGACGGCCACTTCATTTTCCCGTACCCTTTTTTCAAACCGCGTCTGCACTTCCTTCAAAAAGGCTGCTTGATCCTCTTTAGCCACGGCGAACCCCCTTCTTTTCTTTGTGTTTCGAACCTCTTCATTCCTGTCCCGGTCCGGTCCGGCGGCTTCACCACCTCTTCACGGCGCTGCAGGCGGAGTCTCGGCCACGCAGCCCGTTCGTCCGCTGTGGAATGAAATGCGGCTGAAATGATGCCCTGTTTCTGCGGGAATTCCAGCGCCTGAATATCCGGGTAATGCGGCCTGCCTGCAAGGAATTCCCTAAATAATCCTTGAATTTCCTATAACATTTAACTAAATCTTGCAAACATGAAGTTGTCGTTGCCTTGACTTCAAAAAATTGACATTCCTCTACAAGTTCGATATGTACTTCAGGCACTTTAACTTTTGCGGTCATGGCCATGTCGATCGTGTCAACTCCATATGGAAACACCTTCTCGGCTGGCGGTCCTGTCGGCTTCTTCACGGATGCGGCGTTCTTTCCGCATCGCCTCTAAACCGCTGCCCGGCGATATTCAGCAACCATTGGAATGACCTGTCATTGACCACGACTTGAGGATACTTACATGAACAAATGCCTTCTGCTGTTCTTGATTCTAGGGTCCTGGTCTCTTCTGACACAGCCTATCCCCACTTCGGAAGCCAAGGAAGATACGGCCCATATGGTGCTCCGCAAAACCGCGGGAACCGGAAAGACAACTCAGGAGTATGTAGTCCGGAAGGGGGACAGCATCGATCGGATCGTCAAGCAATTTCTCAAGAACTCCGCGCACCGCTACACGCTCATCAGAGAACTGAACCCGGACTTGAAGGACCTTCACAGGATTTACCCCGGCCAGACGATTCTTCTTCCCGTCCTGGCAGAAGAAGGAAAGGAGTCCGTTGCCCCTGCACCGGCTCAGAACGGTCAGGTCGTCCCATACCAGGTCAAAAAGGGGGATTCCATCATTCGGATCCTGAAGCATCAGTTAAAGCTTCAAGAAGCCGAAGCCCACAAGGCTTTGCGGATTGTCAGCCAGGTGAATCCAGGGCTCAAGAACCTCAGCCGCATTTCGATCGGCCAGACGATCATGCTGCCGGCCATCAGCCTTCTGACGTCTTCACCGGCCGTTCAGCCCGAACAGAACGCCGAAAAGAGAAGGGTGGAGATCAAGCCCATCCTCCCGCCCGACAAGGACATGGCTCTCCTGAAACAGCTTCTCGGCAGAAGCCACGGAAATCTGAATCAGAAAGGCAGTTATTTTCTTCCCCTGCCGCAGATGGGGCGGGTTACGATTGACTGCAGCGCCATCCCGGTGGTGGAGTTTGACGACGGCAGCACCATTCTGCTGGATTTTGGAAACAGGATCCCGGACTCTCTGCAGAGGCTGATTAAAGCGAACTGGAAAAACTATTCCGTCCTCAAGGTCAAACCGTCCCAGGATATCTTCCTGATTCTCCAGGAAATCATGAACGCCTCGGGCTCCTATTCCATGCGAAGGGGGCTCAAACCAATCCTGTTGGAGAGGAATCCGCAGGTTCTGATTAATCTCGACTGGATCATCACAACAAAAAACCCCACGGCGGACAGACCTAGTTTTCATGGCATTCTCCTGGTTTCCGACAAAACGCGCCTCCTTCCCGGGCAGATCAGACAATATGCCTCCCAAAAAGGGTTTCAATTCACGGAAGTGGTCAATGGAGAGATTTCCTTCCCACCACCTGCCGACAAATCTCCTCCAACCCTGCAGCCGAAATCGATTGACGCCGTCGACCGGATGGATTTGATCTTTAACCTGTTGACTGAACTGGGCTACAGCCCTGCAAGAAACCAGGAGATCAGGCTCCTGGACAACAGCAGCGCCGGATTTCATCTGTCGCTGAAACCCGATATTCTCCTTAAAACAGAGTCACGCGAAATCCTCATGTTTACGAAAAAGCCCCCTCGGCAGTTTCTGGAGGTCCTGTCGAAGCAGAAAAAGGAGGTCCTCCTGGTCAATACCCGGCTTTCCAAAAAGGCCAATCTCAGCCAGGTTCTTTCGGCGCTTTCCCTTCCCGACGCCTTCGATAAACGTTACGCATTCTATATCGCCGAACGGGGCAGAAAAGCGACGATCACCGTCACCCTCTCCGCCTTGAAAATTGAACGGCCGAACCGCAGTCCCCTGTTTCTTGTCGACTGCAGCCTGGACCCCAATCTTTATTCCCTGCTTCATAAGGATTGGAATGTGGAACTGGTTCAATATTGATGACCCGGGGGCTTGCCGTATTTTCCGGAGGTCTTGACAGCATCCTTGCCGTCAAGGTCATCCAGGATCAGGGAATCGATGTCCTGGGGATCACCTTTGAAACCCCCTTCTTCAGCGCAGGGAAAGCCCGCCGCGCCGCCGCGCAAATCCGCCTTCCCCTGACCGTTCTGGACATTACCGACGAACATCTACGGATGCTTCTTTCCCCCAGGTACGGATACGGAAAGAACCTGAACCCCTGCATCGACTGCCACATCCTGATGATCAAAACGGCGGGGGATAGAATGGCTGAACTGGGAGCGGATTTTATCTTCACGGGTGAAGTTCTTGGACAGCGGCCCATGTCCCAGGGAAAGCAGATGCTCGAAGTGATTGCCAAAAATTCCGGATATCGCGATGATCTCCTGAGGCCGTTGTCCGCCAGGCTGCTGCCTGAAACCAGGCCGGAACGAGAGGGGATCGTTCAGCGTGACAGGTTATTGGACATTTCGGGACGGGGCCGGAAAATACAGATCGAACTGGCCGATTACTACGGAATATCCGATTACGACCCCCCTGCCGGCGGCTGCCTCCTCACCGATCCGATGTTCACCATACGGCTTAAGGATCTTTTCAGCCACAAACAAGATTTTTCCCGCCGGGATATTGAACTTTTGAAAGTCGGCCGCCACTTCCGTTTGAACGAATCAACCAAAATCGTGGTGGGCAGAAACCGCAATGATAATGAAACAATCCAGAAGTTGACGGAGAAAGGGGATGTCACGGTTTACATGACCTCTTTCCGGGGGCCCACCGTTCTGATTCCCGGGGGCGGCAGCGCTGAAGTGCTGCATCTGGCTGCGGCAATTTGCGCCCGTTACAGCGATGCCCCAAGGGATGCCGACGTCACCGTGACCTGCCTATGTGAAAGCCGGACCTCTTTTGTCGACGTTACGGCAGCCTCACCGGAAATCATCGCCACCTGGAGAATTTAGCGCCCCCTGTTTTTCCTCTTCATATAACCTGTACCCTGCGAAGGGCCTTTCGTTGAACACTCCTCGAGGAACAGCCCTTCGCCTTTTCCGACAGGCTCAAAAATTCCCATTCTTATCATGCAATACCGATGTTGTCGTTTGCCCCCGGAGGACATGGATGTGCTCCGCTTGAAATAGACGGAGCTTGACAAGTGTCGGATTAACACATAATATGTCATTAGAGGTAACAAATAGTCATTACAAAGAAGAATAACAACATTTTACGGAAAGGAGCCCTATATGTTTGAAGTCAGCGAAGACGCATCGAAAAAGATCAAACAGTTCCTTGAAGAACAAAAAAATGTCAGGCCTATCAGGATCCTGGTCTCTGAAGGCGGATGGCGAGGTCCATTTCTTGTGATGGCTATGGATGATAAGAAGGAGGATGATGAGGTTTTTACCGATAGAGGCGTGAGGTTTCTCGTGGAAAAATCTCTTTTTGAAAAGGCAAAGCCCATCAGCATCGACTACGTTCACTCCACCTTCGGTTCCGGCTACATCCTGAATTCGGAACTCTTGAAGCACTGGAAAGGCGGTGTGTTCGGGGGATGCAGGAACATCTGTGAAAGCTGTGAAGATTTCAAATAACGGGGATCCCCGCAGAAGCAGGCGGGGCACTGAACGTTCGCACAATTCATCCCGTTGAATTACGGAACCGACAGCCACCCCGACCGGACGCGCCTTCTGCAGGCGGCCTCCGGCCGGGGTTTTTATGTTTTGCTCCCCGGACGCGGCTTCGCTGTCCGATCCGTCCTGATCCATCCTTGCTTCCCCGATCATCGAAGGGCAGAGGGGTGCATTTCTTTGCCGCGGAGCCCAGAACCGATCGACGAGCCCCCCTTCATTTCTCCTGGTGCTGCGGTCGAAGGAGATCTTCAACTGTTTTGACGGGATTGAACGTCTCCAGGGGCACTTCGATCAGCACGGTGTTCCAGTCGGCCATGGCGCCATTCCACAACCCCGGGAGTTCCAGCGCATACAATTCTCTGCCCTTTTCCGTTTTCCGGGCAATGGAAATCGCCCTGGGATTCACAAATTGCCGCAGGTCGAACTTCCTAGACAAGTAATCCCGGACGCCGCAGACCAGATCCACGGGGTTGAAATGGGTTGCAGCCCGCCAGAGGGAGCGCTGTGACTCGGAGTTCGAGTCCACTTGAATCTCCTCAACGATCTGGAGGGACAACGCGCCGGTTTCGTCCTCAACCCAGAAAGGGCCGCCACCCGGTTCGCCGACGTTTCTGACAACACCGCAAACCCGCAAGGGACGGTTCAAGCGCTGGAAAACCTGTCTGCATCGTTCGGAGAGTGAAGCCCCGTTGAAAGCCGGTGGGAAGGAGAGGCACAGATCCCTCCGACAGAATGCGATGATCTCGGAGAGCTCGTCTTCGGTTAGTCCGCCTTCGGTCAACCTTGCGGCATAGGAGAAGATTCTCCTCTGCAGCCGTATGAGGTATCCCCCAAGAATCTGTTTGTACAACACCGTTGACGGCTTCAGGGAATCGGGGACGACATTGTCGATGTTCTTGATGAAGACGATGTCTCCATCCAGGGCATTCAGATTTTCCAGCAGTGCACCGTGGCCTCCGGGACGGAACACGAGGAAACCATCCAGATCGCGGAAAGGGGCCTTCTCCAGATCGACGGCAATGGTGTCGGTATGGGCATGCTGGATGGAAAGGGACAGATCGAATGACGCATTCCACCGTTTCTCATAGATCTCGTCAATCCGCCTGAGAAATTCCTGAATCGCCCCTTCGTGCTCGGCAGAAACCGTAAAGTGGACACGGCACCTTCCCTGAGCATCCTTGACATAAAGCGCCGCTTCCACAAGATGTTCTTCAATAGCCGTCCGCGAGCCTTCCGGAGATAAGTGAAACTTCAGAAGCGCCTTGGGCAGTTGACCGTAGCTGAGGCCGTCCGCGGCCAGAACCGTTGACAGGATCGGGCAGACATCTCCTTTTTCCAAAAGGTCATCGAGATTCCTCCCCGCTTTGGCCAAGACGGATTTCAAATCTTCAAAAAAAGCGTACTTTTTCAGATCCCTCAAAAATTTCGTTCTCGAATCCTCATCCTGCAGTCCACCGGCATCCAGAATCCGGTACCAGTCCTTGAACATGCGACTGGCCGCCCCTGAAGCGGGAACAAACTTCAGCATCCGCCCGGCCCCGGCTTCTTCCTCGTGGAGACGGACCAGCTCCCCGCCCTCCTCCTCGCCGACGACGAAGATCCCATCCTGGAGGGTACAGGGACGATTCAATTTCAAAGGAGCCGCCCCTTCCCGAAAAATCCTGATCTGCTCCATCGCCTGCTCAACAGACAATCCCCGCTCCTCAATCTGAGCCTTATCCTGATCGGAAAATATACGTTGTAACGTCATGGTCATATCCCTCTGGTTGCGTTCCCTGGTATCGGTGCATCGATCTTCAGCCCGCTGCATGGTTTTCCTGTCTTTGCGTCGCCTTTGCGGATGGCATTCTTCAAGCACGGATCATGGGGAATCATTCCGCCAGGCGTTACGATCCGCTTTTCCTGCCGCTGTTTCTTCTGCGGATCCTGTCCTTGACAAACCGCTTATTCTCCCTCTGTAAGCGGGATATGTCCTTCTGTCTCCGGCTGACCCTTTCCCTGGACATGGCTTTCTTCTCCGTCCGGCCTGCAATGCGATTTTCCACCCGTCCGCAGCGGCTGCAGATCAGGCCCGGCATCCTGTTTTCCACCTCTTTGCCTTTCATTTTACCACAATACCTTCCCGTTTTACATTGTTTACTGGATCGCCGCCGCCTGGTGCCGTGGAGTTTCTGCCGGACAGGCATAAGCTCCGCACCCGCCTCTCTCAGGATAAAAGCCTTGACAGCTCTGTTTCTATGAATGTATAACCCCGTAAAATATCAGCTCAGAGGAGGTTTATGCAAATGACGGTAAAAAAACTTGGTGTTCTTGGCGCCGGCGCCATGGGCGGCGGGATTGCCCAGCATGCGGCTCAACTTGGCGTTGAAATCGTTCTTGGCGATATTGATATGAAGTTTGTCGACGGCGGGATTGCCCGGATGGAAAAGCTGATGGCCGGCTCCATCAAAAAGGGAAAAATGACGGAAGCGGAGGCGAAGGCCGCCATTGGAAGAATCAAGAAAACCGTCCAGATGGAAGATTTTGCCGACTGCGACTTTGTCATCGAAGCCATTATCGAAAACCTGAAGATCAAGCAGGATGCCTTTGCAAAACTCGATTCGGTGGTCCGTCCGGACACCATTCTGGCATCGAATACCTCGTCCATGTCCCTGACTGAAATTGCCGCCGCCACCAAACGGCCGGACCGGGTCGTCGGCATGCATTTCTTCAATCCTCCTCAGGTCATGAAGCTGGTCGAAATCATCCGGGGATATTTCACCTCCGACGAGACCGTCAAGGCTACGGAAGACTTCACCAAACAGCTCAACAAGATCTCCGTCGACATCAAGAAGGATGCCCCCGGCTTCGTCGTCAACCGCATCATGATGGCCTCGGCCGTGGAGGCCCTGAAGCTTTACGAGGAAGGCGTAGCCACCATGGAAGACATCGACAAGGCGGTCAAGCTCGGCCTGAACTACCCCATGGGCCCCTTTGAGCTGATGGATCTGGTGGGTGCGGACATCAACAAGCACATCCTGGATTATTTATTCGCCGAAACCGGTGAAGTCCGCTGGAATTCTCCCCTCTCCCTCAAGCTGAAGACGAAGGCGGGCCAGCTGGGCCGAAAGACCGGCGCGGGCTGGTACAAATACGAATAGGCAAGGGGGTTTTAGAGATGGCATATGAAATGATCCTTTTGAACATTGAAGGCAGAATCGCCACCATATCGCTCAACCGGCCTCCGATGAACCCACTGAACAGCGTCATCCTCCGGGAAATCACGGAAGCCATAAGTGAAATCGAAGCGGACGAAAACGTCAAGGTCGTTATTGTCAACAGCGTTGGCGAGAGAGCTTTTGCGGCAGGCGCCGATGTCAAGGAAATGGTGAACCTGACCCCCGTGGAACTCTACGATTTCTGCCAGGGCTTCCGCAAGGCCTGCGAAAGCCTCAACAGGTATGCTCTCCCCGTAATCGCCGTCATCAAGGGGCTGACTCTGGGAGGCGGATGTGAACTGGCCATGGCCTGCGATTTGAGAATTGCAGCGGAAAATGCCAAGTTCGGTCAGCCGGAAATCAACCTGGGCATCCTTCCCGGCGCCGGCGGAACGCAGCGATTGACCCGGCTGATCGGTCCGGCCCGCTCCAAGGAGATGATCCTGACAGGGGATATGATTGACGCAGCGACAGCCGAGCGCTATGGCCTGGTCAACAAGGTGGTTCCCCTTGAGGACGTTGACAAGGCGGCGATGGAGCTGGCGGAAAAGCTGGCATCGAAGCCCAAAGTGGCCCTCAAGATGGCCAAGGCTGCCATCAATGCCGGACAGAACGTCGATCTCGGAAGCGGGCTTGATTTTGAAATTCTCAGCTTTGCCTTAGCGAGCGCATCCGAAGACAAGCTCGAGGGGATGACGGCCCTGCTGGAAAAGCGGAAAGCGAACTTCAAAGACAAGTAACCCACGACCCTGTTCCTGAATTCCTTGTTTGGAAGGGTGAGCGTGCACGCGCCGAAAAAAACGCTCATCCTTCCGGACTGTTCATTCTTCACTCAGCCTCTTTTTGTCCCGACCAGCCTCACGGCCCATTTACTTCAACCTACGATCCCGCTTTTTTAACGTAGGGATTTCATAAGGAAGCAGCCATGATCAGCGAATCCGTTCTCGTTGAACTGCAGAATATCTTGGGCAGGGAAGATGTCCTCACCGCCAGGGAAATTTTGAAGACCTATTCCTATGATGGAACATCACAGTGGACCCATGAACCCGATGCGGTCGTTTTCCCTCGGACCGCCGAACAGGTATCCGCCATCATGAAACTGGCCAACGCCCACAGGATCCCCGTGACGCCGCGAGGCGGTGGAACGAATGTCAGCGGCGGGTCCATTCCCGTCCTGGGCGGCATTGTGCTGTGCACCACCAAGATGGACAAAATCCTCAACATCGACAGGGAAAATTTTACGGCAACGGTCGAATGCGGAGTAGTCCTGATGAATTTCAACACCCGCCTCGCCGCGGAAGGGCTCTTCTTTCCCCCGGATCCCCAGAGTTTTCTGGCTGCGACCATCGGGGGCATTGTGGCGGAAAACGCCGGAGGACCCGCCGGCGTCAAATACGGTGTCACGAAGCAGTATCTCCTGGGCCTGGAAGTTGTTCTGCCCACAGGCGAGATCATTCAGCTGGGAGGGCGCACCGTAAAGAACGTTGTGGGATACGACCTGACGATGCTCTTCTGCAGTTCTGAAGGGACGCTCGGCATCATCACCAAGGCGGAATTCAAGGTCAATGCAATCCCCCCCGCGAAAAAGACGATCCTGGCCATTTACGACGACGTCGCCGTCGCCGGCGAGAACGTCTCCCTGGTGCTGAAAAGCGGCGTTACCCCGGCCAAGATCGAGCTTCTGGACAACTGGCTTATTCACCGCATCGAAGAAGCCTCTCCCCTGGGACTGCCCGGGGAGGCCGATGCGGTCCTGATCTTTGAAGTGGATGGAATGGCGGAAGCTGTTGAAAAAGAAGCGGATAAGATTATTGAAATCGCCAGGATGAACGGAGCCAGGGAGGTGCGGCCCGCCAGGGACCAGGACGAGGCGAATCGCTTCTGGATGGCCCGCCGCGCCGGATTTGCCATGATCTTCGGCAGGGCCCCCACGGTCCTGGCGGAAGACGTCACCGTCCCCCGCGGCCAGATTCCCGCTCTGATCCGGAAGTGCCGGGAGTTATCCAGAAAATACGATCTTGAAATTGTGGTCATGGGCCATGCCGGGGACGGCAACCTTCATCCCTCGGTTCTGACGGATATCAAGGACAGGGAACATTTTGCACGTGCTGAAAAAGCCGTCGAGGGAATTATCGAGGCGGCCCTCGAGCTGGGCGGGGTTCTTTCCGGAGAGCATGGCATCGGGTTGGAGAAGCAGCGGTTTTTCCGACGGGCCCTGGGACCGACCGTTACCGATCTGATGAAGAACATCAAATCCCTGGTTGACCCGAACAACATCATGAACCCCGGCAAGATATGGGACTGAACCGATAACGAGACAGGCGTTGGAAGATTTGAACGAGCTTAAAAAAATTGAACAATACGTCGACCAGTGCATGAAATGCGGGTTCTGCACCTTCTTCTGCCCGATTTACCAGGAAGAGCTCGTGGAATCTTCCGCGGCTCGAGGCAAGATATTCCTGACGAAGCAGGTCCTAAAGGGCGGGCAGCAGCTCAGCGATCAGGCAATGGACATCATCGGAAAATGCCTTCTCTGCAAGGCCTGCGCAGTCAATTGCCCGGCAAAAACCCAGGTTGATCGTGTCATTGTCGGGGCCAGAGCCGAGCAGGTCCGGCAGCAGGGGCTTCCTCTTGTCAAGAGGCTGATCTTCCGCCACGTGATGGCCAATCGCCGGCTTTTCGGATGGACCGTGAAACTCGCCTCGAAACTCCAGTGGATGATACCGGGAAAGCAGGGCAAAATGAAGCACTTGCCTGATTTTCTTAAAGCATTGGGGCAAGGAAGGAACATCCCGGCCATCTCCAGCGTTCTCCTCCGGGATCAGGTTCAGGAAGTGAATCCGCCCTGGGATTCGAAGGCGCCCAGAATGCGGGTGGGATATTTCATGGGGTGCGCCACCGATTTTATTTTCACCGAAACAGGCCTTAAAACCATTGAATTTTTAACCAGACACGGGATTGAAGTCGTTGTTCCCAAAGCACAGAGCTGCTGCGGCGCCGCCATTTATTTCAGCGGCGATTTAGAGACGGGCAGAATGCTCGCTTACAGGAACATGGAAGCCTTCAAGGACCTTGACTATGTCGTCACGACCTGCGCCACCTGCAGTTCCAGCCTCAAGGACTATAAAGTCTACCTTCCTGAAAACGACAAGCAGAGGAAGGAATTTGAGGATTTTTCGAAGAAGATCAAGGACGTGACGGAATTTCTCGTGGATGTTCTGGACATTCCGCCTCAAGAATTTCATCTGAGGAAGGAGTTTCAGGGTAAAACCATCACCTGGCATGACCCCTGCCACCTCGTTCGCTACCAGAACATCCGCAACCAGCCTCGCCGGATTCTTCAGGCTCTTCAGGGATCGACCTACGTTGAAATGCCCAACGCCGACCGCTGCTGCGGCATGGGAGGATCCTTCAGCATTTACCACTATGATCTGACCAAGAAAATCGCCGACAGGAAAGTGGAAAGCGTGAAAGCCACCTCTGCCGATATCGTCGTAACGGCCTGCCCCGGCTGCATGATCAACCTGGCGGACCATCTCCAGAGAGCGGAAATGCCGCAGCAGGTGCGCCATCTCATGGATCTTTTTGAGTGAGGGGATTGAGGCGCCAACGCGCCTCACTTGAAAGGCCCTTCTTTCCGGTCAGCACGGACCGCTGCCCATGGACGTCATCACAAGGATCAACAGATTGTCATGGCCAACAGCACCTCGCCCATGAACCGGTCCATCTTCTCTCCATTGTCCTTCCTCGTCGCTTTCCGCCCAGCAACGGCCGAGTCTCTCTGGAGCCGGGGAGCTGTGAGACGGCAGGAACATTACCAGCCTCCTGATCCTTTCATTTCCGTCTGAAGCCTGTTTTCGGGTAAGCGGTCCGTCGGCTGCACCATCCGCAGGGTCCGCTCAAGGGCTGTGAGTTACGGTAAACGTCAGACGGTACGGATGCAACCCCCTCCCCGAGGCGACAGGCCCCTGTGGTCGGTTCATTAAAAAACGCCGGAACGATCCTTTTAACAATTTCATCAATGAGCCGTCATTTGCTATAATATCGCTATCTGAAAGCATGAAGCATCATATCGCCCGATAGGGAGGGAATGGCAATGATCCGCACGATCGTCGTTCTGCCGGTCCTATTGCTCCTGTTTGCGATTTCGGCTTTTTTTGCAGACGCCGCCGTTGATGGAAGAGGCATGGCCGATGTCGCTGCTTCGGAAGCTGAACCCGTCACGGCTCCGGTCGAGATTGACGGCGAGGTGCTGTTTCGTGTGCGCGGGGCGTCGTCGTTTCCTGCCGGACAGCGCGCTCAGGCAATCAAAAACCGCATCGAGGCCACTGCCGCCGACACATCCATCCGCAGTGACATGTTGCGCTCCGTCGAATCCGACAACATCACCACTCTCTTCGCCGGCAACCGGCTGCTGATGAACATCACCGATTCGGACGCCCTCCTGGAGCATTTGAATCGCAGCTATCTCGCCAAGGTTCATTTAACGAGGATCCGCCAGGCAATCAACGACTACCGTTACATGCGCAGCCGTGACGTGCTGCTGCAGGGATGCCTCTATGCCCTGGCAGCCACGGTCCTTCTGCTGCTTGGAATTTTTCTTCTGCTTCGGGTTGGCCGGCAACTCACCGAATTTCTCGACCGGCGTGTCAAGAGCCGGATTCGTTCTCTCGAGATTCAGTCCTTCAAGGTCGTCCGAGCGGAGCAGATCTGGCTGGCCATTCAGGGGATGCTTTATGCCATCCGCCTCGTCGTTATTCTGGCAGCGTTCTTTGCCTACCTGGATTTTGTTCTCGCCCTCTTCCCCTGGACGCGCGGCCTTGCCAACCGCCTTCTCGATCTCATCACCGGCCCGCTGACCCAGATGGGAAAAGCGTTTTTGGATGCGATCCCCAATCTCCTTATCCTTGTAATTCTTTATTATTTCTTTCGTTTTGTCCTGAGGCTTCTACGCCTCTTCTTTGATGCCCTATCCAAGGAGCGAGTCACGCTTGCCGGGTTCGATCCGGACTGGGCGCCCTCAACCTACAAGATCATCCGCTTCGCTCTCGTTACCTTCGCCCTGATTGTAGCCTATCCTTACATCCCCGGTTCCGGGTCTGCCGCCTTCAAGGGAATTTCGATCTTCCTCGGTGTCGTGTTCTCGCTGGGCTCCACCTCTCTGGTTTCGAACATCATTGCCGGTTACATGTTGACCTACCGCCGGGCGTTCAAAATCGGAGACCGGGTGAAGATCGGGGACGTGACGGGGGACGTGACGCTGACACGTCTGCAGGTCACCCATCTGCGCACCCTGAAGAACGAAGAAGTGAGCATTCCCAATTCGCAGATTCTCAACGGCAATGTGGTGAACTACAGTTCTCTTGCCCACACACAGGGGCTGATCCTGCATACCACGGTCGGGATCGGTTACGAAACCCCCTGGAGACAGGTGGAGGCCATGCTGCTCATGGTGGCAGATCGCACCCCGGGATTGCTGAAAGCCCCTCCTCCGTTTATTCTGCAGAAGGAGCTGGGAGACTTTGCCGTGTTCTATGAACTCAATGTCTATACCGATAATCCCCTGGAGATGACCAGGCTCTACACGGAACTGCATCGGCAGGTCCTGGACGTCTTCAATGAGTTCGGCGTCCAGATCATGACTCCTGCTTACCGGTCTGACACGCTGGAACCCAAAGTCGTCCCGCGGGAGCAATGGTATGCGCCGCCGGCTAAGATCCCTCCAGAAACTTGAAGGGCTTCACGATGGACCCTGCCCCCGGAAACCCGGCCATGTTGAACTGGGATCGTTTCCACGGGAAGTCAACGGCATTGCGGAAAGAGCAGGAAAAAAGCCGCAGAAACGAGGCTTTTTCCCGACGTGGCAGTGGGGGGGTATCGGCCAACCCTTTCGGCTCCTTTCATGAAGGATTTTAACATGGTTTGCGGCAGGCTGATCGGCCGGGGAAACGAGGCGAGGCCAGAGCGAAATGGCCTGAGCAGGATTGATGACGGAGGCATAAGCACTTCCCGCAGGGCAACACGGTGAGCAGCGGCAGCGCCGCCAAAGCCGGCGAGGCGGAACCGGGAAGCGGTTTCTCAGTGAGGCAGCCTGTCTGCTGCGGTGCGGTCATTCATCGACATTCCCGGCTGCTGGTATTTATCCAGAAACACCTTCAGGTATTCCGTAATTGCATCCAGGTGATCTCTCTTCATGTCTCCGCTGGCCTCCGACTGTTGATACACCGTTCCCAGGACATCACATATGCCCTTGATATCTTCGTACTCAGTCATCAGCGGTTGAATTGCCTTCATACGGCCTTCCTTTCTGCCCCGATCCGTTTCTGGTAAAAAAATCCAATCAAAAGTGGATTTGAATCCGGCCCAGGCCTTGTTGAACAGGTGCACATGTCCGGCAGGGCCTTAAGGATCTTTCTCCAGGGACTATATAGGAAGGATGCAACTTTTTCACTACTGGACAACTACGGATTGTATCCCAGTTAAAAACTGGAATTATTCGCCAAAGGGATGGCTCCTGACTCCAACAGGAAGGAATCCGAAAACCGCAAGCCCCTTATCCCACGGCTCACTTGTTGACTGGATAAAGTCGTGGCGCCAAAACTTCTTGACACAGAAATCCACGCTTTCTATATTACATTGGCCGACCGGATGCTCGCCGCACGCAAGCTGTGCTCGACTCGGTCGATCTCTTGTTTCAAGAAAGGGAATTGCACATGAAAAAAATGTTTCTCCTCCTTCTGTTAGTGTGTTTTGCTGTCCCCTGTCTGGCTGATGACACCATCTATTGCCCAACGGACGCCAAGGAGCGCGAAAAAAAGTGCCAGCAGGCCAAAGAGGAGAATAAAGCGATTGATGAAACCATCAATCGCTGGGAGCCCATGGTCAACAACAGCACTATGATGATGTACATGATCACCAGGATGAAGGGGGAAAGCCCAAATCAGTATGCCAGCCGGGTAAGTTCAATGAAAGCATTTTATTACCGTGGGTTGAATTATCCGGTCCGTGGAAGATTCACAAGAAACGGGACAGCCTTTATTCCGCTGACCTATCAGGAGGCGGAAGGCGTCTTGAGCCGCGCCTTTCAAAGCCGGCAAGAGGTGGCACAGCAGATGGAACATGTCAGGAAGAACACCCAGACCTTGAAACCGATGATCAAGAATAAAATGGCACAGCTTCAGAAAGATCGTCAGCGAAACTGGCTTTTCCTGGCGCAGTGTTGCGGATACCGCTGGACGACGGAAGAGCCCCCGAAAACGCCGGAGAGGACACCCGACACGGGTGGCCAAAGGGGATTGCTCGGAGTTGAATCCGAGGAACAAACACAGCAGGGAATCAAATACTGAGAATAACGCGGGCAACGCCGGCATTCACTCCCCTGGTTTATGGCCTGCCCTCATGAGACCGGCCGGCATCTTCCGGGATTTCGGAAGGCTTGTTCTGGCTCCCCTTCTTCGCGCCTGCCTCACGTAAATATTCGACCAATTCCGGGCTGCCAAAGTCCTCGGCGACATCCAGAACCGTCTTGCCGTCATCATTGACCGCATGAAGATCGGCGTTGACGGACAGCAGGTATTCAATGCCTTCCAGATAGCTACTGTAAGCGAACCAGATAAGGGGCGTGTTTCCCTTCAGGCTTCGCGCATTCACGTTCGCGCCTGCTGCGACCAGGAGACGGGCAATCGGCACCTCCTGGAAAAACAGCGGCGTCATGCCGGACTGCCTGTCGGGCAGGTTGACGTCTGCGCCCCGTGAAATCAGGTATTCAGCCGTAGCGGCATCTTTCACCAGATGAAGGGCGGATTCGCCCTTTTCGTTGCGCACGTTCATGTCGATCCCCCGGTCCAGGCATTCTTTCACGTTGTCCAGAAAACCATTCTGAACAGCTTCAAGGAATTGATCCGCTGTCACCCGGGCTGGACCGGCTTCAAGAGCCGAAGCGTCCACACCGCTGCCAATGGCCACGTGTCCTGCACCTTCAGCGTGTGGAGATGATAAAACAGGAAGCATCATGGCCGCCGCAACCAGGACCAGGCAGATTGTTCCAGGGAAAAGAATCATACGGCACCTCGTGAAACCCACTGGCATGGAATGGAAAAACACTCCTGTTTTCATATCACGGATACGATGGATTTTAAAATAATACATCTCTTTTCCTGCCTCATCAGAGACATGACCAGTTCCTTTCCCGGGTAACATGTTGTGTGACGGTATCCCCTAAAAGACGGCCAGGCCATATCTCCCCCGGCTGCCACAATTCATTTCCATACCGACTGTCATTTGCTTACCCCATCCTGCGCCGGGAAGTCCCTTGACACACACGGCCCCCTTTTCCTATACTCAGACCCGCACGAGGGACGTTTTTGTGAGGAAATCCGAACGGCCGGAAAAATAGGGAAACGGAACAGGACGCGTATGGTCTTCAATCCGGAGGCGTTGAGGGTTCCACCCGGCGGGAAGGAACGCCATGTATTCTGATTTTAAAATCATTTCCACCTATTATGACACCTTGTATGTAAACGACCGGGAATACGGGGCGGAAGCGGGCAGGGTGAAAGATCTGCTGACCAGGCATGGCGCTCCGCCGCGGGCAGATCTTCTCGTGCTGGCCTGCGGCACGGGAGGTCACATCCCCTACTTCAGGGACGAGTATACTGTTTCCGGGCTGGATCTCAGCGAGGATATGCTTGATCTGGCCAGGAAAAAGTTTCCCGAGGTCGGATTCCATCTCGGTGACATGATCAATTTTGAATTGGAGACGGATTTTGACGCCGTGGTCTGCCTGTACGGATCCATTGGGTTCGTCAAAACCGTGGAGAATTTGCGCGCCGCCATGAACCGTATTGCCTCCCACCTGCGGCCCGGAGGCCTTGCCCTGATCACCCCCTGGAGCACGGCGGAGGATTTCCGGGACCTCATCGTGGTCGATGCCGCCGACCGGCCGGATTTGAAAATCGCCCGCATGGAGCATGTGCGCCTCAAGGAGCCAAACATGGTGGAGGTTACGTTCCACCATCTTCTTGGAAACAACAATGACGTAACCTACCATAAACAATCCATGGAAATCGGCCTTTTTTCGCGGGAAGAATATGCAGCGGCCATGATCGACGCCGGATTGAACGTCGTGGAGGTCTACACGGGAAAGGACGTGCGCGGGGGGGCTTATATCGGGAAGCGAGTGGCCGGTCAAGTCCGCAAGCAATGACCTGATGAAGAACAGAGGGCAGGCCTTCGCAGAACCCGGGCGATCTTTCCGCCTGCCGGTGCGCACATTGCCGAAGTTCTCCGCTCTGCATCGAGTGCACAACGTGGCATCACACTGGCAGGATCATCTCATTCTCACCTTTAAAGAGGAGGTAATGCATGAACCAGATACTTATCGGCAAGGGCGAAAAGCCAGTCTACCTGCTCGCCGAGTACGGCAACCGCCATGGCCTCGTCGCGGGAGCCACCGGCACCGGAAAGACCATTTCTCTCCAGGTACTGGCAGAAGGCTTCTCGCGTCTGGGCGTTCCCGTGTTTATGGCTGACGTCAAAGGCGATGTCTCCGGCTTGGCGCTGGCGGGTGCCGCCAATGACAAGGTCCGTCAGCGCGTGGCCCAGATCGGCATGGAGGGCTACACCCATGAAGGAAGCCCGGTCCTGTTCTGGGACGTATTCGGCAAGGCCGGCCATCCCGTCCGCACCACGATCAGCGAAATCGGCCCGAACCTGTTAAGCCGGATCCTCGAACTCAATGATACCCAGGCCGGAATGCTTGAGATCGCCTTCAAGCTGGCGGACGACCGTGGGCTCCTGCTGCTTGACCTCGACGACCTGCGTGCCCTGCTCGGCTTTGTCGCAGACAATCGAAAGGAGATATCGACGCAATATGGCCTCGTAAGCACCCAGTCCGTCTCGGCCATTCAGCGCTCGCTTCTGTCCCTGGAGCGGGAAGGGGGCGAACTTTTCTTCGGCGAGCCCGCACTGGATCTCAACGACCTGCTCCGTACCGACCTCAGCGGCCGCGGCATCATCAACATCCTGGCTGCAGACAAGCTCATTCTCAAGCCTCGGTTGTACGCAAGCTTCCTCCTCTGGCTGCTGTCGGAGCTTTTCGAAAACCTGCCCGAGGTGGGCGACCTTGAGAAGCCGAAGCTGGTGTTTTTCTTCGATGAGGCTCATCTCCTGTTTGACGACGCGCCGCCGATGCTGCGCCAGCGGGTGGAGCAGGTCGTTCGGCTCATCCGCTCCAAGGGCGTGGGCGTTTACTTCTGTTCGCAATTCCCCGATGACGTGCCCAACGAAATTCTGGGCCAGCTCGGGAACCGCATTCAGCATGCCCTGCGGGCTTATACGCCCCGTGACCAGAAGGCCGTGAAAACCGCCGCGGAAACCTTCGTTGCGAACCCGAAACTGGACATCGTCGCGGTGATCTCACAATTGGGCGTTGGCGAGGCCCTGGTTTCGACGCTCCAGGAGAAGGGCGTGCCGATGCCGGTTGAAAGGACGATGATCTGCCCCCCGCGGTGCCGGATAGGCGCTGCCACCCCGGAGGAGCGGGCAGCCGTGTTGGCGCGCAGCCCGATTGGCGGCAAGTACGATTCACCGGTGAACCGCGAGTCTGCCTATGAAATCCTCAAACAGCGAACAGCGGAAAAGGAAGAAGCCGTGTCGGAGCCGGCCCAGGCTCAGGCCGACGAGTCTTCTGAAAGCGGTGGGGTGATCAGAGATTTTCTGTTCGGCACCAAGCGCCGCCAGGGCATGGTGGAAACACTGGCCAAACAGGCAGCCCGGACCGTCGGCAGCCAGATCGGCCGCCAGATCCTGCGCGGGGTGCTGGGCGGCATACTGGGAGGTTCACGCCGCCGATAACGTCAGGGACACATGGGTCGAACAGGGTCATTCCCGGGGTTCAAAGCTTTTTTTTTCAACAGAGGGCGGGGCAAAAGAGCTCGATTTCCCGTTGTAATATCCGATCATTTGTTCTAAGGTGCTGGCTTCTCCCGTATATCCACGACAGATGAACCCATAACGAAATGCAGCCATATGGGGATAAATGCCATTTCCGGGGCAATGCCCCGACATCCCCGGCAAGAATGTGTCATGATCGATATTCAAAGTCAGAAGGACCACAGAAAAATCAATATCCAGAAGGTCGGGGTCAAGGGCATCAAGTACCCCATCATCGTCCTGGACAAGGAGGCGGGCACCCAACCCGTCAACGCGTCCATCAACATGTACGTCAACCTCCCCCATTCCTTCAAGGGGACGCACATGAGCCGCTTCATTGAAGTTCTGAATGAATTTCGCGGAGAGATCAACATCCGGACTTTTCATACGATCCTGGAAAAAGTCAGGGAAAAGCTCCACGCGGAATCGGCGCACATGGAGATCGAGTTCCCCTATTTCATCGAGAAGACGGCCCCCGTGTCCGGAGCGAAAAGCCTGATGGAATACCGATGTCTCTTCAGCGGATGCAACGCCGAGAGCCAGAAGGACTTTCTCGTGGGAATCGTCGTCCCCGTGACGACCGTCTGTCCATGCTCCAAAGAAATCAGCAGCATGGGGGCTCACAATCAAAGGAGCTTCGTGACGGTGAAAGTCCGGTTTCGCAGGTTTTTCTGGCTGGAGGATCTCATCAGGCTCGTCGAGACATCCGCCAGCGGAGAGGTGTATTCCCTGCTCAAACGCGTGGATGAAAAGTATGTTACGGAGCACGGCTATGAAAACCCCATGTTTGTCGAAGATGTCGTCAGAAACGTCGCTGAACGGCTAAACGGCAACACAAACCTGACCTGGTACAGCGTGGAAGCGGAAAATTTCGAAAGCATTCACAATCACAACGCCTATGCCTATGTGGAAAAAGAATAACCCCATGCCGCCTCAAGCGATCGATTTCTTCAACCTCTATTCCCACGGCTTCATCAAGGCGGCGATCTGCATCCCCGAAGTCCGTGTGGCCGACACCTGTTTCAATGCGGAAGAGACGATTTCAATGGCCGGGAAGGCGGCGGCCGGCAAGGCCATCTTCGCGCTGTTTCCGGAACTGAACCTGTCGGCTTACTCCAATGAAGACCTCTTCCACCAGGACACCCTCCAGGAAAGCGTTTACGAAGCCCTCTTCAAGGTCGCCCGCGAAACGGCCTCTCTGAACCTTATTCTCGTGGTCGGCGCTCCCATCCGGGTGGACTGCCGCCTTTACAACTGCGGGGTTGTTCTTTACCAGGGGCGGATCCTCGGGATCGCCGTAAAATCCTACCTCCCCAATTATCGTGAATTCTACGAGGTTCGACAGTTCAGCCCGGCGGAACAGGCCATCTCCACGGCCATTGATTTAGGCGATCAGAAGGACATCCCTTTCGGCGCCGACCTGGTCTTTGAGGTCAGGAACATCCCGGATTTCAAATTTTTCATCGAACTGTGCGAAGACGTGTGGGTTCCCATTCCGCCGTCCAGTTTTGCGGCTATGGCGGGTGCAACGGTGATCGCCAACCTGTCGGCGTCCAACATTACGATCGGAAAAGCCGAGTATCGCCAGAGCCTTGCGTCCAATCAATCCGCCCGGTGTGTTGCAGCTTATCTCTATGCCGCCGCCGGACCCGGTGAATCCACAACGGACCTCGCCTGGGACGGCCATGCCATGATCTACGAAAACGGCAACCTTCTGTCGGAATCGCATCGCTTCTCCCGCCAGCCTCAGATTCTTTTTGCAGACATCGATCTCGGCCGGCTGGCGCAGGACCGGATGCGCCTGACCAGCTTTGGGCAGAACGCCAGGGCGCACAAGGAAATGCTCGGCAGATTCCGCCGGATCTCTTTTGAAGTTGCCCCACTCAAGGGAAAACTCCTCCTGGAGAGGCAGTATCCCCGCTTCCCCTACATCCCGGCCGACCCTGAAAAGCGGGATCAGCGCTGCTACGAGGCCTACAACATCCAGGTGCAGGGATTGGCCAAGCGCCTTGAATCCGCGGGAATAGAAAACGTCGTGATCGGCATCTCCGGCGGGCTGGATTCGACTCAAGCCCTCATCGTGGCCGCCAAGACGATGGATCTTCTCGCCTATCCGCGCTCTTCCATCAAGGCCTATACCATGCCCGGATTTGCCACGACGGATAAAACCTACACCAATTCAATCCGGCTGATGAAGGCGCTCGGCGTGGAGGCCAACGAACTGGACATCCGCCCCAGCTGCATACAGATGCTTAAGGACATCGGCCATCCTTTTGCCGAGGGAGAACGGCTTTACGACATCACCTTTGAAAATATTCAGGCGGGTGAGCGGACCTCCCATCTCTTTCGAATTGCCAACATGAGGAATGCCCTAGTGGTCGGCACGGGGGACCTCAGTGAACTGGCCCTCGGCTGGTGCACCTACGGCGTCGGCGACCACATGTCTCACTACAATGTCAATGCGAGTTTACCAAAAACCTTGATTCAGCATCTTATTCGGTGGGTGGCCCAGTCGGATCAATTTTCGGCAGAAACTTCCGAGGTTCTTCTCGACATCCTGGCGACGGAAATCAGCCCGGAACTCGTTCCCGGCGAAGAAGACCAGCAGCCGGCCCAGAAGACGGAGGAGATCATCGGCCCCTACGAACTTCAGGATTTCAACATTTTTTATACGACGCGTTTTGGCTATCTGCCGACCAAAATCGCCTTTCTGGCATACTGCATCTGGAGGGATAAAAGAACCGGGCTGTGGCCCGATCTTCCGGAAGAAAAAAGGCATGAATACTCAATCGCAGAGATCAAGCACTGGCTTCAGATTTACCTCCTTCGATTTTTCAAGCTGAGCCAGTACAAGCGCTCCTGCATTCCCAACGGCCCGAAGGTGGGCTCCGGAGGATCCCTTTCCCCCCGCGGGGATTACAGGGCGCCGAGCGATAGCGAGGCAACGGTGTGGCTGAAAAACGCGGAGCGGATTCCAGAGCATGACGATTGATCTCGGCTCCGGATTGGGGAAAAGGATGGCGGAATGCACCCACGGCCATGCTGCACGAATGAAGAATCGTCAACGGGCCAGAAGAACGTCGTCACGGTGAGCGCCATGCACAACAGGATCCCGAACAGGACCGGCAGGCAGGAAGATGCCTATCAGGATTTTGAGGCCACGGAACTCTATTGCCCCCGCTGCAGGCAGGCGGTCCCGGTCAGAAAAAGGCTTCTCCTTATCCTGAGCAGCGGGGAAATATACGATTATACCTGCATCTATTGCGGGACTTCGGTAGGGGAAAAGACCACCACCCGCCGGACGGGATAGCGCCATCTCCTTTTTCGATGCCCCTGTGGGATGCCGCCCGTTTTTTTTTCAGGGTGACGATTTTCGTTTTTTTCCCATCGCACTGAGGAGCTGCTGCCCAAAGGTGCCGAGGTCGGCATCCCCCTTCCTGGCGTTTTTGTCGTTTGAATAATCCAGGCTTGTTTCCTTTTCCCCGGATCCTCCCTGGAGGTACTCTCCCAAGAGCTCTCTGCTGTGAACATCTTCATGGCAATAAGCGCAGAGATTCTCCCAGTTGCTCCCATCGGGCGGGTTGTTGTGATGATTTCCGTCCTTGTGATGGACGGTCAGCAGATGACGGTTCGCCTGATCGAATTCCCTTCCGCATCGCGCGCAGATGAGCCCATGGAGGGCCAGCGATCGTTCGCGGTAGTCTTCACCGGGCGGCCTGTCCGCCTCTCTTTTCAATTCACGAACGACATCTTCCGGCGGTCTGGAGGGACTTCCTTTGCCGCTGCTGCTTTTGCTACGTACGCGCCCCCATTTACTGCCGAAGGTGACCTTGGCCATGCAATGTACTCCCTACCCGACTGATCCTGAGCTTCTTTAACGGTATGATGTTTCTGAATGGAAGCTTTCCTGACAGGAAGCGTCTGTTCAGGGACGGACGGGCATTTCTGAAAAAAAACGCATACCCGCCCGTCTCCTGCCCTTTCGCATCGTTTAGCCGGCCTGGTCGACCCGGTGCCGGCGCCTCAAAAGATCCGCCCCCCGGCGGCCCCCCGTCCCGGCGTTGTATATGCTCCCGCGGAACAGAGCCCGCTGTTCACTGCACAGGATTCCTGGTGCTGGTGTTTAACACGCGAAAGAACGTCTTGACGCCTTTCAGGGCGGGAAGGGCATTTTTCAGGAACCGGAGGGGCTTCCCCTGCTTCGAACCCACAACGTGATTTACACTCTGGAAGGAGCTTAAAAAACCATGAACCCTCTGAAGTGCGGAAGAAACTTCGGCAACGCGGGCATTGACATTCGTCGTTGTCTCGTTCAGATTCCCCGTGATGTCTTCGACATTCTTTAAAATGAACGGCAACCTTGAATTCAAGGTTCGAAGGGCGATAGTCAGCTGTTCAGCCGTCCTCCAGAGCTGATAAAGCAAAGGCAGAACCAATATCCCTGCCAGCACCAGAAATCCGACTAACACATACAGTAAGGTCTCCTGATTCATGCAACCGCTCCATTTCTAGCCCAACAGCCTGTGTTATTCCGCCGGTGTTTCCTTCTCGCTGCGGTAGGCCTCGAGCCCCGCATCAACAGCCCTTTTAAAACGGCCTGCACCCTCCTCCAGGGATTCCTTTCCACGCTCTTTCAGCTCGGCAGCGGTTTTTTCAACCTCCCCTACCCTTTCCTCCGCCTTCTTCCGAATCTCTCCAATAGCCTTAACGGCCGTTTCATAGGTTTTTCTGCTTTTTTCCAGGGCCTGATCGTACTCATCCTTAGCCTTCACCATGAGCTCATCCGTCTTCCTTCCGATATCATCCCTCGTCTCACGGCCGCTTTTCGGCGCATAGAGAATACCAATGAGCACACCCGCCAGCCCCCCGATGAGCAGTCCTGTTATGAAATCACTATTTCTCTCGACCATGACATTTCCTCCTTTCCCTCATTTCGTAATCCGCTCTGTTTTGTCAACGGTTCCCGCCATAGGTGTTTTTCAGGAACCGGCTCCACCACCTAGATGGTCTTGTTTATATTTCTAACATGAAACAGTTGTCCATATCAAATAAATTTACAAATGATTTCAATACAGAGAACGGCCTTCATCCATGAGAGGGACCGAATCTCCCGACGGATCGGGAAATGCGGTCAACCAGGGCCGGCGGAAAAGCGGGGCGTTTCGTTTTGAAAAAAAACAAAAAAACCAACCGGATATTTGAATCAAGACAAATAACCGGTTGGTTTTTTACTTCATGACTTCTTATAAAATTACTTTGCCGGGGCCGGTGCGGGAGCCGCTTCAGGGGCCGGTGCGGGTGCAGGCGCTGCTTCAGGGGCCTTGGCTGCTTCAGGGGCCGGTGCTGGCGCTGCAGGCGCTGCCGGGGCCGGTGCAGGTTCTTCCTTCTTCACCTCTTCCGCAGGCTTCTGCTCCTCTGCCTTCTTGCAACCTACGACTGCAAAG
>Ga0123335_1000825_pt1 | contig 51982 bp, 53 predicted proteins | sample BiotimSIPDNA_2_FD_89707 | JGI IMG/M metagenome (GOLD analysis project Ga0123335, IMG submission 89707) | Anaerobic biogas reactor microbial communites from Washington, USA - Biogas_R2 time_0 SIP DNA | ecosystem: Engineered > Bioreactor > Anaerobic > Unclassified | place: Washington, USA...
ACACACAAAAAACCTCGTAGTAGAGGTTTTTTATTTACCCTCTCCGGCATCGGATTTAAATGCCTATTTTAATTATTCGGGGGAAGTGATACACTACTAATGATCCACAGTTTCCTTAATGTTTTACCAGTAAAAGTAAATGCTAGAGGCGCCATGACCATGGACAGCGCTTTAAAATACATGCGCCGTTCTGCCAACAAGGCGGTTATTATGGGCGGCGACCGGGCCGATATGGCACTGGCCGCTCTGGAAACCAGTACCTCGGCCTTAATCTTGACGGGGGGATTGTATCCGGATGTCAAGGTAATTTCCTGCGCTGCGGAAAAAGGGGTGCCAGTGATTCTGGTCCACAGTGATACTTATACTACCATTGAAATAATTTCCGAGGTTTCCAGACGGATCCGACCCGGAGATTCCAGAGGGATCGCCATTACCGTAGAAAATATAGAAAAACACTGTGACTGGCAAAAGCTTATGAACCTGCTGGAAAATCAATAAACAAAATAAGATCACTCATCTTAAAATCTTTGTAAAGACTAACACTCGTCCCGCAGTTGCCGCCGGTCTGTGACCGAACCCGGCAAGTCTTGGTGAATACTTTTAACGGGCAATATTACTTAACCCCCTGAACCTGCTCTTATTATCGGGCCGCAGCCGTTCTCCGACGGTTCCGTATTTTAAGGTTAATCCATCTAAAAATAACTTTTTATTTTAGATCTGCCGCTTGTATTTAATAGACATTTAATGTGGCAGTACCCATAACCTTTTAATATAATTCCGGCCGGCGCGGCATAGGTTTTACTTAGGATGCAGAAAAGGGGGTTTTTCTTTGTCCTTGCGCACTCAACCCTTCCGGAAAGGCAGGATCCTGGGCCTGGTAATAATCCTGGCAGCGTTAATTGCAGCGGAGTTTCATTTGAACAAGCCGCTGCCTGAACCGGTAAAAGCTGCCATGGCCCCCGTATACCAGGGCAATGAACTGGAAAAAAAGACAGCCCTGACCTTCAATGTAGTATGGGGGGAGGAATACATCCCTCAAATTCTCGATATTCTAAAGACAAATGAGGTTACAGCCACCTTCTTCATCGGAGGACAATGGGCTGAAGATTTTCCGGTTTTGACCGGACGAATTGCTCAAGCAGGGCATGAAATCGGCAACCACGGCTACTCACACCCACACCCGGACAAATTATCAATATCCGCTAATATAGATGAAATAAAAAAAACAGATGATATCTTGTTCAGGCTGACTGGTATTAAACCATCGCTGTTCGCCCCGCCCTATGGCGAAAGGGGGGATGCTGTTTTAAGAGCGGCTAACGAAGCTGGTTACCGTACCATCCTGTGGAGCATTGACACCATCGACTGGCAACGCCCCGACCCTGCCATTATTACCCGCCGGGTAACCGAAAAAATACATAACGGGGCTATTATCCTGATGCACCCCACAGCTCCAACCGTTAACGCCTTACCACAAATAATTCTGGAATTAAAAAATATGGGCTATGAAATGGTAAGCGTTGCCACACTTCTTCAAGGCCTGCAAAGGGATAATGGTAATCATAGTTAAGGGGCAGGGTGTTCAGGTATTACATATTAAAGGAAATTATAGCAAGTCTTATAAGAAAAAGAGAAGGTTATTAAGTTTAATCCATTTCCCGGGTTGAGAACCTTCTTACAGACAGCATTCTGGACCTTTGCTTCCCAACCACCGGAGACGGGCAAAGATACCGATATTACAATTAAGCATATTATATAGCAATAAAAAGTATTTTTCCCGCTAAAAAGGAATTATCCTGTACTTAACGAATATTTTGGAGGACTGTATATTGAGGAGGTAGCTGAATGTTTCAAAAGGTCACCCTGGAAAACGAAGTACATATCCTGACAGAAGCTGTTCCCCATGTCCGTTCTGTCGCTGTGGGCTTTTTTGTAGATGTCGGCTCACGCTACGAGCCTCCGGAAATAAGCGGTGTATCACACTTTATCGAACACATGATGTTCAAAGGCACGGCGCAGCGGACAGCCAAGGATATTGCCGAAGCTCTTGACGCCGTAGGTGGTCAGTTAAATGCGTTCACAACCAAAGAATACACCTGTTACTACGCCAGGGTCCTGGACGAGCATTTTAGTCTGGCAGTTGATCTTCTTAGTGATATGCTCTTTGCTTCCAAATTTGAAATAACTGATATCGATCGGGAGCGAAATGTGATCATTGAGGAAATTAAAATGTATGAAGACGCTCCCGATGAACTGGTCCATGATCTGTTTGCTGCAACAATTTGGGAGGGACATGCCCTGGGCAGGCCCATCATTGGAACAAGTGAAGTTATTGCCGGGTTAACCAGGGCTGATCTTATGGATTTTTACAGGACCCACTATAATCCGGGTAAAATAACTGTTGCCGTAGCGGGAAACATAAGTCACGAGCATGTTATGGAAAAGCTGCGCAGCATCTTCGAAACTAAAAGGGGCGGGAATACTCCCAGGCTGATGACCGCACCTTCACCCACCCACAAAGTTATGTGCCGTAATAAAGATACCGAGCAGGTTCACCTCTGTGTGGGCACGCCCGGCTTAAAACTGGCTCACGATAAAATTTATACTATCCAGCTCATAAACACCATCCTGGGTGGAGGAATCAGTTCGCGGCTCTTTCAGGAAATCAGGGAACAACGGGGTTTGGTTTACTCTGTTTATTCCTATCATGCATCCTATCATGACACAGGGCTTTTTTGTGTCTACGCCGGTCTGAGCAAACAAAATATTGAGCAGGCGCTGGAACTAATTATCGCTCAGATTCGTGATATTCAAAGGAATAGTGTGAAAAATGAGGAACTGCAGAGAGCCAAAGATCAATTAAGAGGAAACCTGTTGCTCAGTCTGGAAAACGTGAGCACAAGAATGAGCAGGTTGGGAAAATCAGAGTTATACCTGGGTCAAGTAATCCCACCTGAAGAAATTGTAGCCAGGATTAATAAAGTTACTGCTGCTGAAATCCAGGAACTAGCCGGAGAAATTTTGAAACCCGAAAATTTTTCCCTGGCTGCTATAGGCCCCTGGGAGGACAACGGAAGTTTTGCCAAAGTGCTGGGAAACCTTTAGATTATCCACAAAATCAGGATTAAACCAGCTTAATAATTGAAGGCACCCGGTGATGGTTAATACTCGGGCCTTTTTGGTTCCTTGGGAGGATTTTATGGAAAAAACAATGGTCATCCAGATTAAAAAATGTTCGGACAAAATAGGTAATAGCATAACTTTTCCAGAATACGCTACAGAAGGGTCTGCCGGCCTTGATTTGCCTGCCTGCCTTGAACAACCTATAATTATACCACCGGGTGCACGGGTAAAAATACCCACCGGCATCGCCATTGAGCTCCCGCACAGGCATGTGGCCGGCCTGGTTTTCCCCAGGAGCGGCCTGGCTACAAACCACGGCATATCTCTAGCAAACGCCGTGGGCTTGATTGACAGTGATTATAAAGGAGAAATAATTGTCGCGGTTGTTAATCAAAGCGAACGTGAATACATCATCAAACCTGGAGAAAGGATTGCTCAGCTGGTATTCATTCCTGTTTTTCATGTTTCTTTTGAAATAGTGGAAGAGCTGGGAAAATCCTCCCGGGGCAAAGGGGGATTTGGTTCCACGGGGCGTTTCTAACCCGCTGATTTAAACTCCAGCCCCCCCCGCACAACAGTTCTGCTTGCTGAAATTATTAGTTACGGCCACCGCTTCTTTTTTCATGTTCTCCGGCACAAATGCTTTTTTTGAAGGTATTATTAATCATATTTCCTGCCTGTCCATCATAAGATTTCTCAAGGAGTGAGAAAGATGACAGGCAGTCTGGTTTTCGGGGCAGCAGTTTTATTACTTGTAATTATCTCGGTTCGGGAAAGGATTCGGCAGCGCTTGTACAGAGAGAAAGACTGGAGCTTTATCGGAGAGGGAAAAGCCAGTCCCCTCTCCGAGGCACTGACCAATTTAATTGGCGTGGCCGGCGGTATCTATCTAACTCTGGTGGTTCTAACTGAATTCCTGGAACTGCAGCTTCCGGAACTCATTCATCTGGGTGGAATCAGCCTGGAGCCCCTTGCGGCTGTGTCAATTTTCACGGCTCTGGTCCAGCCCTATTTGCAGAGGGTGTTAAATGCCTGGCGCAGGCTTTAATCAGCAAAACAATCCTCTCTTTCTTGCATAATTCCCTTTTAATGGTTTGTTTGCCAACCAGGAAGGAGGCGAAAGGCAATGAGGCTGGGGGAGTTAATGGGTAAAGAAATTGTGAATATATATAATGGTGCCCGCCTGGGCATTGTAGGAGAATCCGATCTGGCTTTTGATCTTGAAACCGGGGAAATACGTTCGATTATAGTTCCCAGGAAAAGCGGTATTTTAAATTTTTGGCTGGACCGGCAGCAGTTGATCATTCCCTGGGAAGCGGTACGCAAGGTAGGTACGGAGGTCATTATTGTGGAACTGGACCAGACAAGCCCCGGCTATAGAAAATTTTCATTATAACCGGAACAGTTTTTTCGATGTCAGCAACATTTTAATTCATAAAAATATTAATTTAGTAATAATGATCACTAAATAGACAGCCAAAAGAACCTCCGTGTTTGTCTGTAAAAACATGGAGTTTTTTTGGTTTCCTGGTTTTATTAAGATTTAAGATATTTTGTTGCTACTACCTGACTGGTTATATAGAAGAAACTTACATTTTAAGAAACCTCCTGCGTGTTATTGGGAATTTCCGATATATTTTTGGCTTATTCCCGGGATTTATTCAACCCGTACAGCTTTTAAAAAAAGGAAAAGGTTATGAATGCAACCTCTGATTGACATACTAAATCTAAGGATGAATATTAAAAACAACGGAGGAGCGTTATGGCCCGCCAGCAAAGGATCGAGCTGATTCGAAGTATTTCAGAGTTGAGAGGCTCCGCAGTAATCTGTTACATCACCGGAGACCGTGAAAACGTCAGTACAAGAATAGCGCCGGATGTAACCCAGGTATTTTACAGGCATCTGGAGATGTATGGCGAATGCCAGCAAATAGACTTGTTTCTGTATACCCGTGGCGGAGACGTGCTCACACCCTGGCGCCTGGCCCACCTGATCCGGGAATACACTCCCCGGTTTAGTGTACTAATCCCTTTTCGGTGCTATAGCGCGGGGACATTGCTCTGCCTGAGCGCCGATGAAATTGTGATGGGTAAGATGGGTGAACTGGGACCCATTGACCCCAGTGTGGTCAATGCATTTAATCCACAGGACCAGAACAATCCTTCTGCCCGGATCCCCGTAAATATAGAAGACGTCTACTCATATCTGGCCCTGGCCGGGGAAAAGGCCGGGGTATGCAGCAATGACCAGCAGGTGAAAGCTTTTACCCTGCTGGCTGAGCGTATCCATCCCCTAGCCCTGGGCAATGTCCACCGGAATTACATGCTTATCCGTTCCCTGGCTAAAAGACTTCTGGCAATGCACCAGCAACCCTTGAAAGAAGGCCGGATTGAACACATTGTGGATAACCTGACCGAAAAGCTCTACGCTCACAATCATATGATTCCCAGGCGGGAGGCAGCAGAAATTAACCTGGCAGTTAAAATTCCCGGTAGTCAGCTTGAGAATTTAATCTGGTCCTTATACCAGGATTACGCAAATGAATTATCTCTGACGGAGCCCTTTAACCCCGCCGAGCAGCTAAGGGGGGCAAAAAGTGAATTCGAGGTGGTAAGTGGTTATGTGGAATCATTAAAAGGCGCAGACGCCTTTGTTTTCTCCGGAGTCGTTGAAAGACGGGATTTTCCTGAGCCCGGTCAGGTTAATGTCAGCATTTTAAAGCAGGGATGGAGAACATTATGTCCATGATCACTCCTAAAACGTGCAGGACACAGTTTTATAAGAATTAAAAACAGGAGGTTTTCTTTGTGGAAGAACAGCAAACAATCTTTAGGAGCAAAAAGGTTAGTTTTAGCTACCCGGCGGATGATGTGAAATACTACCTGATAACAGGTGATTCGGGATATCCTCTGGCAGATTTCGACTTCCCCGGTATTCCCGCAAAAAATAAAACCAGCTTTGTGATTCCCGAAAGAATCACTAAAACGGCCCATACAATCCAGGAACCCTGAGAGTATATCCTTTAAATCAACTTAAACAGGTGTGAATTTACGCAATCCTGCTCTGTTTGATTCAGGCATCAACATCTAAATTCACACCTGTCGCTCTTTAGGTGAAAACTGTCACCGTCAAGATCTATTGTCGATATTTAGCTGATTCATTTATTCTTCTCTTAAGCTCTGGGGAATTAACCTCAAGAAGTCCGTTCTGCTAATCAACTTTTACATATATCATCCAGGTTTACGCCTACCGGAGCCTCGAACAGCCCGGCCTAAACTCCCTTTGACTTTTCCGGGCCAGGCCCTTTCGCCGGGATCCTTCGAAAAAGATGCCACAATCGAGGGGATATTGACATATTTAGTTTGTTATAAGAAAATTAACTTTAAAAGCTGCAGGGTTCCGATATGCATTCATTGTCTTATATTTCGGGGAGGTGTAATTTTGATCAGAACTATTGTTGTCGGCGCTTATGGAAAAATGGGACGTGAAACCCTAAAAACAGTTTGGAATGCCGAAGATATGGAACTGGTTGGCGCCGTCGACAGTCACGGTGAAGGTACCGATGTCGGTTTGCTCATAGAAGCCGGGCCTGTGGGGATCAGGCTTGAAAATGACCTGGAAGAGGTCTTGAGGCGGCTCCGCCCGGATGTCGCCGTGGATTTTACCGGACCTGAGTCAGTATATCAGAACGCGCAGATTTATCTTCGCAACGGGGTGCGCCCTGTGATCGGCGCCACTGGATTGCTCCAGGAACAAATAAATCAAATTGTTGAGCAATCAGAAAATGCCGGTCTGGGGGGCTTAATTGCACCCAACTTTGCCATTGGGGCTTTATTGATGATTAAATTTGCAGCTGAAGCGGTACGCTACCTGCCCCACGTCGAAATCATCGAAATGCACCATGACCAAAAAATTGATGCTCCCTCAGGTACGGCCATAAAAACAGCCGAGGCTGTTCTCGAACAAAGGGGAGAGCAGTTTTCCCAGGGCCTCACCGGCGAGATAGAAAAGCTCCGGGGCGCCCGCGGTGGTGATTTTGCAAAGGGCATTCGCATTCACAGCGTAAGGCTGCCGGGTCTTGTGGCCCACCAGGAAGTCATTTTCGGCGGTCTGGGACAAACCCTTACGCTTCGGCACGACTCTATAACCCGGGAATCTTTTATGCCCGGGGTCCTTTTAGGTATCCGCAAGGTTATGAACCTTGAAAGGGTGGTCTATGGCTTAGATAAGTTGCTGTTTGAATCTTAACAACTGAATAGGATAAGCACCTCCATTTCCAAAAAATCATATACTGTTTTGAAAGACAAAGGTTTGGGGAGGTAGCATGGCCATGGGTCCTGACCTTAGGGGCATGTCTATTGCCGTACTGGGAGGCGATGCAAGGGAACTTGTCGTCATTGAGAAACTGTCCTCACTGGGAGCTTTGATCAAGGTTATGGGCCTGCCTGTTAAAGACTTACCCGGCGTTACTGTCATCCGTAATCCAGAAGAAGAACTCTCCGGTATTCAGGCGTTGATTTTACCGGTACCGGGAATTGATGATAACGGTTGTCTTTACTGCCCCCTTGCAGCCGGGCCGCTGAACCTTAACATGGAATGGTTGGACAGGATTCAGCCGAACATTCCTGTCTTTGTGGGACTGGCTAAGCCGAAGCTGGCTCAAATTGCCGCCCAAAAAAACCTGCGTCTTATAGAAACAATGAAGCTCGATGAAGTTGCCATACTCAATTCAATTCCCACGGCAGAAGGCGCCGTACAGATGGCAATGGAAATGTTGCCGGTCACAATCCACGGATGTAAAGCTCTTGTTCTGGGGTTTGGCCGGACCGGCGCAACACTTTCCCGGCTTCTCGGCGCAATGGGCGCCCGGACCATGGTTGCTGCAAGAAGGCCCGGGTATCTAGCCCGCATAACCGAACTGAATTTAATCCCCGTTCCTTTTTATAAACTGGACGAATACCTTTATGATATCGAAATTATCTTTAACACTGTTCCGGTACTAGTCCTTACGGAAGAGATCCTGCGCAAGGTATCTCCTGAAGCCGTAATTATCGACCTGGCCTCGGCGCCGGGGGGCACAGATTTCCGGGCAGCAGAGGTTTTGGGGATCAAAGCAGTTTTGGCGCCGGGGCTTCCCGGCAAGGTCGCACCAAGGACAGCCGGTATGATTTTGGCACAGGTTATTTCCAGGCTTCTGCTTGAGGAAATGGGTAGATAGTTGATGGCTTTGGGTTACGGAGGTGCTTTTTATGTGTTTGAAAGGAATCAGAGTCGGTTTTGCCTTAACAGGGTCTCATTGCTGCCTGGAGGCTGTAATACCACAGTTGCGCAACCTCATCAATGAAGGCGCCGATATCTTTCCTATTATCAGCCAAGCCATTGATACAACGGATACTAGATACGGTTCCAGCGATAAATGGAAAAAACAATTAAAAGATATTACCGGCAGGGACGCTATGACGACCATGGTGGAAACCGAACCCATCGGTCCCCAAAAACTGCTGGACGTGCTGGTTGTAGCTCCCTGCACCGGGAATACTTTGGCTAAACTGGCCAACGGGATTACTGATACTGCAGTATTGTTTTCTGTAAAGGCACATTTGCGCAATCAACTGCCTGTTGTGCTGGCCATATCAACCAATGACGGTCTCAGCATGAATGCAAAAAACATAGGACTTTTACTCAACATTAAAAATCTTTACATGGTTCCCTTCGGGCAGGATAACCCGGTTGATAAACCGAATTCCTTAATGGCCAAGTGGGAACTGATCCCGGAAACAATCTTAAGCGCTTTAAAAGGCAAGCAGTATCAACCTATCCTCGTTGCGCCCAAAACCAAATAATAAAACTTGTGCTTCAAGACTAACTTTAATCAACATCAAAGACTAACGTCGCCAGGCCTTGTGTAATCCCGCCTGAATATGGAACACGCTGAATAATTATCATAAAAACATTTTTGTTCTAGGAGGGGTACCTTTGAAAAATTATAACGTTGCAGTTGTAGGAGCATCCGGGGCGGTTGGCCAGGAAATCTTAAGAATTCTGGAAGAACGTAATTTCCCGGTGGGCGAACTAAAGCTCTGTGCCACTTCACGCTCCGCCGGAAAAAAATTTTTTTTCCGGGGACAGCCTTTCACAGTTGAAGTAACTACCCCGGACTCATTCACCGGAATGGATCTGGCACTATTCGCCGGAGGCGCTGCCAGCAAGGAATTCAGTTCTGCCGCAGTGGAGCGAGGGGCAGTGGTCATTGATAACAGCAGCAATTTTAGGATGGACCCTGCCGTTCCCTTGATCGTGCCGGAAGTTAATCCCGATGATGTAAGATGGCACAGGGGCATTATCGCCAATCCAAACTGTTCAACCATACAAATGGTAGTTGCCTTAAAACCCATCCATGACGCCGCAAGAATAAAAAGAGTGGTGGTATCAACTTATCAGGCTGTTTCCGGTGCAGGCCGGGAAGGTATCGAAGAACTTGAGCTGCAAACTAAAGCAGTTATGGAGCAAAAAGAAACAGCTCCTAAAGTGTTCCCTTACCCCATTGCCTTTAATCTTATTCCCCATATTGATGTATTTATGGACCTGGACTATTCCAAAGAAGAGTGGAAAATGGTCAAGGAAACACAGAAAATTTTACACGATGAATCTATCGCAGTAACCGCTACAACTGTGCGTGTTCCTGTTTACCGCAGCCACTCGGAATCTATAAACATCGAAACGGAAAAGAAACTAACCGCCCAACAAGCAAGGGAATTGTTTGAAAAATTTCCTGGAATCGCCGTTATCGATGAACCGGATCTCAAGAAATACCCGATGCCCCTGTATGCTTCCGGACGGGATGAAGTTTTTATCGGCCGGATCAGGGAAGACAACTCCATCCCCAGCGGTTTGAATATCTGGGTTGTCGCAGACCAGATCCGCAAGGGGGCTGCAACCAATACCGTCCAAATTGCTGAACTTGTGATTAAATACGGCTGTTTAATGAAAAAATAGGTTTATTTAAAGGCCTCCCTTTTCCTTTTTCTGTGCCCCGTTATTGAAAAGGAGATTATGGCATGAAGTATTTAATTCAAAAATTCGGAGGCACATCCCTTGCCGACGATGAAAAGCGCAGAAAAGTTGCTTCCATCGTCTTAGAAGCGAAACACAACGGCTTTCTGCCGGTAGTGGTTGTTTCCGCCATAGGCCGCTCCGGAGATCCCTATGCCACCGATACACTTCTGTCATATGCCAGGGAGCATAAAAAAGAGCTAACGCCAAGAGAAGCCGATCTTTTAATGTCCTGTGGAGAAATTATTTCAGGGGTGATCATGTCCACAACTCTGCAAAAAGCCGGTTGTCCCGCTGTTTTCCTGACAGGTACCCAGGCGGGAATAATTACCGACAGCACCCATAACAACGCCAGGATTCTAAAGATCGAGCCGAGGCACATTACCAGACACTGCCAGGAGGGGAAAGTTGTTGTTGTAGCCGGCTTTCAGGGAGTAACTGAAGCAGGCGAGGTTACAACCCTGGGTAGAGGGGGCAGCGATACGACGGCCGCAGCCCTTGGTGTTGCCCTGGGTGCTGTACGGGTAGAGATTTACACCGACGTTGAGGGGATCATGTCTGCAGACCCAAGAATAGTTGCCGACGCAAGGCCCCTTGAAGCTGTTACCTATAACGAGATTTGCCAGCTTGCCCGGGAAGGGGCCAAGGTAATTCATCCCCGCGCTGTGGAAATCGCCATGCAAAAGGGGATCCCTCTCAGAATCAAGTGCACTTTCAGCGAAGCCCCAGGCACCCTGGTCACCTCCCAGGATGAGATTAATAAGGGAGCCATTGACATTACCAGGGATCGTACGATTACCGGGATAACCCATATTCCGGATATTACCCGGATTAAAATAAACACTGGGGAAACTGAAAACATCCCCGATTTCCAGGGGAGGATCTTTAAAGCACTGGCCCTGGCGGGTATCAGTGTGGATTTTATTAACGTACATCCGAAGGTTGTTTATTTTACAGTAAAGAACACGGATTCAGAAAAGGCCGTTAAAATACTGGAAAACATGGAAATAAAGCCAGAGGTTTTACGGGATTGCGCCAAAGTTGCGGCTGTAGGGGCCGGCATGACAGGGGTACCGGGCGTTATGGCCAAAATCGTGGACGCCCTGGCAAAGGAAAGAATTCAAATCCTGCAGTCTGCTGATTCTTATACGACCATCTGGGTTCTGGTTAAAAAAGAAGATATGGAAAGAAGCATCCGGGCACTGCACAGGCAATTCGGCTGCCTGTAGATTTTGGCCTGTTCGCAATTTGTTGTATTATGCTCCAGGTATTATTAATTTTGAACTGAGGTGAATGACTTGAACATTGACTTCGGAAATGTTCTGACTGCTATGGTAACACCCTTTGACTATGATTTGACCGTAGATTATAGTGAAGCCAGGAAATTGGCCCGCTACCTGGTTGAGTCCGGGTCAGACGGATTGGTTGTAGCCGGAACCACAGGAGAATCACCGACACTCTCCTGGGAAGAAAAGGTCGAACTTTTCAGGGTAGTAGTAGAGGAGGTGGGCGGGAAAGCTGTGGTGCTTGCAGGTACGGGCAGCAATTCCACCTCGGAAAGCATCGAGTTGACCCGGGCCGCTCAAAAAGTCGGAGTTGACGGAGTCATGCTGGTCGCTCCTTACTACAATAAGCCCTCCCAGGAAGGAATTTTCCAGCATTTTAAAATAATTGCTGAAAATACAGAACTGCCTATCCTGCTCTACAACATTCCGGGCAGGACATCCGTTAACATACTGCCCGAAACAATGGCCAGGCTGTCCTGTATTGAAAACATTGTCGCCGTCAAGGAGGCCAGCGGGAATATGGATCAGGTCAGTGAATTACGCCGGATCCTCCCGGACCGTTTTGCTCTTTACAGCGGGGATGATTCTCTGACCTTACCGGTTCTGGCGCTGGGAGGCAAAGGCGTTATCAGCGTAGCATCCCACCTTGTGGGAAATAGTTTGAAAGAAATGGTCAATGCCTTTATCTCCGGCAATACTACGCTGGCTAAGCAAATCCATCTAAAGCTCTTACCTCTTTTCAAAGCTTTGTTTATCACAACCAACCCGGTCCCCATCAAGGCAGCCTTGAATATGAGCGGCTGGCAGGTGGGTATACCCCGACTGCCGCTGGTTGAGGCCACTGCGGAGGAAAAGGAAAAGATTCAACAGGTTCTAGGAAACCTAAAGCTGGTCTAAGCAACAGATTACTGATTTTTAAGAGAGCCTGCTTGATGACATGGCTCTTTTAAATTTTCCGGGAATGTACAATCAGGGTAATAGTTGGTAAATCCGGTACTGTTGCCTTTAAGAAAAAAATGTATCTGTTGTGTTCCCTACCGAATAATGTGGGGCGACAGATCTGGGCAGAATAAAATAAGTTGTTTGGAATTCTAAAATAAAGTATAATAATATTTAAGTGTCTTGAACGGCTTTCCTAATAACTTCAGTCAACCGAATATTTTTCCCACCTTCTCCTGAAATGATCTCACCATTTTTAAATTACTAGCAAAAATTACAGTTGGAAAGGTTAGGAGGTGCGGATTTGGCAAAAGAACCTAAATTGTCCCTTATTCCCCTCGGGGGGCTGGGGGAAATCGGCAAAAACATGTTGGCGGTGAGATTTGGGGAGAATATTCTGGTAATTGACTGTGGTTTAATGTTCCCGGAAGAGGGAATGCTGGGAATTGATGTAGTTATTCCGGACATTACCTACCTGCTGGAAAACAGGGAATATGTACACGGTATCGTCCTCACCCACGGACATGAGGACCATATCGGAGCGTTGCCCTACGTATTGCGCCAACTTAATGTTCCGGTTTACGGAACAAAACTTACCCTTGGACTTCTTCATGGAAAGTTGAAGGAGCAGAATATCGCCGGCGATGTGGAATTACACACTGTGAGGCCAAGGGACAGTGTTCAAATCGGACCGTTTAAAATTGACTTTATCAAGGTATCACAGTATTCCGGATGCCGTGGCCATAGCCATTCACACACCAATAGGCACAGTTCTTCATACTGGCGATTTTAAAATCGACCACACACCTGTTGATGGCCAGGTTACCGATTTTCAGCGTTTAAGCCAATTAGGCGAAAAAGGCGTCCTTGTTTTGCTGTCCGACAGCACCAACGCTGAACGCCCCGGCTACACCATGTCCGAGCGGTTTGTGGGTAACACATTCGACGAGGCCTTCCGTCAGGCGACTGAAGAGAGACTGATCATTGCTACTTTTGCCTCCAATGTACACAGACTGCAACAGGCCATTCACACGGCATATAAGTACAACCGTAAAGTCGCAGTAGTCGGCAGAAGTATGGTGAATGTGGTAAGCATCGCTTCAGAACTCGGCTACATTGATATCCCGGATGGTACCTTGATCGAGCTTGAAGAAGCCAACCGCCTGCCCAGGAACCGGGTTGTCATTCTGACCACCGGCAGCCAGGGAGAACCAATGTCGGCGTTGACCAGGATGGCCTTATCCGACCACAGGCAGGTAGAGATCCTCCCCGGTGATTTAATCATAATCTCAGCCACACCCATCCCTGGTAACGAAAAACTGGTTGCACGGATTATCGACCAGCTTTTCAAACTGGGGGCAAAGGTTATTTATGAATCTGTTTCCGGCACCCACGTATCAGGCCACCCCAGCCAGGAAGAATTAAAACTTATGATCAACCTGACGCGACCCAGGTTTTTCGTGCCGATACATGGAGAATACAGGATGATGATTAAGCACGCTGAGCTGGCCAGGGAAGTGGGCGTATCCCCGGATAAGATATTTGTCGCAGAAAACGGACAGGTGCTGGAATTCACTCGCCGCTCCGGGCGCGTAGCAGGCAAGGTAACTGCGGGAAAAGTGCTGGTTGACGGACTGGGTGTAGGAGATGTTGGAAATATCGTCCTTCGGGACCGGAAACTTTTATCCCAGGACGGCATCCTCATCGTAGTTGTTACAATCAATCGTGAAACAGGTCTTGTTATGGCCGGACCGGATATCGTCTCCAGAGGATTCGTTTACGTACGTGAATCCGAGGAACTTCTTGACGAAGCCAAAACGAAGGTCAAGAGCGCCCTGGATAAATGCAATTACCGGGGTCTATCCGAATGGTCCTCGATTAAATCACAAATCAGAGATACCTTGGGCAGGTTTTTATATGAAAAAACCAGGAGAAGGCCGATGATTTTACCGATCATCATGGAAATATAAGGTTTCTAAGTTAAGAGGAATCAAGGCAATTGCATCAGGACAAAAAGCCCCGGCTCACGGGGCATTTTTGTTTGCCCCGGACGGTGTATTTTTTATAGTATTTAAACATACTAAAGATGTTATAACGGCAAATCATTATCACGTCAGGGAGTGAAACCTGTGCAAACCTTCAGTTATGATCCTGAACCCGGTGTTTTCCCCTACACCCCCTCACCTGCGCCGTCACCGGAGATAACTCCTGATCCCGCACGGCGGGAAGAACCGGGTAGAGGGGATGAACCAGGTCACGAAGAACCGCAGCCCAACAGGAGAGTCACCGGAAAAACCAAAGGCACCCTGGAAGCTGTAAAAGAAATGGGTGCCACACCTATTCCGGAGGTTAAATCGAACATCCACTGTCTGACTATTGTCGGTCAGATTGAAGGACACCTGGTGCTTCCACCCCAGAACAAAACCACAAAGTACGAGCATATCATTCCGCAGCTGGTCGCCCTCGAACAGGCGGCAGAAGTTGAAGGGATTCTAATAGTACTCAATACCGTTGGCGGAGATGTCGAGGCGGGTCTTGCTATAGCTGAGATGATTGCCAGCATATCAAAGCCCACTGTTTCAATTGTTCTGGGAGGAGGGCATTCAATCGGCGTTCCCATTGCTGTTGCAGCAAAATACTCTTATATTGCCAATACCGCCAGCATGACCATCCATCCCATCCGTTTAAACGGTCTCGTCATCGGCGTACCCCAGACTTACGAATATCTGGACAAAATGCAGGACAGGGTTGTCCGTTTTACGACAGAGCATTCCAGGATAAGTGAACAAAAATTTCGCGAGTTAATGTTCAGAACCGGAGACCTGGCCAGGGACATCGGCACCGTCCTAATCGGCAGAGAGGCTGTGGATGTGGGACTGATTGAAGCGGTGGGGGGAATTGGCGACGCTGTTCAAAAAATCAAAGATATGATTGAACATTGGAAAGAACAGCGAAGAGAGGTGCCCCTCCAGTGATTTTATATACACCGATGCAGCTGGAACTGGTGTTGGAAGGCTTTGACCCGACAAAATACCCCGAATACAGGGAAGTGATCTATAACGGGGTCCCCATGCTGGTGGAAGAAGCCGGCTTTGGCGCCAAGAGGATCGTCAAGCTTCTGAGCACCAGGCCTTCCGATTACCTGAGACCGGATTTGCTGCCCGGAAATCTTGTTAAATATTAATATTATATTCTATGCAGGATTTTCCCTGAATTTGTTTTTTCGGACGAGCCAGGCGTGCTATAATGAGTAAGTGCGTTAAATCCTGTGCTCATCCGGAGGTGTTGATTTGACTATTTTCCAGGCGCTTGTTCTCGGCATCTTTCAGGGTCTGGGGGAATTTCTACCAATCTCCAGCTCAGCTCACCTGGTCCTGATCCCATGGGTTTTCAACTGGCCTTACGCCGGGCTGACTTTTGACGTGGCCCTGCACATCGGAACGCTGATTTCCGTAGTGGCTTTCTTCTGGCGGGACTGGTTCTCTCTAATCAGCAGCGCCCTGCGCCGGGATGGAACACAGGAAGCCAGAATGTTCTGGTACCTGCTGGTTGCAACTGTTCCCGGAGCCGCTGTGGGCTACCTGTTTGAGGAACAGGCCGAGACCATCTTCCGCACCCCGTTATTAATCGGCGCCCTGTTAATTGCAATGGGCATCGTTCTTTACTGGGTAGACCGCAGAGCCGCCAGTATTAAAGATATCCAGAGCCTGTCACTGTCCGGCAGCCTGCTCATCGGCCTTTCCCAGGCTTTTGCCATCATCCCCGGTGTATCCCGCTCCGGGGTTACCATGACTGCGGGGCGTGCCCTGGGTCTGACCCGTGAAGCAGCAGCAAGGTTTTCCTTTTTGCTTTCCACTCCCATCATCGTGGGCGCAGGAGTCTTCAAATTAAAAGACATCACCCCGGGAGAAATCAATGCAGCTTTTATAACCGGGGTAATAGCTTCCGCAGCAGTTGGTTTTCTCTCCATAGGCTTCCTTCTCAGGTATCTGGCCCGGCATAATTTCGGAGTTTTTGCCTGGTACCGTTTCGCCGTGGGCTCAGCGGTAATTTTAATTGCCCTGCTCAGGTTGTAAAACCCTGCCTGTCACTTGATATTCCGGCACTGCGACCGCATTTTTCCTGCATTATGGCTGGTTCCAGATCCAGGAGAGATTTAAGCTGTTGCAGCACAATCTTTTTTAGAATTCTTTAAAAATGCCAGTGCCGGAGAGGGAAGTAACAGGAATACAAAACACCCGTCTTTTTCATAGAAAAAGCCCCCAATTTCTGCGGTGGGCTATTATTATGTGTATTTATAAGGAATTTCGGACCCAACTGTGGTATATTATCTTTGGAGGGTAAAAATATGGGAACGACAGGCCGTCTCAAGGAAGAACTCAAATGTGAAATTCTGGGAATCGCTTTCGTAGCTTTGGGCGTGCTGGGTATTGTTTGCCTTCTTTCCCCTTCCTCAGGACTGATTAGTCAGTTTGTCGACAGGGTTTTAAAGGGCATTGCCGGTGAAGGGAGATACCTTTTTCCACTCCTTCTGGTGCTGACCGGCGTCAGACTGGTTCTAAAACGCAGCAAGACCCGGATATCTGAAAGAATGTACGGGGCTGGTCTTCTATATCTGGTGGCCCTGACTTTTTTCCATCTCATGATTCCCCCGGAAGATTCCTTCAAGGCGGGAGTAGCAGGTGATGGAGGAGGGGTTATGGGTGCGCTCTTAAGTTATGGTTTCAGAAAATCCTTCGGTATCACCGGAACCTATATTATTCTAATTACAGCCGGGGTTATCTCCCTATTACTGCTTACCAATCTCTCCCTGGTAGCTATTGCCAGAAGTCTGACCGAACGTTGTAAAACCGTATTCAAAAAAGGTTTAAGAAGCATGGAAGGTTTCCTCTTTGTAGATGTAGAAGAAGAGGAAGAAAGGGAAAAGGAAAAGGAAAAAAATAAAAAAGTCGACCGCCAAAAACCGGTTATTATCGATACCGGTGAACATTTCACCATTCTGGAACCAGTGGAAGGAGCAACAGAGGAATCTTCGCAGGAAAAGGAACCTAAAGAATCCCCGCCTTTTTCAGAAAAGAGCCCTGACACTGCCCCAGTCAGCACTGAGCAAATTAATTCCGGCCAGGACAAAAGCGGGGACGACGAAATATCTATTATTGACCGTGAACAGACAGCGGGCCTGCCCTCATATAAGCTGCCCCCTTTGACACTTCTGGCGCGCCCGAACAGGATCAAAAACATTCGTTATAATAAAGATATCAATGAAAACGTCCGTATTCTGGAAGATACCCTGGAAAGCTTCGGTGTTAAGGCAAGGGTTATTCAGGTTTCCAGGGGACCGGCCATAACCCGCTACGAAATCCAGCCCCCTTCAGGTGTAAAAGTGAGCCGTATCGTCGGTCTTGCCGACGATATCGCACTTTCCATGGCTGCCCCGGGTGTGCGTATTGAAGCTCCCATTCCCGGCAAGGCAGCAGTTGGGATCGAGGTCCCCAACAGGGAAATATCCATGGTTCATTTAAGGGACCTGCTGGAAACCCAGGAGTTTATTCAAGCAAAATCAAAGCTTACCATAGCGCTGGGAAAAGACATTGCCGGCAATCCGGTCATCGGCGATATGGGAAAGATGCATCATTTACTAATAGCAGGCGCCACCGGTTCAGGAAAAAGTGTCTGCCTGAACACCTTGATTGCCAGCATACTTTTTAAAGCGACCCCCGATGAAGTAAAACTCCTGATGATCGACCCCAAAATGGTAGAACTGGCTACTTATAACGGAATACCCCATTTGGTTACACCGGTGGTTACTGATCCCAGAAAGGCGGCAACATCTTTGCGCTGGGCAGCCAAGGAAATGGAACGCCGCTACGAGATGTTTGCCGCAGCGGGGGTACGCGACATTACCCGCTATAATAAACTCATAAAAACAAAAGAACCGGACGGCAACAGCCTGCCCCTTCCATTTGTCATAGTTATTATTGACGAACTGGCCGACCTGATGATCGTTGCCCCGGCGGATGTCGAAGATGCCATCTGCAGGCTGGCCCAGATGGCCAGAGCCGCCGGTATTCACCTGGTGGTCGCTACTCAGCGTCCGTCCGTGGATGTGATTACAGGACTGATCAAAGCCAACATTCCTTCCCGGATTTCCTTTGCTGTTTCAAGCCAGATTGACTCCCGGACAATTCTGGATATGTCCGGAGCGGAAAAGTTACTGGGCAAAGGGGACATGCTGTTCTTTCCAGTAGGCGCATCCAAGCCGGTCCGGGTTCAGGGAGCTTATTTATCCGACCGCGAGGTGGACGAGCTTGTCAAATACTTAAAAAAACAGGCAGAGCCGGTTTACGACGAAAAGATTTTAAAAGAGGCTCCTACCGAGGAAAGCCCTCCGGAAGTGGAAGACGAGCTGCTCCCCCAGGCCGTTTTAATTTTAATTGAAACCGGTCATGCCTCTATTTCCATGCTGCAAAGGAGACTTCATATCGGATATGCCAGAGCGGCGCGGCTAATAGATATCATGGAGAAGCGGGGCATCGTCGGTGGTTATGAGGGAAGCAAACCCCGTGCTATCCTGATGACACTGGACCAATACAATCAGGTTTTCAAAAAGCGCTTTTAGGATTTTTATTAAAAACCCCGGGCTCATGTTCCGTGATTGGGGTTATAGATTCAGGGAAAAGGGAAAACCTAAAATAACCGGCCGGTACAGGACTCAAGAGGCAACCTACGATGTATAGGGAAATCACAATTTACGAAGCCTTAAAACAACAAAACGCGCTGCTGATCGATGTCCGATCAGAGGAAGAGTATGACCGGGCAACCATTCCCGGCGCTGTTAATATTCCGGTTTTTAATAATGAGGAACGAGCGGCGATTGGAACCATGTACCACCGGGAAGGCCCGGAACCCGCCCGCAGGCTGGGTTTGAAACTGGCGGCGCCAAAGTTGCCCGATAAAATAAATTCCGTTGATCAAATAGCGAACGGGCGGAAATTAATCGTATTTTGCTGGCGCGGAGGCCTGCGCAGCCAGTTCATGGCCTCGCTTCTGGATACCATGGGCTATCCTGTGAGCAGGATTGTGGGGGGGTATAAGGCCTACAGGAAATATATAAATGAATATTTTAACCGGGCGGCATTAACCCAAAAAGCCGTTGTCCTCCACGGCCTCACCGGTGTCGGAAAAACAGAAGCCCTGCTGGGGCTGGCTCAAATGGGACTCCCGGCACTTGACCTGGAAGGGCTGGCGCGCCACAGGGGCTCGGTTTACGGCAAAATCGGGCTGCCCCCATCGCCTTCCCAACAAGCTTTCGAAAGTGATCTGGTGTGTTTTTTTAACTCTCTGGGCGAGAAAGGCCTTTTTATCGTGGAGTGTGAAAGCAGGCGGGTGGGTAATCTGATTTTACCGTCTCCACTGTTGAAATCAATGGAAAACGGCTATAAAATTCTTCTATATACTTCCCTGGAAAACCGGATCAAGCGAATCCGGGAGGATTATACCAGAGGACCCGGCGAGAATATCCCGGAATTGCAAAAAGCTACCAGTTCCCTAATAAAAAGGATTGGGCGGGCCCGGGTGGAAGAACTTAACATTTTATTATCAAAAAGGGATTTTGACTCTGTATTCACATATCTTTTAAAAAGTTATTACGATCCCTTATACCGGTATCCTGACGGTCCATCTCTCGAGTATGATCTTTCTGTTGACACTAAAGATATGAAAAAAGCTGTTCAGAAACTAACTTGTTTCATTCAGAACCTGCCCGAATATGAGCATACCGACCTAGGGAGGTACAGCCAATGGAAATCGGCCAAGAGTTGAAGGCTGCCAGAGAAGCAATGGGACTGTCCCTGGAAGAAGTTGAACAGGCAACCAAGATCCGCCGCAAATATCTTCAGGCATTAGAAAATGAACAATTTGATCTTTTACCGGGGGCGGTATACGCCAAGGCTTTCCTGAAAAACTACGCCAGGTTCTTAAACCTGGATGTTGAGGAAACAATGGAAGCATATAGCCGGTTATTTATTAGAGAGGCACCCCCTAGGAGCCCTGAAAGGAGTACACCGAGGCGCACCAAAGAGCCGGTCAAGGTGAACGTTCCGGGCAAACCCCGTTACTGGCTCTACCTTGCTGCCTTCGTTGTCTTAATCGGTCTGACCATATCACTGTTTTACGGGGCCAGGGGAATGGGCCTGCTCCCTCCGGCTGACAGAACCATAGAAGAAACCCGTAGAAACCCTGCACAAGTACCCCAACGGATGGATGAGAATAATCAGACGCCCGACGGCCAGGCCCGGACGCCGGATGAGCAGGCTGTACCGGACCAGACCCGGACGCCGGATGAGCAGGCTGTACCGGACCAGACCCGGACGCCGGATGAGCAGGCTGTACCGGACCAAACAGGCGTTAATCTTGTTCTTAACGTAAAAAGTGACCGGAGCTGGATGAGGGTTATTGTGGATGGAGACCCCGCCTTCCAGGGAGAAGTACCGGCGGGACAGTCAAAAAATTTTGAAGCTAGGGACAAGATCGCAGTTACCCTGGGTAACGCAGGTGTTGTAGAAGTGCTTTTAAACGAACAGAACCTTGGCTTCCTGGGAGGCGAAGGAGCAGTTGTTTACCGGGAATTTACCCCGCCCCAGGGCTAAAAATGTTTCATTTAAAGAGAAGCCGGACTGTTACGGCTTCTCTTTCGCTCTTTTATGGGTCCGGAGCAAAGACAATGCCCACAACCCCGGGGCCCGTATGGGTGCCCACTACAGCGCCCAACTTGGATATGACCGGTTCGGCACAGTGCAGCTTTGCCTTAATCTTCTGGCAAAATTTTTCCATGCCTTCAGGATCCATCCCGTGAACAATGGAGCACTTGATTTTTTGCCCGGCGGCCTTTTCCTCGACTATTTGGGCCAGCCTTTCAATGGCTTTGGTCTTGCCCCTGATTTTCTCATAGGGCTGGACCTGGCCTTTACTTAAATATAAAAGGGGCTTAATATTTAGAATTGTTCCTAAAAAAGCCGTAGCCATTCCGATCCTGCCGCCCCGTGCAAGATACTCCAGGGAATCCACAATAAAGAATACCTGCAACCGGGCTTGTAAATCAGAAATTATTTTCAGGATTTCTCCTTTTGTCATTCCCTTGCCGGCTGCCCTGGCAGCCTCCAGTACAATTAAACCGAGCCCCATACTGACCGATTTTGAATCAACAACTTCAATATCGGCGCCGGGAACCATTTCCCTGGCAATCCGGGCTGACTGACAAGTCCCGCTCATGACCGATGAGAGATGTATGGATATGATGCTTTTAGCTGAAAGAGAGGTGTAAACCGAGACAAATTCCCCGGGGGTAGGCTGGGATGTAGTGGCTGTTTCACGTCTTTCCACCAGACGCTGGTAAAACTGTTCTGTACTGATATCCACACCGTCCCGGTAGGTATCTTTACCGTTAAAAATCACTTTTAAAGGTACTACGGCAATATTATGATCTTTAACAAGCTTTTCCGGCAAGTCGGCGGTACTATCGGTGACTATTTGAACTTGATTCATGCTATAAACCACCTTCTTACTCCACTGAAATAATTAAATGATAAACCGGCTGGCCGCCGTCCTGGACATCAAAATCCTGGTCTTTGAAAATATTACTCATCCTGTCAACCAGTTCCAGGACCTCGTTACGCTCCATGGCCTGTCCATAAAATAAAGTTATCAGGCGGCCTTCACCTTCTACCAGAAAAGTCAGGAGTTCCTCCAGAACCCCGGCCACTTCCGTACCTGCAGCAATTATTTCTCCGTCACCCAGCCCCATAAAATGACCCTGTTTAACGGTCAGGCCATTACCGGTATAATCGCGCACCGCCGTGGCAATCTCACCTGTACGGACGGACGTCAGCGCACGCTCCATCTTGCGGGCCGCGGTTTCGAAGTCTTCCTCCGGAGCCAGGGCCAGGAGGGCGCCAAGACCCTGAGGGATACTCCTGGTTGGAATGACTATGGTTTCTTTTCCGGACAGGCGGCTGGCCTGCTCCGCCGCCAGAATAATATTCTTATTATTTGGAAGAAGGAGAACCTTTTTCCCCGGAACTTCGTCAATTCCTTTTAACAAATCACCGGTACTGGGATTCAAGGTCTGACCACCGTCAAGCACGACGTCAGCACCAAGGTTTTTCATAATGGCCTTTAATCCTTCGCCGTACCCCACTGAAACAATGCCGAAGGGCCTGGTGGCTCCGGTCTGTTCTTCAACGTAAAGCCTTTCCCGTTGTTGTTCTTCCATATTTGTGATATTTAAGTTGTGCAGTTTCCCGTATTTTAGGCAACATTCCAGGACAAGACCCGGGTGATTGGAATGAATGTGAACTTTCGCCAGGAGTTCATTTCCTACAACCATCAGGCAGTCCCCGTAGGGTATTAGTTCCCTTTTAAGTTCAGACAGGGGAAGTCCTTCCCCTTTTAATAACAACTCGGTGCAATAGGTAAAATTCAAGCCCGGTGCAGCCGTTGTTGGTTCCGGCTGGGCTTCTGCTTTAAATGAATTCAGTCCGGAAATAGATTCTTTGGCCAGGGGAGAAGCAGATTTGAGAGCCTGTAGAAACCCTTCCAGGATCACCACAAATCCTTTCCCCCCGGCATCTACAACACCAGCCTGTTTCAGGGCCGGGAGGAGGTCCGGAGTTTCCTGCAAAGCATGCAGGGCCCTTTTCGAAATTGCCACCATCATCCTCAGCAGGTTTTTACTCCGCTGGGCGGCTGCTTCTTCCGCCGACTTTCTAACAACAGTGAGAATCGTACCTTCAACAGGTCTCATTACTGACTTGTAGGCCATCTGCACACCTTCTTGCAGGGCAAGCGAGATATCTGATGTGGTAGCCTTTTCTTTTGCTTGCAGTGTGCCGGCAAATCCCTGCAGCACCTGGGAAAGAATCACGCCTGAATTTCCCCTGGCGCCCATCAGGGCTCCCCTGGCCGCTGCCAGGGCAACAAGTCCGATGTGGTTTGAGTCAGTTTCAAGCGCTTCTTTTAAGGATGCCTCAATGGTCTGGTACATATTGGTGCCTGTATCGCCATCTGGAACCGGAAAAACATTAAGGGCATCGATATCATTCTTCGCCTGGCCCAGTAAGTTTACTGCACCCCGAAGCATCATAAGCAAATCAGAACCATTAAAACTGTATACTGCCACTGGCTACCTCCATCTGTTTAAGCAATTAAAATTAAATGTCCATATTAATGATTTCGACACCGGCATTTCTTTTTCCTCCGGCAACCAGCCAATGGACCGGGTGCTTTAAAAAAACACCCCCTGCTTAAGGGGGTTAGTAAAGAAACAGCGGAACAAGGTATAACTCGTAGGGGGTGTTCTCGTTATCCTGTTCATTCTCTTTTATTTCTTCCTGCAAAATCTGATTATTCATCTTTAGCCTCCTGCTTTTTTGTCTATATCAGATATAATATGTTTGGAGATGGTATTTATGACATCTTTTTTACATTGTTTCTGTACATTTTTCCCTATTGTAACAATTAATCTGCACGTCGTCCTTTGACATTTTCCGTTATCGGTTGTAAATTTAATAAAATGAAAGAAAGGTGAAAGATCCCGATGGCAAAAGAAAACTCTTTTGATATTGTTTCGCAGGTCGATTTGCAGGAGGTCAACAACGCCGTTAACCAGGCTGTTAAAGAGCTTAAGAACCGCTTTGATTTCAAAGGAAGTAAAAGCGAGATCAACTATGACGGCAAGCAGATCACCCTTATTGGTGACGATGAATTCAAACTGAAGAACGTGGTGGATATCCTTGAGGCCAGGCTGGTCAAACGAGGTATTAATCTGAAGGCCCTGAGATACGGTAAAATAGAGCCTGCCGCAAGGGATACCGTACGGCAGCGGGTTGATCTTATTCAGGGTCTGGACAGGGATATTGCCAGGGTCATTACCAAACTTGTCAAGGATAGCAAATTAAAAGTACAGGCCAGCGTACAGGGAGACCAGGTTAGAATAAGCGGCAAAAACCGGGATGACCTGCAGGAAATAATAAAGATCTTAAAAGAAACGGATTTTGATATACCCCTGCAGTTTGTCAATTACCGGACAATCTAAGTGAAAAAGTAAAAACTAAGTACCGGGCTGTCCGCCTCAAGCACTGACCCAAGGCTTTTTATAGGAGGCACCGGAGCTAAAAACAGATCATCCGGAGCAGCTCAAAAAACATTTCATACCAGGAACAACCTGCGACAGGGCAGAGCAATGGCATACTTTGACTTGAGCAGGTCTGTCCGTTATACTTATTAGAATGACTGACAGAAAGGAAACATAAATGGCTCTCAAAACAGGACTCGTCAGCCTGGGTTGCCCGAAAAACCTGGTCGATTCCGAGATTATGCTGGGGCTCCTACAGGCGTCGGGATTTGAAATTACCAACCGGGAGCAGGATGCCGAAGTCTTGATTGTCAACACCTGCTCCTTTATTCAGGATGCCAGGGAAGAATCGATTAAGACAATCCTGGAACTGGCGCAGTATAAAAAAAGGGGAAGATGCCGGGCGCTGCTTGTTGCCGGATGCCTGGCCCAGCGCTATCCCCGGGAAATGATGGCGGAACTGCCTGAAGTTGACGCTGTGCTGGGAACGGGTTCTATTCCCGAAATCACCGGAGTAATCCAACGGGTTTTGCAAGGGGAAAGGGTCTCACTGGTGGGAACGCCCGGTTATCTCCACACTGCCGGATTGCCCAAACTCCAGGCTACACCTTCTTACAGCGCCTACCTGAAAATCGCTGAAGGATGCGACAACTGCTGCACCTACTGCATTATCCCGCATCTAAGGGGTCCCTATAGAAGCAGGGAAGCTGACGATATCCTGGCTGAGGCGGCCGCTATGGCCTCCCGCGGCGTCAAGGAACTGAACCTGGTTGCCCAGGATACCACACGTTACGGAATGGACCGGTACGGCAAGCCTTACCTGAACCCCCTGCTCAGACGCTTGAGCCGGCTGGAGGGAGTGGTATGGATCAGGCTGCTTTATACCTATCCAACCTTATTGAATGAAGAATTAATTCAGTTAATAGCTGGGGAAAAGAAAATTTGCCACTATCTGGACATCCCCCTGCAGCATGCCTCCGCATCTGTACTACGGCGGATGAACAGGCGCGGCAGCGGGGAGGGGTCGGCCCGGCTCATTGAGAAAATACGTGCGGCCATCCCGGACATAACCCTCAGGACATCGTTTATTGTAGGTTTTCCCGGCGAAACCGAAGCGGAATTTGAGGAACTCCTGGGGTTTATAGCCGGCGTCCAATTTGAACGTGTTGGTATCTTTACCTATTCAAGGGAGGAGGGAACCCCCGGCGCTGAACTGCCGGATCAGGTGCCCGAAGAAGTGAAGCTGGAAAGAAAAAACAGGGCTATGACCCTACAGCAAAAGATCTCGCTGAAAAAAAACCGGCTCAGGCTGGGACAGGTTCTCACGGTACTGGTAGAAGGCCGCAACACAAAGGGAGTTTACCATGGTAGAAGCGAGGGGGATGCCCCTGATATTGACGGTAAAGTATACTTTAAAGCAAACGCAGCAGTAAATGTAAATCCTGGTGATTTTGTAAAAGTACAGGTAACCTCCGCCCGCCCTTATGATTTGATTGGAGAATTAGTTTGATGAACCTGCCTAACCGCCTGACCCTGGCAAGACTCCTTTTAATTCCCGTATTTTTACTGGTAGCATCTCATGAATCCCTTTATACGGATGTAATCGCTGCCGCTGTTTTTGTTTTGAGTGCGGCCACTGACGGGCTTGACGGGTATTATGCCAGAAAGAACAAGCAAGTAACCCTTCTGGGTAAATTTATGGACCCGCTGGTTGACAAACTTCTAATCTCAGCTGCCCTTGTCGTCCTTGTTGAACTGGGAAGACTGCAGGGATGGATTGCAGTGGTGATTATCAGCCGGGAATTTGCCGTAACTGGTTTAAGGTCCATCGCCGCTGCGGAAGGAGTGATCATCACCGCCAGCAAGCTGGGTAAAATAAAGACTGTCACGCAAATCGTTGCCATTACTGCTTTTTTCCTCAGAGATTATCCCTTCAGCCTCATCCACCTGCCCTTTGGTTCTATCGCTATGGCTGTGGCCTTGTTTTTTACCCTCTGGTCCGGCCTTGACTACTTTACGAGCGCCTGGAAGCTCTTAAAAAAAGACGGCTACTAAGGACACAACTCCTTTAATAGTTACCCTGTTGCCAAGTTTTAATAGAACGCCTTAACTTCAGATCTCATGAGACCTGTTACCCAGTAATTTACTGGGGAGATAGAACATCTTTTTGTGTTATAATTATGGAACGTATTGCACTTTTACAGGAGGAGATCGCTTATGCAGTGGCAGGGCCTAAAAATTCCCCTAATCATTGTTTCCCTGCTGGCCGGGCTGGCGCTCATCTTTGGTGTGCAATGGCTATACCAAAAGTACAACTACCAGGAACCGCTAAATGCCATCCTGAGTCAAAATGATGCAATAGAGTCTTTTCAAATAAAAAATGAGGGGCGTCAACTTCAAGTCCATATATCGATTCAGTACGATCAAAATCTGATGCAGGCATATAAGGAAATAAATAAAGAGCTTACCCGCACCATGGGTCGAAAAAGCTTTCAAATCATCCTGGAAGACAATCCCGATGAAGTCTTAAACCAGGTTTGGTATAAGGCCCAGTACGCTATCTATCAGGCGGCCTTCCAGGGGAGCTTTCAGGACATGGCCCTGGCTGTTAACAGGGAGGCCCTGGCTTCCGGCGTAGCTATCCAGATTAATCTTGACCAGGAGAATATTTATATTCGATTAAAACACCAGGGGCATACCTACGATGAAATCATTCCCTTGAGTAGCCGGCAGGTTTCCGGTACAGCTCAAGTGCCCGCTGCCGGAGGTGATAGCAGTGTTCAAGGAAATTAGCATAGGTTTCGGTCTGGCAACAATCATTTCTCTGATTGTGATGGGTTATGATATTACACCCTTTATCTTTTTGATTGCCGCAGGCGCCGGACTTTTTTACCTGGCCAGGGCCAGGGGTATGGTCAGCACAAAGAATTTTAAAAGTTCCAGCGGAACAGGGCGGTGTGAGATATCATTCCGGGATATCGGAGGTCAGGAATCTGCTATTCAAGAACTGAGAGAAGCCCTGGATTTTATCAAACACCACCAGGATATTAAAAATCTGGGCATCCGGCCCCTTAAAGGCATTCTTCTTTCAGGACCGCCGGGGACAGGTAAGACTCTTATGGCAAAGGCTGCAGCAAGCTATACCGACGCAGCTTTTATAGCAGCCTCGGGAAGTGAGTTTATCGAGATGTATGCCGGCGTGGGTGCCCAACGGGTCAGAAAGCTTTTTCAAACAGCCAGGGATAGTGCCCTGCGCCAGAAAAAAACAAACGCTATCATCTTCATTGACGAAATTGAAATCCTTGGTGGTAAGCGCGGTCAAACCACCAGTCACCTGGAATATGACCAGACCCTGAACCAGCTGCTGGTGGAAATGGACGGCCTGCGGGTGGAGGATAATGTCAGGGTTCTGCTGGTAGCAGCCACAAACAGGGCTGACATGCTCGACCCGGCCCTTCTGAGACCCGGTCGCTTTGACCGGAGGGTTAAAGTGGATTTGCCTGATAAAGAAGGGAGAAAGGTTATTTTACAGCTGCATACCCGGAATAAACCCCTGGCCAGGGATGTCAACCTTGAGATTATTGCCAAAGAAACATTCGGTATGTCAGGGGCCCACCTTGAAAGCCTGGCCAACGAGGCAGCCATTCTGGCTATGCGGGAAGGCTGCAGGGAAATCTCCCAGCATCATTTTAACGAATCAATTGATAAAGTTATGATGGGTGGCAAATTGGATAAGCAGCCTTCAGAATTAGAAATGAAAAGGGTGGCCATACATGAGATCGGCCACGCCCTGGTCAGTGAAAAAGTCCGGGCCGGATCCGTATCCACCCTGACCATCACTCCCAGGGGAGAGGCCCTGGGCTACATGCGCCAGACGCCTGAAGACGACACCTATCTCTACACGAAGGACTATCTGGAGAACCAGATCTCCGTCATGCTGGCCGGAGCTGTTGCCGAGGAGATAATTTTGGGCAACCGCAGCACGGGTTCAGCCAATGATTTTGAACAAGCGGTACGGGCTGCAGAAACAATGCTTCGCTCCGGCATGTCCGAACTGGGCATCGTCTGCCTGGAAAGCCTGCCCCAGGACTTAAAACACCGTACCATTTCAGGGATCGTCAGGGAGCAGGAGGAGCAGGTAAGAGAATACTTGACTGACTTAAAAGAAGTTTTCGATAATATTCTAAAAGTTTTACTGGAGAAAGAAAAAATCACCGGTGAAGAATTCCGCTCCTTTATCAACTAATTATACCGGGTTTTTCACAATAACCGCCGCGAGCCTGGTTTTGCCCGGCCTGCTCCCGGCGGCTCATTATTTTTAAACAGGATTTTGTTAATATATAGCCTTTACTAAGAGCCTGGAAATATGTTAAAATTTAATATTGGGGTGTGATCAGCATGCAAGAAAACCCGGCCTGCCCCGACCTCGAGTCACCGGTAAAAGTAGTGGGCAGACTATTAAAGGAATCCGGGCTGTCCATCGGTGTAGCGGAGTCCTGCACCGGCGGTCTCATAGCAGCCAGGCTGACGGATATTCCCGGCAGTTCGGAATATTTTCCAGGTGGAGTGGTTGCCTATAGCAACGCGCTAAAAAAATCGCTTCTGGGCGTACCCCCGTCTATTCTTAACCTGTACGGAGCTGTTAGTGAAGAAACGGCCGTTGCTATGGCCAGGGGGGTCCGTGAGCTGACAGGTTCCCACCTGGGACTTGCTGTTACGGGCATTGCCGGTCCGGACGGGGGAACTGCCGCCAAGCCAAAGGGATTGGTCTATATTTCCCTGGCTCACGGCGACGGCCTAATTTGCAGGGAATACCGCTTTCCCGGAGAACGGGCAACTGTCAGGCAGAGTACTGTCGATGCAGCTTTAAATATGGTTAAACAATTCCTGCTAACAAGGCTGCAGGACCCTGGCTTTTTAAACCCGGCTAGATAGTTGCGTTTTTCTCTCTGTTTTAATCATGTAGTTATTAATATTTAACAGATGCAGGGATCTATGTAAAAAGGAGTTTGATTAATGACCTTAAAAGACAGTGTTAGTTTCGGAGACCTGGTAATAAACAGGCGTATAGCCCAGGCTCTCACAGATATGGGCTTCGAGGAGCCGACCCCCATCCAGCAAAAAGCTATCCCCTTGCTTTTTGAAGGAAAGGACGTAATTGGACAGGCCCAGACCGGTACAGGAAAAACAGCGGCCTTCGGCATTCCAATTGTGGAAATGGTAAATACCCGTTATGGAGTACAAGCCCTGATCGTAACCCCCACCAGGGAACTGGCTATCCAGGTTGCCGAAGAGATTTCCAGAATCGGCAAGTACCGCCGGGTACGGACACTGCCGATCTACGGGGGACAATCCATCGACCGCCAGATCAGGACCCTGAGGCAGGGAGTGCAGGTGGTAATCGGCACCCCCGGCCGGCTCCTGGACCACTTGAACAGGAAAACCCTGAACCTTCAAAACATCAAGATGGTTGTGCTGGATGAAGCAGATGAAATGCTGGACATGGGCTTTATCGAAGATATCGAGGCAATCCTGCAGGCAACGCCCCCGTCCCGGCAGACCATGCTGTTTTCCGCAACAATGCCCGAGGAAATCCGCCGCCTTTCTAAAAAGTACCTGCAGTCTCCGGACTTTGTAACTGTGAGTAAAAACAACCTCACGGTCCCCCAGATTGAACAGGTTATTTACGAAACACGTGAGCCTAAAAAACTGGAGAGCCTTTGCCGGATCCTGGACACAACCAGCATTTCCCTGTCAATCATTTTTTGCAGAACAAAGCGCGGTGTGGATGAACTGGTGGCAAGCCTGCAGGCCAGGGGATATCCCGCCGCCGCCCTGCACGGAGACTTAAGCCAGTATCAGCGCAATCATGTCATGAGGCAGTTCCGGACAGGTCAGATCGACCACCTGGTAGCAACCGACGTTGCCGCCCGGGGCCTTGATGTTGAAAATGTCACTCATGTAATCAATTATGATATTCCCCAGGACCCGGAGTTTTACGTGCACCGGATCGGACGCACGGGACGCGCCGGTAAAAGCGGTGTAGCCATTACCCTGGTCAGCCCCCGGGACTACAAACAAATCAGGCTTATTGAAAACCTTACCAAAACACGTATTCGCAGGGATAAACTCCCTTCCCTGGCAGATGTTCAAGAACGTCAAAAGGAAGGAATCAGAGAAAGGCTGCAACGAATGCTGGATGCCGGAAGGCTCGCCTATTACCGCAATATCGTAGATACCCTGGTCGATGATTACGACCCCATGGATATAGCCGCTGCAGCTTTAAAACTCTCCCTGGACCTGGATCAAAGGGAGGAAGACCTGGCCGTAGAGTCTTTCGGTAATACCGGAGCCCGTCCCGGTATGGTCCGATTGTTCATGACCATCGGCAGAAAGAACAATATTTCACCGGCCGACCTGGTGCGCACGCTTGTGGATGAAACGGCTATCCCCGAAAACAGCATCGGCAACATCAATATATATGAGACATTTTCCTTCGTCGAAGTGCCGGAGGAATGGGCCAACTACGTCATCAGCTGCTTACACCGCCAAACTGTCAGGGGAAGGCGGATTAGCGTCGAACCTGCCCGTGGCAGGAGTTAGGACAAAGAAGCAGGCCTGTTCAAGGACTGCTTCTTTTTTGCTGAATTTATTTATATTTCCATTGACATAAACCAAATATCACCATATAATAATAACGAACATATGTTTCTGATCTTAAATCAAACTAAAATTAAGGAGGGGATACTTTTGTCGGACAAACAGAAAGCTTTGGACCTGGCTCTGACGCAAATTGAGCGGCAGTTTGGCAAAGGCTCGATTATGAAGCTTGGAGAAGCTTCAGCCAAGTTAAATGTGGAAGTCATCCCAACCGGCACCCTGTCCCTGGACATAGCCCTGGGAGTAGGGGGCATACCGCGGGGCCGGGTTATTGAAATATTCGGGCCTGAATCATCCGGCAAAACAACTGTCGCCCTCCACATTATCGCCGAATCACAAAAGATGGGCGGAATTGCAGCTTTTGTCGACGCGGAACACGCGCTTGATCCCGTTTACGCCAGAAATTTGGGTGTGGACATTGAAAACCTGCTGGTATCTCAGCCGGATACCGGTGAGCAAGCCCTGGAAATTGCAGAAGCCCTGGTGCGCAGCGGAGCAATTGATGTAATCGTTGTGGACAGCGTGGCTGCGCTGGTACCCAGGGCTGAAATTGAGGGTGAGATGGGAGATGCCCATGTGGGGCTGCAGGCCCGCCTGATGTCCCAGGCCCTGCGCAAGCTGGCCGGGGCTATCAGCAAATCCAGGACCACTGTGGTTTTCATTAACCAGATTCGCGAAAAGGTAGGAGTAATCTACGGGTCGCCTGAGACTACCACAGGGGGCCGGGCCCTGAAGTTTTACGCATCAATCCGGCTGGAAGTACGCAAGCAGGAAAATATCAAGCAGGGCACAGATATTATCGGAAACCGCACCCGGGTTAAAGTTGTGAAGAATAAAGTTGCCCCACCTTTTAAACAGGCTGATTTTGATATTATGTACGGCTTCGGCATATCCAGGGAGGGAAGCATCCTGGACGTTGCCGCCGAACTGGGTGTTATCTCCAAAAGCGGAGCCTGGTATTCTTACGGAGATGAAAGGCTCGGACAGGGCAGGGAAAATGTCAAGGAGTACCTTAGAGAACACCCCGAAATAACCAGGGAAGTCGAACTTAAAATCCGGCAGGCTCTGAATATCGCCGGAATGAAAGCAGCACCCCCTGTAACTGCACCCCAGGAAAGCAGCACAGCCAAGTGAATAAGGAAACCAAACAAGCCATGACCTGTGCCTGTAAACTCCTGACTACCCGCCGGCGGACACGGAGAGAGCTGGAAGTCCACCTTGGGCGCAAGGGCTTTTCTTCAGAAGTAATATCCCTGGTTCTGGAGAAACTGGAGCATTACGGTTATCTTGACGATAAGACCTTCGCCCGCCTTTGGGTGGAACAAAGGCTGGCCAAAAGAGGCCTGGCCAGATTAAAAAGCGAATTAAAGGAAAAGGGTGTGGAACCCGGGCTTATTTCTGAAATTATGTCAGAGCTGGAGCCAGAAGCTGAATACAACGCAGCTATGGCTCTGGCACTAAAGAAAGTTCAGAAATCAGGAGGCTGCTATCCCTTTCCCCGGATGGCGGGCTTTCTCCAACGCAGAGGATTTTCCTTTGAAATCATCGGCAGGATCTGCCGGGCGCTAACAGATAGCAGGATTTTATCGGACCCGACAGATTCACAGTGTTAAAACCGGGTAATCCATTTTCACGGAAAATACAGAAATCCCGGGCAACAAAGCAGGTGTATAAGTTTGGCAAAGGTGTTTAGCTTGACAGTTTTTAAAAAAACCTGTACAATTAAGGCTGGTAGAAAATAGAATTGGATACCACTGTACGGGTTTTATTATAGATAAAGTCCAATACTTACTGAAGTAGGAGCCTGGCCGGGAGTTTACTCGCCGGCTGTTAGAATAGTGCCCATTTAAGGGGCTGCTATTTTCTTACTGTAGTTTGGACAAGCAAAAGTGGTACTGTTCTATTTTTACCGAGTTTGACTCGGTTTTTTTTGTTATGTAATGAGGACAAAATTGAATTTACAAGGAGGTGAGAACGCATATGGATCACATTATTCTTATTGCAACAGGAGTTGCACTCGCGGCTTTTGCCGTAGGATATTTTGTAAGGAAATTGCTGGCAGAGGCCAAAATAGCCTCCGCCGAATCCGAAGCAAAAAAGATTTTAGATGAAGCTGAAAAGGATGCCGAAGCCAAGAAAAGGGAAGCTATACTCGAGGCCAAGGAAGAAGTATTAAAGCTTCGCAATGACATTGAAAGGGAAAACCGTGAACGAAGATCGGAGCTGCAAAGATTAGAGCGTCGCCTCGTTCAAAAGGAAGAAACCCTGGACCGTAAAGTTGATACCATTGAGAAAAAGGAGGAGAATCTCAGCCGTAAAGAAGCAGAGATCGAAGTAACCAGAGCACAGCTAACGGCGCTTTACAGCCGTCAAGTTGCTGAACTGGAGCGCATATCAGGTCTTACTTCAGAAGAGGCAAAGCAGATTCTGCTATCAGACATTGAAAAGGAAATTCAGCATGAAGCGGCCCTGATGATTAAAGAAATTGAAAACAAGGCCAAAGAAGAAGGGGATAAACGCGCACGTGAAATTATTTCTCTGGCCATACAAAGGTGTGCCGCCGACCACGTTGCCGAAGCTACTGTAGCCGTAATACCCCTGCCCGGCGATGAAATGAAAGGCCGGATTATAGGCCGTGAAGGTCGGAACATACGTGCTTTTGAAACATTAACCGGCATTGACCTTATTATTGACGACACGCCCGAGGCTGTAATTCTGTCCGGGTTCGACCCGATTCGCAGAGAGGTGGCCCGGATTGCCCTGGAAAAGCTGATTATCGACGGCAGAATTCATCCTGCCCGCATTGAAGAGATGGTTGAAAAGGCTCAGAAAGAAGTTAATACTCAGATCAGGGAGGCTGGCGAACAGGCTACTTTTGATGCTGGTGTGCACGGAATTCATCCCGAGTTGATTATTCTTCTGGGACGCTTGAAGTTCCGTACAAGTTACGGGCAAAATGTCCTAAAACATTCTATCGAGGTCGCCCATCTTTGCGGCTTGATGGCAGCGGAACTGGGCATTGATGTTCAAATAGCCAAAAGAGCTGGTTTGCTGCACGACATCGGTAAAGCTGTGGACCACGAGGTAGATGGTCCCCATGTCGCCATTGGGGTTGACCTGGCCAAAAAATACCGTGAAACACCCGAGATCATTCACGCTATTGCCGCCCACCATGGTGACGAAGAACCTCAAACTATCATAGCTGTACTGGTACAGGCAGCTGACGCTGTTTCGGCGGCAAGGCCGGGAGCCCGCAGGGAAACACTGGAGGCCTATATTAAACGTCTTACCAAACTTGAAGAAATTGCAAGCTCCTTTGAAGGAGTCGATAAATCTTTTGCAATCCAGGCTGGACGGGAAATCCGGATTATGGTTAAGCCCGACAAGGTAGATGACCTTGGCGCTATTCGCCTGGTGAGAAATATAACAAAAAAAATCGAAAGCGAACTGGATTACCCTGGTCAAATTAAGGTTGTCATTATCAGGGAAACCCGGGTTGTGGAATATGCGAAATAGTTTAAAATTAAAGAAACGGCCTTACACCATGAAGGCCGTTTCTCATTAAATTTACAAAGTTTTTTTCCTTAACCTTAAAAAACCCTGGTTCATCATCAATTAATTCTCATTTTAGCCATGTTTCTAACCCGATATTGGTCTTTAAAAGAGTTTTTTTTGTAAACCCTTAAAAAAAAGCAGGAATACTTTATTGAAAGCAGAATCTCTATTTATTCAGCAGGTTCTTAAGGAAGGTGACAACATTGGGATTCCGCTATAAGGGCAACAGGAACAATGTAACAGACAGCGTTGGCCTGTTGATCTCCATTCTATTACGTTACCCGGAAGTAGCTACGATTAATTTTGATCCTGATCACCATTTATTGAAGTTTACCTTTATATACTTACAGGTTCTAGGGAATAATGAACTTAAAACCATTAAAGAAAAATTGCTGGACAGCATCGAGGTATACAATCACCTGGAGGGAAAAGAGACGAGATTTGTCTCCCTGACTCACCAGGTCTGCGGCAACCTCACCCTGCTTGAGGTGCAACGGGATGTAGATACTCTCGCCCAGGAAGAAATAACCCTGATTGTTGAACTGTTTCGCCAACACCTCAATACCAACCTTGTTACGGAGGATAATGAACAGTTAATTGAAGAAGACCTGCTGGCCCAGGAAGAAATGATTGATCACATGTTGGAGAGCATCAAGGATTCGACCGAGGATAAATGTCTCTTTGCCTTCCGCGAGGAAGGAAAGGTTCTGGTATTTAACAAATAACAGGAGGAAACCTCTTGCGCCTGCTGATGATTGGTGATATTGTAGGACGTTCCGGTCGTCGTGCCATCAAGGATAATCTAAGCGAATTGAAAAGGGAATTTGATCTTGATTTAATCATTGCTAACGGCGAAAATGCCGCCGGAGGCAGCGGGATCACAAAGGACGTTGCTCAGGAACTGTTTTTTGCAGGGGTGGACGTTCTGACCATGGGCAACCACGTCTGGAATATCAAAGAGGCCTACGAATACATAAACCGTGAATCAAGAATTATCCGGCCGGCAAATTATCCGCCAGGTACGCCTGGGACTGGTTCCAATGTTTTCGAGACCCGGCGGAAGGTAAAGGTTGCTGTAATCAACCTGGCCGGGCGGGTTTTCCTTCAGTCTCTTGACTGCCCCTTCAGAAAGGTGGATGAAATTCTGCCCGAGGTCAAAAAGGCGGCGCAAGTTGTAGTGGTGGATTTTCACGCCGAGGCTACTTCAGAAAAAATTGCCATGGGATGGTACCTGGCAGGTAGAGTATCCGCTGTAGTGGGTACCCATACCCATGTGCAAACCGCAGACGAACGCATTTTACCGGGGGGAACCGCTTATATAACAGACCTGGGTATGACCGGGCCTTTGGATTCCGTGCTTGGAGTAAAAAAGGAAATAATTATAGAAAAATTTAAATCCCAACTCCCCCAACGCTTTGTAGTCGCCTCCGGTCCGTATCAATTTAACGCCGTTATTATTGATATTGATGAGTATACAGGCGAGGCAAATTTCATCCAACGGATCCAAAACTACGAAGAGTGATTGGCTTTAAGTCCTTATAAATGAAACCTTTTAAAGGAGCAGGCCCGCGCTGGTAGATTCCGGCTTTTTAAACGCTTTTGCAGGACTCAAATTTTTCAACCCGGCAAAAGGTATTTTATATCCATTAGCGAATATAATTTCTGTACAGGGAGTTCAGGACAACAAAACTATTGACGGTAATAAGGAGGTTGCTCGAATGGAAGTATTAAAGGTTTCAGCAAAGTCCAACCCAAACTCTGTAGCTGGCGCCCTGGCAGGTGTTCTTCGGGAACGTGGATGTGCAGAAATGCAAGCTATTGGTGCAGGTGCCCTGAATCAGGCCGTAAAAGCAGTAGCAATTGCCAGAGGCTTCGTAGCACCCAGCGGAGTTGACCTGATCTGTATTCCCGCCTTTACAGACATCATTATCGATGGAGAAGAAAGGACAGCAATCAAGCTGATCGTAGAACCAAGGTAGGTTAAGCATGTAGTTAATTAATTGCTTACCGTTTTCTCCCCGTAAGCAAATAATAACGAAATGACTCCTTTGTTAAAGCCGCCGAAAATGCGGCTTTTTATGTTAGCCCTGTTGCGTATTATTATAATGTGTATAAAATAATTATATTAACTGGTTTAGCCAGGAAAATAACAAGATAAAAAATCAGGGCGTCCTGTTGTGCGATGCTCTCAGCCTGCAACAGGCAGAACCGGGCGCCGGTAAAGGTGTAATTATGGGCATTTGTTTGTTGCCGACTTCTCGGGCGGGCCAAACCATACTTAATGAGTTACAAACAATCCTGAATAACAAAATATCTTCTATTACACAGGATCTGGTGAAAAGATAGTACCAGGAAAGTATGAAAAAGGATTTTTTTGTGGGTTTTGAGGGCAGGTATAGTAATGAATAGTGTCGAAATCTATGAGAATAAGGTGATCGCATGCAGGTGGACCTGCACATTCATACTACTTATTCAGACGGCATTGATAGTCCGGAGAAGATCGTCTCCCTGGCTAAATCCGCTGGCCTGGGCGCCATTGCCATCACAGACCACGATACCCTGGACGGAGTTATTCCTGCTGTAACAGCAGGGCTTCAACAACACCTTGAAGTTATCCCGGGAATTGAGCTCGGTTCTGAATACGGTGGTGAAGAAATTCACATTCTTGGCTACCTGATTAAATTGAATCACAAAGAATTCCTTGAAAAACTCTCGCTGTTCCGCAAGACCCGGATCGACCGCATGAAAAAAATGATTCAAAAGCTCCGGAACCTCGGTTTTGAGATTGAGCTGGACAGGGTTTTCAAAATTTCAGGGTCAGGCTCCCTGGGGCGTCCGCACCTGGCGGTAGCCCTGCTGGAGACGGGCGCAGTTAAATCTACCGCAGAAGCATTCGATCTTTATATCGGGGCGGGACGCCCGGCCTATGTGCCCCGTTACAAGCTTACCCCTACCGAAGCTATCCAGTTAATCCGCTCCGCCGGGGGAGTCCCGGTTCTGGCACACCCGGGATTGAATCATTCCCTGGACCTACTCGGGGAACTGAAGGCAGCAGGACTTGCCGGCCTGGAAGCCTATCATCCTGCTCACAACCAGGAAAAGACTGCTTATTATGTCAGGTTGGCCGGGGCAAACGGCCTGATCGCAACCGGCGGATCCGATTACCACGGCCCGGGGCACCTGACCGGATGCAGGCTGGGTTCAAATACCGTACCCTACAGCATTGTGGCTGATTTAAAGAAAAACGCTATAGTTTAGGAGAATAAATTAAATTTTTTATTATTCAAAAGGGGATGTAAAAGATGAACAAAGCCAAGCGGATGGATAATCTGGCTTCCGGTGTTTTTAATGAGATGGAAGCAAAAAAACAAGCTATAGAGTCAAGGGGGCTCAAGGTGATCGACCTTGGAGTGGGTAGTCCTGACCTCCCGCCCGCTCCCCATATTATTGAAGCTTTTCGACATTCTGTCAACAACCCTGCTCACTACCGTTATACCCTGACAGGAACCCGCAGGCTGCACGAAGCTCTGGCAGGTTGGTATAAAAAGAGGTTCAATGTTGATTTAAACCCGGACAATGAGGTGCTCGTGTTAATGGGCTCCCAGGATGGATTGGCCCATTTGGCCATGGCTTATGTGGATCCGGGCGATATCGCCCTGGTTCCCGATCCCGGCTATCCAATTTACAGCTTCAGTATCCTGATGGCCGGGGGAGAAATCTACCCGCTGCCGCTTCTTGCAGAAAACCATTTTTTACCTGATTTCAGTAAAATACCAGCTGAAATTGCTGCTAAAGCCAAGCTAATTTGGTTGAATTATCCCAATAACCCCGTTGCTGTTTCAGCAAATAGGGATTTTTTTGAACGGGCCGTCCACTTTGCCCGTAAATACAACATTCTGATTTGTCATGACGTTGCTTATGCTGAACTGGCCTATGACGGTTTTAAGCCTATGAGCTTTTTAGAGGTTCCCGGAGCCAGGGAAGTAGGTATTGAGTTTTATTCCTTATCCAAAACCTATAACATGGCCGGCTGCCGGATCGGCTTCGCCGTCGGCAACAGTGAAGTCCTGGCAAACCTGGCTATGATCAAATCCAATATTGATTACGGCGTGTTTCTTCCTGTACAGGAAGCCGGTATTGCAGCCCTGACAGGTCCCCAGGATTGTGTGGCCAACAACGCCCGGGCCTACCAGAAGCGCAGGGATGTTTTGGTGGACGGCCTGGCCAAATTAGGCTGGAAGATACCAAAGCCGAACGCTTCAATGTTCCTCTGGGCGCCCCTGCCGCCTGGATATACCTCGTCCACCCTGTTTGTATCCGATTTTTTAAAAAAAACAGGTATTGTTGTTATTCCCGGAGTGGCCTTCGGCAGCCGGGGGGAGGGATATGTCAGGATTGCCCTGGTTGAGGACGAAAGCATCCTTGTCGAAGCCGTGGAGCGTGTCCGGAAGAACTTTTCATTTAATCCCTAACCCCTCTTTTGCTCAGCTCTATTACCTGCAGGCTCTTTGAAACCAGCCGATGTCTATTAGCGACAACCCCGGCATATACTAGTTCTGAGATGCCTGTGAGGTGATGTATCAGTGGAAGATAGGGTGGATATTACCTATCTGAGGCGGAGGATCCAAGAACTGGAAGAAAAAATCGAGCAACTGCGTTTGAGCCGCAGGGTACTGATGAACCTGATTGAAAAAATTGAGAAAGACAAGTTGGGTTTCTTAAGGCGCCTGGAAAAAGAAAACCGCAAACTTCAATTGAACAATTATCGCTACGCCCAATGGCTGCTGAGGAAAAACCGTCAGATTGTTGAACTGGAGTCGAAGCTGCAGGAAGATACCCCACATAATTCAGCAAAGAATTAGTTATTCACAGATCTATGCACAATGTGCCATAAAATGTTAATATTAGCAAAATACGATATTAGTCACAAAAAAGCGACACCCTGGACCCGGAGTGGGTCTTTTTTTTATGGTCGTTTATGGTATAATGCTCTATGATCTTAGATTCAAACTGTAAAAACTAAATTCTATTACATACTTTGTAATGTTCAAAAAGGCGGTGGATTATGCGAATTGCGATAATTGACGGACAGGGCGGGGGGATTGGCAAGCACATTACCGAAAAACTCCGCCGGGAGTTGCCTGAACATATTGAGTTCCTTGCTCTTGGCACCAATGCACTGGCAACTTCGGTGATGCTGCGGGCCGGGGCTAATGAAGGAGCTACCGGTGAAAGCGCCGTCATTTATAATGCCGCAAAGGTGGACCTAATTGTAGGCCCCATCAGCATTCTTTTGCCAAACGCCATGCTTGGAGAATTATCCCCCCGCATGGCGGAAGCCATCGCCTCAAGTCCCGCCCACAAGATTCTTTTGCCACTGAACCGCTCGGGTATTGAAATTGTTGGATTAAAATCTGAACCGCTGCCTCACTTGATTGAGGAACTGGTAAGAAGGGTAAAAGAATTTATGGTTTGATTTATCATTAAGCGTTTGCTTTTATGGCAGGATTCCTGCTTTAAGTATAGAATATATTACATATTAAGCCACAGGTCCCCGTAGTGAGGGATAATTGGGGAATCAGGTGTAAAACCTGAGCGGTCCCGCCACTGTAACCGGCATAAAGTTTCAACCCCGGAACGGGCTTGTTTTGAGTCCAACTTCATCTGCCGGAAGCCAGGATACCTGCCTGTGGTTTTCGCCCGGTACCTTCGAGGCAAAGGGGTCGGCGGGTAATATTGCCCGGTAACAACCTTCGCTCCCTAAGGAACGGGGGTTGTCTGTTTTTATCCTGGTTAACTGGCTGGTGAAATAATGAAAGGCAAGATGATCCTTGTCCTGGGAGGAGCCAGGAGCGGAAAAAGCGATTTCGCCGAGAGACAGGCGGTCCAGCTGGGAAAACGCGTTGTTTATATTGCAACCTCTGCCGTGAAGGATGGGGAAATGGCGGAACGGGTGCAAAAACACCAAGCGAGGAGGCCTGCTTCCTGGGAAACAGTTGAAGAGGAAAAAAACGTTATAGATGTGATTAGAAGGGGACATAAAGGTGATGTTTACCTCCTGGACTGCGTTACCCTTTGGATTACCAATTTACTTCTGGATGAGTGCACTCCGTTACCGGATGCTCCAGCTTCCTATGAAGATGTTCCGGTTTCCTCAGAAAAAGAAGCATGGATCCTGAAGCAGGCCAACCTTTTGGGAGACTCGGTAAGCAACGGAGCAGACCTGATTGTCGTTTCCAACGAAACCGGGCTGGGTCTTGTCCCAGAGTATCCCCTGGGTAGAGTTTTCCGGGATCTGACCGGAAAGGTCAACCAAATTCTGGCCTCTAAAGCTGAAGAGGTTTATTTTGTTATTGCCGGACTTCCCCTTAGGATTAAACCTTTCGCCGGGTTAAAAATGGAGTGATGGCAGAATGAAAACTAAGTCAATCATGGTTCAGGGAACTGCTTCCCACGTAGGAAAAAGTGTACTGGTTGCTGCGCTGTGCCGTATTTTTGTGCAGGATGGCTATCGTGTAGCCCCTTTTAAATCCCAAAATATGGCACTTAACTCCTATGTTACCAAAGACGGCGGAGAAATGGGCCGTGCCCAGGCTGTCCAGGCTGAAGCAGCCGGGATAGAACCCACCGTTGATATGAATCCGATACTTCTAAAGCCCACAGGAAATGCTTCTTCCCAGGTCGTGGTCCTGGGCCGGCCGGCAGGTAATTTCCCCGCCCAAAAGTATCATACTGAATTTGCGCCCGGCGCCCTGGACATCATTGAAGGGGCGTTGGACCGGCTGAGGATGGAAAACGATCTGATTATCATCGAAGGAGCTGGAAGTCCCGCTGAAGTGAATCTTCAGGAACATGAAATTGTGAACATGCGCATAGCCAGGATGGCCGGCGCACCGGTTCTCCTGGTTGCGGACATTGATAAAGGCGGCGCCCTGGCCTCCCTGGTGGGCACCCTGGAACTTGTTGAACCGGAGGATCGGGACCGGATCGTGGGGTTTATAATTAATAAGTTCCGCGGGGACCTTAATTTATTCCGGCCTGCCGTCGATTTTCTGGAAAAGAAGACGGGCAAGCCGGTTTTGGGTGTGGTCCCGTATTTTCAGGATTTCCGGATCCAGGAGGAAGATACGATACCTGAGGACAGAAGCAGGGGTGAACAGGTGGAGGGGCTGGGAGCAGTTGAGATAGCTGTAATCCGTCTGCCGCATATTTCTAACTTTACAGATTTTGATTCCCTGGAAGATGAGCCTGATGTCCGTCTCCGTTATATTGGCGGCAATGACTCTTTAGGTCGTCCTGATCTGATTATCCTGCCGGGCAGTAAAAACACAATTGAAGACCTGGCCTTTTTAAACCGCTCGGGACTGGCCGGCCAAATCCTGGAGCACCGGCGGGCAGGCACACCCGTAATTGGAATTTGCGGCGGCTTTCAAATGCTTGGCAGGGAATTAAACGATCCCCTTCACACTGAGTCGGAGTTCACCCAAATAAAAGGACTTGGCCTGCTGGACATATCCACCACCTTTACACCCGACAAGATTACCAATCAGGTTGAGGCTGAAGTGGCAGGTTCCGGCTTTTTTTTATACGGGGCGCCCTCATCCAGGGTCACGGGCTATGAAATCCACATGGGCAGAACAGAGTTGGCTCCCGACCTGAGACCTGCCTTTACTATCCTGGCGAGGTCAGGGGAGAAAGTTTATTTCCCCGATGGCGCTGTCAGCCGGGACGGGCTGGTGTTCGGTACATATATTCACGGCATCTTTGACAGCGATGGCTTTCGCAGGCATATAGTCAACATCCTGCGCGGAAAGAAAGGGCTTGAACCCCTTGCGGCCTCCGGAACCACATCCGTACTGGAACAAAGGCGCCAGGATTATGACAAGCTGGCAGCATTGGTTCGCGGCAGCCTTGATTTACAGAAATTATACCAGGTGGTGGGGCTGGCAGGCCCCGCCCCCGGTGGGAAACAAAAATGCCTTTAAATGCAGGTTGCCAGGTTTTCCTGGCCTATTTGCTGGACCTGGCTCTGGGAGACCCGCGGTGGCTACCCCACCCGGTGGTCTTCATCGGCAAGGCCATTGAATTTCTTGAACGCTTGCTCCGTCTTGCAGTTAAAAGCCCGGCTCTCTTACGGGCGGCCGGAGCTTTGACGGCTTTTATGATTGTAGGCGGAAGCTGGCTTTTTATTTTCTTCCTGCTGCAGTGGTCCAGTTCCTTGAACCAGTGGCTGGGGAAGGCACTCTCCATCTGGCTCATTTATACTACACTCGCTGCGCGGGGCCTGGCCGGTGCTGCGAAAGAGGTCTATTCAGCTTTAGTTAAAGGGGACCTGGCCGAAGCCCGGCGAAAAGTAGGCTGGATTGTCGGCAGGGACACGGATAAGATGGATGACAGAAGTGTTACCAGGGCAACCGTAGAAACTGTAGCCGAAAATATTGTAGATGGAATCATATCTCCAATGTTTTACGCGCTAATCGGAGGCGCCCCCCTGGCTATGGCCTACCGGGCCGTGAACACCCTGGACTCCATGCTGGGCTATAAGAATGAGCGTTATATCGACTTTGGAAGGGCTTCAGCACGCCTGGACGACCTGGCCAATTACATCCCGGCGCGCCTGACGGGGCTGCTCTTGCTGGCAGCCGCCTTCCTCTTGAGGATGCGTCCCAAAAGAGCGCTGACGGCCATAATCCGGGATTCCCGGCGCCATCCCAGCCCCAACAGCGGCATTCCGGAAGCAGCGGTAGCCGGCTCCCTGGGGATCCGCTTGGGAGGTTTAAACTATTACCAGGGCCGCGAGTCTTTCCGGGCTTATATGGGCGAAGACCTGGTTCCCCTGAAGCCCGTCCATATTCTCCAGACGGTAAAACTGATGTATCTGACCTCGGTACTTATGGTCCTGGCAGGAATGCTTGTTTTTTGTCTAAGTTTTATAGATTAACAACAGGGAGCGCTCTATATTGAAAAGCATTCTCTTCGCTTTCTACCAGTTGACAAGGCTGCCCTTACCCTGCGTGATTTTTGAGGAAAAGTCCTGCGGCCGTTCCACAGCTTTTTTCCCGGCCGTGGGTCTTCTCCTGGGTTTAATCCTGGCAGCGCTTGCCTGGGCGGCACAGTGGTGCTTTCCTGAACAGGTCAGGGCCGCCCTGCTTGTAACAGGCCTGATCGTTTTGACTGGAGGCATTCACCTGGACGGCTTCATGGACAGCATTGACGGCCTCCTCAGCGGCCGCCCCCGGGAAAGAAAGCTTGAAATCATGCGGGATAGCCGGGTGGGCGCTTTCGGTGTCACCGGAGCTGTTTGCCTGCTGCTCACAAAGTACACTCTGATTCTGGGATTGCCCGGCCAGAGCTTAACCTGGGTGCTGATTACAGTGCCCGTTCTGAGCCGGTGGAGCATGGTTTTTGCCATAACTGCCTTTCCCTATGCCAGGCTGGAAGGTCTGGGGAAGGTATACGCAGTCTATGCCGGCAGGAAGGAGCTGCTTATCGCAACCTTGATTGCGGCCCTGGTGGCCGGATTAACCTTAAACCTGCTGGGCGCCTGGCTGATGTTTGCGGGAGCGGCTTTTACCTACCTGGTCTGCAGGAGAATATCCCGCGCCCTGGGCGGACTAACGGGCGACATCTACGGCTTTATCAATGAAATGACAGAGGTTGTTTTGCTCACAGCCGTATATCCTTACCTGCAGTTGAACGCCGGAATCTAAACTATACCAGGGCATCAACCTGTAAATTATTGGAAGGAGTTTTCATCGTGCAGGACCTGGAGCACATTCACGGGGGGAACATCAATCTCGCCTCCCGCAAGTATAATCTCCCCGTTCATAAATTGCTGGATTTCAGCGCCAACATCAATCCCCTGGGACCTTCACCTAAATCAATTACAGCAGTCATGGACAACCTGAGCCTGATCAACAGCTATCCTGACCCGGACTGCCGGGAGCTTAAGGCTGTGCTGGCGAGCCACCTGGGCGTGTGGGAAGAACTGCTGCTCATGGGAAACGGGGCCGCAGAGTTAATTTACCTGCTTGTACGTGTACTTGGAGTTAAGAAGGCCTTAATCCCGGTTCCCACTTTCAGTGAGTACGGCCTGGCCGTGCTGAGCCAGGGGGGTGAAGTGCTGAATGTTACGCTGGACGAAAAAAACAGGTTTAGCCTCCCTTTAGATCATCTCGTCAAGTCTTTGGACCAGGTGGACCTTGTTTTCATCTGCAACCCCAATAACCCCACAGGCCGCCTTCTGGACGGTAAAACAGTTGAATACATCCTGGATAAAGCTTTCAGCAAAGGTGTTATGGTCCTTGTAGATGAAGCTTTTATGGACTTCATCCCAGAAAAAGAACGTTTTTCGGTGATGAAAAGGGTGGGGGATTTCCCAAATCTCGCCGTCCTTTACTCCCTGACCAAGTTTTTCGGCATACCCGGCCTGCGACTCGGGGCAATTGCAGCTTCAGTAAAACTGATCAGACGGATGAATGCTGCCAAAGACCCCTGGAATGTAAATGTGCTGGCTCAGGTGGCCGGTGCCGCCGGCCTGCGCGACCATGACTATATGGAAAGGACGGTCAGGTTGGTGCGTCAGGAAAAACAATTTCTCTTCCGCGAACTGAACCGCTTGCAAGGTTTGCAACCACTGCCCGGCGCCGCCAATTTTTTCCTGGTTAAGATCACAGAGAGCGGGCTGACCTCAGGTAAACTTACGGAACTGCTGGGCAGGCGGGGAATTATGGTCAGAGACTGCGCCGGTTTTTCAGGACTGGAGGAGCGTTACATCCGGCTGGCGGTGAAAACACATGCGGAGAATATCAAGTTAATTCATGCTCTTAAGTCAATCCGGGAGGAGATTTGTTAAATGAGCTGCCGTGTTTATCTAGTCAGGCATGGAGAAACAGAGTGGAATACCATCATGAAAGCTCAGGGGCATTCTGATGTACCCCTTTCGGATGCCGGTCGCCGTCAGGCGGATTGCCTCGGTAAGCGTCTGGCAACGGAAAAATTCAAGGGTTTATATGCCAGCGATTTAAAAAGGGCCAGGGAAACTGCCGCAATTATTTCCAAGCATCAGCAGCACAACTGCCCGGCAATAGAAACCCTTCCCGAATTAAGGGAACTTAATTTTGGGGAATGGGAGGGCATGACCATGCAGGAAGTTGCAGCGCTTTTTAATGATGACCTTAAACGGTGGTGGGAAAATCCTGTGTCCGTAAGGATCCCCGGCGGTGAAACCATGGGTGAGCTGGCCGATAGATGTCTGGGCGCCCTTAAACAGATCGTTCGCCGCCACAACGGAGGAAATGTCCTGATCGTAACCCACGGCGGGCCCATCAGAACCATTACAGCCAGCGTCCTGGAAATGGATTTGAACAAATACTGGCGACTCCAGATGGATAACGCCTGTCTCAGTATTATCGACTTCCCCCAGTGGGAAAAGGGCATTCTTATGCTCTTTAACGACTGCAGCCATCTTACCTTTACGGGCAATCAAAAATAGGGAACTTCACGGCACCAACTTACGAGCGAAACAGGGGGATTAAACTCTAGAAAACAATATTTGCCCTCCTGCTATTACCAGATGGAGATTATAATCATGGTCCAGCAGTAAAACGTCTGCGTCAAATCCTTCGGCAATCTGCCCTTTACTGGTTAGGCCCAGAATACGGGCAGGGTTCGTAGAAGCGAGGCGCATGGCCTGCGGTAAGGTGAGACCGCATGAACGGGCCATATTTTTCACGGCAGCCAACAAGGGAACGGTGCTCCCCGCCAGCCTGCCACCAGCCATGGTTGCCTTGTTCCTGCTGACTTCAAGATCCCGGCCCCACAACCTGTAACGCCCTTCCGGCAGGCCTGCCACTGCTACAGCATCGCTGATTAACAACAAATCTTCTCTTTTTAGCTGCCACAGCATTTTTAACAAACAGGGATGAATATGCACACCGTCAGCAATAACATCTACAGAAAAACCATCGGAGAAAATGGCTGCCCCTGCGGGTCCCGGTTTCCTGTGATGCAGCCCGGCCATGGCGTTAAAAATATGGGTGACATGCCTTAAGCCCAGTTGCCCGGCTTTAAGGGTTTCTTCGAAGGTTGCCCCTGAATGGCCCACTGCGGGAATAACCCCACTGGCAGCTAACATTTCTACAACCTCCAGTCCACCCGGCAGCTCAGGGGCCAGGGTTGTGACTTTGACCGTCCCGCACCCTGTGGCCAGTAGCTCTTCAGCAATTTTCAAGTCAGGCTGTTTCAAGGTTTTTTGTTCCATTGCCCCGTTGAAACGCGGGTTTAAAAACGGGCCCTCCAGGTGTGTGCCCAGGACCCGAGCCCCCTTTTCCTGCCCGGCATATCGCGCCACCGCAGCCAGAGCATCAGCCATTTGCTCCAGTGGCGCCGTTGCAACAGCAGCAACAAGCCCGGTGGTACCGCACCTTCCATGGTAAGCAGTGATTTGCTCCAGGGATTCGCGGGTGCCGTCCAATACGTCGGCGCCGTACCCACCATGCACATGAAGATCAATTAATCCCGGGGCAATATAAAGACCTTCGGCAGATATGGTTTTTACCCCGGAAAGCTCCTCGCCGGTTTTTAAAAACCTTATTTTACCCTTTGATACGGCCAGACGGTTGTTGGGCTCAAGGGTCCCGGTCACTATCGTACCGCCGCAGATAATAAATTCATCCATGTTCCGAATCACCGCCTCTCGTCTGACCAGTCACCCTCTTTGGAGTTATGCCGGCCGAAACGCATTGATTTGCCTCCCCGTGGAACAATAAACATAAAAGGGAGGTGTTTTTATGGACAGTAATGATTCCTTTTTTCAAAGCCGTGTTCCGTGGAGCAGCGAGCCCAGCTTAAAGGAAATGACCGCGGAGGTTGGAGTGGATTTCGACCGTTTTATCGAAGGTATCAAGGATGATAAAAATGATTCCGAAATGGCTCAAGAATTTAATGTCTCAGAAGAGTTAATCTATCATCTCAAGGATCATTTCTATACCCACGGGGTTCATTCAGTTGTAGGACAAGACTGATATGTTTTCTGGGCCAGTTGACCTGCAACTGACAGGATGCAGGCTGAAGGTTGAGAAAGTGTTAAGAGAGGTGCCGGGGGAACCATCCCCTTGACACCTCCTTTGCTACCTTTGTCTTCTTAAACTTTTGCGCCGCACTCATAACAGAATTTAGCCTTGTCTGTGAGTTTGGCCCCGCACTTTTTACAGTTGCCGGTTTTCTTTAGTTTTGCGCCGCATTCCGGGCAAAACTTGGCGTTTTCAGCAAGGGGCGTTTCACATTCCGGACAGGCGGCACGAATAGTCTCATCCCAGTTTTCCTGGCTCAGCTTTTTATCTTCCTGCGACATCCTGGCGTGGGCCCAAACCTCCTCTACAGAATGGCTCGCCTGGGCTGCTGACATCTCCACACCCAGGTCCGGCGCACACTGCTTGCATAACCCCCTCCTGGTATTCCAGCAACTCTTGCGGCAAACCCAGGAAGAACAACGCGGGCACTGGGCAAAATCCGGCTTCAATTTCTCCATAGCTTCCACAAAGGCCTCATCGTGCGCCTTTTCCCAGGAGGCGGAACGAACCCTCTCACCGATATCGGCAGCCCGGCCTATGATTCCACCAAAAATGTTTCCCGCTGCCTCAAGCACATTCGTCATCTTACCGGTCATGGAGGCCTTGAAAGGCGTACGATAACCCGTGCCGCACCGGTCGCAATAAAACTCAAACTGGAATCCCTGATTTGTACTCTGGTCACTATAATTTCGGGTAAACTCAATTTTTTCCGCCATCACAGTATTCTCCTTTCGCCGTAGCGACCACTGGTCTCCCAGGCAGCAAATTAAAATAAGCAGACTTTGTATAATAAGCCTCGCCAGCATTATTCTACATAAAGACAGGCAAATCCTATTGCATTAACCCGAAAACCTGTTTATTTTCAGGCATACTTGTACTATTTGAGAGAATAATGGAGCCCCGGGGCTAATGCAGAATAAAGAGGTTTATGCTATAATAGACCAATACTATTTTGGACGCAAATGCCGGTTTAAACGGCGGGGAGGTATGGCTTATGTGGCCGGGAAAATTTGATAAAATGGGACTGACTTTTGATGACGTTATGATTATTCCAGCTGCTTCGGAAATCCTGCCCAGGGACGTGGATACAACATCAAATCTAACAAATACTATCAAAATCAATATCCCTCTTATGAGTGCAGGGATGGATACCGTTACCGAATCAAGGATGGCCATTGCCATTGCCCGTGAAGGGGGTATAGGTGTAATTCACAAAAACATGCCTATAGAACGTCAAGCCCTCGAGGTAGACCGGGTTAAACGTTCTGAACACGGTGTGATTTCGGATCCGATTTACCTTGCCCCGGACAACCTGGTTCGTGAGGCTCTGGTTTTAATGGAGAGATACAGGATTTCCGGGATTCCGGTTACCGTTAACGGCAAGTTGGTAGGGATCCTGACTAACCGTGACCTTCGTTTTGAGCAGGACTTCAGCAAGAAAATCGGGGATGTCATGACCAAGGAGAACCTTGTAACTGCACCGGTAGGTACAACCCTGGAAAACGCTAAAGTAATCCTTCAAAAATATAAAATCGAGAAATTGCCCATTGTTGATAATGACTTCAATTTACGCGGCTTAATCACCATCAAGGACATAGAAAAATCACGGCAGTTTCCCAACTCAGCCAAAGACGGACGGGGCCGCCTGTTAGTGGCAGCTGCAGTGGGCGTCGGCTCCGACACCATGCAAAGGGTAGAGGCCCTGGTAAAAGCAAATGTTGATGCCATAGTCGTAGATACAGCTCATGGCCATTCCAGGGGGGTCCTGGAAACCGTGTCAATAATAAAAGAGAAATACCCGGAAGCTTCCGTCATTGCCGGCAACGTAGCTACCGCAGAAGGTACCCGGGACCTCATTGCGGCAGGAGCCGATGCAGTCAAGGTGGGAATAGGCCCTGGTTCCATTTGCACCACCCGTGTTGTTGCGGGAATTGGTGTTCCCCAAATCACGGCGGTTTACGACTGCGCCAGTGAAGCAGCGGGGCATGGTATACCGATTATAGCAGACGGGGGCGTCAAGTATTCCGGCGACATCACAAAGGCAATCGCTGCCGGAGCAGATGTCGTAATGCTGGGAAGCATCCTGGCCGGTACGGAGGAAAGTCCTGGAGAGCTGGAGATTTATCAGGGGCGCAGTTACAAAGTATACCGTGGGATGGGTTCCCTTGCCGCCATGAAAGAAGGCAGTAAAGACCGTTATTTCCAGGAACAGACTGATAGTGAAAACAAACTGGTGCCCGAAGGAGTAGAGGGGCGGGTACCCTTTAAAGGCTCTTTGTCCGAGTCGGTGTATCAGCTGATTGGTGGTCTGAGAGCCGGCATGGGTTATGCCGGATGCCGTACCATCAGCGAATTGAAAACAAAAACAAGATTTATCCGCTGTACAGCTGCCGGACTGAAAGAAAGCCATCCCCATGATGTCGTGATTACGAAAGAAGCGCCTAACTACAGCATCCGTTAAATCATTTGAGAACCTGCTACAGAAAGAACAATCCGGGGCATAAACTAGCCCTAAAGACGGATTGAAAACCATAAGAACCTGCAATAGCCGGAAGAATCCGGGCGTTGCAGGTTCTGACTTTTAAAAAAAGCTTTTTAAAACAGCTTATTTTCAAACAGCATGGCCTCAAAAAGATCGATGGCGTCTTTTCTTACATGTTTGCCCATCCTGACCATAAAAACGTTTGCCGGGTGTTCAATAATATCGGGGTCATCAGTGGCTCTTCTTTTCAAGCCTACTGAGCCAAAAAGTTTAGCCAGCATTTTTTGATAAGTGAACAATTCCAGGCGGCTGTTCTTTAAATCCCAGTGCCAGCAAAATTCAATGGTTACAACTATATAGTTTTCTAAAACGGGATTACTGAAAGCTTCCTTTAAGAGGGCTTCGGCAATCCCATATTTTCGCCATTCCGGGCTGATCTCGATACCGCCCAATTCCAGAATAAGCGGGTGCTTGCTCCATCTGCTGTATTCATCAGGATAATGGAAAGTAAGGTACCCGATAATCTCCAGACCGTGCCTGGCAATATAAACCATTCCCTCAGGCAATTTCGAAATCGCAATGAGCGCTTCTTTTTGTTTGGCGGTGGGACGAAAGTTTGTCAACTTCCTGTTCATGAAGAGGCTTTCCAGCTTGGCCGCCTTTACGGGACCTTCCAAAAAAACCTCGCCCTGGGAAGTTTGAATTGATTCAACTTCGTAACAGGCTATGCTCATAAGGTTTCACCTCCGGAGGCCTTTAATAGAATTCCTCGCGCTACCGCTGAAGGATTAATATCGACCATTCGGACCTTATTTTAGACCTTTCAGATTTATTATATGGCATCAGGGAGTTTTTAATCAAGTTATATATTCCTTCCTCGAACATTTTCCAAATAAATATATGTTGAATTATGTAGGAAATATTTTATATTATCAAATATGTAAATTAAAGGAAATCTAATACTGGTGGTTGAATCCTTTATGAAACACAAATAATTCTCCAAGGAAGGTGAATCTTTTAAATGGGTGGGAAACTTAATTCCCTGACCGATGTCTTGAAAAAAACACTTTTCTTTTTTGAAGCCCTGTCGGTAGCTGAGTTGGCGCCCCATGTCCAGAGGAAGATGCTGAAGGATTACTCCCTGCCGCAGGTGGAAGAAAAGGTCAACCTTTGCCTCAAGCAGAATGAATGTTTTTACCGGGAAAAGGATTACTGGCGCCTGAACCTGGAAGGGAACAAGGAAAACGATCAGTTTTACTCCTTGCTTCTAAAAAAGGGCCAGCCACAAAATCTTCGTGAGGTTTTGAAAAACACAAACACCAAAAAGAGAAAGGTAAAAAAACTGCTTTCAGAGGAAGCCAGCCTGATTAGCGACGGGAGATTTATTCAACTGGACAACGGTTACTGGGGCTTAACTGAATGGGAGGTTGAAACAAGTCATTACTCGTTAAAAAATTTAGTTATCAAAGCAATGAAAATTCACCCTGGTGGACTCTCTTTGCAACAGCTGCATAAGGTAATTAATTCCTGGCGAGAAACGGACATCAAGACCCTGGAAGGAGTTCTTCGAAAACTACCCTACTTTGAATTAGCAGGCGAAGAGGTCTGGAGTTACAATCCCACAATAAGGGTCCTGTATGAAGATTTGCTAAAAAAGTTTCTGCTGATGATCAATAAGCA
>Ga0123335_1000827_pt1 | contig 51952 bp, 56 predicted proteins | sample BiotimSIPDNA_2_FD_89707 | JGI IMG/M metagenome (GOLD analysis project Ga0123335, IMG submission 89707) | Anaerobic biogas reactor microbial communites from Washington, USA - Biogas_R2 time_0 SIP DNA | ecosystem: Engineered > Bioreactor > Anaerobic > Unclassified | place: Washington, USA...
AATGTATTAGGGACATATTTAGTAGAATTCTATGCTATAGATTCTTCAAACAATAGAGGATATACTCCATTAAGAGTTCATGTTGTTGATACAACAAAACCAGTTATCACAAAAAAAGTAGCAGCAGACATCTATTTAGAGATTGGCAGTGAATTACCAGCTATCGCTGATTTAGTTACTGCTATTGATAATTATGATGGAAACATAACAAATAAAGTTTATATTTTAAAGAATCCTAATATGAATGTATTAGGGACATATTTAGTAGAATTCTATGCTATAGATTCTTCAAACAATAGAGGATATACTCCATTAAGAGTTCATGTTGTTGATACAACAAAACCAGTAATTAGTTTAAATGGTGGAGATATGGAAATAGTTTTGGGAGAAAGTTTTACTGATCCAGGAGTTGCTTCTGTATCTGATAATTATGCTACTTTAACTTTAGAAAATGTAATTAAAACAGGTTCTGTTAATGTAAATGTAGAGGGAACTTATGAATTGAATTATTCAATTACAGATGGTTTTAATACTACAAATATTAAAAGAAAAGTTATAGTTAAACCTTTAATTAAACAATTATCTGTTTATAATCCGAACGAAGAAACAAAATATAACGGATTTAATATTTCTTTTAATAGAGACTTTGTTGTAAATGACCCGAGTCAAATAAAAATTCAATATGAATATAGTATTGAAGGTGGATCATATGTTTTAGCAAATCTTGTTAAGTATCCAGGAAAAGTATCTTCTAATTCAACATATGCACAAGAAGAATATAGTTCCTTAAAAGATTTTATTTTTACAAATAAAACAACTACTTTTTATGGTATGTTAAATGCTAATGGTGGTAAGATATTATATAAAAAATCATGGATTGGAATCGAATCATTTCAAGCTGATACAATTTCAAAAGACGTTGTTATTAGTATGCAAGAACATAATGTTCAAGATAGATTAAGAACAGCTTATAACGCTGTTCAATCAGGTAAAACTGTTTTAATTAGAACTGTTTTAACCTTTAAACTTGAAAATGGTGCAAGCGTTACTTATAAACTTGATCCTATTAAATATAATTAAATTAAAGAGTCAATTAAGACTCTTTTTTTTTTAGTTGTAATATGTTATTCTATAAATAGATAGGAGTGTTGATAAATGGCTTTTATTAAGTTTAAACCTTTAACACCCGTGTTTAATTTTCGCAAAATAATTACCAAAGATTATCCTAAATATATATATGATTATATTATTGATGAAGAAATAATATATGCCTATGCTACAAAAAAAGATATAGCTTTATTTACAGATAAACAAATTGTTTTATTTAACAAAAGAGGATTTGGAAAAAGTATAAAAGAAATAAGTGCAATTCCCTATCATTCGATTGTTACTTCTTCCGTTTTTTTTGGACCAATCAATTCTACAATAAAATTAACTTTATATAATACATATCCTTTAACACTTAGTTTTTTAAATAACATTGATAAAGTAATTATTAAAAAAACTTATATGTTAATAGAAACAAAAATCAAAAATAAATTTAAGGAGAACTAATATGGCATTTGTTAGATTTAGACCAATCTCAACCACTTTTCGTTTTTATTCAATTTTAAAAAACGATAAATTAATTAGTGAATTTGTTCATCCTCAAGAAAAAGTTGTAATGGCTTTTAAATCAAGAAGAGATATTGGAGTTTTTACAGATAAAAGAATTATTTTAATAGATTATAAAGGAATTAATGGGCCTAGAAAATCAGTTTATGCGATAGAGTATTCAAATGTTTCATCATATGTATTAAATATTCATACTTTTTCTTCATCAATTGATTTTGTAACTAAAAGTAGTCATGAATTAAGAATGAGATTTTTAAAATCTATTAGTTTAGAAGATGTAAATATGATATATAAATATTTAACAGATTGTTTAATAAAAGAATAGATTTTCTATTCTTTTTTTGATTGTTTAAAAAAAGACATTATGATAAAATATAAATATTATGGAGAAGGTGATCAAATGGAAATAACAGCACCTGCTGATACTTATTTAGTTGTTAATCGAACAATTATGAATGATAATGATCGTTTAATTTTAACTAAGTTATATCAACCTTTAATTAGTTTTAAATCTTTAGCGCTTTATTATAGTTTATGGTCAAATATTGATTCTATCAATATTATGAGTGTTGAGTTTAATCATCGTAATTTAATGAATATGACGGGTTTTAGCATAGATGAAATAATTGAGTCTCGTCACAAGTTAGAAGCGATAGGGTTGCTAAAAACAGCATTTAAGAAAGGAACAACTAATGTTTATGTTTATCAATTATATTCTCCTTTGAGTGCTGAAGAATTTTTATCTCATCCTTTTTTAAATCCCCTATTACAAAATACTTTAGGAATTAGAGAATATAAAAGAATAGTTAATGAATTTAAATTACCTAAAATAGATTTATCTAAATATGAGGATATAACTTGTTCTTTTTCTGATATTTTTTCTACTGATAATTTAATTCATAATTCTATTGAAGAAGAAATAAAAAGAAGAGAAGTTAATAAAATAGCTATTGTTAATGAAATTGATTTTAATTTTATAAAAGAATCTTTACCTAGAGATTTAATTTCTCATAGTTTATTTACTGATTCTGTTAAAGAATTAATATCGAGTATTAGTTATTTATATCAAATAGACAACGTTAGTTTAATTGGATTAATTAGAAATTCAATCAATGAAAAAGGTTTAATTGATGAACAAAAGTTTGTTGATATAACTCATAAATATTATATGTTTGAAAATGATAATAATGTTCCTCGACTAATTTATACAAATCAACCTCAAGAATTAAGAACTAATTTAAAAGATAATTCTTTACGTTCAAAAATGATTAATACATTTGAAGCTTTAACCCCATATGATTTTTTAAGAGGAAAATATAATGGTGCTAATCCAACTAGTGTTGATATTAAATTAGTTGAATCTTTATTATTAGATTTAAAATTATTACCCGGAGTAATTAATGTCTTAATTGATTATGTTTTAAGAATTAATGATTATAAATTAAATAAAAACTTTGTCAATACTATAGCAGGTCAATGGAAAAGATTAAATATTAAAACTGTAGAAGCTGCTATGAAACAAGCTGAAAAGGATCATAAAAAATATAAAGAGTATAAACAAACTACAAAAGTTAAAACTTTAAATGCAGAAAAGGTTCCTGATTGGTTTGATAAAAAGATTAAGGAAGAAAAACTATCTCAAGAAGAAGAAAACAAAATTATTGAAAAATTACAAAAATTTTCTTAGGAGGATCTATGAAAAAAGTAAAACAAGCTATAAATCTTAATCAAGATAAACAAGATTTATTATTAGAATATAGTAAAGCTGTTAAAGATGATAAATTTAAAAAATTAGTTAAAACAATCTCTTTATCAGAGGATGAATTAATTAAATATACTTCTAAAATACAAACGGCAGCGATAGAATTAGATCATTGTTTAAATTGTGAGAATCTATGTTCATGTAAAAATGAAGTTAAAGGGTATAAATATACTCCTGAAGTAATAAATGGTAGTTTAACTTTTTCTTATAATGTTTGTCCTTATTTACAAAAAGATTTACAAGAAAATTCTTATCAAAATAATTTATATTATTTTGATATTCCAAAAGAAATAAGAAATGCTAAAATGAGCGAAATATATCCTTCAGATAAAAAAAGATTAGACGTTATCGAATATTTAACTGACTTTATAGATAAATATCCAAAAGTTGAAAAAGGTCTTTATTTAAATGGAAATTTTGGTAGTGGTAAAACATATTTAATTTCAGCTATGTTTAATGAAATGGCTAAAAAAAATATCAAGGGAGCTATAATTTATTTTCCTGAATTTTTAAGATCATTGAAAGCATCTTTTGATAATAATTATGCGGATAAATTTAATTATATTAAAAAAGTAGAGTTGTTATTAATCGATGATATAGGAGCTGAAAACTTAACCGCTTGGGCACGTGACGAAATATTAGGATCATTGCTTCAATATCGAATGCAAGAAGGACTATTAACTTTTTTTACTTCGAATATGAGTATTTTAGAATTAGAAAAACATTTATCTTTAACCACTAATGGAGTTGATAAAATAAAAGCTAAAAGAATAATTGAAAGAATTCAACAATTAACAACAGAAAAGACATTAATTAGTAAAAATTATCGACAATAAAAATTTTGAGGGGGGTTCATTTTTGGCAAAACATCGTTATAAACATTTACATGATAAAATTATTGCTAATTTAGAAAAAAATAATTTTTCACAAACATTTATTTATGAAATTTTACATTATATGACTACTACTTTTGAAAAATCTAATTTTGATCACATTTTAGAACATTTTGATTTTTGCAAAGATGCTTTCTTTTATCTTCAAAATGGTATCATTGTTAATGATCGAAAAATTGATTCGAATATTAGAGATTTAATTTTAGAACTTAGTATCGTTTTAGAAGCTAAGAAGTTTTCTTTTCAAAAAAAATCTTTATTAGAAATAAAAAATATCGACATTTTTTTAGAGTATAGTTATGAATTACAGAAAAATCTTTATGGATTCAAAATAATTGATGAAAAAAAATATAATGAGATTTATCAAACTATTTTATACAATCGAAATGTGTTGTTATCTAAATATTTGTTAAATTTTTATTTTCAACAATTACAAAAAGATAAAGAATTAAATAATTTTGTAGTTGAATTGATTAAAAAATACGAATTTACAATTGAACAAACAAAAGATAATGAAGAAGATTATAATTATTTTTCTTTAATTTTAGATTATATTATTGAGTTATATAATGAAGGTTTATCTAAAAATTATATAAATTCTATTTTAAATAATATTTATAAAAATTTAATTGTTAGTAAAAACCAAAACATTATTATGTATTTAGAAGACATTAAAAACAAGATCGAAAAATTAAACAATAAAACAAAAAAGCGTATTACTGTTTTTAACAATTCTGATTTTAATAAGCTATCTAATATCTTAAATTATTCTTCTAATAATAATGATTTTTATTATGACGAAAACATTATTACAATTGATCCACCTCAAGCTGAAAATTTAGATGATGCACTTTCTTTAAAAATAGATAATAAAGGCAATTATGAAGTGGGTTTATATATTACAGATGTAAGCTCAGAAATAATGTTTGGTACTAATTTAGATGCGATGGCATTTGAAAGCTTTCAATCACATAATAGAAAATGTTCAATTTTTCCCAAAGAAATTTCTTTAGGAAAGTGTTCTTTACTACCAGAACAGAACCGAAAAATAGTAGCTTGTTTTATTAAGTTCAATCAAAACGGTGATATGTTAAGTTATGAATTTAATAAAGGATATATTAATATAAAAGCAGAAAATAGATTTTCTTATGAGAGAGCTAATAAGATTTTAGCTAATAAATTTTTTGATGATAAATCAACTGACACTTTAAGACATTTAAGTGATTTATCAAAAAAAGGTTTCTTTTCAAAAATAAAACATAATGTTGAATATTCTCCTTCAGAAATGATTATTGCAAAATTTATGTCAATGTATAATATCTTAGTTGCTCAAGAAATGATTTCCAAAAAAATACCCGCCATTTATCGCGCTAGAGATTATTCTGGTGATTTAGATTTAACTGTTGTTTCACCTTATTTAGCATTATTAACTTCAAATAATCAAAATTTAAAAAACAATAGTCGAGTAATTCTGTCTCAACCTTATTATACAACTGATTTGAAAACTCATTGTGATAAAAATTCTCAATTTTATATACAAGTCACATCTCCTTTAAGAAGATATTTTGATTTGATTAATCAAAGACTTTTTTCAGTGGTTTTTGATGAAGAATCTTTAAATCTAATTATGAATAAAGATTATGAAATAGCATTAAAAAAATATCTGGGAAGTTTAGTTACTTTAAATAATGAAAAAAATGTGTATATATTAAAAAGAGATAAAATTCATTTTTAAAAACTAACAAATAGTGATATACTTATATAGTAAATAGAGGAGGACATATGATAAATATTAAGACTGATGAAAAATTAAATCTTTTAAATCATAGTTGTGCTCATTTGCTGGCACAAGCTATTAAAAGACTTTATCCTCATGCTAAATTCTGGGTTGGCCCAGTAATTGAAGAGGGTTTTTATTACGATATGGACTTAGGTAATGATGTAATAAAAGAAGAAGATTTAGAAGTTATTGAAAAACAAATGAAAAAAATTAGTAAAGATGGAAAAAGAATTTATCGTGAAGAGCTAACTAAAGTTGAAGCTTTAGAAAAATTTAAAAATGATGAATATAAAATTGATTTAATTAATAATTTTTCTGATGAAGAAAAAATCGCTTGCTATACTCAAGATGATTTTACTGACCTTTGTCGAGGCCCTCATGTTGCAACGGTAAAAGAATTAAAATATTTTAAATTATTAAAAGTTAGTGGAGCTTATTGGAAAGGTGACATAAAAAATAAAATGTTGCAACGTGTTTATGGAATTTGTTTTGAAACAGAAGAACAATTAATTGAACATTTAAACTTTTTAGAAGAAGCGAAAAAAAGAGATCATCGTAAATTAGGAAAAGAATTAGAATTATTCATGATTAGTGAATATGGTCCTGGATTTCCTTTTTGGTTACCTAAAGGGATGGTTATTTATCGAGAATTAGAGAAATTTTGGTATGAAGAACATCAAAAAGAAGGTTATCAATTTATTAAAACACCAACTATGTTAAACCGTGATTTGTGGGAAGTAAGTGGACATTGGTTTAATTATAAAGAAAACATGTATACTTCTTCAATTGATGAAAAAGATTTTGCTATTAAACCAATGAATTGTCCTGGTGGTATGTTAGTATATAAAAATAGTTTACATTCATATAAGGATTTACCTTTAAGAATTGGAGAACTTGGTACAGTTCATCGTCATGAAGCTTCAGGAGCATTAAGTGGTTTATTTAGAGTAAGAGCTTTTACTCAAGATGATGCTCACTTATATATGAGAGAAGATCAAATAGAAGAGGAAATTATTAGATTAATTAAATTTATTGATCGTTTTTACAAGATTTTTAATTTATCTTATCATATCGAATTATCAACACGTCCTTTAGATAAATATATTGGAGAGATAAGTGTTTGGGATAAGTCAGAAGAAATTTTAAAACAAGCAATTAAGAAAATAGGTCAAGATTATATTTTAAATGAGGGTGATGGAGCTTTTTACGGGCCTAAACTTGATTTTAAAGTTAAAGATTCATTAGGAAGATTATGGCAATGTGGAACAATTCAATTAGATATGAATTTACCTGAAAGATTTGATTTGAATTATATTGATCAAACTGGTCAAAAGAAAAGACCTACTATGATTCACAGAGTAATATATGGTTCATTAGAAAGATTTATTGGTATTTTAATTGAACACTATGCTGGAGTATTTCCTTTATGGTTATCTCCTGTTCAAATTAATATTATTCCAGTAAATAATGAATATCATTTATCTTATTCTCGAGAATTACAAACTAAGTTATTAAATGAAGGGTTTAGAGTAGAACTTGATGATCGTAATGAAAAATTAAGTTATAAAATGAGAGAAAGTCAAATCAAAAAGATTCCATATACAATTGTTATAGGTGATGAAGAAGTAAATAATCAAACATTGAATTATAGACAATATGGTTTAACAGAACAACAAAAAATATCTCAAGATAAATTTGTTGATAAATTGAAAGAAGAAATAAAGAAAAAATAAAAATGAGGTGGGGTAATGGAAAAAGATAAAAATCAAAATGTTTTAAGCTGGATGGAAGCTTTTGGAGCGATGGCTTATTATATATCGCTAAGAACTGATCCTAAATTTAAACCAGATGGTGCAATTATGACTACCCGCGATTATTGTATTTTAGGTGGAGGTTACTGTGGACTTCCTCGTGGTGTAGAAATTGAAAAGTTAGATTCTCAAATTGATATTAATAAATATTTGGTTTCAGCAGTAACTAATGCTATTTACTTGATTAATGATAAAGTAGAGCATTCTCGTTTGTTTTGTTTAAATTTTCCGTCATCATCTGATGTAAAATCAGCTATCCAAAAGGGAGTAGATTTAATATATTATGTGAATGATCGAGAAAAAGATGAAGATTATATAGCGGCATTAAATATGATTGAAAGACGCTTTGATCATCAACAAATTATTATTAAAAAAATCCCATCTTTAGAAGTTAAAACTAATAAAAAAGAAAGATTAAATTGGAACGAATTATTTATTGGACTAGCAAAAATATTGTCGATGAGAAGTAAAGATCCTAACACTCAAGTTGGATCATGTTTGATTACTCCTGATAAAAGAATTTTAAGTATTGGTTATAATGGTTTACCAATTGGTAATCATGATGGTGATTTTCCTTGGAATAGAGAAGGAGAACATTTATCAGACACAAAATACCCATATGTTGTTCACGCTGAACACAACGCTATTTCTATGGCCAATGGTAAAGATTTAACAGCAGCTGAACTATATGTCAATTTATTTCCTTGTAGTAACTGTGCTAAAATAATAATTCAATCAGGAATAAAACAAGTTTATTATACAAATGATAAGTATCACGATACAGAAGATGCTTTAATTTCAAGAATTTTATTTGATAGTGCTGGTATTAAATACAAATTAATTCCAGATATTGAAATTGAAGTTAAAAGTTCTAGTAAAGTATTAAAAAGATAAAAAGGAGTTTTCATGAAGAAAATTGACAATGGAATAAATCAAGAATTACTTCATAATTTAAAAAAAGATATTAATTATATAAAAAAAATTCCAGCATCTTTTCAAACCGAAGAGATGGCTTTTTTAGTTATTGATAAAGATATAACATTATTTAAATATATTGAACTAAGAACTCCTCAAATTTGTTCTAGAGCTATTGAAAAAGATCCTAATACAATTAAATATATAGAAAAACCTAGTAAGAGTTTAGAAAAAACAGCTGTAACCAGTTTACCAACAGTTATTCAATATTTAGAAAGTCCTAGCTCAAGTCTTTGGAAAATAGCTCTAGAAAAAAATGGTAATTGTCTTCAATATTTAAACAAACAAACTGAAGATTTATGTCTTATTGCTTTAAAGAACACACCTTCAGCTATTCAATACGTATTAAATATAACGCCTGATTTAGCGTTTTCAGCTATTTCTGAAAATGGATTATTATTACAATATATAAAAGATCAAACGAGAGACATGGTTTTAAAAGCTGTTTCTGAAGATGGTTTAGCTCTTCGCTTTGCCAATATACTTGATGAAGAAATTTATATGATTGCAGTAAAACAAAATGGTAGTGCTTTAGAATATGTAGAGGAACAGACTTTCGATATATGTTTAACAGCGATTTTAAATAGTACTGAAGCAATTAAATTTGTTCATGAACAAACAGCTTTATTATCTTTAATATCTGTTTTAAAGAATGGCTTATCTCTTGAATATATTCATAATCAAGATGAAAGAATTTGTTTGGAAGCGATTAAGCAAAATCCTAATGCTATTTCTTTTGTTAAAGAAATGAAAAGTGAATATAAAATAATTGCTGTTAAAAACTGCTTAAAGAAAATTAAAAACAGTCCCTCATATCTTAACGAAATAACTGATTTAAAATTAAAAAAAGTAGTTTCTAAATTAATATTTGAAAAGCAGGAAGAATAAATGAATGCGGTTTATATTCACATTCCCTTTTGTCAAAACATCTGTTCTTATTGTGATTTTTCTAAATTATATTACAACTCTGATTTAGTTTTAAATTATTTAGAAGCATTAAATAAAGAAGTAAAAAATAATTACCAAGGAGAAAAAATTGATACTTTGTATATAGGGGGAGGAACTCCAACTTCACTTTCACTTTCGGAATTAAAAATTTTATTTCAAATCATTGGTCAATTTAATTTATCAGAAAATTGTGAAATTACTATAGAATGTAATATTGAATCAACTACTTTAGATAAATTAAAATTTTTAAAAGATAATGGAGTTAGTCGTTTATCTTTTGGTATTCAAAGTTTTAATCAAAAACATTTAAACTTTTTAGAGAGAAAACATACTTCAGAAACAGCTTTCCAAAAGATAAAAGAATCACAAGAGCTTGGTTTTGATAATATAAATATCGATCTTATTTATGCCCTTCCTAATCAAACTATTGAGGAATTAAAATCAGATTTAGATATGGTTTTAGACTTGAAAATTCAGCATATTTCTTGTTATTCTTTAATAATTGAAGAACACACAAAAATATATAATAAAGTTAAAGATATCGATGAAGATTTAAATTATCAAATGTATTGTTTAATTAATAAAACTTTATCAGATCATAATTTTGATCATTATGAGATTAGTAATTATGCTCAATCGGGTTTTATTTCTAGACACAATTTAAAATATTGGACTAATCAACAATATTATGGATTTGGATTGAGTGCAGCTGCTCATAACAATATAGAGAGAACGATTAATACTAAAAACATTTCTGAATATTTGAAACACAATTATATTTATGAAAGAGAAAAATTAACACCAGAATTAAAAATGGAATATGAAGTTATGTTAGGATTAAGATTATTAAGAGGAATCGATATTGAGAATTTGGTAAATAAATATAAGATTGATTTCTATAATAGATTCGCTTTTGATAAATTAGTTCAAGAAGGATACTTAATTAAAAACAACAACAAAATATCCGTTTCAGAAAACAATTTATTTCGATTAAATGAAATATTAATAAATTTATTAGATTTAAATCAGAAAGAGGATGAATAATGAAAATTGCAATTTTAGGTACAGGAGCTTATGGCTTATCTGTTGCGTTAATGTTAAATGAAAAAAATAAAAACATTATGATGTGGACTAAGTTTCAAGAAGAAAAAGACTTATTAGAAAAAACTCATGAGAACTATAAAGTATTACCTAATATAGTTTTACCAAATAATATAAAATTTACGACTGATATGAAAGAATGTGTTCAAGATAGTGACATTGTTTTTATTATGGTTCCAGCTGGTTATGTAGATAGTGTTAGTTTAGAATTAAGTAAATATTATGATAATCAATATCTTTGTCTTGGCTCTAAAGGAATAGAACAAGATACTTGTCGCTTTGTTGAAGAAGTAGTTAGCAAGACAATTAAAACTAAAAAAATAGCTGTTCTTTCAGGTCCATCTTTTGCAATAGATATAGCTAATTTTCAACCTATTGGGCTTTCTTTAGCGTCTAAAGATAGTAAAACTCGTCAAGTCTTAAAAGAAGCTTTAGATAACGATTATTTGAAGATTAGAGAGACAGATGATGTAATTGGAATTGAAATCTGTGGTTCAATTAAAAATATTATTGCTATCGCTTCAGGAATTGCAGATGGAATGGGATTGTCAGACTCATCTAAAGCAATGTTGATTACTGAAGCATTACATGATATTAAAGAATTAATTCATACTTTAGGTGGTAATAAAAAAACAATCTTATCATATGCAGGAATTGGAGATTTACTTTTAACATGTACTAGTTCTCAAAGTAGAAACTTTACTTATGGTAAATTAATTGGTAGTCAAGTTGATGAAAAAGAGATTTTAAATTATCAACAAACTACTACTATAGAAGGACTATATACATTAAAATCTATTTATAAATTATTAAAAAATAAAAAAGTAGATATGCCTATAATTGATTTGATGTATCAAATTGTTATCGAAAAAGCTGATATTAATTTGATAAAGAAGTTTTTAAGAGAGAAGCTATAATATGTCTACAAACAAAAATAAAAGTTCATGGTTATCTGTTATTTTTCATAAATTTATTACATCTTTTTGGCAAATATATAGTTATTTTTTGTGTTTATTATTTAGCTTGTTATTTATGAAAAACGATGTAATTCTTGGGTTAAATATCTTTTTTGGTATGTCTCTTGTCTTAACTTGTTATTACTTTATTTGGAAATTATTATTTTTTATCTTTAAAAGAAAAAAATAAATTAATATATTAACGAACGCTTGTTTGTGATATAATTATATTGGTGATAATATGGATAGAATTATTTTTCATATTGATGTAAATAATGCTTTTTTGTCTTGGAGTGCAAAATATCTTTTACAAAATGGGTCAAAATTAGATATTAGAGAGATTCCATCTGTTATCGGAGGGGATGAACAAAGAAGAGCGGGAATTGTTTTAGCAAAGAGTACAATTGCTAAGAAGTTTGGTATTGTAACAGGAGAAACATTGTATTCAGCTAGAAGAAAATGTCCAGGGCTAAAAATTTATCCTCCAATGCATACTTTTTATCAGGAACAATCAAATTTATTGTTTAATTATTTAAAAAATTATAGTCCTGATATTGAGACTTTTTCGATTGATGAATGTTTTTTAGATTATGGTAAAGTAAAAAAACTTTATGGTGATCAACTTTCTTTTGCAAATAAATTAAAAAACGAAATAAAAGAAAAATTAGGATTTACTGTTAATATTGGAATTGGTAATAATAAATTGTGTGCTAAAATGGCTTCTGATTTTTCAAAACCAAATCAAGTTCATACTTTATATATGAATGAAGTAGAAGAAAAAATATGGCCATTACCTATCGAAGAATTATTTGGTATTGGCAGAAAAACCAGTCCTAAATTACATGATCTAAATATTAATTATATAAGAGATTTAGCTAATGCTGATTATAGTGCTTTATACCCATATTTTAAGAATCAAACAGCTATATTGATAGATAAAGCTAAAGGTATAGATAATGAGCCTGTAATAAGTGAAAGACCTGAATATAAAGGTGTTAGTAATACCAAAACTTTACCAAAAGATTTAACAACCAAAGAAGAAATATTTAATGCTCTTAGAGGGGTTGCAGAAAATATAGGTATAAGCTTAAGAAAAGATAATCGTTATGCTAAAGTAATAACTATTATTTTAAAAGATTGTTATTTTAAAGTTTATACTCATCAAAAGAAATTAAAAAATGCTACTAATTTAAATTTAGAAATTTTTAATATTGCTAAAAAATTAGTAAATGAAATTTGGGATGAAACTCCCATTAGATTAGTTGGAATAAGAGCTGATAATTTAGTAAATGAATTAAATTATCAAGTATCATTATTTGATTCATTTGAGGATGTTAAGAAGTTATCAAAATTAGATGAAACAGTTGATAAATTAAAAGATAAATATGGTATTGATATAATTAAAACTGCTAACTCAGATAAATAAAGATATATGATTGACATGTATCTTTGTTTATTATAAAATACTGTTGCTATAAGAAACATAATTAAAACAGATTTGGAGATAAATATATGTTAAAACTATTAAAGTACTTAAAACCTTTTGCTTTTATAATTCTTATTATTATAGGATTACTTTTTGTACAAGCTAATTGTGATTTGGCAATGCCTTCATATATGTCAGACATTGTTAATGTTGGAATTCAACAAAATGGTATTGATAATCCTGTTCCAGAAGTTATTAGAGAAAGTGAGTTTAATAAAATAACTATATTTTTAAATAATAAGGAAATAGATTATTTAAAAGATAATTATGTATTAGTAGATAAAAATCAACCAACTGATAATGTTGTAGCTAAAAACATAATAAAAAAATATAATCTTAAAATCAACCAACCAATTTATGTTTTATCAACAAATAATATTGTTAAATTAAATAAAATAATTAGTAAATCAATGATGATTGTATATCAAATAGAAACTGGGAATATATCTAAAAATAGCAATGATTTTTCGTTACCTAAAGGAATTGATTCTTTCGTTTTTTTAAGTTCTTTACCAAAAGAACAAATTCAATTAATGAATGATCAAATAAATAAAATGACATCAGAAATTCCAACAACTATTGTTGATCAAGCTGCTATTATATTTGTAAAAGGTGAATATAAAGATTTAAATATTGACATAAATGTTATTCAAAAAGATTATATTAAAACCGTTGGTATAAAAATGATATTAATAGCATTAGTTAGTATGATTGCTAGTATTAGTGTTGGTTTTATTACATCACTTTTGTCATCTGGGTTAGGTCGTAACTTACGTAAAAGTTTATTTACCAAAGTTGAAAGTTTTTCAAATAATGAATTTGATAAATTTGGTACTTCATCTTTAATTACAAGGACTACTAATGATATTCAACAAGTCCAAGGTTTGTTAGCAATATTGTTAAGAATAATTTTTTATGCACCAATCTTAGGTATTGGTGGAGTTATAAAAGTTTTAGCTACCAATACCTCTATGTCTTGGATTATTGTTTTAGCTCTTACCGTAATAATAATAATTGTGGTTATCTTATTTGTTTTTGCCATTCCTAAATTTAAGATTGTTCAAAAATTAATTGATAAATTAAATTTAGTAGCTAGAGAAAGCTTAAATGGTATGTTAGTTATTAGAGCATTTAATACAGAAAAACATGAAGAAAATAAATTTGAAAAAGCTAATAAAGCTTTAACAAAAGTTAATTTGTTTATTGGTAGAACTATGGCAATTATGTTCCCATTAATGATGTTAATTATGAATATAGTTACTATTCTTATTGTTTGGGTAGGATCTCATCAAATAGATGCAGGAGCTATTCAAGTTGGTGATATGATGGCTTTTGTTCAATATGCTATGCAAATTATTATGGCTTTCTTAATGATAACAGGAATTTCTATAATGTTGCCTAGAGCTGCTGTTTCAGCAGGTAGAATTGATGAAGTTTTATCAATTGATCCAAAAATTAAAGATCCTAAAAATCCAAAATATTTTGATAAAAAAATAAATGGATTAATTAAATTTGAAAATGTATCATTTAAATATACAGATGCTGATGAATATGTGGTTAAAAATATTAGTTTTGAGGCTAAAGCAGGAGAGACAACAGCTTTTATTGGAAGTACTGGCTGTGGCAAATCAACTATTATTAATCTGATACCAAGATTTTATGATACATCAAAAGGTAAAATACTTATCGATGGTATTGATATTAGAGATGTTACCCAACATGATTTACATGAAAAAATTGGTTATGTTCCTCAAAAAGGTTCATTATTCTCAGGTACTATTGAAAGCAATTTAAAAATTGGTAAAGTAGATGCAACTAAAGAAGAATTAATAGCTGCAGTTAAAACTTCGCAAGCTTTAGATTTTATTTTTAAAAAAAGTAAAAAATTTGCAACAGAAATAGCACAAGGCGGTAATAATGTTTCTGGTGGTCAAAAACAAAGATTATCAATAGCTCGTGCTCTAATTAAAAAGCCAGAAATATATATATTTGATGATACATTTTCTGCACTTGATTTTAAAACAGATGCATTGTTAAGAAAAGCTTTAAAAGAAGATATTAAGGAAAGTACTATATTAATTGTTGCTCAAAGGATTAATACAATTATGAATGCTAATCAAATTATTGTCCTTGAAAATGGAGAGATTGTTGGAAAAGGTACTCACGAAGAACTTATGAAAGACTGTACTGTATATCAAGAAATTGCTCTTTCACAACTTTCAAAGGAGGAATTAGCATAATGAATAAAAACCAAAATAATAAACAAAAATTATCAATAGGTGGGCCAATGGGTAAAATGATGAATACAGAAAAACCAAAGAACTTCAAAAAAACAATGAAAAATCTTTTATCATATTTAAGACCATATCGTGCATCAATTATTATTGTTATATTTTTTGCTTTTGGAAGTGCTGCATTTTCAATAGTTGGTCCTAAAATTTTAGGTAATGCTACAACTGCCATCTTTGAGGGCTTAGTAAGTAAAGTGTCAGGTAGTAGTGGAATTGATTTTATATATGTTGGTAAGATAATACTGATATTGTTGGTTTTATATGGTATTAGTGCCTTGTTTTCTTTTATACAGGGTTTTATTATGACGGGAGTAGCTCAAAAAGTTACTTTTAAATTAAGAAAATCCTTATCAGAAAAAATAAATAGAATGCCATTAAAATATTTTGACAAACATAATCATGGGGAAGTTTTATCTAGGATTACTAATGATGTTGATACATTAGGACAAAATCTAAGTCAAGGTTTAAGCGATATTGTTACATCAGTTACAACAATTATTGGAATATTGATTATGATGATTTCCATTAATTTTTTTATGACTTTAGCAACACTATTAATTATTCCAATTTCTTTAGTATTAATTTCATTTACAGTAAAAAGAACTCAAAAATATTTTAAAACTCAACAAGAATATATTGGACATATTAATGGTTATGTTGAAGAAATATATAGTGGACATAATATTATAAAATCCTTTAATAATGAAGAAAAAGCTGTTGAAGACTTTGCTACATTAAATGATAAATTATATAAAACAGCTTGGAAAGCTCAATTCTTTTCTGGAATGATGATGCCAATTATTACTTTTGTAGGTAATTTAAGTTATGTTGGAGTATCAATTTTAGGGGGCTGGTTAGCTATTCAAGGTAAAATAAAAGTGGGGGATATTTTAGCTTTTATTCAATATGTAAGATCATTTATGCAACCGATTTCTAATACTGCTCAAATAGCTAGTGTATTTCAATATACTATAGCTGCTGCAGAACGTGTTTTTGAATTTATTAATGAAGAAGAAGAACCAACAAATTCAAATGTTATTGATAATCTAGACGATATAAAAGGTGCTGTTGAATTTAAAAACATTAATTTTGGATACGATAAAAACAAAATTATAATTAATGATTTTTCTATTAAGATTAAACCAGGTCAAAACGTTGCTATCGTAGGACCAACAGGTGCAGGCAAAACAACAATTGTGAAATTATTAATGAGATTCTATGATTTAAATAGCGGTTCTATTTTAATAGATAATTATGATATTACAAAAATTAAAAAGAGTGATTTAAGAAAAAATATTGGAATGGTATTACAAGACACATGGTTATTTAATGGAACAATCATGGATAATATTAGGTATGGGAAACTAGAAGCTAGTGATGAAGAAGTAAAAGCAGCTGCAAAAGCCGCTTATGTTGATCATTTTGTTCATACATTACCAGAAGGATATGATTTAGTTTTAAATGAAGAAACCAATAATATATCACAAGGTCAAAAACAATTATTAACAATTGCTAGAGCTATTTTAGCAAATCCTAAAATTCTTATTTTAGATGAAGCAACCAGTTCAGTAGATACAAGAACAGAAGTACTAATTCAAACAGCTATGGAAAACTTGATGAAAGATCGTACTAGTTTTATTATAGCTCATCGTTTGTCAACAATTAAAAATGCTGATTTAATATTAGTTATGAAAGACGGAGATATTGTTGAACATGGTAAACATAATCAATTATTAAAAAATAATGGCTTTTATGCTAACTTATATAATAGCCAATTTGAAGAAGAATTATCATAGTTAACTACTATTATACTTTTAATCAATGGGTCATGAATCTACCAATGACTAGAAATGCCTTTATGTATAAGGCTTATTAGTTAATGGGCTTTGTGATAAATATGTTTCATACGTAGAATGTACGTATAAAACTCAAAGAAGCATATAAAACCGCTTTAAAATGTCTTCGTAGCAAAGCACTAATAAGAATGGTGGTACAATTACTCAATGTATGAGAATATATCCAAAGGATACAACAATGACTGCTGATGGTATTGAGATAGATTTGGTAAGGTTTGGTAATAGGTTTGAAATAGCAAATGATTCAGCTTGCAAAGAAGATAATCTTGATAAAGATAATCCAGATAGAGATATTATAGATGTTGCTAAAATAAACAATGCATTGAAAAGACATTGGGAGTGTTTAGGAATTGAGTAATAATTAAAAATTAACTTTAACTGTTGTCTAATATGCAACAGTTTTTTTGTTGTCTAAATTGTCATGCTTTTTTATTTCAGATCCTTATTTTATATGTAAGTTTAATAAAAAAATGCTAATTTTTAATGCTGTACCTATCTTCTGAACACTAATTCTTATTTCTAAGGCGGTTATTTTACAAAATATTAGGAAAAGTGGTAAACAAAATATGATATAATATATTTAATTGGAGGAAGTGCAATGAATAGAAAAGTAATATTAATATCAGGTGCTGGTGGTACGGCTTTTGGTAAAAAAGAAGTATCAACATTTGTAAATAAATTATCTCAAATTGAAGGAATTGAATTAACAATTGTTGGAAATGGAGAAGAATCTATCTATATAGATGATATTATAAAATCATTAGACAACATTCCACAAGAGCAAGAAGTAACTATAATTATTCAAAGCCACGGAGAAATGAAGGGCGGATTTTATTTTTCTTTAGCTGACGACTCAACCGTAAGTTCTAAACAATTATTTCAATTAATAAGAAATAAGTTAGGTGAAAAATCTATTGATGTATTTACTCAAGCATGTCATGGTGGAGGAATGCTTTTAGATAAAGAAGAATTACCAGAAGGTTCAACGTTAGTTAGTTTAACTTCAATTGAAGAACCTAATATTGGAATAGCCTATGGAAGAATGATTGACCAGTTTGAATCTCTTTGTGGTGAACTTACTGCTTATAACATATTAGATTTTTATCTATCAAATTTTTTAAATAGTAGAAGTAAACCCTATATAGCAATTTCGGGGCAACCAACAATTTATGATTTAGATGCTTTCCTAAAAACTAGTCAAGCAAAACAAATAATTTTTGATAATGAACATTTTTCAAAATTAGGTGAAACACCAAGATATTTAGAAGTATATAAAAAAATGCAAAATATGAAAAGTGAATGGGATATTTTTGCAGTTGACTATGGTTTAGCAATGGATATTTGCCTAAATGATTTAAAAAACAAGGGTTTAGTAAATAATAAGAATCAAACATTTGATAATAGAGTTAGATAAAAACAAAGTTAATTTTAATGTTAGGAGGTATAAAATGACTGAAAAAATAAAAAAATATTTAGAAACAAAAGAAAATGGTAAATTAAAAGAAGAATTGTTAAATTCTATGAAAAATGAAGAAATAGATTATTTAATTAGCAAATCAACAAACACTTATGAAAAAATATTTATGTCAAAATTTAAAGAAAGAGTTAGAGGTGTAAAATGCAAAAAGTAGATAGCCAAACATTTGATATAGTTGATAATAACATCAAAGTTATTGAAGAAAACTTTCCTGAAGCAATTACTGATGGTAAAATTGATTTTGATAAATTGCAAAATTTATTAGGGAAGTATGTTGATAATACTGATGAAAAATATAATTTAGAGAATACAAATTATGATGAGGGAGAAAGAATGAATAATTTTAAACTATATTATATTAGTTTAGATGATATTGATAGAATTTTAACAGATAGTATCCCTAACAATCCAAAGAACGAAGTAATTGTTCCAGAAATGTTAGAAATATTTAAAGAATATAAAAATATTAAATTTCCTGAAGTGGAAAATTAGTTGAATTGGGGTGATGCAGTTGAAAATGCCTATTTAAAGAATTAAAATTTAATTATATTTATTGTATTAAGACAAGAGGAAATACTCTTGTTTTGTTTTATTAAATATAAGTGTTTGAAAATTATAAAAAAACTAGTATAATTAATAGTAGAAAGAAAGGAGTAATGAAGATGCTTGATAAATTTATTCCTGATTTATATCAAAAGAGTATATATACTATTGATTATGATAAATTAAAATTAAGAGGAATTAAAGTTTTGATTTTTGATTTAGATAATACTATAGTTCCTATTTTTGAAGATAAACCTTCGAGAAAATCAATGGACCTATTTGAAAAATTAAAGAAAAAAGGTTTTAAAATATTTATCATGTCTAATTCTAATCAAAAAAGATTAACACCTTTTAAAGAAATGTTAGAAGTTGATTGTGCTTTTTCATCTAAGAAACCTTTCTTAAATAAATTCAAAAAAATAATTGAAGAATTTGAATTTAAATTAAATGAAATGGTAATAATTGGTGATCAAGTTGTTACTGATATCTTTGGTGGTAATCGTTTTGGAATTACTACTATTTTAGTTGATAAAATACATAAGAAAGATCATTTTTTAACTCATTTTACTAGAGGAATTGAAAAATTAATTATGTTTAGTGCCAAAAGAAAAAAGATCTTTTCAAAGGGGAATTATTATGAATAAAAAGTGTGTTGGTTGTGGTGTGATTCTACAAAGTGATTTTCCATTAAAAGAAGGTTATATTGAACCGGAAATGCTAAAAAAAGACGATTTATGTCGTCGTTGTTTTCGTTTAAAATTTTATGGTGATTTTATTTATATCAATAAATCAAATCAAGATTATGAAAAAATTATGGAACAGATAAGTCAAACAGGAGATTTAGTTATTTACTTAATTGATGCCTTTAGTATTAGTAATGAATTGATCAATGTTGATAAATTATTAAAAAATCCTTTTTTGTTAGTTATTAATAAAAGAGATTTGTTACCAAAATCAGTAAAAGATTATAAAATAATTGAATATTTAAAAAATTATAATTTAGATATCGTAGATAGTTTGATTATAAGTGCAGAAAAAAATTATAATATTGATCGTTTATATAAAATGATAAACAAATATAAAAAATCATCAAGAGTTTATATAATTGGTAACACTAATGCTGGCAAATCAACATTAATAAATAAAATGTTAAAAGATTATGCTAACAGCAAGAGTTTTTTAACGACAAGTTTATTACCAACAACGACATTAGATATAATGGAAATCAAATTAAATAATAATTTAACTATTATTGATACTCCAGGATTTATTGAAGATGGTAATATTGCTAATTATTTAGATTATGCAACTTTAACTAAGGTAACACCTAAAAAAGAAATCAAACCTAGAGTTTATCAATTAAATAAAGACCGTTCTTTATTAGTTAAAGATATATTACAGTTAGATTATATTGATGGAGAAGTAAATAGTTTTGTTTTTTATCTTTCTAATGAATTAGAAATTGTAAATAAAAAAATTAATATTAACTATTTAATGAATCAACCAAAGAAAACTAGATTTGAATTAAGTGAATCAGAAGATATTGTTATTCCAGGATTAGGATGGATCAAAATAAGCAAACCAGGTATGCTAGATATTGTTTTAAATGAAAACGTTAAAGTTTTTAAAAGAAAGAGTTTAATTTAACTTAAAAATAGCAAAAAAGAGCAATTTTTAGTTGCTTTTTTTTAAAAACTAAGATAAAATGAAATAGTCCTTTTAAGAACAAATAACAAAAGGGCTTGTAGCTCAGCTGGTTAGAGCACACGCCTGATAAGCGTGAGGTCGATGGTTCAAGTCCATTCAAGCCCACCATAAAAGGCCCGTTGGTGAAATGGTTAACACACATGCCTTTCACGCATGCATTCATGGGTTCAAATCCCATACGGGTCACCAAAGAAAATAAAAAACAGATTAGTTTCTGTTTTTTTTAATATAACAACTGTTGAAAATAATAGTGAACAAAGATTTTATTAAAAAAGCAACTATTTCATAGTTGTTTTTTTAATGATTCACTTACTGCTTTTGAATAAGCTCTAATTAAACCTCCATGTCCTAATTTGGTTCCTCCAAAATAACGAATAACAATACATAAGATATTGTTTAATTCTTTCTTTTGAAGAACATTTAATATAGGTAAACCAGCAGTGTTTAAAGGTTCTTTATCATCTGATTTTTTAATATTATTATTAATAATATATGCATAAGGAAAATGAGTAGCTTTTTTATGTTCATGTTTTATTTGACTTAATATATGTTCTACTTCTTCAAGATTAGAAACACTCTTAATTAAACAAATGAATTTAGAGTTTTTAATAATTAAAGTATGTTCTTGATTATAAACGTTTGAATTCATCTTATCACCATTTATATTATAACAATTTTTTTACTTGAAATAAAGTAAAGGTTTATGATAAGATATTATCATACCTTGAAAAATGGAGTAGTACTCAAGTGGTTGAAGAGGCGCCCCTGCTAAGGGTGTAGATCGGGTTTCCGATGCGAGAGTTCAAATCTCTCCTACTCCGCCATAAATATAACAAAGAATATATCTTTGTTTTTTATTTTTTTTAAGTTTAATAAATGTTATAATTAGATAGAGGTGTAATATGGGAAAAGTAGTTTTTGTTTTGTTTATAATTATTGTTATAGTATTACTTTTTTTAAATTTTAATTTTAATAATAAAGTAAAAACAATTGATAATGTTTTAACAAATTATATTTATTCAGAAAAGAGTTGAAAAAATGACAAAAATAAAAGTATTAAATGAAAAACTAGCTAACATGATAGCAGCTGGAGAAGTAGTTGAAAAATGTATATCAGTTGTCAAAGAATTAATTGAAAATAGCATTGATGCTAAAAGTAAACAGATCAAAATAGAATTAATTGAGTCTGGCATCAAAGAAATAAAAGTAATTGATGATGGAACTGGTATGGAAAAAGAAGATGCTCTTTTAGCATTCTTGCCTCATGCCACTAGTAAGATAATAACTGAAGATGATTTATTTCATATTGTTTCTTTAGGTTTTAGAGGAGAAGCTTTAGCGTCTATCGCTTCAGTAAGTACAGTTGAGTTAAAGACTAGTACGGGTGGAGTTGGAACGACAATTGTAATGAAAGCTGGTAAAATGATTGAAAATAAATCTAGTGATTCTCGTCAAGGAACAGAAATCACTGTTAAGAATCTTTTTTATAACACTCCAGCTCGTTTAAAGCATTTAGGGACATTATATTATGAACTAGCTAATATCATTGAATATATTAATAAAATTGCTTTATCTTACCCAGAAATAGCTTTTTCATTAAAAAATGATAATAAAGAAATATTTAAAACAGATGGATCTAATAATTTGTTAAAAGTTATTAATGAAATTTATGGTTTAAATGTTTCAAAAAATATGATTGCCATAGCTAATCAAAATGATGATTATCAAATTAGCGGTTATATATCTAAACCAGAAATAACTAAATCAAATCGTAATCATTTTAATATTATTGTCAATAATCGAATCATTAAAAATTTAGAAATTAATAAAACAATTAATGATGCATATCATACTTTTAAACCAGAAGATAAATATCCAATAATCGTTTTAAAAATTCAAGTTGATCCTCGTTTAATTGATGTTAATATTCACCCAACTAAAATGGATATTAAGTTTAGTAAAAAAGAATCATTAAAAGAATTAATAACGTTTGAAATAAAAAATAAATTAAATTCTATCAATCTAATTCCAACAATTGAGAATAAATCTTTAGAAACTTTTATATCTAATCCAGAAGTTTCATTAGAGATATCTCCTAAGCAATATGATGAATCAAGTTTATTTACTATTGCTGAAGAACCAAGAGAATATAATGAACCGTTAGATGAATTAAAACCGGAAAAAAAGATTCCTCTTATGGAACCAGTTGGAGGAGTTCATGGAACTTATTTAATATTTCAAGATGATGATAATATGTATTTAATTGATCAACATGCCGCTAAGGAAAGGGTTAATTATGAATTTTATTTAAAACAATTAGGTAGTCCTAATAATCATCAAATAGAAATGTTATTTCCTATTAATTTAGAATTCCCTAATAATGAATTTTTACTTTTAAAACAAAACATTAATTTGTTAAAACAATTAGGTTTTGGAGTAGAGGAATTAGGTAAAAACAGTTTAGTGTTTCGTTATCATCCTTTATGGTTACCTAAAAATTATGAAGAAGTAGCTATTAAAAAGATTTGTGAATTAGTTTTAAGGAAGGAAAAAGATTTTCAGATTGAAAAATTTAATGAAAAAATAGCTATTATGATGAGTTGTAAATTAGCTATAAAGGCTAATGAAAAGATTAGTATTAAAGAAATGGAACAATTGATTGAAGATTTAAGAAATTGTCAAAATCCTTATACTTGTCCTCATGGTCGTCCAACGATTATATCTTATTCTCGTTACGAATTAGAAAAATTATTTAAGAGAGCAGTGTAGGTGATATTATGAATAAAATAATAGTTATTGTTGGTCCAACAGGTGTTGGTAAAACAAAATTATCAATCGCTTTAGCAAAATACTTTCAAGGTGAAATTATTAATGCTGATAGTATGCAAGTTTATAAAGGTTTAAATATTGGAACCGCTAAAGTTACAGAATCTGAAAAAGAAAATATTAAACATCATTTATTAGACATTAAAGAAGTAAGTGATTCTTATTCTGTTTATAATTTTCAAAAAGATGGTAGAGAATTGTTAGATAATTCAGATAAAACGATGATCATTGTTGGTGGAACAGGATTATATGTTAAATCATTACTATATAATTATGAATTTCCAACTTTAGAAAAAGAATATGATTTTAGTGAATTGTCTAACCAAGAAATAAAAGAAAAAATTTTAACTTTTGATAAATCAATCGATGTTCATATAAATAATCGTCATCGTCTAGAAAGAACTTTGTTATTATTATTAAATAATTCTTATCAAAAAAAAGTTAGTAACGAATTATTATATGATGCTATTTTAATAGGTTTAACTACTGATAGAAAGCATTTATATCAAAGTATTAATGATCGAGTAGATCAAATGATTAAAAATGGTTTAATTGAAGAAGTAAAAACTTTTTATGACCAAGGAATTAGAAGTAAACCACTTTTAACAGGAATTGGTTATAAAGAATTATATGCTTATTTTGATAAAAAAATAACATTAGAAGAAGCTATAATATTAATCAAAAAAAATAGTCGTCATTATGCTAAGAGACAATATACATGGTTTAATAATCAAATGAATATTAAATGGTTTGCTAGTGATTTTGATTGTTTTGAAAAAACAATTAATTCAGTAATAAATTATATAGAAAAAGGCACTAATTAATTAGTGCCTTCTTTATATATATCTTCATTAAAAATATGTTCAGATGTCTCCCATTTTTTTAATTCTTTATAATCTTTTAAAAAGAAAAAATAATTTAATTGATCAATTCCCTTTTCATCATAAGGATCGTCCCAAGTCAAATCTAAATGTAACCATTTATCATTTAAATATACTAAATTCCAAACATGATTATCACTAGTTACTTTAATATTAGGTATATTAAATTTGTTGAGAAATAAAGCCATTGTATCAGAATAACCGCTACAAACTGCATAATGTTCAAATAATAATCCAGTAGCTTTGTTTGATTGATAAGTTTGATCATCTAGATTGGATATTTTATGATAATCATATTTTGTCTGATTAATTATATAGTCATGAACTATTTTAATTTGCTCTCTCTTATTATCAATTTTATCAATTTTTAAATCTTGATAAATTTTATTAATTTCCTTGTTTATTTTATCTATTTCAGCTTGAGAATAAATCTTGTCAACCTTTATTTCTACTTTTTTATTTAAAAGTGGATATGTATAAGTAGTTAAAGATTGAAAAGAATTAAATGGATGAACAAAACTATTAATATGAGAAAGTAAATCTTGATTTTCACTTAATGAAGTAACATCATCTAAACATTTTTCATAGTCACAATAAAAAATAAAATAATCCCAACCTGAATTTATAGCTGTATAATAAATATTTAATAAATCATCTTGATTTTTAGGCTTAAAATCAGTTACTTCTTTAAAAAAATAATCCTTATTCTCTAAATAATAAGTATTTTTTTCTTGAAGCTTATTAGTTTTAGTTAAATCTAATAATAATTGTTGAGAATTAAATAAGTTATTATCATATATATAATAACAACCTAAAAAAATAAAAATTAACCATACTAATCTCTTTATCATCTTATCACCATTTATATTATATCATAAAAAAAAGCAAAATTATTTTTTCATTAATTTTGCTTTTTTACGAGCTGCAGTATTTTTTTTAATTAATCCTTTTTTAACAGCTTTATCTATTTTTTTAACAGCTACATCAATATTTTCTTTTTCAGGAGTTGTTTTAGCTTTTTTAATAGCTGTTTTCATTGCACCTTTTAATTCTGAATTTAAAACTCTTTTTTTCTCACTAGTTAAAACACGTTTTTTAACACTTTTAATATTTGGCATTTTTTCACCTCCAATGCTTCAACAAATAGATTTTATCAAATAAATAAAGAAAATGCAATTATTTTATGTTATAATTTTTCTAGGTGAGATAATGAAAACAAAACAAATTAGAAACTTTTGTATAATAGCGCACATAGATCATGGAAAAAGTACGATTGCAGATCGAATTATTGAGCTATCAGGTAATGTTACGAAAAGAGATATGAAAGAACAAATATTAGATAATATGGATTTAGAAAGAGAAAGAGGCATTACAATTAAGCTGAATGCTGTTCTTTTAAAATATAAATATCAAAATCAAGACTATAATTTACATTTAATAGACACTCCTGGACACGTAGACTTTACATATGAAGTTTCTCGTAGTTTAGCAGCATGTGAAGGTGCGGTTTTAGTGGTTGATGCTGCTCAAGGGATTGAAGCTCAAACTTTAGCTAATGTTTTTTTAGCATTAGAAAATGATTTGACAATTATTCCTGTAATAAACAAAATAGATTTACCAAATGCTGATGTCGAAAAAGTAAAAAGAGAAATTAAAGAAGTTTTAGGATATTCTGAAGATGAAATAATTTTAACCAGTGGAAAAACAGGGGAAGGTATAGAAAATTTATTACAAGCTGTTATAGAGAGAGTTCCAGCTCCTCAAGGTGATAAAGACGCCCCTTTAAAAGCTTTAGTATTCGATAGTTATTTTGATTCTTATCGTGGCGTTATCGCTTTAATTAGAGTAGTTGAAGGAAATTTAAAATTAGGAGACAAAGTAAAAATGTTTTCTACAAAAAAAGAATATGAAGTTGTTGAATTAGGAGTTTTTCGCCCTCGTGAAGAAAAAATTAAAAGTTTAGAAGCTGGTTGTGTTGGATATTTTGGAGCAAGTATAAAAAACATTGAGGATATTCACGTTGGTGATACTGTTACAAATGTTAACAATCCTTGCCAAGAAAGATTGCCAGGATATAAGCCTTTAAAACCTATGGTTTTTTGTGGTTTGTATCCAATTGATTCTAATAAATATTTAGATTTAAGAGAAGCTTTAGAAAAATTAAAATTAAGTGATTCATCATTGACTTTCGAACCTGAGACATCAGTTTCTTTAGGATTTGGATTCCGTTGTGGATTTTTAGGTTTATTACATTTAGAAATTATTGAAGAGAGAATTGAAAGAGAATTTAAAATAAATTTAATAGCAACCAGTCCTAGTGTTGTCTATGAAGTTACTTTAACTGATCAAACAACTATCATTATTCAAAGTCCAGCTAAATTACCTGATCGTCAAAGAATTCAAGAAATTAAAGAACCATTTATTAAAACCAATATTTTTTTACCTTTAGAATATGTAGGTCCAGTTATGGAGTTATGTCAAAATAAAAGAGGCAATTATATTAGTTTAGAATATATTGATCAATCAAGAGTAAATCTTCACTATGAGTTACCTTTATCAGAAATTGTTTATGATTTTTTTGATAAATTGAAATCAATTACTAAAGGATATGCTTCTTTTGATTATGAATTAATAGGTTATAAACCTTCAGATTTAGTTAAGATGGAAATTTTAATTAATAAAGAACCTGTTGATGCCCTTGCAACGATCGTTCATAAAAAATTTGCTTATGAAAAAGGTAAAATAATCGTTGATAATTTAAAAGAAATTATCCCTCGTCAAATGTTTGAAGTTCCTATTCAAGCTTTAATTGGAACAAAAGCTATAGCGAGAGCTGATATAAAAGCTATGAGAAAGAATGTTCTAGCAAAATGTTATGGTGGAGATATTACGAGGAAAAAGAAATTGTTAGAAAAACAAAAAGAAGGAAAAAAACGAATGAAAACAATTGGAAGTGTAGAGATTCCTCAAGAAGCATTTTTAGCAGTTTTATCTATGGAAAAAAAATAAACAATTATGTTATAATAAAATAGTATAGAGGTGTAAGTATGAATAAAAAAGGGATAGTTTTATCAAGTTTAGTTTATTCATTATTAGTTTTTTTCTTATTATTAGTTGTCGCTTTATTAGCAGTTATGTGGTATCGACAAAATGCAATAAACATTTTAAAGAAAAGAACACTTGATATTTATGAAGAAGAATATGTAGCTGAATCGAAACTGACTAGTCATTTATCAATTAATGTTGGAGCTTCCGGAGCATATGAACTTAAAAACGATTTTTATTATTTTACAGGTTCTAATCCACAAAACTGGATTGAATTTGGACAAGTATCTTTATCAGATAGTACACCATTATTATGGAGAATTGTAAAGGTAGATAATAATGGAATTAGATTAGTCTATGAAGGAACCAAAAACGGAACATTAACTCCAATTGAAGATGGTTCTTTAAGTTCTTTATCTATTTTTGATACAGTAGATAACAAATGGACAAATCCTGCCACTTTAAATAGTGAAATAATTGATTGGTATAATGTTGATTTATATATTCGTAATAAAAGTAATTATGTAGAAGATATAAATTGGTGTACAGGAGGAATTATAAATACAAGTCCTCTTGTAACAGTGGATTTTATCTCTCAAGAATGTATTGATCAAACGACACTAGGTGGAACCTTTATAGGTGAATCTTTACCTTTAGTATATTCTTTATTAACAGCAAGTGATTATCTTTTAACTAGTTCTGATCCTCTTTGTGTTGGACCATTTTTAACTGAATGTGGTAATGACAATTATTTAAGCAAGACTTATAGTTATTTTACAATTAATGCTAATGCAGAAAACAATAATCAAATTTGGTATGTGAAAGATACAGGGGATATCAATTTAGAAAGTATTTCAACTTCTTTAAAAATTAGACCAGTAATTAATATTGATCCAAATATTATTTGGGAAGATGGAGTTGGATCACTTTCAAATCCATATCAAGTTAAATAAAGGAGAATTAAAATGATAGATATTAATTTTATAAGAAACAATCCCGAAAAAGTTAAAGAAAATATCAAAAAGAAATTTCAAGACGATAAACTAATTTTAGTAGATGAAGTTAAAGAATTAGATGAAAAAAGTAGAGAGTTAAAAAATTTAGGTGATTCATTACGTCAAGAAAGAAATCAAATTAGTAATGAAATAGGTCTTGTTATTAAAGATAATCCTAATTTGGCAGAATCAAAAAAACAATTAGTATTAGAAATTAATAAAAAACTATTAGAAATAGACCAACAATATTCTGAAATAACTTCTCAAATTAGAGAAAAGATGTTGTTAATTCCTAACATTATTGCAGATTCTGTACCAATAGGCAAAAATGATACAGAAAATGTCGAATTAAAAAAATATGGTGAACCAATTGTTCCAAATTATGAAATACCATATCATTCAGAAATATGTGATATCTTTTCTGGGTTAGATAAAGAAAGTGCTGGAAGAACAAGTGGCAATGGTTTTTATTATTTATTAGGCAATATAGCTCGTTTACATTCAGCATTATTAAGTTATGCTAGAGATTTTATGATTGAAAAGGGTTTTACTTATTGTATACCTCCTTTTATGATTAGAAGTGATGTTGTATCAGGAGTTATGTCTTTTGCAGAGATGGATGCAATGATGTATAAAATAGAAGGAGAAGACTTATATTTAATTGGTACAAGTGAACACTCTTTAATTGGAAAATTTAAAGATCAAATTATCTCTGAAAAAGAATTACCATTAAATTTAACTTCTTATTCTCCTTGTTTTAGAAAAGAAAAAGGAGCTCATGGTTTAGAAGAAAGAGGTTTATATCGAGTTCATCAATTTGAAAAACAAGAGATGGTAGTTTTATGCAAACCAGAAGAAGCTATGGATTGGTATGATAAAATGTGGAATTATACAGTAGAGTTTTTTAGAAGTTTAGATATTCCAGTACGAACATTAGAATGTTGTTCTGGAGATTTAGCAGATTTAAAAGTTAAGTCATGTGATATTGAAGCATGGAGCCCAAGACAAAAAAAATATTTTGAAGTTGGTTCTTGTTCAATATTAGGAGATGCACAAGCTAGAAGATTGAGTATTAGATCTAAAAATGATGAAGGTACTTATTATGTAACAACACTTAATAACACAGTTTTAGCTACACCAAGAGGTTTAATAGCGTTACTTGAAAATAATTATAATGAAGATAAAACAATAAATATTCCTAAGGTTTTAAGACCTTATATGGGAGGTTTAGAAGTTTTAAAATAGGGTGGTTTTATGGAAATGTTATTTGATAAAGAAATAAAAAAGATAGAAAATAAAAACAAGGAAATTTATAATGTTCCTCAAATTTTAGTGTTTGGTATAAGAAAATTAGAAACAAAGATTTATGATATTTATCAAATTACTAACTTAATTGTAAAATTAGATAAAGTCTTAAATCGTTATGAAAATGGAGATCATACTGGAGCAGAAGAAATAGATATAATAAATATAAAAAAAATAATGGTACTTTTATGTAATCATTTAAAATTATCGATTAACTATCTTCATGAGGATCAAGAAGATTTAATTGATAAACAAATATCTTTATAAAAGTATTTACATTAGTAAATTATGTGATATACTTAAAGAGTAATATAAAAAAGAAGGAGTAAAAATGAAAAAAATTAAAAGTTTAGCTATATTATTAATAACAATAATTTTGGTAACAGGATGTGGATCAACAACAACTTTAACTTGTAATTTAGTACAAGAAGAAGAAGGAATGAAAATGAATCAAAATCTTAGTATTAATTTTAAGGATGATCATGCTACTAATGGCAAATTGGTTATGAAAATTGAATTATCAGAAGAAGTTTTACCATATAAATCTATGATGGCCGGTTTAATGGAAAGTTCTTTTAAAGAAGGTTTTGGATTAGAAGAAACGGATGGAGTAAAATTTTCTAATAAAGATATAGATAAGGGAATTGAATTAACAATTGATTTTGATTTCAATAAAATAAAAAAAGATAATAATTTATTAGGAGAAGCTGATAGTTTTCAATCTGCTAAAGAAACTTTTGAAGAACAAGGCTATACTTGTAAATAAAAAAAAGTAAAAAAGTATTTACTTTTTTTTTTGGTTTGTTATAATAATATACAAATATTAAAAAGGAGAAACAAATGCAAAAAGTAAATCAAGAAAAACCAACAAAGGATTATCATGATATTAATTTATGGGAGGAGCAACCAAAACCAGAATACGATCCAATTCTTTTTGAATATTATAGTCAAGAATTTTCAGCTGCAAAAAATATGAAACAATTTTTAAGAGATTATTGTGGAGTAAATGTTAAAAGGTTAGAAGAAGTAACAATTCCTCATTATACATTTATTTTTGATTTAATAAGCAAATTAGAAATTTGTATTTCTGAAAAAGATTGTATAAATTTTCATAATTTAAAATGGGATTTAATTAGATATATGGAAAAAACATGTAAAACAATTAACCAATTAAATGCTATAAAGTATGGAGAAATTAATTCGAGACTTAATGTGATTGAAGAATTTATTGAATCTTATCCACAATTTTTAAATAGTTTTGAATTAGACATAAAATATACAAAAAATCTTTATGAAACATTAAAAGAATATCATAAATATATTAAACAAAAAGAAGCTAACAGTGGGCCTGTAAAAACATATTCTCATTATAAGCAAAAAGAGATTAATTAATTAATCTCTTTTTAATGGTAAATTGTTATATTCTTTTTTTATTAGTAAATTTTGATATGTTTCATTAAAAATCAAAGAATATATTTTTGTTGTTTTTAATTCTAAATCTAACATTGGATCTTTATATTTTGATAAGTTTGTAACAATAGGTATTTCTGTTTCTTTTTTAATTTTATTTAAATATGTTTGTCCTTTTTTATTAAATCCTAAGACTCTTAAATATTTAATTTTTTTCAATTCTTTTGAATCTTCTTTAGTAAAACCACAAAGAATATGGGTTAACATTCTTTGAATTCTGTTATAAGTATATCTTTTACATTTTATTTTTCCAATTAATTCTTTAATAGAATTAACTTCAAAAATATATTTTTTAATTCTATTTTCTATTCCTTCTTCAACACCTTGAAAAACATCTAATTGATTTAAATTAATGATAATTTGATATTTTAAATATGCAAAATAATTATCTAAGAAAGACACATTAGATTTTAACAATTCAAAAGATTCTTTAGGCAAATATTTTTTAATTCTATTTGATTGATAATTTTCTCTAATATAACTAGCGCTAACCATGTTTTTATATTTAGTTTTACCATGATAATCATTAGTTCTTAATATTGTAAGAGGATTAATTTTATATTCATTTTTTATAATTTCTTTTATATAAGTAATACCTAATATATCATTGGGATTGTTATTTATGTTTAAAGATTTAGATAAAGCATGAGGATAATTAAAACCTTGATCTAAATAAATTTTAGTTTTATCATCATCTATTATGATTTTTTCAGCTGTTTTTTTTAATAATTCAATATTATTTGATTCACTACCAAAAACAATAGTTTCCACTTTTAAATAGTTTAAAATTTCTAAAGCACCTCTTGCAAAAAAATCAGCAGATTGAGTTGCAAAAGGAAAAGGTAATTCTATTATAATATCAGCTCCAAAAGTGAGAGCTAAATTTGTTTTATCCCATTTGTTAATAATAGAAGTTTCTCCTCTTTGCATAAAATGTCCACCTAATACGACAATTACAATATCTTTAGGGAACATTTCTTTTATCTTTTGCAAATGATAGAGATGTCCATTATGAAATGGATTATATTCTGCAATGACACCTATACTTTTCATTTTAATCACATCCTGTTTTTATTATAACAAAACTATAAAAAACTATCAAAAAAAAGATAAAAATCAAATTTGCTATTGATATTAATTGAATAATATGGCAAAATATTGTATAGAGTTTTAAATAAACTAACAACTAGATAAAGAGAGAGGAGAATTAAAATGGCAGTTCCTAAAAGAAGAGTAAGTAAAACAAGAAAAAGTATGCGTCGTACTCATTATAAAATAGAAGCAAATGGAACAATTAAGTGTCCTAATTGTGGAGCAGAAATAAGATCTCATCGTGTTTGTCCAAAATGTGGATTTTATAAAGGTAAAAAAGTAGAAGAAACAGAAACAAAGGAAGCAAAATAAATATACGAAAGTATATTTTTTTTAATAGGAGAAAAGCATGAGATTAAGAAATATAAAAAATAGTGAAGAAATTATGAAAAATTCAAAATATTTAATTAAAGAACCACATTTATATAGGGGTAAATGGCAAGATGTTTTTAATAATAAAAAACCAATTCATTTAGAAATCGGAATAGGGTTAGGTAACTTTATTTTAGAAAACGCTAAAAAAAATCCTCAAATAAATTATATTGGCGTAGAAAAATTTACAAAAGTTTTAGTTAGAGCATTAAAAAAAATAGAAGAAGAAGAATTACCAAATTTAAAATTAATTTTAATAGATGCTTTAGAAATAGATAATATATTTTTTAAAGAAATAGATTGCTTATTTTTAAATTTTTCAGATCCTTGGCCTAAAGATAAACATATTAATCGTCGTTTAACTAGTGATGTTTTCATTGAAAAATATCACTTAATTTTAAAAAGACCTTTTAAAATCATTCAAAAGACTGATAATTATAAACTTTATCTATATTCATTAAGTCAATATCAAAAGTATAAATTTATTTGTCAAACAATAGAATATTCATTAAAAAACATTCCAGATAACAATATTCAAACTGAATATGAAACAAAGTTTTTAAATCAAGGTAATTCTATTTATAAAATAGATGTTTCTTTGTCATAAAACTTTACACTTTAATCTTTATCTCTTTTTTATATTATGATATAATCAAATCAGAGTAGGTGTGCTACATGAAAAAGATATTTACGCTACTATTTATTTGTTTATTTATATTTACGGGATGTAATATTAAACAAATTAGTAATAAGAATATTAATAGTGTTATTGATAGTGTTTTAAGAGAAAAAATAAATTTAAGCAATCAAATATCTCGAGGTTATAAATATTATGCACCTCGAGGAATGAGAGTAATCGATAATAAAGAGTATAATGAGATTTTAACTACTCAAAATGAAGAATATTATTTCTATATTGATGTTATATCTTATAAATATCAAAAAGATGTCATTTATCCAGAAGAAGATGAAGTTTACTATTATAAAAAATTTAAATATTCTAAAAATTCTGGATATGTTTTAATCAAAAAAAATATAGAGTCTTATTATTTAGAGATTTATTATAATTATGCTCGTGTATTTAGTGTTGTAAATAAAGAGAATATTGTCTCAGCTGTTATAAATTCTTGTTATTTATTAAACAGTTTAGAATATAATCAAAAATTAATTAAGACAATTGATGATGAAGATGAAGAGAAATTAAAATCAGAAAAATTTAAATTATTTGAAACTACTCAAGAATCTAATTTTATTGATTATATTAAAGAATATGATCAATATGAAGAAGAGATAGATGAATCATTAATTATTAAAGAAACAAATCTTGAAGAAGATTTAAATATTCAATAGGAGGATATTATGAAGTTGTTTGATAAATTAAAAGATATGTTTTATGATGATGTGAATGAAGAAAAAGAAGAAAGAGAAGTTTTAACTTCTTATGAAGAACCCATTAAAGAAGAGAAACAAGAAAAAGAAGAAGCAAAGGAATTAACAGAAAAAGAAATATATAAATCAGAACCCACTTTTAAATTTCCAGTCTTTTTCGATGAAGATTTTCAAGAAAAAACGATCGTTTCAAAACCGTCATTAACAAAGAAAGATTATTCAATAACATCTCGCAATCCAGAAAAGAAAAAGTTTAAATTATCACCAATTATTTCTCCTGTTTATGGGGTAATTAGTGAAACAGTAGCTGAGGAAAAATCTTCTAATGTTACTTTAGATGATTTATACCAAAGACAATCAAGAAACGAAGAAGTTAATCTTGATGATGTTTTTGATAAAGTTACAGAAAAAAAGAAAGTGGAAATTGAAATTGAAACAGAAACGACTTATCATAACGATGAAAAAAAAATCACTATTAAAGAAGAACCTGTTGAAATAGATTTTTTTGCAGATGATAAAGAAGTTGGAAGTAGAGTAGAAAAAGCTAAAGAAGATGTAAATGAAAGTTTGAAAAATATAGATGCATTATTAGAAAACACTGATGAAGATAATTTTTATGATTTAGTAGATAAAATGTATAAAGAAGAAGGTGAAGAAGAATAATGGATATTTTGTTGAATCAGGTTTTACCAATTACTTTATATGTCTTAGGAAGTGCTTTGTTATTTGTTTTAATTTTATTAGTAATTAGATTAATCAAAGTAATGAAAATAACTGAAGAAGTAATAAAAGATGTAGACGGTAAAGTAAAATCATTAAATGGAGTTTTTCATATTATAGACATTACAACTGATAAATTATCAGGATTAACTGATAAACTAGTTGATGGTATTGGTTCTTTAATTTTAAAAATATTTAAAAAAAAGAAAGAGGAGAAGGAAGAAAATGAGTAAAAATAAAGGAAAATTTATCTTAGGAGCTGCTATAGGAGCTGCAATTGGTATGTTGTTTGCACCAAAGAGTGGTAAAGAAAATAGAAAAATTGTTAAAGCTAAATTAGATGAATTAATTGAATCAGTTAAAGATTTAGATAAAGAAGATTTAAAAAACAAATTTAATCAAAAAATTGATGATATTAAAAAAGAATTAGAAGATTTAGATAAAGAAAAAGCTGTTAAAATTGTTCAAGAAAAAACAAAAGAATTAGGTAAAAAAGCAGAAGATTTATATAAATTAGCTAAAGAAAAAGGAACTCCTGTTTTAGAAAAAACAGCGAAAAGTGTTTTGGAGAAAGTTAACGAATTAACAAAAAACGCTATAAAAAAATTAGATAAGTAATTTGTTTATAAATAATTCGTCTTTTAAGACGAATTATTTTGTATAGGAGGACAAGATGAATTTATATGAAGAACTAATATATAGAGGATTAATAAAAGATGTCAGTAACGAAGATATAGCTAAAGACTTATTAAACAATAAAAAATCAACTTTTTATTGTGGTTTTGATCCAACTGCTGATTCTTTACATGTTGGGCATTTAGTTCAAATTATTAGAGCACTTTTAATGCAAAAACACGGTCATAAACCAATTGTTTTAGTTGGAGGAGCAACTGGTTTAATTGGAGATCCGAGTGGTAAAAAAACGGAACGACAATTATTAACTTTAGATAAATCTTTAGAGAATGCAGAAAGTATTAAAAAACAATTAGAGAAATATTTGGATTTTGATGGTGATAATGGAACTATTTTAGTTAATAACTATGATTGGATTTCAAAAATTAATATGATTGAATTTTTAAGAGATTATGGTAAGAATTTTAGTATTAATTATATGTTAGCGAAAGAATCGGTTGCATCAAGAATTGATAACGGAATATCATATACAGAATTTTCTTATATGCTTATTCAAGCAATTGATTTTTTACATTTATATAAAAAATATGATTGTAATATTCAATTTGGTGGTTCAGAACAATGGGGTAATATTACTGCCGGATTAGAATTGATTAGAAAAACTTGTAACGATGATTTACCTGTTCTTGGTTTAAGTTCTCCATTATTAGTTAAAGCAGATGGTTCAAAATTTGGTAAAACTGGAACAGAAACTTTATGGATAGATATCAATAAAACATCAGCTTATGCTATTTATCAATATTTTTTAAACACTTCAGATGATGAAGTCATTTCTTTTTTAAAAATGTTAACTTTATTAGATAAAGAAATAATCGAGAAGTTAGAACAAGAAGTTTTAATTAATCCTGAAAAAAGAGCAGCTCAAAAAGAGTTAGCAAAAGAAATAATTATCTTTTTACACGGTGAAAAAGAATATAAAAAGGTAGAAAAGATAACAAATTGTCTTTTTATAGGTACAGTTCTTGCTTTGAGTGAAGAAGAAATAGAAATAGCTTTTTCTGATGTCCCTTCTTCAGAAATAGAGCAAGATTTAAATATAGTTGATTTGTTAGTAGAATCAAATGTTACTAAATCAAAAAGAGAAGCTAGAGAATTAATAACTTCTAATGCTATCACAGTAAATGATAAAATAATAAATGATTTAGAATATATTGTATCAGTTAAAGAGGCTTTATATAATAAATATACAATTATTCGTCGTGGTAAGAAAAAATTTTATTTAATTAAACACAAAAAAAGATGATATTTACATCATCTTTTTTTATTAATAGAGATTATTTTCTTTTAGATAAAACTAATTTTTGATTATTATTAAATCTTGAAATAGTTTCTTTATATGTATCAATTACAATATTTAAGAAATTATTCATTTTATGTAATAATAACTCTTTAATCTCTAATATTCTTAATTCAAGTTTTAGGTTACGATGTTCTTTTTTTACGATTCTGTCTAATTCTTGAATTTGTTTTAGACTCATTTTGTATAATCCTCCTGCGCCCACTTTTTGTGCGTGCTTCAATAATATAACACAAAACAAAAAAAATGTCAAAAAAATAAGAGCAACGCTCTTATTTACTATAGAATTCAACAACTAATAATTCATTAATATCAGCAGTTAATTCATTTCTTTCAGGATATCTAACGAATGTTCCTGATAATTTATTTTTATCAAAAGTAACATATTCAACTAATTTAATAACCTTATCTAAAGATTCTTTAATAGCTTTATGATCATTTGAATTTTCTTTAACACTAATTACATCTCCAGGTTTAACTGAATATGAAGGAATGTTAACTTTATTATTATTAACAAGAATATGTCCATGATTAACGACTTGACGAGCAGCAGCTCTTGTAGAGGCTATACCCATACGATAAACAACGTTATCTAATCTTGCTTCTAATAATTTTAAGAAGTTTTCACCATGTTGTCCTTTCATTTTTCCAGCTAAGTCAAAAGTTCTTCTTAATTGTCTTTCATTTAAACCATAAGTAAATCTAATTTTTTGTTTTTCATTTAATTGAATACCATAATTAGATAATTTTCTTTTTCTTGCATTACCATGTTGTCCTGGTTTATATGGTCTCTTTAAAAGTTCTTTTCCATTTTCTAGAATAGAAATACCAACACGACGAGCTCTTTTATATATAGAACCTGTATATCTTGACATGATTTTCCTCCTTTCTTTGTTATTGTTTAACAAAGAAACTGCTATTTACTATTTATCAGGGTGTATTCTTTCAATATTTTCATTAGGTAGTCACTAACTACTTATAATACCTTAATAAAAATACATTTAATAAATCTAAATAAAAACTACTTCCGTGTAAACATAAACATTATATTTTATATGCTTAGATAAGTCAAGAAAAACAAGAAAACAGTAGTATTTATTCTCTTTTTTTGATATTATTAATATAGTAGGAGTGATTGTAATGAATAATATTTCTTTTGAATTAATTACTTATTATTTGATTTCAGTAATATTTATTGTTGCTATTTTAAATATTATTCAATATGTTAGAACAAATACTTATAAAAACAAAATATCTGAATTTGAATTCGAAAAAAATAAAGTCATTGGGGCGCCAATAATTACCGAGTTATCAAAAGTAGAGTTGTTAGCAAAAAATGAAACAATTGAGAACAGAGTTCAAGGTTGGCAAGATAGATTTGATTTAATTAAAAATAATGAAATAGTCAAAATAAATGATTTACTATTAGAAGCCGACTTTTTATTAGAAGGTAAAAATTATCGTGATTTGATTAAAAAGTTTTCAACAATTGAAATGAAATTATATGAAACAAAGAGTAGAATTAATCATATTTTAGATGAAATTAAAGAAATAACTTTAAGTGAAGAAAAAAATCGCCAAATTCTAACTGATTTGAAGTCTAAATATCGTGATTTATTACAAAAATTTATTTCTTCTAAAGAAGAATATGGAGAAGTAATTGAACCATTAGAATTGCAATTTGAAAATATTGAAAGAAGATTTCAAGATTTTGAAACAGCTATGGAAGCTAATGATTATGATGAAATAAGCTATATAATTCGCGCTATTGATGAGATGTTAAAACATATGGAAATTATTATCGAAGAAATTCCAACTATTTTGTTGACGATTAACATGATTATTCCTAAAAGAATCTCAGAAATTAAGGAGACTTATCAAAAATTAGTAGATTCCGATTATCAATTAGGGTTTTTAAATGTTGAATATAATATCGATGAAATTAATAAAAAATTAAGCGACATTAAAGATCATGTTAAAGTTTTAAATTTAGAAAATGTCTTACTAGATATAAAGACTTTTGTTGAGTACTTTGATAATTTATTTAATGATTTTGATGAAGAAAAACAAGCTAAAAAGAATTATGAAGACATGAATTTTTCTTTTAAAGAAAAAATTAAAAGAGTAAATAAACTATTAGAAGATTTTTATAGTGGTTTAGATTTATTAAAATCTAAATATACTTTATCTGAAAAAGATATAAATTATGTTAATGAATTAAAAGAAGATTTTAATAAAGTTTCTGACGATTATAAATCATTAATTGATACTACTAAAACTAAAGTTTTTCCATATTCTAAATTATTTCAAGAGTTGGAAGGTCTTTCTTTAGCATTAATAGGTATTGAAGAAAGAGTAGAAAGTATTATATCTTCATTAGGAAGTATGAAAAACGATGAAAAAAGAGCTAAAGAACAATTGGCTGATATCAAAGAATTTCTAATGCGATCTAAAAAAACAATTCGAACTTATAAATTACCTAGTATTCCTAATTCATATTATATAGAATTAAAAGATGTTATTGCAGCTATCAAAGAAGTAGAAAAAGAATTAGATAAGAAACCAATCAATATTGATGTTCTAAACACTAGAGTAGATACAGCTCGTGATTTAGTTTTAAAACTATATAATAATACTAAAGAAACAGTAAAAACGACAATTTTAGCAGAGATGGCTATTGTTTATGGTAATCGTTATAAAAGTTCAAAATTAAAAGTTGAAGAAACATTAAATAAAGCCGAAATATATTTTAGTAAAGGTGAATATAAAAAAACTTTAGAAATGACAATTAATGTTATCGATATGGTTGAGCCAGGTTTTTATCGTAATTTATTATCATTATATGAAAATTATAATTAGAAGCTTTGCTTCTTTTTTGTTACATTTCTAATATATTATGATATAATGAAATAGCTGTATTTTTAGAAAGGAGGACAAAATGAGTAAAATTAAAATTTTTGCTTTAGGCGGACTAAACGAAATAGGCAAAAATATGTATGTTATCGAAGTTGATAAAGATATTTTTATTTTTGATGCGGGTTTAAAATATGCTGAAGAAAAATTATTTGGAATTGATTATATAATTCCTGATTATAGTTATTTAAAAGAAAACAACCAAAGAGTAAGAGGTATCTTCATTACTCATGGTCATGATGAGAACATTGGAGCATTACCACATATATTAGCAGATAATCCTTTGATTCCTGTTTATGCACCAAAGTTTACAATTGATATTATAAAAAATATATTAGAAGAAGAAAAAATAAAAGCTCCAAATTTAATTGAAATTAATATTCATTCAAAAATTGAATTTGGAAATAATAGTGTTTTTCCAATTAGATTAACACATTCAATGCCTGATACTGTTGGTTATGTTTTAAATACAATTGATGGAGCTATTTTTTATACTGGTAATTTTGTTTTTGATCCAGCTATGAGTGGAAATTATAAAACTGATATTGGTAAATTAGCTTATGTAGGTAAACAAGGAGTATTATGTTTGTTAAGTGAATCACTTTATGCAGAAAAAAAAGGATTTACTTCTCCAAATCATCGTTTATCATCATTGGTAAAAGACGCATTAAGAAAAAAACCAGAGCGTTTAATTTTTAACATCGTTTCAGCTAATATGTATCGAGTAGAAGAATTATTCCGTGAAATAAGTTTAACAGATCGAAAAATAGTTATCATGGGAAAAAGATTACAAAATATGATTAACGATTTGATTGATATGAAGTATTTAAAGTTTGATAAAAATAAAATTGGATCATTAAATAATATTCAAGATGAAAATGTAGTTATTTTAATTTCTAGTGAAAAAGAGAAACCATTTACATCATTAAGAAGAATAATTAATGGTTATGATAAATATATTAAATTAAAAGAAAGTGATACAGTTGTATTCTTAGAACCAATTGAAGATGGTATGGAAAGATTATTTGCTAATATATCAGATACTATTGCTAGAATTGGTTCAGATATGATTTCTTTATCACCTAAAAAATATTTACAACATCACGCTTCAGCTGAAGACTTAATGTTAATGTTAGATTTAATTAATCCCAAATATTATTTTCCAGTAATTGGTGATTATCGTTATCAAGTAGCTAATGCTAATATTGCTAAAAAGCTTGGCTATAATGAAAGTAATATAATTCTAAGAACTAATGGAGAAATAGCTGAAATCAATAATGGAGAATTACAAGATACATTAAATAAAATATCTAATGAAGATGTTCTAATTGATGGAAACAGTGTTGGAGATATTGGAGAATTAGTTTTAAAAGATAGAGAAATGTTAAGTGATAACGGAATTGTTATTATTAGTACAACTTTAGATAAAAAAACAAAAAATATTTTAGCAGGACCAGAAGTTTTAACAAGAGGTTTTGTTTATGTAAAAGATAATTCACAATTAATTAATGAAATTCAAGTTTTAGCAAAAAATGTTATTGAAAAAAATAACAACAATAATTATATCGAATATAATAAAATAAGAAATTTAATTCGTGATGAAATTGGTAAGTACTTATATAAAGAAACAGAATGTAAACCAATGATTATCACCGTTATGTTAGAAGTATAGAGTTATCTTTATACTTTTTTCTTGACAAAAAAAAGTGGTTATCATATAATTCATATTGCTTGCAAAAAATGGAGGAATAAAATGAATAAAACAAATTTTTTACAAATTAACAAAGAATTATATAGAACAGAAATTGAAGAATTATATAATTATTTTTTTCAACAAAACACATTAGATAATCAAAGAAAACAACAATATCAGAATTATTTAGATGGAAAAGAAACAAATCCAGAAGAAAGATTTAGTTTTGAAATTATGGATATTTTAAATAAAATTGGTCTAGATATATTTGATAAAAAAGCTGTTTTATATTTAGATTTAATTAAAATTATATATAATTCATCTTCAGATTTAAACAATTATGATTACTTAAAAATAAAAAGTTCTGAATTATATTTCAAAGTTGCTAGAGAAACAAATGATGTAGGGATAAAAACATTTCACGAATTAATAGATAAATTATTTGAAAATATTGATTTTAAAAATAATGATTATATCTTAGAGTCTTTTCCAGAGGAAGAAATCAAAAATCCATCTGATTTAGCCTTTTTAATTGCTATGGATTTAAAGCATCAAATTTATCGCGGATCAAAAAAGATAATAAAATAATTTATCTTTTTTTTTTATTTATGTTATTATATAAATATAATAAGGAGTAAAAAAATGAAAAAAAACGCATTTACTTTAATCGAATTATTAGGAGTAATCGTTATTTTAGCAATCATATTAGTTATCACAGTTCCAATTGTTTATGGAATAATTAAAAATTCAAATAAACAAGCTAAAAGATTTTCAGCTCAAACTTATGTTAAACAAATTAACGTTTCTTTACAAAGTGATAAGTTTGATTCAAATTTTTTTGAATCATCTGATTTACACAATTGTTATGATGTAGAAATCATTAATAATTATTTAGAAGTTGACGGAGACATGCCAGACCAAGGGTTGGTTTGTTTAAATGAGTACAACGATTTAGTTGTCTCAGCTAGTTTAAATATTGATGAAGTAAAATCATATTACACTTTAGAAACCGGAGTTGAAGTTATAGAAGATGAGTATTTTTTAACAAATATTGATCAGTTATCTGCGGTTTGGTTTTGGTGTAATGCAGAAATACCAAACGAAATTCAATATGTAGATAATCCAGAAAAAACCACCGAAGTATTAGATATTCTTCAAAGATTAAAATATAATGTTATTTTTATTCCAATGTCATATAGTGAAATATCACGTTATGAAAATTTCATTAATGAAGCGAGTAGAAGAAATATAGCTGTTTATGCTTTAGAAGGAGACTTTAGATTTATTTTACCTTCTTCTTATCAATCAGCTATATATGATTTAGTAGATAATATAAAATCATATAATGATTTAGTTGGATATTCAAAAAAAGTAAAAGGTGTTCATTATGATGTTGAATTCTATACTAATGCTGGAGATAATATGGGAATTAGTGATGAATATAAATTTATTGATGGTCAAAGTGAAGCGGCTAAAAATGGAATTCGCCGAGAATTATTTGTTCAATTTGTCAATTTATCATCATCATATGCTCATGAAAATAATTTAAAAATTGGTTTTGATCTTCCTGTTTGGATAAATAGATATTCATATTATGATAACGGAATTGACAAGCCAATTATTGATGATATTATTAAAAATTTAGATCATGTAGCAATTATGAATTATACAACAAATCATAACAATATGTATAATGGATTAACTTGGACTGGAGAATTTCATCATGGTATTGATCCTCCAGAAATAACAATTATGGTTAGTGAACCTATTATTGATACTTTAAATCGTTATCAAGTTGTATATTTAAATGGTTATGAATTACCAGTTTTTGAAGCGGAATATAATGCTAAATTATCTAATCCAAGCCTAGTGCCAACTTATATTGCAGCAGATTATGAATATACATATGAATATATTTCTTGGATGATGTCAGAATTGAATGATGATTTAAATCAATATCATGAAACTCAAAATTTTGATATTGATTTTGGTTTTTGTACTCATCATATTTATAATTTGTTAGAATTAATTGCAGAATAAAAAAAACATTTTAATTTCTCTAACTTTATGATATAATTAAAAAAAATGAAAGGAGAAAATAAATGGCAAAAAATATTGAAAAATCTTCAATCGCAGATATGAATGCAAACGTTATGGCTTTAGTAGCATACTTAGGAGGAGGAGTTTTAGCTTTTATTCCTGGAGTACGTTATTTTGCTTGGATAGTACCAGTAATTATTTTACTGCTTGAAAAGAAAAGTAGTTTAGTTAAAAAAAGTGCTGCACAATCAATTGTTATTCAATTAATTGCAACAATTGTAAGCTTCATTTTATATGTAATTGTTTACAATATAGTTCTTAATTCAATCACAGCTAATCCATGGAGTATTTTAACTGGAGCTGCAACAGGATTATCTACTGTATCTACAATTGCAATGGTTTTTCAAATCGCAATTGGACTAGTAGTTATTGTTGCTTCAATTAAAGCTTATAATAACGAATATTTTAAAATACCATTTGTTTCTACAATAGCAGACAAAATTGAAAAATTAGCTGCTAAAATTATGAAATAAATAAATCATTTAAAACTAACTAGTATCTAGTTAGTTTTTATTTTTTATGATAAAATAAAAGAGGTGATTTATTTGAAAATATTATTACATATGTGTTGTGCTCCATGTACAACATATCCTTTAAAAATATTAAGAAATAAACAATTTAATGTCGAAGGCTTTTTCTATAATCCTAATATACATCCTCAAGATGAATTTGATCATAGAAAGAGTACCGTTGAAGAATATTCTCATATTGTTGATTTAAAAGTACATTATGATTTCGATTATCAGGAACAACAATGGTTAGACTATAAAGATGATAATCGTTGTAAAATGTGTTATGAAATAAGATTAGAAGCAACTGCTAAATATGCATCAGAAAATAATTATAATGGTTTTACAACTACATTATTAGTAAGTCCATATCAACAACACGAATTGATAAAAGAAATTTGTGAATCATTATCAAAAAAATATAATATTAAATTTATATATTATGATTTTAGAGAAGGTTTTAGAGAGGGTCAAAATACAGCGAAAGAATTAAACTTATATCGTCAAAAATATTGCGGTTGTATTTATTCTTACCGAGAAAGAGAGATGAAGATTAATGCTAAGTGATATCGAAATTGCTTCTTCATGCCAAATAAAAAAAATAACTTCAATCGCTAAAAAAATAAAACTAAAGAAAAGAGATTATATTTGTTATGGTGAAGAAAAAGCTAAAATAAATTATGAAAATATTAAAGTAAAAAAACAAGGTAATTTGATCTTAGTAACTTCAATTAATCCAACATCTGCTGGAGAAGGAAAAACAACTACAAGTATTGGTTTAGTAGATTCTTTAAATAAAATAGGTAAAAAAACTATTCTTTGTTTAAGAGAACCATCATTAGGTCCATGTTTTGGAATCAAAGGTGGAGCTTGTGGCGGAGGATATTCTCAAGTTATTCCTATGGCAGACATTAATTTGCATTTTACTGGAGATATTCATGCTTTAACAGTCGCTAACAACTTAATAGCAGCCTGTTTAGATAATCATTTATATTTTGGTAACGAATTAAAAATTGATCCTAAAACTATTTGTTTTAATCGTGTTTTAGATTTAAATGATAGAGCATTAAGAAAAGTTACAACTAACTATGATAGTGATTTAAACAGAAACACATCTTTTGACATTACAGTAGCTTCAGAATTAATGGCTATTTTATGTTTAGCACGTGATCTAATGGATTTAAAGAAAAGAATAGATAATATCACTATTGGTTATACTAAATCTAAAAAAAGAATCACAGTTAAAGATTTAAAAATAAGTGGTTCTATTACATTGTTGTTAAAAGATGCAATCAAACCTAATTTAGTTCAAACTTTAGAACATAATCCAGTTTTAATACATGGAGGTCCCTTTGCAAACATCGCTCATGGTTGTAATAGTTTAATTGCAACTAAGACGGCATTAAACTTAAGTGATTATGTTGTTACTGAGGCTGGTTTTGGAGCGGATCTAGGAGCTGAAAAGTTTTTTGATATAAAGTGTCGGATTGGCAATTTAAAGCCTAATTTAGTGGTTTTAGTCGCTACTATTAGAGCATTAAAACTTCATGGTGGAATAAATGTTCAAGAATTAAACAAAGAAAATATTAAAGCTTTAGAAAAAGGATTTTGTAACTTACAAAAACATTATCAAAATCTTAAAAAATATAAGATACCTATTGTAATTGCATTAAATAAATTTCCTAGTGATTATCAATCAGAAATAGATTTTCTTATTAAAAAATGTCAAGATTTAAATATGGAAATTGAATTAAACGATACATTTAGTCAGGGTAGTAAAGGTGGAATTAATTTAGCAAAAGCAGTAATTAAAAAGATAACTAAATCATCTTTTAAACCTTTATATAATAATTCTTTACCTTTAGATAAAAAAATAGATAAGATTGCTAAAGAAATATATGGCGCTAAAGAAGTTATATATAGTGAAGAAGCTAAAAAAGAACTGAATCAATTAGCAAAAATGGGATTTAATGAATATCCTGTTTGTATAGCAAAAACACAATATTCATTTTCTGATGAAAAAAACTTAATAGGTTGTCCACAAGGTTTCGTGATTACAATTAATCAAATAAAATTGAGCAGTGGAGCAGGTTTTGTCGTTGCTTTAACAAAAAATATAATGACGATGCCAGGTTTACCAAAGGTGCCACTAGCAGAAAAAATTGATATTGATAAAAACAATAAAATAAGCGGTTTGTTTTAGGAGGAAAATATGAATATAATTATTTTTGTATCATTAATAGTCTGTTTAATAGTAATTGGATTTACTATATTGTTAGGATTAAAAGAAAAGAAAAAGACTAATAAATATTTACCAGCTATTATTTTAGTTTATATTACTATGTTGTTATTAGTTTTTAATTTAGTGTTTTCTAAATTTCTTAATTTTGATCAAAATACAGCTTTATTAATTTCAATTATTAATTTATTAGTCGGATTATTTTGTTTAACTATTGGAATTATTTTTGATATTAATACTTATTTTAAAAGCAGAAAGAGATGATAAAATGTTAATTGCAGATAAATGGGAAGATTATAAATTAATTAAAACTTCTCATGGAGAAAAGATTGAATTATGGGGTAATTATCTTTTGAGAAGACCAGATCCACAAATTATTTGGGATAATGATAATTTTAACAGCGAAAAATATGATGCAATTTATCACCGCTCTAACCAAGGTGGTGGTTATTGGGAAACAAAAAATAAAATTGCTGATCGTTGGAAAATTAAATATAATGATTTAGTTTTTAACGTAAAATTAATGGGATTTAAACATACTGGAGTTTTTCCAGAACAAGCTGTAAATTGGGATTATATGATTAATAAAATTAAAAAATCAAACAGACCAATCAAAGTATTAAATTTATTTGCATATACTGGAGGAGCAACTATAGCGTGTCTTTCTGCAGGGGCAGAAGTTACTCATGTTGATTCATCTAAAGGAATTGTAGAATGGGCTAAAGAAAATGTTAAATCCTCTCATTTAGATGAAACAAAAGTTAGATATTTAGTCGATGATGTGCAAAAATTTGTTCAAAGAGAAATTAGAAGAGGAAATAAATATGATGCAATAATCATGGATCCTCCCTCTTTTGGTAGAGGATCTAATAAAGAATTATGGAAATTAGAAGAGCATTTATATAATTTAGTAAGTTTATGTTCTGAAATATTGAGTGATAGTCCTTTGTTTTTTATTATTAATTCTTATACGACTGGTATTTCTAAAACTGTATTAGAAAATGTTTTATACTTATTAATAAATAATAAATATTCAGGAATAATTAGTAGTGATGAAATTGGATTGTTAAGTGAAGAAAAATTAATCTTACCTTGTGGCATATATGCTCGATGGGAAGAAAAATAATGAAAGAAATTTTATATGAAGATAATCATCTTTTAGTTGTCGTTAAAAAACCTAATATTCCTGTTCAATCAGATGATAGTGGGGATCTAGATTTATTAACTGAATTAAAAGAATATTTAAAGAAAAAGTATCAAAAACCAGGTAATGTTTATTTAGGATTAATTCATCGTTTGGATCGCCCAGTAGGTGGAATCATGGTTTTTGCTAAAACTTCTAAAGCAGCGGGAAGATTAAGTGAACAAGTTAGAAGTCGAAAGATAGAAAAAAAGTATTTAGCATTAGTTTATAATAAATTTGACAAAAGAGAAGGAAAGTTGATTGATTATATTATTAAAGATCCTATAACTTTCAGCTCGAAAATTACAGATAAAAAAATAGGTCAAGAAGCTATTATGGAATACAAAGTTTTGAATTATGATTCGAACACTAACTTTAGTATAGTAGAAATAAATTTATTAACTGGTAGACATCATCAAATTAGAGTTCAATTAACAAACTTTAATCATCCTATTTTTGGAGATCAAAGATATGGACCAGAACAAAATAAAGTTCAAATTCATTTGTGGGCATCTAATTTAAAGTTTTCTCATCCGATTACAAATGAAATAATGAGTTTTAAAAATTTACCTAGTTGGTATCAAGGAGAAAATTATGAGTAAAGAAGTTATTAAAATAAAAAATTTATCGAAATATTATGGAAACATTATGGGCGTTAAAGATATAAATTTAACAATTAATCAAGGAGAAATATTTGGTTTTATTGGCCCTAATGGAGCAGGTAAATCGACAACGATTAGAGCAATGTTAAACTTTCTTTTCCCCACTTCAGGAAAAATAGAAATCTTTGGTTTAGATTCAGTAAAAGATAGTAATTTAATTAAAGAAAAAGTTGGATATGTTCCTTCAGAAGTGAATTATTACGACTATATGAAAGTAAGAGATTTATTTAATTTTAATAAATCTTTATATCCAAATGTTACTCAAAAAGAAATAGATCGCTTATGTAAATTATTTGATTTAAATCAAAATAGAAAGATTAATAAATTATCTTTTGGTAATAAAAAGAAAGTTGCTATTATTCAGGCTTTAATGTTTAATCCTCAGTTGTTGATTTTCGATGAACCAACTAATGGATTGGATCCTTTAATTCAAAATAAATTATTTGATGAGTTATTGACTAGGCAAAAACAAGGAGTAACAATCTTTTTATCTAGTCATAATTTAAGAGAAGTTGAAAAATATTGTGATCGAGTTGGAATTGTTAGAAATGGTAAAATAATTGATGTTAAAAAAATCGATCAATTAAATAATAAAAACATTAAAAAAGTAGTTATAAAATTAATGAAAAAGATTAATTTATCTTTAGAAGGAATTTCTGATCTAATATATAAAAATAAAGAGTTATCATTTAAATATAAAGGCGAAATTTCAAAATTGTTGAATACTTTATCTGAAGTGGAAGTTTTAGATGTTAATATAATTCCTTTATCTTTAGAAGAAGATTTCTTAGATTATTATGGAGAGTAGGTATAATATGTTAATTAAATTAGAAAATCGCAAAAATTTAAAAGGTGCTTTAATTTGGGGTGGAATCTTATCATTTATAATAATCATTTATTTAGCATTCTTCCCTTCAATGGCTTCATCTGATTTTTCTGAATTGATAAATTCTAAACTTGGTTTTATGCCCGAAGGATTGTTAGAATCGTTTGGATTAAATGATATGCCTGATTTTGGTGTCTTTTTAGAATACTTTTGTTATGTATTTCAATTTATAATTATTGGTTTAGTTATTTATGGAATGATTTTAGGTACTAAATCTATCGCAAAAGAAGAAGGGGATAAATCAATTGAATATTTATATTCTAAACCAATCAAAAGGTCTCAAATTGTTACATCAAAAATTATATCTTCATTTTTGATGATTATTTTAGTAATGACCATGGTTTTAATATCTTCAATTATTTCAACTTTCTTTTTAAACGAAACAGATAGTATTAAAGTTATAGTTTTAGTTCATTTATTTAATTTGATTCCAATTTTAGCATATTGGATGATAGGATTTATTTTTTCGGTAATTTTAAGAGATGATAGTAAATCAATTGTTTTAGCATTATCTTTCTTTTTTGGGACATACTTAATAGGTGTTATTTCTAATACAGTTGATAAATTAAATTTCTTAAAATATTTTTCGCCAATTAATTACAATCCATCTGTCAATGTTTATAAATTTTTTGAAAACATTAATAATGTTTCATTAAATATGATTGGAATTATAATTTGTGTTATACTTATTATAGGAGGAACAATATTTACGTATTTATATTATAATAAAAAAGATTTATATTGTTAATTAAAAATATGGAAAATAAAAATTTATTGAAGAAAAAAATTTCTGAATATATTTTTCCTAAAGAAAACCAAAAAAATTACTTAGAAGGAAAAAAAGGAACATACACTATTAAGCGATTATATTTAAATGATTATTTAGATTATCATTTTAATGATGGAAATAATTATATTTTTGAAGAATGTACATTAACTCAAGCTTTTTTAAGTTTGAAAAATCAATATGTAGCTTTTAAAAATTGCTTTTTTGGTGGTAATGTAGCAATTGAAAATAAAAAAACAGAATATGGAAGTGTTATAGAATTTACAGGCAATTATCGACGAGAAGAAAGATATGTAGATTTAGAAAAATTATTTATTTCTTGTTCTGATATTTCTTTTGATGATTGTCTTTTATTAAAAGCGAAAGAATTAAATTTGACTGGTAACTATTTAAAGATTGTAGATAGTAAAATTTCTCCTAAAGAAGTAAGGTTGAATAATTTTTCTTTTTGTATAGTTGAAAATTCATCGATCAATAATTTTGATTTTGAAAACGAAGTAAAATCAACTTATGTAGAAAAAAGTGATATCAATGGATTTTACTACGATCTATATGAATGGGGATATTCACCAGAATTAGAAACATATAAAGAATCAGGGAAAAAAGCCGTTTTATAATGGAGGCAAATCATGAAAATAGAAGATATTATTAATTTTTTAAAACCAATTGGATTAAAATTTTTAACTGCTATTTTAGTTTTAATTGTAGGATTATTTATTATTAAATTAATCAAAAGAATAATTGAAAACAAATTAACAAAACAAAAAACAGACAACACTTTAAAACCATTTCTTTTATCAACGATAGTATTTATGTTGAAATTAATTTTAGCAATTATTATTGTAGGTATTTTAGGAATCGATACTTCATCTTTAGTAGCAGTTGTAGCGTCTTTAGGGTTTGCTATTGGTTTAGCCTTTCAAGGATCATTATCTAATTTTGCAGGTGGAATATTACTAATTATATTTAAACCTTTTAAATTAGGTGATTATATTGAAGCAAATGGTATTGAAGGAACAGTTAGTTCTCTTAAAATTTTATATACCGAGTTAATTACTGTCGATAATAAAGTTATTTTTATTCCTAATGGTAATTTATCTAATTCAAATATTGTTAATTATACAGCGAAAAAAACAAGGATGTTAGATTTATCCTTTTCAGCAGATTATGATGAAGAACCAGAAAAAGTTAAAAAAGTACTATTAAAAGTAGTTAATAAACATAAATCAATTTTAAAAGAAAAAGAACCATTAGTAAGAATGTTATCACATGATGCTAGTGCAATTGTTTATCGTGTTCGAGTATGGGTTAAAACTGAAGAGTATTGGAATGTATATTATGACTTAATGGAAAATGTTAAAACAGAATTCACTAAAGAAAATATTTCAATTCCATATAATCAATTAGATATTAAAATAAAAAAATAAAGTTGGTGAATAACTTGATGAATGATAAAAAAATAATGAATTATGATTTTAAAACATATGATTTAGAAAATGATTTTGATTTAATAAAAAATTGGAAAATTTTTATTAGTCCAGAGGGTCAAATATTAAGAGTAGCACCTTTTGATAATTTAGAATCAAATCATGATAGTTATGTCTTTGAATATTTTAAAAAAGTATTAAAAAGAGATGCTTCTCAATTGTTATTGTTTTTAAAAGAAAATCATCCAAAATGTAATTCTTATAATTA
>Ga0123335_1000830_pt1 | contig 51891 bp, 43 predicted proteins | sample BiotimSIPDNA_2_FD_89707 | JGI IMG/M metagenome (GOLD analysis project Ga0123335, IMG submission 89707) | Anaerobic biogas reactor microbial communites from Washington, USA - Biogas_R2 time_0 SIP DNA | ecosystem: Engineered > Bioreactor > Anaerobic > Unclassified | place: Washington, USA...
CACTGCCGAACACCCGTTCCGGAGAGGGGACCCACTGTGTGGGTCCCCTCTCCGTGTTTGTGTGGGGTTGTTGCGGGTGGGGTGTGTTGGTGCGGTGGTATCAGCTGTCGCGGGGAGTTGCGGTGTCCGCAGGGGGTTGCGGTGTCCGCGGGAAGCGACGGTGGGTGCCGCCGCGTGTGAGAAATCGCTTCTTCCGATCAGATGTCCGATCTGTCACGAGATGGTAACAACGCGATTCTGAGTTCCGTTTCGAGCCTTTCCGTGGGTACCGTCCGCTTGTGCAGATCCGTTTGGGTCGTGCTGCAGCGCGGTGCGCATCCTCCCGGGTCGTTTCAGGACGACGAGAGGGATTGGGACCAGATCATGCGAATTGGTGCAAGGGTAGTGACGAAGATGGCGGCGGGAATCGCCGGAATCGGATTGGTGGGGGCGTCCGTTGCAGGATGTACCAGTACCGACACGGATTCGAACGCGGCGGTGACCGTCGAGGACTTGCAGGAACGCGGGTCGGTGACCGTCGGGTTCGCGGGGGAGGCGCCCTACAGCTTCATGCAGGGCGGTGACCTGACCGGCGCGACCGTGGCGCTCCACCGGGAGATCTTCGGGAATCTGGGCGTCGACGACGTCGAAGGTGTGGCAACGGATTTCGGTGCGTTGATCCCGGGCCTCCAGGCGGGACGGTTCGACATCGTCAGCGCCGGCATGTCGATCCTGCCGCAGCGCTGCGAGCAGGCTCTCTTCAGTGATCCCGAGTTCAACTACACGACGGCGCTGATGGTTCCGGAGGGGAACCCGCAGAACCTGACCGACATGCAGTCGGTCGTCGACAGCGGTGCGCGCCTGGCCGTCATGACCGGTGCGATCGAATCCGACTACGCACGGGAACTGGGGGTCGATGCGATGCAGGTCGCCGGCGCCCAGGACGGCATGGACGCGGTCATCAACGGCCGCGCGGACGTGTTCGCCTTGACCGGAATCTCGCTGAACTGGATGAAGACGAACAACCCGGACGCACCGGTGGACGTGACACCGTCGTTCGTGGCGGTGATCAACGGCGTGCCGCAGGTCGGTGCCGGTGGCACGGTCTTCCGTCTCGGCGACGAGGAACTGCGCGACGCGTACAACGAGGAACTGAAGAAGATCACGTCGGATCCCGACAAGTACCTGTCGATCGTCGGCGAGTTCGGGTTCACCGAAGCGGAACTGCCCGATCCGGACCTGACGACAGAGATGCTCTGCGAGGGTGTGTCCTGAGATCGAGCTGGTCGCAATGGATTTCTCATCGAACCTCGAGGCGCTCAGGAACAGTTGGCCTCGCATCCTCGATGGCATCCTGGTCACAGTCGAACTCACCGTTGCCAGTGCGCTCTTCGCGTTCCTGCTCGCGGTGGCGTTCGGGCTCGGTGCCGGTGCGAAGAACATCGTGCTCCGCGGATCGTCGCGGATCGTCATCGAATTCTTCAGGGGCACATCGCTTCTGGTGCAGTTGTTCTGGTTCTTCTACGTGATGCCGCTGTTCGGATACAAGCTGGAGCCGCTCGTGTGCGGAATCCTGGCCTTGTCGCTGAACTACGGTGCGTACGGGGCGGAGGTCGTCCGCGGGGCGATCTCCGCCGTGCCGCGACCCCAGTGGGAAGCGGCCACTGCTCTGAACTTCGGATACTGGCAGCGGCTCCGGAAAGTCATTTTCCCTCAGGCGTGGGCAGAGATGATCCCGCCGTTGACCAACCTGTTGATCCAGTTGCTCAAGGGCACCGCGCTCGCGAGCTACATCCTCCTGCAGGACCTGACATTCGAGGTCGAACAACTGCGCCGGTCGACCGGTGACACGCTGTTCGCGTTCGGAGTCGGACTGATTCTGTACTTCGTGGTCGGGTACGTGTTGACGCTCGCCATGAACCTTCTCGAGGTTCGCGCGAAGAGCCGGCTCGGTTCGGGACACACGGTGCGTGAGATGTTCGGGCTCGCCCCGGTGTCCGAGAAGCCGGAGGAGGTGCGTACATGAGCGCGAACTGGAGTTGGGAACGTGCCTGGGAGGCGCTCCCCGTCCTCCTCGAAGGATTCAAGATCACCCTCCTCGCGACGGTGCTGGGATTCGTGCTGGCGGCGGCCCTCGGGCTGCTGATCGCGGTCGCGCGTCGTTCGCTGCCGAAGGTCGTGTCGACGGCGATCGGGGCCGTGGCGCAGTTCATCAGGCTTACGCCGCTCGTCGTGCAACTGTTGTTCGTGTACTACATGCTTCCGCAGTTCACGGCACTGCAGATCGGCATCGTCGTGCTGGGAGTGCACTACTCGACGTATATGGCGGAGGTCTATCGCGCCGGCATCGATGCGGTGCCGGTGGGGCAGTGGGAGGCCGCACGCGCGCTGTCTCTCCCGCCGGTGCGCACGTGGCGCGCCGTGATCCTCCCGCAAGCGGTACGTCGCGTGGTTCCTGCGCTCGGCAACTACGCCGTGTCGATGTTCAAGGACACGCCGTTCCTGTTCACCATCAGCGTCGTCGAAATGGTCACGGCAGCGCAGCAGTTCGGTGCGAGCCACTTCAGTTACCTGGAGTCGTTGACGTTGGCCGGACTCATCTTCCTGGTGGCGAGCTACCCGACGTCACTGCTCATCCGACGATTGGAGCGTCGCCTTGCCTACTGATGGAATGTTCGAGAAGCGGGAGCCGACCGCCGAGACGGACGAGGAGGTCTCGGCGGCCGAACCGATGATCCGATTCGAGAAGGTGGTCAAACAGTTCGGTAGCAACGTCGTCCTCGACCACCTCGATTTCGATGTCGCCGCCGGAGACCGGGTGACCCTCATCGGGCCGAGCGGATCGGGGAAGACGACCATCCTGAGGCTGCTGATGACCCTCGAGAAGGTCAACGACGGTGTGGTGTGGGTCGGTGGCGAACCACTCAGCCACGAACACAAGGGCCGCAAACTCGTTCCCGCATCGGAGAAACACCTGCGGAGGATGCGTAAGCGGATCGGCATGGTGTTCCAGCACTTCAACCTGTTCCCCAACATGAACGTGATGGAGAACCTGACCGAGGCGCCGGTCCACGTACTCGGCCGCAGCAAGAGCGAGGCGCAGGAGCGTGCGCGGGAACTGCTCTCGATGGTCGGTCTCTCCGACAAGGAGAAGGCTCACCCGACGCAGTTGTCCGGTGGTCAGCAGCAGCGTGTGGCCATCGCGCGTGCGCTCGCGATGGACCCGGACATCCTGCTGCTCGACGAGGTGACCTCGGCGCTGGACCCGGAATTGGTCGCGGACGTGCTCGACGTTCTACGGAGGGTCGCGGACACCACCGACATCACGATGCTGATCGTCACCCACGAGATGAACTTCGCGCGTGACGTGTCCAACCGCGTGCTGATGTTCGACCGCGGCCGCATCGTCGAAGAAGGCTCACCCGAGCGGATCTTCACCGATCCGAGGGAGGAACGAACCCGGAAGTTCCTCGACGCCGTCCTCGCTGGAGAGTGACCCGCCCGGAGGCGACCCGGCCGGAACAGCCAGCCGGGTCGCCTCCGCGCGTCCACGCAGGACGACCTCGTCACCGAGCGACCACAGCCGGGCCTCCTCGTCCGCAGCGTCCGCCAGCGCGCGCGCCGACGCGACGACCCGGCCGGGAACGGCCTTCGCCACATCGCACAGTCGCGATGCCTCGTTCACCGGATCGCCGATCACCGTGTACTCGAAACGTTCCTCCGCTCCGATGTTGCCGGCGACCGCCCGTCCCGCCGACACCCCGATCCCGGCGCGACAGTCGGGCACTTCCACGACGAGTCGCCGAGCGATCGTGCGGGCCGTCCGCAGCGCCCGGCCGGCGGCATCGTCGACCACGATCGGCGCCCCGAACACCGCGAGTGCGGCGTCCCCCTCGAACTTGTTGACCAATCCGCCGTGCCGGTGGATCTCCTCGACGACGACGGCGAAGAACCGATTCAGCAGGGCGACGACCTCGCCGGGCGGGTGATTCGCCGCCAACGTCGTCGACCCGACGATGTCGACGAACAACACCGCGACATCACGCTCCTCACCTCCGAGCGTCTCCTCCCCGCCCAGAGCCACTGCCGCGACATCCCGTCCGACGTGCCGGCCGAACACCTCCCGGATCCGTTCGCGTTCGCGGAGGCCGTCGGCCATCCGGTTGAATCCCGCCTGCAGTTCGCCCAGTTCCGAACCGTCGTAGACGATGACCGACGCGTCGAGGTCGCCACGTTCGATCCGTTCCATCCCGAACTGCACCGACTCGATCGGCGCGACCGTGGACCGGACGGTGAGGAACATCAGGAAACTGCCTATGAGCAGGGTGATCGCGCCCAGGACGAAGACCGTCACCGCGAACCGGGCGGGGGAGACCGGCCGCACGAAACTGAAGATGCCGATGATGATCAGCCCGACGACCGGGATGGCACTGCCCAGCGCCCACGCGAGAAGCACCCGACCGGTCGTGCCACCCAGCCGGTTCCGTTTCGGCGCGCCTGCTTCCAAGGCACGCGCGGCGACCGGGCGCAACGCGAATTCGGTGAACATGTACACGAACCCGCAGACGGTCGAGCCCGACAGCAGGATCGTGAGCGACACCTTGGGGATGGTGTCGGGGTCGATGATCCCGAAGCTCGTCGTGAACAGGACCAGCCCGATCGCCCACAGGCCGCCCTGCTGGAGTGTCATCCGCAGCGGCATGTTGAGCGCGATCCGCTGTTCCGCGACGGTGGGCGGTCGATCCTCCACCGCCCACCGCAATCGGCGCAACCCGTGCCGGGTTCCGGCGACCGAGCCGACGACGATCGCTGCGATCACGTACACCGGGACGAGGATTACCGTCACGGGCAGGAACTGCAGCGTCAGCACGGACGGGCCCGGGATCACGACGTTGATGAGGGTCGCGGCGATCACCGCGCCGACCAGGTGCGTTCCCGCCAAGGACAGGGTCAGCAACGTCTGGACACGGATCCGCTGACGCCGCACCGATTCGGTGGGTGCACCGAGAATCGCCGATCCGAGCGGCGCGCGCTGCCTGTCGTGTGCTGTCATCGTCGTTCGAGACTAGACGGGAGCATCCTCTAGGGTGAGGATGTGCGTCTCGTTATTGCCCGGTGCCGTGTCGACTACATCGGCCGTCTGACGGCACATCTCCCCACCGCGCGACGACTGCTCCTCGTCAAGGCGGACGGTTCGGTGAGTGTGCACGCGGACGACCGCGCCTACAAACCCCTGAACTGGATGAGTCCGCCGTGTTGGCTCGACGTCGAGGACACCGACGACGCGGAAGCGTTGTGGGTGGTCACGAACAAGGCGGGGGAACAGCTGCGGATCACCCTCGAGGAGATCGAACACGATTCGAGCCACGAACTCGGGGTGGACCCGGGACTGATCAAGGACGGCGTCGAGGCGCACCTGCAGGAACTGTTGGCCGAGCACGTCGAAACCCTCGGATCCGGCTACACGTTGATCCGCAGGGAGTTTCCGACGGCGATCGGCCCGGTGGACCTGCTGTGCCGCGACAGCGACGGCGCGACGGTGGCGGTGGAGATCAAACGCCGAGGCGAGATCGACGGTGTCGAGCAGCTGACCCGCTATCTCGAACTGCTCAACCGTGATCCGCTGCTGGCGCCGGTCAGCGGAGTGTTCGCCGCGCAGCAGATCAAGCCGCAGGCGAAGACTCTCGCCACGGACCGGGGCATCCGCTGCCTGGTCCTGGACTACGAGGCGCTCCGCGGCACCGAGAGCACCGAGTTCCGGTTGTTCTGATCGTGCCGCGTCGCAATCGCCCGAAGGGCTCGGCAAGGCGGAACGGGGCCGCCGGCGAACCCCGCACGTTCGGTGCGGCGACGGCGCGCACCGAGTCGGGTCCGGTCGGTTCGGAAGCAGAGCGGTTCACGGTGCGCACCGTCCCCGGATCACGCGCGACGAAGCCGTACCGGTGCCCGGGCTGCGACCACGAGATCGCACCCGGCACCCCGCACGTGGTGGCCTGGCCCACCGACACGCTCGGTGGCGCCGACGAGCGGCGCCACTGGCACAACGGGTGCTGGTCGGCGCGTGCACGCCGCGGGCCGACGCGCCGCTGGTCGTGACGCCGGCGCGCACGTCCTGGACACCCCCGGCGGGATCCGGGGCGTGGCCCCGCAGTCGGGGCACCACCGGTCGGGGGCACCGCGAATCGACCGTCCGTCAGTTGCGGATCCGGCTCGCCACCGCCGGTGAACGCCCGTTGTCGGCGGGACGGGGAGACGGCCCGCGCCCGGGCGTGCCCGACGGGTGTCCGGACCGCGGCGGATTACCGGATTGGGGTGCATCGGATCGGGGTTCGCGCGGTGCACCCGGCTTCCCGTCGGCGCGGGCCTTGTCGTTCGCGCCGTCCGCCTCGTCCGCGTCCGATGCGGTGTCGGTGGCGTTCTCCGCCTTCGCGTCGGTGGTGTTCTCCGCCTTCGCGTCGGTGTCCCGCTCTGTGTCCGCGTCCGCGTCCGGGTCGGTGTCCGCGGTGCTCTCGTCGAGGGACAGGTCACGATCGAGGAGCTCTCCCTCGCGGGTGACCGCTGCGAGCATCGAGGGGACGTCGTCGAGCTGTTCGCGCACGGCGTCGAGTTGCCCGAGGATGCGGGCCCGCAGCACACGCATCTCCTCGGTGAGGGTGCGCGCGTTCGCGACCTTGCGTTCGGACTGCTCGGTCGCGACCGAAACCCGCCGTTCGGCTTCCTGGGTGGCGAGTTCGAGGCGACGCTCGGCCTCGCCCTTGCTGGACCGTTCCAGCTCGTCGAGCGCGCCGAGCAGCTTCGACCGACGTTCCGACATGGTGATCTCGAAATCCTGCTGAACCTGGCGGCGCTTCGCCTCGGCCTCGGCCGCGAGACGGTCGGCCTCGGCCCGGGCGGCCGCAACGATGCGGTCGGCCTCGGCGCGCGCGGCGGCCATTGTGCGGGCATGCTCCTCGTCGCACGCGATACGACGATCCTCGAGGTCGATGATGCGCTGCTCGTAGTCGCCGCGGAGCCGGATCCCCTCCTGCTCGGCCAGCGAGATCATCTCGGCGGCGTCGGTCTCGGCGCGGGCACGCAGCTCCGACGCCTCGTCGGACGCCAGGCGCAGCATGCGGGAGATGCGGTCGCTCATCCCCTCCGCGGTGGTGGGGGGCACAGACAGCCGGTCGACGTCCTTGCGCAGGTCGTCGATGTCGTTGCGTGCGCTCTCGAGCTGGCGCGCGAGATCGCGGGCCTGCGCGGCGGCCGCATCGCGATCCGTTGCGGTGACCCGCAACTCGGCTTCGAACCGTGCGAAGTAGTTGGTCACCTCGTCGCGGTCGAAGCCCTTCCGCACGATGGAGAACGGCAGGTGGCTGGGTGCGCGATCACGATCGAAGACCATGGAGACAATCTACCTGCTGCGCAACTGCACTATCACGTCGTCCGCCGCTCCCCGCCGACGGGCAACGGCACACGGTGGAATCGGCGGTACCGCACTCGCGGGAGAGCGGTACCGCGACGGGATCAGTGGCCGTCGTTGGCGGCGGGTTCGACGAGCTCGACGAGCACCCCTCCGGCATCCTTCGGGTGGAGGAAGTTGATGCGTGAATCAGCGGTACCCCGGCGCGGCGCGTCGTAGAGGAGACGCACGCCGCGTGCGCGCAGCTGCCGCGAGACCTCGTCGAGGTCGGTGACGCGGTACGCGAGTTGCTGCAGGCCCGGCCCGCTGCGATCGATGAACTTCGCGATCGTGGAGTTCTCGTTCAGCGGGGCGAGCAGCTGGATCTGTGTGGCGCCGTCGGGTGTGCCGGGCACCGACAGCATGGCCTCGCGGACCCCCTGTTCCTCGTTGACCTCCTCGTGCGTGGACACGAGGCCGAGGTTCTCGGCGTACCAGGTCAGTGCGGCGTCGAGATCGGGAACCGCGACGCCGACGTGGTCGATCGCGGTGACGAGCCCGGATGTCAGCGCAGCGGCCGCGGGAGACGGTGTGGGGGAGGTCTCGTTCATACCCAGACGGTAGCGTTACCGTTGAACGAGCTCATATCGGGTCCCAGGCACATTCCCGAGTGGGCGCCCGTCTCGTCTATCCGGAGGATTTCCCGTGAGCACTTCTGTCATCGTCGCCGGAGCCCGCACGCCCATGGGGCGCCTGTTGGGATCGCTGAAGGATCTCTCCGGATCCGATCTCGGCGGTGTCGCCATCAAGGGTGCCCTCGAGAAGGCCGGTGTCGCGCCCGAGCAGGTCGACTACGTGATCATGGGTCAGGTCCTCACCGCCGGCGCAGGGCAGATCCCGGCGCGGCAGGCGGCCGTCGCCGCGGGCATCCCGATGAACGTGCCGGCCCTGACGATCAACAAGGTGTGTCTGTCGGGGATCAACGCGATCGCGATGGCCGACCAGTTGATCCGCGCCGGTGAATTCGACATCGTCGTCGCCGGCGGCCAGGAGTCGATGAGCCGGGCTCCGCACATGCTCGAGAAGTCCCGCACGGGGTTCAAGTACGGCGACGTGACGCTGCGCGACCACATGGCGTACGACGGCCTGCACGACATCTTCACCGACCAGGCGATGGGCGCGCTCACCGAAACGGCCAACGCCGACGCCGACTTCGTCTCCCGGGAGGAGCAGGACGCGTTCTCCGCCGCCTCGCACCAGAATGCGGCGCGGGCCTGGAAGGACGGACTGTTCGACGACGAGGTCGTGCCGGTGGCCGTTCCGCAGCGCAAGGGCGACCCGATCATGTTCGCCCAGGACGAGGGCATTCGCGCCGACACCACCGCGGAGTCCCTGGCGAAGCTGCCGTCGGCGTTCGCGAAGGGTGGGACGGTCACGGCCGGATCCGCGTCGCAGATCTCCGACGGTGCCGCCGCGGTCGTGGTGATGAGCAAGGCCAAGGCCGAGGAACTGGGGCTGTCCTGGATCGCCGAGATCGGGGCGCACGGTGTGGTCGCCGGCCCGGACTCGACATTGCAGCAGCAGCCGGCGCGGGCGATCGCGCGGGCATGTGAACGTGAGGGCATCGACCCGAAGGATCTGGATCTCGTCGAGATCAACGAAGCGTTCGCGGCCGTGGGTATCGCTTCGGCGCGCGCGCTGGGAATCGACGCGGCGAAGGTCAACGTCAACGGCGGAGCGATCGCGCTCGGGCATCCGCTGGGCATGTCCGGTGCGCGGATCGCACTGCACCTGGCACTCGAGTTGAAGCGGCGCGGCGGCGGCGTGGGTGCGGCCGCGCTGTGCGGTGGCGGTGGGCAGGGCGACGCGCTGATCGTGCGTGTGCCCGAGGCCTGATCGACGCAGCGGAATGCACCCGGATGCGGGTGCGGTCACGGCCCCGGCGCGTGCGCCCCGGGGCCGTGACCTCTCTCACCCTCACTACAGGCTGTCGTAGAAGTTGGGCACAATGGCCCTATGACGACCATCTTCGACCTGTCGACGCCCGCGAAGCGATTCCGTCTTGTCGCGATCTGGGAGGCAGTGACCTGGGCCGCCCTCCTGATCGCCATGTTCTTCAAGTGGGTGCTCGGCTTCGAAGAAGCAGTCCGAATCCCCGGGATGGTGCACGGCATCGCCGGGTTCCTCGTGTTCGTCGGCGTCGCGATCATCACGGCGTTCGCTCTGAAATGGGATCTGAAGACCACCTTCCTGGCGCTCGTGTCGAGTGTGCCCCCGTTCGGCACGATCGTCTTCGAACGTTGGGCGGTGCGCACGGGGCGTCTCGGGGAGCTCTCCGCGCCCGGAAGCCGCGACGAATCACTCGCCGCGGCCTGACCCGATACCGGCGCCGCGACCAACCGAGCGGCGCCGTCCCGCCGGGTCGTGCCAAACTGGAGGGCGTGACTCGACCCGGTTCCCGTCCAACACGTTCCGCCGCTGCCGCTGCGGCGATGTCCGGCGCGGTGGATCTCGCGCCCCTCAAGGAGCGGGCCTCCGCCCCGCCACCGCCTCCCCCGTCCGCCGACGGCGCCCCCGGTGGCATCGCGCCCATCGTGGACGTCACGGAAGCGACGTTCGAGGCCGAGGTTCTGCAGCGCTCCTCACAGGTCCCGGTCATCGTCGATCTGTGGGCAACCTGGTGCGAGCCCTGCAAGCAGCTCTCGCCGGTGCTCGAGAAGCTCGCGACCGAGGCCGCCGGCCGATGGGTGCTGGCGAAGGTCGACGTCGATGCCAACCCGCGGATCGCGCAGGCGTTCGGTGTGCAGTCGGTGCCGACGGTCGTCGCCGTCGCCGCCGGGCAGCCGCTCGCCGACTTCCAGGGTGTGCAACCCGAGTCGGCCCTGCGTCAGTGGCTCGACGCCATCGCGCAGGCCGTCGACGGCAAACTGTCCGGGCCGCCCACCACGGGTGAACCGACCGAACAACCCGCCGACCCGCGGTTCGTCGCGGCCGAGCAAGCACTCGAACAGGGCGACTTCGACGGCGCCGAGGCCGCCTACAACCTCATCCTGAACTCCGAACCCGGCAACACCGAGGCGAAGTCGGCGCTGCGGCAGGTCAAGTTCCTGGCGCGAGCACAGAACATCCCCGCCGACGCCATCGCCCGCGCCGATGCCGCACCCACCGACCTCGACGCACAGCTCGCCGCGGCCGACGCCGAGCTGTTCGCGCAGAACCCGGAGGCCGCGTTCGAGCGGATCATCGCGTTCGTCCGCCGCAGCGCCGGCGACGACCGGACCGCGGCGCGCACCCGCCTGCTCGAACTGTTCGAACTGTTCGATCAGGCCGAGCCGTTCGTCGTCGCCGCGCGCCGCAAACTGGCGTCCGCGCTCTACTGAACGTCGCCCCGTCGAACACACCGGCCGCTACCGCTGCATCGTCAGCGGTAGCGGCCGGTGCACGACGACTCGCCGCCGAGCACACCGGTCCGGAACGCATCGACCCGCGCGAACCCGCTGGGCACGGTCGCACCGTTGACGTCGCTCGCCGCCAAACCGTCGCTGAGCAGACCCGACACGGCCTCGTCGAGGTCGCCGGGGGACAACCACACCATCCGATCGTTCGGCCCCGTCGACGCGGCCAGCTCGCTCGACGGACTGAGCGCGGCACTGATCACCCCGGCCAGGCAGGCGGCGCGCAGCGTCGTCCTGGCGTCGGTCAGGCCGAGCCCCGCCTCCTTCTGCACCGCCAGGGTGAAACGTGACGCGACGAGGACGTACGCGTTGTAGTCGCCGCGCACATCGACGCTGAACTCGGCGCGCGGTGACCGGTCGGGTGCGCCGCGGTCGGCGAGCGCCACGATGTCGATACCGACGGTGTTGGTGGCGGGGCAGTACGACACCGGTGCCGTCGCAGCGGCGTCGGTGCAGCCGAGATCGTAGCCCGACAGGTCGAGCGTCGGGGGGTCCTCCAGATCGAACACCAACCGGAACGAATCGAAGAGCATCTGCACCGAGTCCGCGGTGACCTCGAGTTCGCCGTCGTCGCTGCCGTCGAAATATTGCGGCAGGTCCGCCCGGCGCGTCTCGATCTCGTCGGCATCGATCCGCGGGCAGCCCGCGACGCCGTCGGTGAATCCGATCTGCACGGCGGTGACCCGTTCGAACGCGGAACCGTGGATCGAATCGGGATCGTTGGGATCGCTGTCGCGGAACAGCACCATCGACGCGAGGACGTTGTTGAGGCCGTCGGAGGTGTTGAGCCGGAAGTGTTCGGATCGGCCTTCGGCGACATGCCGCATGAACGCGCCGGCGAAACAGTCCGCCTGCTGTTCGAACACGATGCCGGGATCGTCGTCGGCGACCAGACCCGCCTTGTGTTGGATGGCGTGCCCGTACTCGTGGGCCAGCACCGTGACCGCCGACATCGGACCGAAACTCTCCACGAGCTGGGGCACCAGGAACTCGCGGTCCCAGCCGATCGCGTCGCCGCGACTGCAGTACGCGGCGTTGACGAAGTCGTAGGTGGTCTCGCCGCAGAACTTCGGGCCGCGCCGCTGCGAGGGATCCCACGACACGAGGGTGTCGACGGGGTCGAAGTCGCCGCGCGCGATGGTGGAGTACTGCTGCCTCCAGAACGACTCGATGTCGGCGACGGCGTTGCCCATGAGCGTGTCGATGTCGCCCCCGTCGGTGTTGTCGACGACGACGTCCGCGTCGGGCACCCCGTCGCGGGGGCCGCTCGGACCCGAATCGACCGGCAGACCCGCCACCGTGAACGGGTCGTCGTAGATCGAGACGGCCGTCCCCTCGATCTCGTGGGCACATGCCGCGACGGTCAGCGCGGCCAGGACCACCACCGCGCACGCCCGTAGCCGTCCGATTTCCACGTCCTGTCCGCTCCCGTCCCGTCGTCGCAGTCGGTGCTCACCGCTGCGGCGACAACCAGATCGCGCCGTGAGCGGGAAGCGTCACCCGAGCCGACGCGGGCCGGCCGTGCCACGACCGGGGTGCGGCCTCGACGGAGCCGAGGTTGCCGACCCCACCGCCGCGGTAGGCGACCGCATCCGTGTTGAGGATCTCCCCCCACGTGCCCGGTTCGGGTAGACCGACACGATAGTCCGAATGGGTGGTGCCCGAAAAGTTGTACAGACACGCCACGACGGAACCGTCGTGCCCGTACCGCAGGAAACTGAGCACATTGTTGCGCGCATCGTTCGCGTCGATCCACGCGTAGCCACCCGGGGAGGTGTCCAGGGTGTACAGCGCGGGGTGCTCGCGATAGAGCCGGTTCAGGTCGGTGACCAGGTCACGAACACCCCGGTGCAGCTCCCCGGTGTGCGGCTCGTCGAGCTGCCACCAGTCCAGTCCGCGTTCCTCCGACCACTCGGAGACCTGCCCGAACTCCTGACCCATGAACAGCAACTGCTTCCCCGGATGCGCCCACATGTATGCCAGGAACGCGCGCAGCGCCGCGGCCCTCGTGTGGTCGTCGCCGGGCATCCGCGTCCACAGCGTGCCCTTGCCGTGCACCACTTCGTCGTGACTGATCGGCAGCACGAAGTTCTCGCTCCACGCGTACATCAGCGAGAACGTGATCTCGTGATGGTGGTAGATGCGGTGCACCGGATCGTGCGCCAGATAACCCAGGGTGTCGTGCATCCAACCCATGTTCCATTTCATGGAGAATCCGAGGCCGCCGACGTTCGTCGACCGTGTCACGCCCGGCCACGACGTCGACTCCTCCGCGATCGTCACGACACCCGGATGGAGTTTGTGCACGGTGGCGTTCAGTTCCTGGAGGAACGCCACGGCCTCGAGGTTCTCCCTGCCGCCGTACACGTTGGGTGTCCATCCACCAGACGGTCGTGAGTAGTCCAGGTACAGCATCGAGGCGACCGCGTCGACGCGCAGACCGTCGACGTGGAACTCCTCGACCCAGAACAGGGCATTCGCGACGAGGAAGTTCCGCACCTCGTTCCGGCCGTAGTCGAACACGTACGTACCCCAGTCGAGTTGCTCACCGCGCGTCGGGTCGGGGTGTTCGTACAGTGCGCTGCCGTCGAACCGCGCGAGCGCCCAGTCGTCCTTCGGGAAGTGCGCCGGAACCCAGTCGACGATCACCCCGATGCCCGCCGCGTGCAGCCGGTCGACGAACTCGCGGAAATCGTCGGGTGTCCCGAACCGGGCGGTCGGCGCATAGTACGACGTGACCTGGTAACCCCACGATCCGCCGAACGGGTGTTCCGCGATGGGCAGCAGTTCGACGTGGGTGAACCCGGTGCCGGTCACGTACTCGGCGAGAGCGTCGGCGAGTTCGAGGTAGTCCAGCCCCGGACGCCACGACCCGAGATGCACCTCGTACACGCTCATCGGCTCCTGATGCGGCTGCCGTGCAGCGCGGGCCTCGATCCAGTCGCCATCACGCCACACGTGCGTGCCGACGGTGATCCGGGAGGCCGTGGCGGGGGGAACCTCCGTGGCGAACGCCATCGGGTCGGCCTTGTCGCGGACCGACCCGTCACGCCCGTGCACCCGGAACTTGTACAGCTCACCCGGACCCACGTCGGGAACGAACAGTTCCCACACGCCGCTGGACCCGAGCACCCGCATCGGTGCGGTACGCCCACCCCAGCCGTCGAAGTCGCCGAGGACCGTGACGCCGCGCGCACCCGGCGCCCACACCGCGAAGGACGTACCGGTGACGGTGCCGTCGGGGGTGTCGTAGCTGCGCGGATGCGCACCCAGCACCTCCCACAGACGTTCGTGGCGGCCCTCACCGATCAGATACCGGTCGAGTTCGCCGAGCGTCGGCAGGAAGCGGTATCCGTCGGCGACGACCACCGTGTAGTCGAACGGATACGTCACCACCAGGCGGTGGTCGACCGGGTCGTGCACGGGCACCAACGCCGAGAACACGTCGCCGCCCAGCGGCTCGAGCGGATGATCGACACCGGCGACGCGCACCGACACCCGTTCCGCGCCGGGGCGCAGGGCCCGGAAGATGGTGCCCTCGGGGTGGGGATGGGCGCCGAGCACCGCGTGCGGATCGTGATGCACTCCCGACAGCAGCCGCGCCAGATCGTCGGGCGCCGGCGCGTCGCGCCGCGCGGGGCCGCCGCGGCTTCCCCGCGTGGTCACGACAACTCCCGGTACGCGAGGACCGTGCGGGCCGGGATCCCGATCGGCGGCAACACCAGGATGTGCGCGACCGCCCGCCACGGTTCGAGCCGCACGAAGTTCGAGCGACCCCAGTGATACTGCTCGCCGCTGACCTCGTCGTGCACCGTGAACTGGTCGTGCCAGTCGTGGCCGATCGCCGGCATGTCCAACCAGATGTTGCCCTGCTCCGCGCCGTGCGGATTCAGGTTGACGACCGTGAGCACCGCGTCGCCGGTGACGGGATCGAACTTCGAGTAGGCGATCAGCGCCTCGTTGTCGACGTGGTGGAACGCAATGTTGCGCAGCTGCTGCAACGCCGGATGAGCACGACGGATCCGGTTGAGCGCCGTGATCCACGGTTCGAGGGATTCGCCGCGGCGTCGCGCGTCGTCGAACCGGCGGGGACGCAACTGGTACTTCTCGGAATCGAGGTACTCCTCACTGCCGTCACGCACCGCCACATGCTCGAACAGCTCGTAACCCGAGTACACACCCCACGTCGGGGACAGCGTCGCCGCCAGCGCCGCGCGCAACGCGAACATGCCGGGACCGCCGTGCTGCAACGACTCGTGCAGGATGTCCGGGGTGTTCACGAACAGGTTGGGGCGGGCCTCGTCCGCCTTCGCGGCGATCTCACGGCCGAACTCGGTGAGCTCCCACTTCGCGATCCGCCATGTGAAGTACGTGTAGGACTGGGTGAAACCGCGCCGCGCCAGCCCGTACAGGCGGGCTGGACGGGTGAACGCCTCCGACAGGAACAGCACGTCCGGGTCGGTGGACTTGACCTCCTCGATCAGCCACTGCCAGAAGTTCGGGGGTTTCGTGTGCGGATTGTCGACCCGGAAGATCTTCACGCCCGCGGTGACCCAGTGCCGCACCACCCGCAGCACCTCGGCGGCGAGACCGTCCGGGTCGTCGTCGAAGTTCAGCGGATAGATGTCCTGATACTTCTTCGGCGGGTTCTCCGCGTACGCGATGGTCCCGTCCGGGAGCACTGTGAACCACTCCGGGTGTTCGATCGCCCACGGATGGTCGGGTGCGCACTGCAACGCCAGGTCGAGCGCGACCTCCATCCCGAGCTCACCGGCGCGCGCCACGAACCGGCGGAAGTCGTCGTCGGTGCCGAGTTCCGGATGGATCGCGTCGTGACCGCCCTCGTCCGACCCGATCGCCCACGGCGAACCCACATCCCCGGGACCGGCCACCAAGGAGTTGTTCGGACCCTTGCGGTTGATCTTCCCGATCGGATGGATCGGCGGCAGATACACCACGTCGAACCCCATCGCGGCGATCCGCGGAAGATCGGCGGCGGCAGTGTCGAACGTGCCGTGCCGGGGCGTGCCGTCGTCGTTCCATCCGCCCGTCGACCGGGGGAAGAACTCGTACCAGGACCCGAACAGTGCTCGGCGCCGGTCGACGAGCACCGTCTGCGCACGACCGCGGGTGACCAGTTCGCGCAGTGGATGCGCCCGCAGGACCTCGGTGACGTCGGGTCCGAATGCGGGCGCCACCCGCTCCGGCAACGATCGATCGGACCGCAGGGTCGCGGCCACCGCGAGCAGCGACGGGCGGCTGCCGCGCGGCACCGACCGCGCGGCCGTCTCGAACAACCGGGCGCCGAGCTCGAGATCGTTCGCGAGATCCTCCGCGCCCTGCCCGGCGTCGAGCTTCGCGTGCACGGCGTGACGCCACGTCGACACCGGATCGGACCATGCCTCCACCCGATACGTCCACAGGCCGGGGCTCGTGGGTGTGAACACCGCCTGGAAGGTGTCGGGCAGGTGGCCGGGCGACATGGGGATCCGGGCGAACCTACCCGCCGTGTCGGGGTCGTCGGCCGGCCCGCGCACGGCCAGGGTCGCCGCGACGGCGTCGTGACCCTCCCGCCACACCACCGCCGACACGGGAACCACCTCGCCGACCACCGCTTTGGTCGGGCAACGTCCACCGTCGAGTGCCGGTCGGACGTCGTCGATGGCCAGACGACCGTTCACGTGTTCTCCGTTCGGGAGGTAGGGAAGCGTCGAGTTCGTACCAACCGTAAACGAGGCGCCGCTCGGCGTCCGGTCGTCCGGTGGGGAATGATGGTCCTGGTGTGAACATCGGATGTCGCCGTGGAGCGCCGGTCGGCGACGACCCCGTCCGGTGGGTAGGCTTCCCCGCGTGAAAGCGTTGCGTCGGTTCACCGTCCGAGCCCACCTCCCCGAGCGGTTGACCTCGCTGGGAGCACTGAGCACCAATCTGCGCTGGTCGTGGCATCCGCCCACCCAGGATCTGTTCGCGTCCGTCGACCCCGAGCTGTGGGATCGCGCGGCGCACGACCCGGTGCGTCTCCTCGGGGAGGTGCCCGCGGCCCGCCTGGACGCGCTCGCCGAGGACGACGATTTCGTGGCCCGCCTCGACGCCGCAGCCGCCGACCTCGACGACTATCTGTCGCGACCCCGGTGGTTCCAGCAGCAACAACAGCGGGGCGCCGACGTACCCGACGGCATCGCCTACTTCTCCATGGAATTCGGGGTCTCGGAGGTCCTGCCCAACTACTCCGGGGGGCTCGGCATCCTCGCGGGCGATCACCTCAAGGCGGCGTCCGACCTCGGACTACCCCTGATCGGTGTGGGCCTGCTGTACCGCTCCGGGTACTTTCGGCAGTCGCTCAGCGCCGACGGCTGGCAGATGGAGCACTACCCCTCCTACGACCCGCAGGGCCTGCCGCTGCGTCTGCTCACCGAAACCGACGGCACCCCCGCCCTCGTCCGCGTCGACATCCCCGGCGGCCGCACCCTCGACGCACGCGTGTGGATCGCGCAGATCGGCCGGGTTCCGCTGCTGCTCCTCGACAGCGACATCGCCGGAAACGACGAGGACCTGCGCGGTGTCACCGACCGGCTGTACGGCGGCGACCAGGACCACCGCATCCGGCAGGAGATCCTCGCCGGCATCGGTGGAGTCCGCGCCGTGCGCGCCTACACCCGCATCCACGACCTCCCCGACCCCGACGTGTTCCACATGAACGAGGGGCACGCCGGCTTCCTCGGCGCCGAACGCATCCGCGAACTCGTCACCACCACCGGACTGGATTTCGACGAAGCCCTCGCCGCCGTTCGCGCCGGCACCGTGTTCACCACGCACACACCCGTGCCCGCGGGCATCGACCGCTTCCCGATCGACCTGGTCCGGCACTACTTCTCCGGACCCAACGGAGAGAACGAGTCGGCGCTGCTGCCCGGGCTCACCGTCGACCGGATCCTCGCGCTCGGCCGGGAGGACGATCCCGGCGTGTTCAACATGGCGCACCTCGGGTTGCGTCTCGGGCAACGCTGCAACGGAGTGTCGCGGCTGCACGGCCGGGTGAGCCGCCACATGTTCGAAGGGCTGTGGCCCGGTTTCGACGCCGCCGAGGTCCCCATCGGTTCCGTCACCAACGGGGTGCACGCACCCACGTGGGCGGCCCGCGAATGGATCTCGCTCGCGAACCGGCTCGCCGGCCCCGACCGGGTCGAGGAGGCCCGCGGATGGGAACTGCTGCAGACCGTCGACCCGGCCGAACTGTGGTCCACCCGCAACACCCTGCGCGCCCGGCTCGTCGACGAGGTGCGGCGACGCGTCCGCGCGTCGTGGCTCGAACGCGGCGCCACCGAGGCCGAACTCGGCTGGGTGTCGGGCGTGTTCGACCCGGACGTACTCACCGTCGGATTCGCGCGGCGTGTCCCCACCTACAAGCGGTTGACGTTGATGCTGCGCGACCCGGAGCGGCTGCGCACGATCCTCCTCGACGAGGACCGCCCGGTGCAGCTCGTCGTCGCCGGCAAGAGCCACCCCGCCGACGACGGCGGCAAGGGGCTGATCCAGCAGGTTGTGCGGTTCGCCGACCGGCACGACGTGCGGCACCGCATCGTGTTCCTGCCGGACTACGACATGTCGATGGCCCGGTTCCTGTACTGGGGCTGCGACGTGTGGCTGAACAATCCGCTGCGCCCCCTCGAAGCGTGCGGCACGTCGGGCATGAAGTCGGCGCTCAACGGTGGGCTGAACCTGTCGATCCGCGACGGTTGGTGGGACGAGATGTTCGACGGCGGCAACGGCTGGGCGATCCCCACCGCGGACGGTGTCGACGACGAACGCCGCGACGACCTCGAGGCCGGTGCGCTCTACGAACTGCTCGAGCGGTCGGTGCTGCCCCGTTTCTACGACCGCGACGAGGCCGGTGTACCCACCCGGTGGATCGAGATGGTGCGGCACACCCTCGAGAACCTCGGTCCGAAGGTCCTCGCGTCCCGCATGGTCCGCGACTACGCCGTCGACTACTACACGCCGGCGGCGCGGTCGGCCCGGGCGGTCACCGCGGACGATCACGCCGGTGCGAAGGCACTCGCCGAGTACCGGCACCGCGTCGACGCGGCGTGGCCGTCGGTGCGGGTCGCGCAGGTCGACAGCGACGGGCTGCCCGAGAGCCCCGAGATCGGGTCGCGGCTGGGGCTGACCGCCCACGTGCGACTCGGGGACCTGACACCCGACGACGTGCAGGTGCAGGCGGTGATCGGCAAGGTCGGGCAGGACGACACGCTCACCGAACCCGTGACCGTCACGATGACCCACACGGGCGCGGATCCACTCGGGGAGGTGTTCGCCGCCGACGTCGCCCTGCCGTTGGCCGGTGCCGTCGGCTACACCGTGCGGGTGCTGCCGCGGCACGACCTGCTGGTCACGCCCGCCGAACTCGGGTTGGTCGCCCTGCCGTGACGACCCGCACGAGTCACGAACAGAGACGGTCGAGAGACCTGCGGACCACCGCCGGATCCGCGGTCTCCCAGAACGGCGGCAACGACGCCCGCAGGTAGCCGCCGTAGCGGGCGGTCGCGAGCCGCGAGTCGAGCACGGCGACGACACCGCGGTCGTCCGTGCTGCGTAACAGCCGGCCGACGCCCTGGGCGAGGAGCAGCGCGGCGTGGTTCGCGGCGACCGCCATGAAACCGTTGCCCCCGCGGGATTCGACGGCGCGTTGCCGCGCGGTGAGCAGCGGATCGTCCGGCCGGGGAAACGGGATCCGGTCGATGATCACCAGCGACAGGGACCGGCCGGGGACGTCGACGCCCTGCCACAGCGACAGGGTGCCGAACAGGGAGGTCGCCTCGTCCGCGGCGAACTTCTCGACGAGCGCGCCCGTCGCGTCCTCGCCCTGGCACAGGATCGGGGTGTCGAGCCGGTCACGTAACGCCTCGGTCGCGGCCTTCGCGGCGCGCATCGACGAGAACAATCCGAGGGTGCGACCACCGGCGGCGGTGACGAGTTCGGCGATCTCGTCGAGATGCGCCGGAACCGGCCCGTCGCGTCCCGGGGGCGGCAGGTGCCGCGCGATGTAGAGGATCCCCGACCTCGCATGGTCGAACGGTGAACCCACATCGAGCGCATTCCATTTCGTACCGCCCGAATCCGACGGGGGCTCCGCGCCCGACGCGGCACCGGTGTCGCTGCGGGCCGGTTCCTGCGGCGGGAGCCCCCACTCGGCGGCCAGACCGTCGAACGATCCGCCGACCGTGAGCGTCGCGGACGTCAGCACCGTCGTCGACTCGTCGAACAGTCGTGCGCGTAGCAGCCCGCCGACGGACAACGGCGCCATACGCACCGTGCGCCGCACCGCACCGCGGATCTCGTCGGCCGCCAGCCACACCACGTCCCTGCGCTGCGCCGGATCGGGTTCGGCGAACGACGTGAGCACCCGCACCGCACAGTCGTGCACCTCGTCGATCTCGGCGAGTGCCTGGCTGCGTGCCGCCGCGACCTCCGGGTCGGTGCCCGGCTTCGCCGGCCCGATGGCGGTGTGCACCGCCCACGCCGCATCACGGATGGACGCGAGCGCCGCCGCGACACCCTCGTCGATCGAATCCCACCGACCCGCGGGCAGTGCGTCGAGCAGCGACGCCCAGCTCTCACCCGCCGCCTCGAGCCGGTCGACCTCCTCGTCCTCGACGAGCTTCGTGCACCGCCGCGCAGCAGCCGACACGGACCCGCCGGACAGTTCGGCGGTCGCGACACCGGTGACACGGTCGACGAGTTCGTGGGCTTCGTCGACGACCACGACGTCGTGTTCGGGCAGGATGGAGATCCCGGTGATCGCGTCGATCGCGAGGAGCGCGTGGTTGGTGACGACCACGTCGACCTGCGCGGCCTCGGCCCGTGCGATCTCGGCGAAGCAGTCGTCGCCGACCGGGCAGCGCGTCCGGCCGAGGCATTCGCGGGCGGTGACGCTGAGCTGACGCCACGCCTGATCGGAGACCCCCGGGGACAGATCGTCCCGGTCACCGGTGTCGGTGCTCGACGACCACTCGGTGACCCGCCGCACCTCCCGGCCCAGACGCGACAGCGCGAACGGGTCGAACAGTTCCGCGTCGCCCGGCGGCTCGGCAGCCAGCCCGGTGTGGATCTTGTTCAGACACAGATAGTTGCCGCGTCCCTTGAGGATCGCGAAGCGGGGCCGGCGCCCCAACGATTCGGTGAGGGCATCCGCGAGGCGCGGAAGATCACGGTCGACGAGCTGGCGTTGCAGCGCGATGGTGGCGGTCGACACCACCACGGTGCGGCCCGTGCGCACCGCGTACCGGATGCTCGGCACCAGGTAGGCGAGTGATTTACCGGTGCCGGTGCCCGCCTGCACCGCCAGATGCTCACCCGTGTCGATGCAGTGCGCGACCGCCGACGCCATCGTCAGCTGATTGCGCCGTTCCTTCCCGCCGAGGGCGTGGACCGCGGTGCGGAGCAGATCGGGGACATCGGGGAGTTCGGGCACCGGGCCAGGGTAGCGGCCACCACCGTCACGTCCCGGCGGCGACCTCACCGACCAGCACGACACCGGCCTCCCGCATCCGGGTGAGCGCCGCGGCCACCGTCACGTCCGAGACCCCCGCGGTGTGCGACAGCAGCACCCGCGTGGCGAACCCCGCTCCCGCGGCGTCCAACGCGGTCGCGCGGACACAGTGATCGGTGGCGATGCCCACCACGTCGACCTCGGTGACCCCGCGCCCGCGGAGCCAGTCGGCGAGGGACGTGCCGGTGTCGTCGGTGCCCTCGAAGCCGGAGTACGCGGCCTCGTACGCCCCCTTGGAGAACACCGCCTCCACTCGCGTGACATCGAAATCCGGATGGAAGGCCGCACCCGGAGTCCCCACCCGGCAGTGCGGTGGCCACGAGTCCACGAAGTCCGGTTCGTCGGAGAAGTGGGCACCCGGGTCGACGTGGTGATCGCGGGTCGCGACCACGTGCGCGTACCGCGCGTGCTCGTCGGCGAGCAGCCGCGACACCCCCGCCGCGACGGCGGAACCCCCGACGACGGCGAGCGCACCGCCCTCACAGAAATCGTTCTGGACGTCGACCACGATCAACGCACGCATCGCCCTCACTCCTCACGCATCCGCGGTCACGAACCGAGTGGGGATCGCGGGATCACCGGCCGACAACGTCAACCCCTCCCACGGCAGGCTCACCGATCCGCGGCGCAGAAACTCCCTGCTCTCCTCCAGGGTAGGCAGACCGTCGACGGGGGCGCCGCCGCGCACCAGCGGCACCATCAACTCGTGCAGCGTGGTTCCCGCACCGTCGGGGACGTCGGCGTCCGCCGGGAACACGACCTCCTCGACGAGGGTTCCGCTGCGCCGTGCGTACCGCACCGCCCGTTTCGCGCCGCCACGCGACTCCTTCGCCGCGCTGCGCTTCGCGACCGGAAGGCCGTCGACCTCGACGAGCTTGTACACCATGCCCGCGGTCGGTGCCCCCGAACCCGTCACCAGCGACGTACCCACCCCGTACCCATCGACCGGTTCGGCACGCAACCCGGCGATGGCGTACTCGTCGAGATCTCCCGACATCACGATCTTGGTGCGGTGCGCACCCAGGTCGTCGAGCTGCCGACGCACCTGGCGGGCGAGGACACCCAGATCACCCGAGTCGATGCGCACCGCCCCCAACTCCGGGCCCGCCACCTCGATCGCCGTCGCCACCCCCTGCGTGATGTCGTACGTGTCGACCAGCAGCGTCGTACCCACCCCGAGTGTCTCGACCTGACTGCGGAACGCCGACGCCTCGTCCCGACCGTCCGTCGTGGTGTGCAACAGGGTGAACGCGTGCGCAGCCGTACCCGCGGCGGGAATCCCGTGGCGACGTGCCGCCTCCAGATTCGACGTCGAATCGAAACCCGCCAGGTACGCGGCGCGCGCCGCCGCGACCGCCGCCTCCTCGTGGGTACGCCGCGACCCCATCTCGATGAGGGTCCGCCCGTCCGCGACCGCCACCATCCGCGCCGCCGCCGACGCGATCGCACTGTCGTGGTTGAACACCGACAGCGCCAACGTCTCCAGCAGCACGCATTCCGCGAACGTGCCGCGGACCGTCAGGATCGGCGACCCCGGAAAATAGAAGTCGCCCTCCCGATACCCGTCGATGTCCCCGGAGAACCGGAACGTCCGCAGCCACTCCACCGTGGACGGACGCAGAAACCGTTCCGCGACCGCCAGTTCGGCGTCCCCGAACCGGAACCCGCGCAGCGCCTCGACGAGCCGCGCCGTCCCCGCGACCACCCCGTACCGGCGACCCGCCGGCAGTCGACGCGCGAACAGCTCGAACACACACGGACGGTGGCCGGACCCGTCGACCAGCGCCGCCTCGAGCATCGTCAGCTCGTACTTGTCGGTGAACAGTGCGGTGCTGGCGGTCGTCGAACCGCCGGTGGTGACAGCCATCCGCCCACTCTAGAACGAGACCGGGGGAGGCGGTTCTGCGACTCGAGCGAACGTCGTACCCTGGACACATGGCGCCGTGTTCCACGACAAGCCCGCCCGACGTCCGAGCGATGGGTGCCGGTCAGGCGATGCCCGCCGAAGCGGAGATCGTCGAAGAAGTCGAACTGGTCGACCGGCCCTGGGTCACCGTGGTGTGGGACGACCCCGTCAACCTCATGCACTACGTGACGTTCATCTTCCAGAAGCTGTTCGGCTACAGCAAGGCGAAGGCCACCGAACTCATGCTGAAGGTGCACAACGAGGGCAGAGCCGTCGTGTCCAGCGGTTCACGTGACAAGATGGAACACGACGTGCAACGGCTCCACGCCGCCGGGCTGTGGGCCACCATGCAACGGGACGAATGAGCCATCACAGGAGGACCGGACCGACGTGCGGCAGTGGACCCGGAAGAACTCGCTCAGCGGACCCAAACTCCGTTCCGAGATGGACGGTCACGAGGCGTCGGTGCTGCGGTCGCTCGTCGCGTCCGTGCTCGGGATGCTCGAGGACCGCGCCGCACAGACCCCGCACGACGACCTGGCCGAACTGACCGGGCTGCGCACCGGCAACCCGACCCCGCCCGACGTGCCGGCGCTCGCGCGGCTGCTCCCCGACTTCCACCGGCCCGACGGTGACGGAAACACCCACCCCGACGACACCTCGGGCGACCTCAACGGTGCACTGCGCAGCCTCCACGAACCCGGCATCATCGACGCGAAACTCGCCGCCGGCGCCGTCATCCTGCGCACCGTGCCCGAGGACGGCGGCAAGGTCGTCCTCAACCCCGAACAGGCCGAGGCATGGCTGTACGGGCTCAACGACGTGCGGTTGGCACTCGGCACCACGCTCGGCATCGACGCCGACACCCCCGACACCCTCGACTCCGAGGACCCCCGCGCGCCACACCTCGACGTCTACCACTGGCTCACCTGGATGCAGGACTCGCTCGTGCAGGCCCTGATGCCGTGACCGCGCCGCGGCCCGGGCCCACCGACTCACTCCTCGACATCGTCGGACTGCGGGTCGGTCACCGGCAACTGCTCGACCCCGACGTCACCGTCGCGGACGGGACGAACCCCGGCATCGGATCGGCCACCGGCTGCACCGTCGTGATCGCCGACGGCACCGCCGTCGCCGCAGTCGACGTGCGCGGCGGCGGACCGGGCACCCGCGAGACCGACCTGCTCGACCCGTCCCACTCCGTCCAACGCATCGACGCGGTACTGCTCACCGGAGGCAGCGCCTACGGGCTCGCCGCCGCCGACGGCGTCATGCGCTACCTCGAAGAACACGGCCGCGGCATCCCCATGGGCGCGCCCGGCGCCGTCGTCCCGATCGTGCCCGGCGCCGTGATCTTCGACCTCCCCGTCGGAGACTGGAACACCCGGCCCTCCGCCGACGACGGCTACGCGGCCGCCGCCGCAGCGACCGCCGACACGCTGCCCACCGGCAGCGTCGGCGCCGGCACCGCAGCCCGCGCGGGGATCCTCAAGGGCGGTGTCGGCACCGCCAGCGCGCATCTCACGCACGGCGCCGCCGCCGGCGTCACCGTCGCGGCGCTGATCGTGGCGAACCCCGTCGGATCCGTCTTCGACCCCGACAGCGGACTGCCCTGGGGTGTCACCGCGCACGGCGCCACCGACCGCGGACTGCGCCCACCCGCCGAGGTCGACATCGCCGCGGCCCGGGCCCTCGGCGACAAGGGCACCGTCCTGAACACCACCATCGGGGTCGTCGCCACCGACGCGCCCCTGTCGAAAGCCGCCTGCCGGCGCGTCGCGGTGGCCGGACACGACGGGCTCGCCCACGCGATCCGGCCCGTCCACTCACCGCTCGACGGCGACACCCTGTTCGCCATGTCCACCGGCACCGCCCAGCCGGCCCCGTCCGGCGGCGTACCCGACGCGTTCCCCGCCGACCTGCCGGTGCTCGCCGCGGTATGCGCGGCCGCCACCGACGTCGTCCGCCGCGCCGTCGTCGACGCCGTCCTGTCCGCCACCTCCATCGCCGGGATCCCCACCTACCGCGACGTCTTCCCCAGCGCGTTCCGCGCCTGAGTCACGCGGGCGCGCACAATGGACCCATGACGATCCCGACCGGACCCGACCGCGACAACCGGCCGACCTGGCAGCGCGCGGCGCTGTGGATCGGCGGATTCACCGTGTTCCTCTACGGTGTCGAGTTCGCCGACGCGATCCTGCCCGCGAACCTCGATTCCGCCGGGGTCGAGCCGCGCACACCCGACGGACTCTGGGGGATCCTGTTCGCACCGATCCTCCACGCCGACTGGGCGCACCTGACCGCCAACACCGTTCCGCTGCTCGTCCTCGGATTCCTCGTGCTGCTGTCGGGGATCGGGCGGGGCCTGGCCGCCACCGCGATCATCTGGGTCGTCGCGGGCGTCGGCATCTGGCTGTTCGCCGGGTCCGGCCAGAACCACATCGGTGCGTCGTCACTGGTCTTCGGGTGGCTCACCTACCTGATCGTCCGCGGGATCTTCACCCGCCGGGTCGGCCAGATCCTGCTCGGTGTCGTCGTGTTCGTCGTCTACGGCGGCATGCTGTGGGGTGTGCTGCCCAGCGATCCGCAGATCTCCTGGCAGGGGCACCTGTTCGGCGCGGTCGGAGGTGTCCTCGCGGCGTGGACGCTGTCGTCGGACACGCGCACACGCGGGACCCCCACGACACCGCAGCCGATACGCTGACACCGACGCGTTCCGCCCGTGTCCGGGCGACGGGGATCACGTGGTCCACGGACACCGATCGGTGCATCACACAACCACTGTGACTGTGAGTCCACGCCGAAAACCCCCGCACCCTTCATTCGGGACCATCGGCATGGCAGCATGACCCGTATGCGCATGACCGTTCTGGGGTGCTCGGGCAGTGTCGCCGGGCCGGACTCACCCGCATCCGGCTATCTCCTCACCGCCCCGGACACCCCGCCGCTGGTCATCGATTTCGGTCCGGGAGTTCTCGGTGCGCTGCAGCGGTATGCCGACCCGGGCGAGGTATCGATCCTGCTGTCGCATCTGCACGCCGACCACTGCCTCGACATCCCTGGGCTGCTGGTGTGGCGGCGGTACTCACCGAACGCTCCCGAAGGGCGGGCACCGCTCTACGGACCCACCGGATGCGCGCACCGACTCGGTGTCGCGTCGGCGGAGGTCGCGGGGGAGAACGACGACATCTGCGACACCCTCGACGTGCGCACCATCACCGACCGCGGCGAGTTCCGGTTCGGCGCACTGACCATCCTGCCGGTCCGCGTGAACCATCCGCCGGAGGCATTCGGATTCCGCATCACCAGCGACTCCGGCCGAGTCCTCGCCTACACCGGCGACACCGGCATGTGCGACGAAGTCGTCGATCTCGCGCGCGGAGCCGACGTGCTGCTGTCCGAGGCGTCATGGACCCACGACCCCGGGGTACGCCCCGAAGGCATCCACCTGTCCGGGACGGAAGCCGGCCGGGTCGCCGCGCTCGCCGGTGTCGGCGAACTGCTCCTGACCCACATTCCGCCGTGGACGTCCCGCGAGGACGTGATCGCCGAGGCGAAGGCCGAGTTCCACGGGCCGGTACACGCCGTCACGTCGGGCGACGTCCACCGCATCTGAAGGTCCATCGCCCATCGCCTAGGCTCGGTCGGGTGACGACACGAGAAGACGGCAGGGCCGACGACCAACTCCGCGACATCCGTATCACCCGTGGATTCACATCCCACCCGGCGGGTTCGGTACTCGTCGAATTCGGCGACACTCGCGTGATGTGCACGGCGAGCGTCGAAGAGGGAGTTCCGCGCTGGCGCAAGGGGTCGGGTCTGGGCTGGCTGACCGCCGAATACGCGATGCTCCCGGCCGCCACACACACCCGCAACAGCCGCGAATCGGTCAAGGGCAAGGTCAGCGGCCGCACCCAGGAGATCAGCCGGCTCGTCGGCCGGTCCCTGCGCGCCTGCATCGACCTCGCGGCGATCGGCGAGAACACCATCGCCCTCGACTGCGACGTCCTGCAGGCCGACGGCGGAACCCGCACCGCCGCGATCACCGGCGCCTACGTCGCACTCGCCGACGCCGTGACGTGGCTGCGCGCCGCCGGGCGCCTCGCCGATCCGCAGCCGCTGTCCTGCCAGATCGCCGCCGTGAGCGTCGGCGTCGTCGACGGCCGGGTCCGCCTCGACCTGCCGTACGAGGAGGATTCGCGCGCCGAGGTGGACATGAACGTCATCGCCACCGACACCGGAACCCTCGTGGAGGTCCAGGGAACCGGCGAAGGCGCCACATTCCCGCGCAGCACCCTCGACAAGCTGCTCGACTCCGCGCTCGGCGGAATCGAGGAACTGTGCCGCATCCAGCGTGACGTCCTCGCGCAGCCCTACCCGGGTGTGCTCCCCGAAACCGCCGAACCGGCGAAGAAGAAGTTCGGGGCGTGAGATGAGCGTGCGACTGCTGGTGGCGAGCCGCAACGCGAAGAAACTCCGCGAACTGCAGCGGGTACTCGACTCCGCCGGGATCGACGGGGTCGACCTCGTCGGCCTCGACGCGGTCCCGCCCTACCCGGAGGCCCCCGAGACCGGCGCCACCTTCGAGGAGAACGCAGTCGCCAAGGCCCGCGACGGCGCCCTCGCGACAGGCCTGCCGTGCGTCGCCGACGACTCCGGTCTCGAGATCGACGCGCTGCGCGGCATGCCCGGTGTGCTGTCGGCACGGTGGAGCGGACGCCACGGTGACGACGACGCCAACACCGCGCTCGTCCTCGCGCAACTCGAGGACGTACCCGATGCCCGGCGCGGCGCCGCATTCGTGTCGGCCTGCGCCCTCGCGGTGCCCACCGGTGACGACGTGACGATGACCGTCGCGCGCGGCGAGTGGCGCGGCGACATCGTTCGGGAACCACGCGGCGACAACGGATTCGGCTACGACCCGATCTTCCTGCCGGAAGGCGGGACGCGCACCTGCGCCGAGCTGTCGGCGCAGGAGAAGGACGCCGCGTCACATCGCGGGCGGGCGCTGGCGCAACTCGCGCCGGCGATCGCCGCGCTCGCGCGGGGCTGACCGGGCCCTCCGGTCCGGTCGGCGCGGTTCCAATGGTTTCCCGCGGCCGCTGTTGCGGCCGCGGGAAACAGTTCGGGTCGCGGGAACGGCGGTGCGGCCCGATCACATCCGCCAGGTCATCGTCACACGCGTCCCGCCCGGACCGGGATCCACGACAGCCTCCGACGACAACAGACGGATCAGGGCCAGACCGTGACCGCGCGTGCCCCGATCCACATCGGCGGGAACCGCACGCCAACACCCCCGATCGGTGACCGCCACCGTCAAGCGGCGGTCCGCCTCCCGGAACTCCGCCGCCACCTCCAGCGTCGCCGGACCGGCACGATCCCGGTACGCGTGCTCCACCACGTTCGCCATCGCCTCGTAACACGCGGCGACCACATCGGCCGCGACATCGTCACCGACCGGCAATACACCCAACCAGCGATGCAGCGCACGGCGCGCCCCGGCGATCCGCGCCGCATCCGCAGGCACATCGCACAACGACAACACGGCACCCGACGCGACGTCGGCTGCCGGCGTCGAACCCGGCACCGGTCCGAAATTCGGTGTGCCGTAGGAATTCACTCCCGGCAACGCGCGCGCTCACCACCGAGATCCGTCAGCGCCTCGTCCAGACTCGCTCGGACCGTGAACATCTCGCACAGACCCAGCAACTCCAACGGACGGGCCGTCGCCGTGCCGTTCGCCACCACCGCGAAACCGGCACGACCCGCTGTACGTCTGGACAACTCCACCAGCAGCGCCATGCCCGTCGACGCGAGGAACTGCACGTCCGTGAGATCGACGACGAGACTCCCCGGCTCGTCGTCGAGCAGACGGAACGCGTACTCCTCGAGCAGCGGCGCACTGGACAGATCGACGTCTCCGTGGACGGACAGCACCGTGACGGACCCGACCGTAGACGCCGCCAGACCCATATGGGGATGCTCCATAGATCGTTCGTTCACACAATCATCATGCAAGACCCGAGCGTGCCACGCGAGACGTAGCGGCATCCCCCACGCGCGCAGCGCACTTCGATAGGGTCCCCCAGGGGACACGGCTCATCGGCCGGCGCGACGGGGGACTCGCCGAAGACGAGGGAGGACGACCGCCGTGGACGCGCACCCAACGGAGGACGCAGCGACACACCCGACCCTGCTGCTCATCGAAGACGACGCCGGCGACGCCCTGCTCGTGGAAGAACTCGTCGCCGACAGCGCCCCCGGCACGACCGTCACACGCGTCCCCACACTCCGCGCCGCCTGCGTCGCACTCGCCGCGGAACCACCCGACTGCATCCTCCTCGACCTACACCTACCCGACGCCGACGGACTCGCCGCACTCGCCCGCCTCCGCGAACACCACGACGACATCCCCATCGTCGTCCTCACCGGCATCGCGGAGGAACGAACGGGCCTCGCCGCCGTCGCCGCCGGAGCCCAGGACTATCTCGTCAAAGGCCGCGTCGAACCCCGACTCTTCAACCGCGCAGTGCAATACGCGATCCAACGCAAGCAGGCGGAACGCGCCGCCGCGGCGCTACGCGCCAGCCGCGCACAAGCCCGCGAGAACGCCCGTCTCGAACGCGGCCTGCTCCCGTCCCCCCTGCTGCGCAGCAACGACGTGGAAGTCGTCACCCGCTACCGGCCCGGCAGCTCCTCGACGGTCCTCGGCGGCGACTTCTACGACGTGGTCCAAACCGTCGACGGGACCGTGCACGTCCTCATCGGCGACGTGTCCGGACACGGCCCCGACGAAGCCGCGCTCGGCGTCGGGCTCCGCATCGCCTGGCGCACCCTCGTCCTCGCCGGCCTCACCGGCCAGGACCGCATGGGCATGCTCGAACAGATCCTCCTCGCCGAACGCTCCGGCGACCGGATCTTCGCCACCGTCACCAGCGTGTCCATGCACCCCGACCGCCACACCGTCTCGGTGGTACGCGCCGGCCACCACAGCCTGCTCGTCCGCGGCGATGGCACCCTGCGATGGGTCGAAGCACCCGGCGGCCCCGCACTCGGACTCACCCCCGGCCGTGGACTGTGGCCCGTACACCGCTTCGATCTACCCACCGACGGCGCCCTCGTCCTGTTCACCGACGGACTCTTCGAAGGACACCGCGGACCCGGCCGTGAACGCCTCGGCGAGTCCGGACTCTTCGAACTCGCCAGCAGAGGATCGGCCCTCGACGCACACGACTTCACCGACACCCTCGTCCGCGACGTCGACGCACTCGCCGGAACCCACGGCGGGCTCACCGACGACATCGCACTCGTCCACGTTCGCTGGGCACCCCACACCGTCGAGCCCACAGCGGACGCCACGCGATGACCGAACCGGACACCGCAGGCCCCGCCGCGCCGATCCGGCACCGACACCCCCGCCTCACCGTCCGAGGCTGCATCCTGTCGGTCATCGCGAGCGTCGGAGTCCTCATCCTCGTCTTCGCAGCCGTCCTCGCCCGCGAACTCACCCGCACCGTCGACCTGTCCGACCACCTGCGCGGCGTCGTCCAACCCGCCCAACTCGAAGCCCACCGACTGCAGAACGCCATCCTCAACCAGGAGATCGGTGCGCGCGGCTACATCCAGTCCGCCGACCCGCAGTTCCTCGAACCGTACGAACGGGGCCGCGCCGCCGAACACGATGCGTCGGTAACGCTGCGCACGTTGATCGTCGGAGCAGGAGAACGCGCGACGCAACTCCTCGCCGACCTCGATGCCGTCGAGGCCGCCGTCGAGCAGTGGCGGCTCCGTTACACGCTGCCGCTCATGGAGACCGTCCAACCCGGTGCGCCGCGCGCGGCCGACCCCGATGTCGTCGAAGCCGGCCGGGTGTCGTTCACGGAACTCAACGATCTGTTCGACGTCCAGAATCGGCACCTCGACGAAGCGCGAGCTTCGGCCGTGGCGGGTCTCGAGGAGGGACGTGCCGTCCGGGATGCCGTGTTCACGGCCATGATCGTCGCGTTCGTCCTGAGCGCTGTCGGGGTGGCGGTGCTCGTCCAGGTGCTCGTCGTGCGTCCGCTCACGAGGTTGCGCGACGAGACCCGAGACGTCGCCGCCGGCGACTTCGATCGCCGGATCGGGCGTACCGGACCATCCGACGTGCGTGCACTCGCCCGGGACGTGGATGCCATGCGGGAGCGGCTCGCCCGCGAACTCGCGAGGTCCACCGACGACCGTCGCAGGCTCGAGAGCCAGGCCGTCGAGTTGCGGCGGTCCAATGCGGAACTCGAACAGTTCGCGTACGTCGCATCGCACGACCTGCAGGAGCCTCTGCGGAAGGTCGCGTCGTTCTGCAGGCTCCTGGAGAAGCGATACTCGGATGAACTGGACGAACGAGGTCTCCGCTACATCGACTTCGCGGTAGACGGAGCGCAACGGATGCAGACCCTCATCAACGACCTCCTCGCGTTCTCCCGGGTGGGTCGATCCGGGAGCGCTCGCACCGTCGTCGATCTCGGGACGGTACTCGACCGTGCGGTGAACAACCTGTCGGCGCTCATCGACGACGCCGGGGCACGCATCGAACGCCCCACGTCGCTGCCCGGGGTGGTCGGCGACGCGACCCTGCTGGTGATGTTGTGGCAGAACCTCATCGGCAATGCCGTCAAATTCGCTGATCCAGCCCGCACTCCCGTCGTGCGGATCGAGTGCGAGCGGTCGACCGACGGGCGGATGTGGCAGCTGAGCGTCACCGACAACGGGATCGGCATCGCCCCGGAGTTCACGGAGAAGGTGTTCGTCATCTTCCAGCGGTTGCACCCGCGGGAGGATTACGACGGCACCGGGATCGGGCTCGCACTGTGCCGGAAGATCGTCGAAGTGCACGGCGGCGGGATCGGGATCGACACGGACGTCGTGGAGGGAACTCGGATCCGGTTCACGCTCCCCACCGAGACCGGACCGTCCGAGGCCATCGGTTCCGCGGCGGAGGGCGCCTCGGCGTGACGCTGCGCAGCGGCGTCACCGGCAGGTCGCTGTCGAGGGCGCCGTAAGGCCTCGTCAGACGCCGAAGTCGGCCTTGACCTGTTTGGTGCGCTGATGCTCGACGTAGAACGAGAGGAAGGGGATGGTGCCGGCGAGCAACGTGCCGATCGTACGTTTGGCGGGCCAGCGGACCTTGATGGACAGATCGAACGTGAGCACCAGGTACACCGCGTACACCCAGCCGTGCACCACGGCGATCCACGACGGGACGTTCTCGATGCCGATGATGTATTTCGCCACCATCTCGCCGGTGAGGACGAGCAGCCAGACACCCGTCGCGTACGCGAGGACGCGGTAGCGCAGCAGTGCCGAACCGATCTTCTTGCGATCGGCGTCGCCGACCGCGCGGGGGGCGGCAACCTGATCCGGTGTCTGCTCGGGGGTGGTGCTCACTGACCGCTCCTATCGGACCTGCGCGCGAGCTGCGCGAGGTAGTCGTTGTACTCCTGAACCTGCTGGGTTTCCGGATCGCCGGGATCGTCCACGAACGCGTCGGCGGGGACCGTCGGCCGGGTCGGCAGCAGATCTGCGGGGATCTCGGTGGGTTCCTTCGCTGCCGACGAGGGGGAGGGGGAACCGGACTCGGCCGCGGCCTCCTCGTCCTCGAGGTGGACGAACTTGCGGTACGCGTAGATGCAGAAGAGGGCGAACGCAGGCCATTGCAGGGCGTATCCGAGGTTCTGACCGTCGCCGCCGGCCGCAGTGAACCGGGTCCACTGCCAGTAGCCGAGAGCCAGGAAACCGGCCACCGCGATCACGACGAGAACGATGAGCGCTGTTCGGCGGGGCGGGCGGTATTCGGACACGACTTCGACGGTACCCGAGCGGTGCACCGACCTGCCAAGACGGCCGGTGCACCGTGGGTCGCATCACGTGCGCGAGGGGGGACTCGAACCCCCACGTCCGAAGACACGGCGTCCTAAGCGCCGCGCGGCTGCCGATTACGCCACTCGCGCGTCACCGTCACGATACGTCATCACGCCGACGTATCCGAGTCGACGCGGAACCGGCGCCGTCCCGCCCATGTCGCTGTCTGGCTGTGGCAGTTGGGGCAGAGGAAGCGCACATTCTCCGGTCGTGAATCGGTCGGGTTTCCGTCGACGTGATCGACGTGGAATACCAACGGTTTGCCGCACCAGATCGGCTCGAGCCCGCACCCGGCACACACATGAGGCCGGCCCGACTCGATGAGTGCTCGTCGCAACAGGTGTGGCTTGGTCCGCGCCGACCCTTCTGCGGTGTCTCTGAGGATCGATGTCCAATGTCGCTTGACGGCATTGCCTCCGGCGACACGGGCCCGTCCGGTGAAATGTGACGTATCGATGCCGAGAGCCCGGATTCTCCGCGCGATGTGTGTGTGGTTGCCGCCGTTCGGTTTGAGGCCGAGGTAACGCACCACGTCCGCGAAGTTGACCGAAGCGCGGACGGCTTCTTCGAGTTTCTCCTTTGTGTGCTTCACAGGGCGTGCCATGTCGACCCCCTCGTCGAATGAATGTTCGAACCACGGTGACGGTAACGGAGGTGTCCGACATGATTCCGATCCGCTTCGGCACAGCTCGACCGACTCGTCAAGAGATAACAATTAGATAACGAAAAAAGGTGAGGGATCCTCGGGTTCGTGGGACGTCCATGCATCCGTGCGGCCTGGGCGGATTCCGGTTACTCGTCGGTCAGTCGAAAGGTCCTCCGTGAGGGAAATCACAGGTGGCGGCGCCGCTCGGTCGTCTACATGCGGCAAAACATGAGGAACCCCTCATGATTCTGTGCGAACCTGGGCGTGCCCGAACGGCAGACCCCGACTTCATGTGACACGAGTCCATGCAACACACCGGCGCGGCAGCGCTGCACGACGAAATGCCTCCACGCAGGGGTGTTCAGGAGAGGAACCACACGCGTGACGATCGACGAGACCACACCTGGCGACGACCGACGGACCTCGAAGGCATCACGACAGACCACCGTGACCGGCCAGGGCAGCGCCCTCGTCGACAAGCTTCTCGCGGGTGAGCCCTACGCGCTCGCTTTCGGTGGTCAGGGCGCCCCCTGGCTCAGTTCCCTCGAGGAGCTCAGCCGCGACAACGGACTCGAGCCTCTACTGACCGAACTGGTCAACGCTGCGGCCGCGCACCTCGCACCCGTCGCGAGCGATCTCGTGGTCGTGCGCCCCACCGGTTTCGATCCGGTCGCGTGGATCCTCGAACAGGAAGTGGCGGACGAGGACGAAGCGCCCGCAGCCGGCCCGTCCGCCGCTGCTCTCACGTCCGCCGCGGTGTCCAAGCCCGGCGTCTTTCTCACCCAGGTCGCTGCACTCCGCGCGCTCGAGATCCAAGGACTCGACACCACCGCACACGCCCCGAGCGCCGTCATCGGCCACTCGCAGGGCGTTCTCGCTGTCGAGGCCGTGGCCGCGGGCGGCCGTAAGGACGCCGAGATCCTCGCGATCGCACAGCTCATCGGTGCAGCCGCGTCACTGGTCGGACGTCGCCGCGGGCTCATCGCCGGCGCCGGCCGGTTCCCCATGCTCGCGGTGTCGGGCGTGGACGCCGAGCGTGTGCGCACGATCGTGGACGAGCTGTTCGAGGGGCAGGACCCCGCGCGTAGCGCCGTGGTCGCCATCCGCAACGGTCGTCGCCGTGTCGTGCTGTCCGGCCCGCCGGCCGCCCTCGAACGGGTGCAGCAGCGGTTCGAGCAGATCTCCGCGACCGAGACCCGTGAGCGCGACGCCAAGAAGCGTGGCGGCGCGGTGTTCGCTCCCGTCGTCGAGCCCGTTCCGGCGGAGGTCGGATTCCATCATCCGGCGTTCGTCGATGCCGTCGAACAGGTCGCCGATTGGGCGTCGCGGTGCGATCTGGACGTCGCGCTGGCGCGCGGGCTCGCCGAGGCCATCCTCGTCACCCCGGTCGACTGGGTCGAGCAGGTGGACGGTGCTGTTGCGTCGGGTGCGTCCTGGATTCTCGATCTGGGCCCCGGTGAGTTGCTGACCCGCCTCACCCAGTCCGGTCTGCGGGGTCGGGGTGTCGGCATCATCGCTGCCGCGACGCGCGGTGGCCAGCGCAACCTGCTGACCCCGGGTGCCGAGCCCGAGGTGCCGCAGCCGTGGTCGGCGTTCGCGCCGAAGCCGGTCACCCTGCCCGATGGTCGCGTCGGAGTGGAGACCGCGTTCACGCGTCTGACCGGTCGTTCGCCGATCCTGTTGGCGGGCATGACCCCGACGACGGTCGATCCGAAGATCGTCGCGGCTGCCGCGAACGCCGGTCACTGGGCCGAGCTCGCCGGTGGTGGCCAGGTCACCGAGCAGATCTTCGCTGATCATGTGGCGGAGCTGAAGGGTCTGCTCGAGCCGGGCCGCGCGGTGCAGTTCAACTCGATGTTCCTCGACCCGTACCTGTGGAAGTTGCATGTCGGTGGCAAGCGTCTGGTGCCCAAGGCCCGCGCGGCCGGTGCGCCTTTCGACGGTGTCGTCGTCACCGCCGGGGTGCCCGAACTCGAGGAGGCCGTGCAGATCATCGGTGATCTGCAGGAGGCGGGTATCGAGTATGTGGCGTTCAAGCCGGGCACCGTCGCGCAGATCCGTTCGGTGATCCGCATCGCGAACGAGGTGCCGAACTTTCCGGTCATCGTTCACATCGAGGGTGGTCGTGCCGGTGGTCACCACTCGTGGGAGGATCTCGACGACCTGCTGCTGGACACCTACGCCGAGCTGAGGACCCGCCCGAATCTGGTGTTGTGTGTCGGCGGCGGTATCGGTACGCCGGAGAAGGCTGCCGATTATCTGACCGGTCGTTGGTCGACCGCGCACGGTTTCCCGGCGATGCCGCTCGACGGCATCCTCGTCGGGACGGCCGCGATGGCGACTCTCGAGGCCACGACGTCGCCCGAGGTCAAGCAGTTGCTGGTCGACACCCCCGGCACCTCCGACTGGGTCGGTGCGGGTACCGCGAGCGGCGGTATGGCGTCGGGGCGCAGCCAGTTGGGCGCCGACATCCACGAGATCGACAACGCGGCGTCCCGCACGGGTCGTCTCCTCGACGAGGTGGCCGGTGATGCGGATGCCGTCGCGGCGCGCCGCGACGAGATCATCGCGGCTCTCGACGTCACCGCGAAGCCGTTCTTCGGTGACGTTGCCGAGATGACGTATCTGCGGTGGCTCGAGCGCTACCTCGAGCTTGCGGTGGGCACGGACTGCGGTGCCGACTTCGACTGCGGCAGTGATCTCGGTGACGCGGTTTCCGCGGCGCACACCTCCCCGTGGTCGGACGTGTCGTGGCGGGAGCGTTTCCGCGAGATGCTGCAGCGCGCCGAGTCGCGTCTGCACCCGGTGACCCGTGGTCCGATTCCGACGCTGTTCGACGAGGACGCGGTTCTCGAGCGTCCGTTCGCGGCGATCAAGTCGTTGCTCGCGCAGTACCCGGATGCCGGTGAGGTCGTGCTGCATCCGGCCGACGTGCCGTTCTTCGTGTCGTTGTGCAGGACCCCGGGTAAGCCCGTGAACTTCGTTCCTGTCGTCGACCAGGATGTGCGTCGCTGGTGGCGTTCCGATTCGCTGTGGCAGGCCCACGATCCGCGGTACACCGCCGATCAGGTGTGCGTGATCCCGGGCACCGTCGCGGTCGCCGGTATCACCCGCGTGGACGAGCCGGTCGGTGAGCTGCTCGACAGGTTCGAGAAGGCCACCGCGGACGAGCTCGTCGCGGCGGGTGTGGAGCCGACCGCGGTGGCGGCGCGCCGCCACCGGGATGTCGCGGCCGGTGTGCTCGATGCGGTGCTGTCGTCGCCGGATGTCGCGTGGTCGGGTCGACAGACCCGCAATCCCGTGCATCGTCTCGGGGATCTCGCGGAGTGGGTGCTCGAGTCGGACGGTGCTGCCGTGCACGGCCCGACGGGGGCGACGCTGACGGTTCTCGACGACGAGCACGTGGGTCTGCGGGTGCCGCTCGGCCAGGACCGCGCCGTGGAGATCCGCATCACCGTGCCCGCGTCGGTGAGCACCGGTGGTGCGCCGGTCGTCACCGAGGCGGACGCCGATGCCGCGATGTCGGCGTTGCTGGGTGTGGCCGCGGGGCAGGATCTGCCGGTCGTGAAGCGGGGTGCCGCGCGCGTCACGGTGGGTTGGTTGCCGGAGAAGGTCGCCGATCATGCGGGTGTGACGGGTTCGGGTCTGCCCGAGTCCTTGACTCCGGGTGGCGGCGGTGTGCCGGATGTGTTGGTGGGGGCGTGCTGGCCGGCGGTGTTCGCTGCGCTGGGTGCCGCCCGCACGGACACGAACCTGTCGGTGATCGAGGGCATGCTCGATCTGGTTCACCTGGATCACGCGATCGACGTGAAGAACGGGCTGCCCACCGAGCCGTCGGTGCTGGTGGTCAGGGCCGAGGTGGAGTCGGTTGCGGACACCGATCTGGGTCGTGTCGTCGAGGTGCATGTGGCGATCACCGCAGACAGTGGTGACGGGTCGGGCCACACCACGGTCGCGACGTTGATCGAGCGGTTCGCGATCCGCGGTCGCACGGGTGCCGCGGATCCGGCTGATCCGGTGCGTGCCGGTGGTGCGTTGAGTGTGGATGTGGTGGAGACCCCGCGTCGTCGTCGCCGTGATGCGGTGATCGTCGCTCCGACGGACATGAGTGCGTTCGCGCGTGTCTCGGGTGACCACAACCCGATCCATACGTCGGACAATGCGGCGCTCCTGGCGGGCCTGGGCGCGCCGATCGTGCACGGCATGTGGCTGTCCGCGGCCGCGCAGCAGGTGGCGACGGCTGTCGAGGTCGAGGCGAAGGTTCCGGCGCGTCGTCTGACGGCGTGGACCACGCGGTTCCTGGGCATGGTGCGTCCGGGTGCGCAGATCGATGTGCGTGTCGATCGGGTCGCGACGGACCGGGGTGCCGAGGTCGTCGAGGTGGGTTGTCGTGTCGACGGTGACCTGGTGATGGTCGCGAGCGGCCGCTTCGAGGTTCCGCGCACCGTGTACGCGTTCCCCGGTCAGGGAATCCAGCGTCCGGGTATGGGTCTGGATGCGCGGGCGCGCAGCAAGGCGGCCCGTGAGATCTGGGAGCGTGCGGACAAGCACACCCGGGAGGCGTTGGGTTTCTCGATCCTCGCGGTGGTGCGCGACAACCCGACGGTGCTCAGGGCCCGCGGTGTCACCCACAAGCATCCGGATGGTGTTCTGCATCTGACGCAGTTCACTCAGGTCGCGATGGCGACGTTGGGTGTCGCGCAGATCGCGGAACTCCGTGAGGCCGGTGCGTTCGTCGAGGGCGCGTTCCTGGCGGGGCATTCGGTCGGTGAGTACAACGCGCTTGCCGCGGTGGCCGGTGTTCTTCCGCTCGAGGCGGTGCTCGAGGTGGTCTTCCAGCGTGGGTCGGCGATGCACGCGCTGGTGCCGCGTGACGAGCAGGGGCGTTCGAACTACCGGATGGCCGCGATCCGGCCGTCGCAGTTCGGTGTGGCGGACGAGGATCTGCAGGAGTTCGTGGCGGGTGTGGCCGACGAGGCCGGGGAGTTCCTGGAGATCGTCAACCTGAACCTGCGGGGTTCGCAGTACGCGATCGCCGGTACCGTGGCGGGACTCGAGGCTCTCGAGTCGGTGATCGAGCGCAGGGTCGCCGAGTTCGGTGGTAAGCGCGCGTTCATTCTGGTGCCGGGTATCGACGTGCCGTTCCACTCGACGGTGCTGCGCGGTGGCGTCGACGACTTCCGTGAGCGTCTGCTGCATCTGTTGCCCGAGGAGATCGATCCGGAGATCCTCATCGGCCGGTACATCCCGAACCTGGTGCCGAAGCCGTTCGACCTGGGCCGTGACTTCATCCAGGAGATCGCCGATCTGGTGCCGTCGCAGCCGCTCGCGGATGTCCTCGCCGATTTCGACACGTGGTCGGCGAAGCCGGTGGCGTTGACCCGTGTGGTGCTCGCGGAGTTGTTGGCGTGGCAGTTCGCGTCGCCGGTGCGGTGGATCGAGACGCAGGATCTGTTGTTCGCGGACGAGGCCGACGGCGGTCTGGGTGTGGAGCGGTTCGTCGAGGTGGGTCTGGGTGCCGCCCCGACGGTCGCGAATCTGGCGTCGCAGACCTTGAAGTTGCCGGGCCGGTTCGGTCAGCCCGTCGAGGTGCTCAACATCGAGCGCGAGGCGTCGGTCGTGTACTCGACGGATGTGGATCCGGCGCCGGTGGAGGACGACGAGCCCGCCGCTCCCGCAGCCGAGACGGCTCCCGTTGCCGCGCCCGCTGCCGCGCCGGCTGCGCCTGCCGCCCCGACCGGTGGGCCTACCCCGGACGACATCGCGTTCAAGGCCGCGGACGCCACGACGGTGCTCATCGCGCTGTGGACGAAGCTGCGCCCGGATCAGATCGGTCCGGTCGACACCATCGAGGCGCTGTGCGACGGGGTGTCGTCGCGTCGCAATCAGCTGCTCGTCGACCTCGGTTCGGAGTTGTCGCTCGGCGCGATCGACGGTGCCGCGGACGCCGACATGGGGGCCCTCGCCGGCACCGTGGACCGGCTGGCCCGCACGTACCGGCCGTTCGGTCCGGTGCTGACCGATTCGATCAACGATCATCTGCGCAAGGTGTTCGGGCCGTCCGGTAAGCGTCCCGCGTACATCGCCGACCGGGTCACGAAGGTGTGGGGTCTCGGTGAGGGCTGGACCCACCACGTGACCGCGGAAGTTGCGTTGGGTAGCCGTGAGGGCACGTCCATCCGGGGCGGTGACCTCGGTGGTCTGGCGCAGGGGGCGCTCGCCGACACCGCTGCCGTGGACGCGCTCATCGACGCGGCAGTGCAGTCGGTCGGGTCGCGTCGCGGCATCCCGGTGTCGATGCCGTCCGCCGGGGGTGGCGGAGGAGCGACCGTGGACGCCGCCGCGCTGGGTGAGTTCGCCGAGCAGATCACCGGTCGTGACGGTGTCCTCGCCAACGCGGCACGTGTGGTGCTCGAGCAACTCGGCCTCGTCGAGCAGGTGTCGGCTCTGGCGGACGAGACCGACGACGCCCTCGTCGATCTGGTCTCCGCGGAACTCGGTTCCGACTGGCCGCGTCTGGTCGCGCCGACGTTCGACGCGCGTCGGGCCGTGTTGATCGACGATCGGTGGGCCACTGCCCGTGAGGATCTGGCTCGGCTCTGGCTGGGTGAGCCGATCGAGGTGGAGCGGTTCACCGGTGCCGGCCGCACGGTCGCCGCGCACGCCGAGTTCTGGGCCGGTAAGGCCACCGACGCCGGTCGCACGGTGCTCGCCGACACGTACCGTCGTGTCGCGGTGACCGCCGCGGACGCGGGGGACGCCGAGTACGCCGGTGAGGTCGCCGTCGTCACCGGCGCCAGCAAGGGCGGGATCGGCGCGGCCGTGGCAGCGAAGCTGCTCGCCGGTGGCGCGACCGTCGTCGTCACCACGTCGCGGCTGGATTCCGGTCGCCTCGGGTTCTACAAGGAGTTGTACGCCCGCAGCGCCCGCACCGGTGCTGCCCTGTGGGTGGTGCCCGCGAACATGGCGTCCTACACCGATGTCGATGCGCTCGTCGAGTGGCTCGGCACCGAGACCGTGGAGAACGCCGGTGGCGCGAAGAAGCTCATCAAGGACGCGTTGACCCCGACGTTGCTGTTCCCGTTCGCGGCGCCGCGGGTCGCCGGTTCCCTCGCGGATGCCGGTGCGCGCGCCGAGATGGAGATGCGGGTCCTGCTGTGGTCGGTGGAGCGGCTGATCGCCGGTCTGTCCGGTATCGGAGCCGACAGCGATGTGGACACGCACCTGCACGTGGTGCTGCCCGGTTCCCCGAACCGCGGCAAGTTCGGTGGTGACGGTGCATACGGTGAGGCGAAGGCCGCGCTCGATGCGATCATCAACCGGTGGAGCGCCGAGCGCACGTGGGCCGAGCGCGTCACCCTCGCGCACGCCCTGATCGGGTGGGTGCGCGGCACCGGACTCATGGGTGGCAACGACCCGCTGGTCGAGGCCGTCGAGGCTGCCGGTGTGCGCACCTGGTCGACGCAGGAGATGGCGACGGAACTGCTGAAGCTGGTCGGTCCCGAGGCGAAGCGCCTCGCAGCGGATGCGCCGCTGGTCGCGGATCTGACCGGTGGGCTGTCCGAGGTGGACGTGGATCTTCCGGCGCTCGCGAAGCAGGCGCAGGAGGCCACCGCCGACGACACCGCCGACGACGCCGACGCCGACGACGACACGGCGACCATCCCGGCGCTGCCGTCCGCGCCGCGTCCCGAGGCACTGCCGGTCCCGGAGTGGAGCGGTGTGACGGCGGCACCCGAGGACCTGGTGGTCATCGTCGGTGCCGGCGAACTCGGCCCCTACGGTTCGGCGCGTACCCGCTTCGAGATGGAGGTCGACGAGGAACTCTCGGCGGCCGGCGTGCTCGAACTGGCGTGGGCGACCGGACTGATCGGTTGGGAGAACGACCCGAAGCCCGGTTTCTACGATGCCGAGACCGGTGAGCTGGTTCCGGAATCGGAGATCGCCGACCGCTACCACGATGCGGTCGTCGACCGGTGCGGTATCCGCCGCTACGTCGACGACGGCGCGATGGTCGACAACACGGCGCCGCTGCTCACCTCGGTGTTCCTCGACAAGGACCTGTCCTTCGTGGTCGGTTCGGAGGCCGAGGCACGCGCGTTCGTCGATTCCGACCCGGAGAACACCGTCGCCGCTGTCGACGCGGACAGTGGTGACTGGACGGTCACCCGCAAGGCGGGCACCGAGATCCGGGTGCCGCGGAAGGCGAAGCTGACCCGCACCGTCGGTGGGCAGATCCCCACGGGGTTCGACGTCACCAGGTGGGGTATCCCGGCGGACATGGCCGACGCTGTGGACCGGGTGGGACTGTGGAACATCGTCTCCACGGTCGATGCCTTCCTCACCGGTGGTTTCACCCCGTCGGAGCTGCTGCGCTGGGTGCACCCGTCGATGGTGGCGAACACGCAGGGCACCGGCATGGGCGGTATGAGCTCGATGAGGTCGCTGTACATCGACACGTTGCTCGGCGAGAACCGCGCGAACGACATCCTGCAGGAGGCCCTGCCGAACGTCATCGCCGCGCACGTCGTCCAGTCGTACGTCGGCGGCTACGGCGCGATGGTGCACCCGGTGGCGGCGTGCGCCACCGCCGCGGTGTCCGTCGAGGAGGGCGTCGACAAGATCAAGCTCGGCAAGGCCGATCTGGTCGTCGCCGGTGGCTTCGACGATCTCGGTATCGAGGGCATCGTCGGGTTCGGCGACATGTCGGCGACCGCGAAGTCCGACGAGATGACCGCGAAGGGCATCGACGACCGTCGGTTCTCCCGGGCCAACGACCGTCGTCGCGGTGGGTTCGTGGAGTCGGCCGGTGGCGGCACGATCCTGCTGGCGCGCGGTGACCTCGCGTTGGAGATGGGGCTGCCGGTGCTCGGTGTCGTGGCGTACGCGAGTTCCTTCGCGGACGGTGTCCACACCTCCATCCCGGCGCCCGGTATCGGTGCGCTCGGCGCCGGGCGCGGTGGTCGCGAGTCGGGTCTGGCGCGGGAACTGCGCAAGCTCGGGGTGACCGCCGACGACATCGCCGTGGTGTCCAAGCACGACACGTCGACCGCGGCGAACGACCCGAACGAGTCGGAGCTGCACGAGCGTCTCGCCGGATCGCTCGGTCGCAGCGACGGAAACCCGCTGTTCGTGGTGTCGCAGAAGTCGCTGACCGGGCACGCCAAGGGTGGTGCGGCCGCGTTCCAGCTCATCGGCCTGTGCCAGGTGCTCAGCCGCGGCGTCATCCCCCCGAACCGCAGCCTCGACTGCGTCGACGAGAAGATGGCCGAGTACGAGCACCTCGTGTGGGCGCGCACCCCGATCCGGTTCGGTGAGCAGTACGCCCTCAAGGCGGGGCTGCTCACGAGCCTCGGGTTCGGGCACGTGTCCGGGCTGATCGCAGTGGTGCACCCGCAGGCGTTCGTCGAGTCGCTCCCCGCGGAGCGACGCGCGGCGTATCTGACGCAGGCCGCGGAGCGCACCGTGACCGGTCAGCGGCGCCTGGCGTCCGCGATGACCGGTGGGGACGCCCTCTACCGGCGGCCGGCGGATCGTCGTCTCGGCGGCGATGAGGTGCCTGCGGCGGCGTCGCGTCAGCTCGAGGCCGACGTGCTGCTCAGCCCCGAGGCGCGCCTCGGCGACGACGAGTTGTACCGGTCGGGTCTGCCGGGCTGCCGGTAGCCGGGCGTGCCCGAAGCGACGGGGTAGGGAGCGCTGTGGGAGTTGCGGGTGTCGGGTTCGATCTCGTGTCGGTGCCGGAGTTCGCGGAACAGCTGAGTCGTCCCGGGACGACGATGCTCGCGAACTTCACACCGGGGGAGCGTCGTGACGCGAACACCCGCAGCTCCGATCCCGCCCGCCACTTCGCCGCCCGGTGGGCGGCGAAGGAGGCGGTGATCAAGGCGTGGTCGGCGTCGCTGTTCGGGCATCCGCCGGTGCTACCGGAGACGATCCACCCGCAGATCGAGGTGGTCTCGGATGCGTGGGGTCGGCCGACTGTGCGGCTGCACCGGGACGTGGCCGAGCAGCTGCGGGGGATGCGGATCCATGTGTCGCTCACTCACGACGGCGACATGGCCGGGGCCTTCGTGGTGCTCGAGGACCTCGCCGACGTGGACGGTTGACGTACGCGGGGTTGCCCGGGTCAGGGTTCGGCGGGTCAGGCCGAGGGCGCGCGAGTGTCCTCGGCCTGACCCGTCCGCTGCTGGTCCCGTTCCTCCCGCCGTTTGCGACGTTTCGCCTGGGCCCGCGAATCCTGTTCGGCGACCTGCAGGTACGCGACCATGATCCGTTTGAGTTCGGTGACGGCCTCGGCGTGCGTCTGATCGTCCTGCACCGAGAAGTTCAGCATCGAGTACACGATGTGGACGAGGACCTCGGCCATCATCTTGCGGCGGGGGCGCGGCGTGTCGGGGGTCAGCGGGGCCAGCATCCGCGCGACCTGCTCGGCGAACTCCCGTTCGTGGATCGCGCCGGTCGCGCGGGTAGAGGGGGTGGACTGCATCGCCAGCCACACCTCGCGGCGCGAGGGGTCGGTGGTCCACAAGCCGGCCATGTGGTCGACGAAGTTGTTGAGGAATCGCAGCCAGTCGACCGACGGGATCTCGCCGTTGAACTTGGCGAGTTCGTCCTGCACCCCCACCAGATCCTGCCGGTTCAGTTCGCACACGATCACGTACTTGTTCGCGAAGAACTGGTAGAGCGTCCCGATGGGCACGTCGGCGCGGGACGCCACCTCCTCGCAGGTGAACGACTCGAATCCGACCTCGGTGAGCAGATCGCGCGACGCGGCGAGCAGCGCATCGAACTTGCGGCGGCTGCGTTCCTGGGTGGGACGCCGGCGCGGCACGAGCTCCTGGGGCTCGGATTGGACCTCGAGCGCCGGGTCGATCCGGCGCGGTGCGCGGCGGCCGTTGGTTGCTGACTCCACGCGCCCCAGGCTAGCGGCACCTGGTGTCGGAACGTAACAATTGGTGTGAGTGCGAGTGTCACAAACCGGACATGGTTCGGTGTCACTGCGCGGTGCGTCGACGGAACACTGCGGTGGCCGCGACCAGTCCGGTCACGGTGAACGCGCCGCACCACACGACCGAGAGCAGACCGGAGGTGCCGATCGGTGTGCCGGTGAGCAGACCGCGGACGGTCTCGATGACCGGGGTCACCGGCTGATGCTCCGCGAAGCCGCGGAGCCATCCGGGCATCGTGTCCGGCGGCACGAACGCGCTGCTCACGTAGGGGAGGAACAGCAGGAAGAAAGTGAAGCCGCTGGCGGCTTCCTCGTTGCCGGCGAGCATGCCCAGCGCCGCGGAGACGGACGAGACTGCGAGGACGAACAGCGCGACGATGCCGAGCGCCGCAGCCCATTCGACGACGGTGGCGTCGGGCCGGAAACCCATGAGCGCCGCGACCGCGATCACCACGGCGGTGCTCGCCAGGTTTCGGATCAGGCTCGCGGCGACGTGTCCGGTCAGTACGGCCGACCGTGCGATGGGCATCGACCGGAACCGGTCGACGATACCGCGCTGCATGTCGGAGGCCACCGACACCGCGGTCTGTGCGGCACCGAACGACGCGGACAGCAGCACAATGCCCGGTACGACGTAGTCGAGGTAGTCGGTGCCCGTGGCGATGGCACCCCCGAACACGTACACGAACAGCACCAGCAGCAGCACGGGCAGGGCGAGACCGAGGATCAGCGCATCGGGGCTGCGCACCATGCGACGCAGGTTCCGCCCGGTGACGGCCACGTGGTCGCGCACCACGTAGCGGGCGGGGTGCATCCCGGTGGTGGGGACGGCGAGAGTCATGACGTGGCCTTCCGGGCGGTGAGGGTGAGGAAGACGTCGTCGAGGGTGGGGGAGTGCACCCCGAACCGTTCGACCGACACGTCCTCGTCGGCGAGGCGGGCGAGCAGCGCTGCGACGTGCGGGAGGCTGCCGTCGGTGGGGACCTCGAGTGTGAGGGCGGCGGGATCGTCGTGTCCCGGGACAACCGTCGCGGCGCGGGCGAGATCGGCTGCGGTGGCGAACCGCAACTCCAGGTGCCCGCCGGGAACGAGCGATTTCAGTTCGTCGGGGGGACCCTCTGCGACGATCCGTCCGCCGTCGAGGACTGCGACCCGATCGGCGAGACGATCGGCTTCCTCGAGGTACTGCGTGGTGAGGAAGACGGTGACGCCGTCGGCGGCGAGGTCGCGGATCACCTCCCACATCACCAGACGGCTGCGCGGGTCGAGGCCGGTGGTGGGTTCGTCGAGGAACAACACCTGTGGGGAGCCGACGAGGCTCATCGCGATGTCGAGTCGACGGGCGGTCCCACCGGAGTAGGTGCCGGCACGCCGGTCGGCGACGTGTCCGAGGTCGAAACGCTCGATCAGGTCGCGGACACGGGCGTCGATGCGCGCCGACGGCAGGTGCGCGAGTCGCGCGGTGAGCCGCAGGTTCTCGGTTCCGGTGAGGACATCGTCGATCGCGGCGTACTGGCCGGTCAGCGCGATGCGTTCCCGGATGGTGTGGGCATGCGCGGGTAGTGCGAGCCCGGTGACCGTGACGGTTCCGGAGTCGAAGGGGAGCAGCGTCGTGAGGATGCGCACGGTCGTGGACTTGCCCGCGCCGTTCGCGCCGAGCAGCGCGAAGACGGATCCGGTCTCGACGCGGAGATCGATGCCGTCGAGTACGGGGGTGGAACCGAAGGTCTTTCGCAGGCCCTGGGTGTGCAGGGCCGGTGTCGGGGGGCATCGCGGAACCTCAACTGTGTATCGCATATACGTATGGTATATGCGATACACAGTTTTAGGATGGCGGCAAGATCCCGAGAGACGGAGAACAATTGAGCAGGCCGGCATCCGACGACGCGCTACCACGCAACGTGCAGCTCGCCTGGGGGCTGAGCGATCCGGGCACCCGAGGGCCACGCCGCGGCCTCAACCTCGACCAGGTGCTCGACGCCGCGATCGCAGTGGCGAACTCCGACGGACTCGACGCCATGTCGATGAGCCGGGTCGCGAAAGAACTCGGCTTCACCACGATGTCGCTCTACCGATACGTCGACAGCAAGGACCAACTCGTCGAACTCGCCTGGGATCGCGCCCTCGGACCGCCCCCCGAACTACCGTCCGGCGGCACCTGGCGGGAGCGGATCGACGCCTGGTCCACCGCCGAGTACCGAGCGCTGCGCGAATACCGATGGCTCACCGCGCATCCGATCCGCTCCGCCCCGTACTGGCCGAACAACATGCGGTGGCTCGACGCGGGGCTGGGAGCGCTGTCCGACACACCCCTCACCGAGCCCGCGAAAGTGCAGATCGTGACGACGATCTCGCTGTACGTCATCAGCCGCGCGCGGTTCTCGTGGGAACTCGACGCGGTCGTCGCCGACGACGGACTCGACTACCCCACCGTCCTACCGAGAATCCTCGACCCCGACCGCTACCGTTGGGTGCTCGCGGCCGTCGCCGGTGGCGCCTTCGACCCCGGCCCGCCCGACGAGGACCAGGGGCAGTGGCACGAACAGGAATTCCGTTTCGGACTCGACCGCCTGCTCGACGGGATCGAGGTCCTCGTCCGGAACTCGACGTCGCACCACCGGGAAGGACACCGATGACCGACCTCACCCAGCGCTACCGCGACCGGATCCGGGACGCGATGCCGGCCGCCCGCGACGAACTGGCGACCCTCGTCGCGTTCCGGTCGGTCGCCGACCCACGCCAGTTCCCCGTCGCCGAATGCATCGGCGCCGCAACCTGGGTGCGGGACGCCTTCGCCGACGCCGGGATCGACCGTGTCGAGCTCGTCGAGACGTGCGACGGATCCCGCGCGGTGATCGGGCACAGCCCGGCACCGGAGGGCGCCCCGACGGTGCTGCTGTACAGCCACTACGACGTGCAACCACCCGGCAACGAAGACCTCTGGCACAGCCCGCCGTTCGTACTCACCGACCGCGACGACCGCTGGTACGGGCGCGGCGCCGCCGACTGCAAGGGCAACATCATGATGCACCTGCTCGCGCTGCGGGCGTTGCGCGCCGACGGGCCGTTCCCCGTGGGCGTACGGATCGTCGTCGAAGGATCCGAGGAGATGGGCGGTGAGGGCCTCGAACAGCTCGTCGCCGAACACCCCGAACTGTTCGACGCCGACCTGATCGTCATCGGCGACAGCGGCAACGCCGAGGTCGGGCAACCCACCCTCACCACCACCCTCCGCGGCATCGCGAACGTCGTCGTGCACGTCGAGACACTGGCGGGCGAGATCCACTCCGGCATGTACGGCGGTGGTGCCCCCGATGCGCTCGCCGCACTCGTGCACCTGCTCGGCACGCTCCGCGACGACCACGGCAACACCGTCGTCGACGGTCTCGACAGCACCGCGACGTGGAACGGTGTGCCCTACCCGGAGGACCGCTTCCGCATCGACGCAGGAATCCTCGACGGAGTGGGGTTGCCCACCACCGGGGCGGTCGCCGACGCCGTGTGGGCGCGTCCCGCCCTGACCGTCCTCGGCATCGACGCCCCGCCGGTGGTGGGTTCGGCGGCCGCGATCTGCCCGCGCGCCTCCGCCCGGTTGAACCTCCGAGTGCCGCCGGGAGTGGACGCCACCGCCGCGCAGTACGCCCTCGTCGCGCACCTCGAGGCCCGCGTGCCGTGGGGTGCGCACCTGCGCATCGACCGCGAACCGGTGGGCGAACCCTTCCGGGCGGCGACCGACGGGCCCGGCTACGCGGCGTTGCGCGCGGCGCTCGAATCCGCGTACGGGCGCGCGGTGGGGACGGCCGGGCAGGGCGGCTCGATCCCGCTGTGCACGGCGCTGCAACGCGCGGTCCCCGGCGCCGAGATCGCATTGATCGGTGTCGAGGAGCCTCGCTGCGTCATCCACGCGCCCGACGAGAGCGTCGATCCGACGGAGATCGAGAACCTGGCCGTCGCCGAAGCGCTGCTCCTGCGGTCGCTGGGCGGCTAGACCGACAGGTCGCGGCGCAACTTCGCGACGTGCCCGGTGGCCCGGACGTTGTACTGGGCCACCTCGATGTCGCCGTTCTCGTCGACGAGGAAGGTCGAGCGGATCACACCGGTGACCGTCCTGCCGTACATCTTCTTCTCCCCGAATGCGCCCCACGCCGTGAGCGTCGTCTTCTCCGGGTCGGACAACAAGGGGAACGTGAGCCCTTCGTTGTCGCGGAATTTCGCGAGTTTGGCGGGCTTGTCGGGGGAGATCCCGACGACGTCGATGCCGGCCTCGTTCAGCTCGGCGAGGTTGTCGCGGAAATCGCAGGCCTGCTTCGTGCAACCCGGGGTGCTCGCTGCGGGGTAGAAGTAGACGACGACCTTGCGTCCGCGATAGTCGGACAGCGACACTTCGCCTCCGTCGGCATCGGGAAGTGTGAAGGCGGGGGCGGTGTCGCCGGGGGCGAGTCTGCTGTTTTCCGTCATGTCCGCGACAGTAGTGGACCGCTCGTCCATTACCGTGGTCGCAGCACACAGCAGCGACCTTGTGGAGGACACGTGGCCAGGGACACCGACTCGATCGAGCGGGACATCGAGAACGCACGCAACCAGCTCGCGAGCACGCTCGACGAGTTGAGCGTCCGCGCGAATCCGAAGAACCTGGTGGAGAACACCAAGCAGACGTTGATCGCGAAGGTGAATCAGCCGAACGTCAAGAAGTACGCGATGATCGCGGCGGGCGCCGTCGTCGGTCTGCTCGTGCTGCGCAAGGTGCTGCGCTGACCTCGGTGGCCGGCTCGGTGCCGACCTCGTAGGCACCACCTGCACCAGCGGCCTCATCGGGACGCCCGCGCCGGTTTCCGGCGCGGGCGTCCGTCGTCCGAGCACCCTCCGGCGAGGCCGGTGACGTGGTTCACTGGATGGGCGGCCGGGGCAGCTCCGAGGAGGCGACGGTCATGCCGAGCGTATTCGCGACAGGAACACGGATGATCGCCATTGCGGCGCTCATCGCAGCCACCGCACTCGGGGGTGGTGCGGTCGCCACGGCCGCCGACACCGGAACCGCCGTCGCGGGAACAGCGGTCACCGACGTGTCTCCACCGGCCGGTGCCGTCGTCGGCATCGCGCATCCGGTCACGGTGCGTTTCGCCGATCCGGTCACCGATCGCACCGCCGCCGAACGAGCCGTGTCCGTCACCGCGTCGACGCCCGTCGACGGCAGCTTCGCGTGGACGTCCGATCGGGAACTGACCTGGACGCCCGACGTATTCTGGCCCGGCCACACCGCCGTGACCGTCCTCGCCGGCGGTACCCGCACCCAGTTCCGGACCGGCGACGAGTTCGTCGCCGTCGCGAACCGCTCCACCCACCAGTTCACCGTCAGTCTCAACGGACAGGTGGTGCGCACGATGCCCGCGTCGATGGGCAAGCCCGGCTACGAGACACCCGTCGGCACGTTCCCGGTTCTCGAGAAGTTCCGGAACCTCGTCATGGACTCGTCGACGTACGGGGTGCCCATCGATTCGCCGGAGGGCTACCGCATCGACACCGAATACGCGGTGCGCCTGACGTGGGGTGGGATCTTCGTGCACGCCGCGCCGTGGTCCGTCGATTCCCAGGGGTGGGCGAACGTCAGCCACGGCTGCATCAACCTCAGCACCGAGAACGCGGCCTGGTACTACGACAATGTCGCGGTCGGCGATCCGGTGATCGTCCGTGGGTGAGGAGTCGACGAGCGCCGTGCTGATCGTGTCCATGGGGGTGTCCGTCGACGGGTACATCGCCGACCGCAACGGTCACTTCGCGTGGTCGGTGCCCGACGACGAACAGTTCCGCTTCCACCTCGAACAGGTGCGGGGTCTCGGAGGCTGCCTGCTCGGCCGCCGGCTGTACGAGACGATGCTGCCGTGGGAAACCGATCCGTCGATGCGCGACGACGATCTGCACGCCGAATTCGCCGACGCATGGTGTGCGCTCCCGAAGGTCGTGTTCAGCCGCACACTCCGCCGCGTCGACGGGAACGCTCGGCTCGCCACGGGCACGTTGGACGACGAGGTCGCAGCCGTCCTGGCGGCGACCGACAAGGACGTCGAGATCGGTGGCGCGGGATTGGCCGGTGAGGCCTTCGCGCGGGGCCTGGTCGGTGAGCTGAGCGTGTTCCGCTATCCGATCGTCGTCGGTGGCGGTACGCCGCTGCTGCCGCCGGTCGCCGACCCCGTTCCGCTCGACCTGGTCGAAACCCGTACGTTCGGTACCCGCGTGATCTACGAACGCTACCGCGTGCTGCATGACGAGCGCCGCCTCGCGCCGTGAGCGGACACGGCGAGGGCCCTCCCGGTCGTTCTCCGGGAGGGCCCGCGTGTTGTGCGCCATCAGGGACTCGAACCCCGAACCCGCTGATTAAGAGTCAGCTGCTCTGCCAATTGAGCTAATGGCGCCCGTCCGACGGTTCCGGAATGCACCCCGGAACCAGAAGAACCCCTCCGACTGGAAAGCCGGTGAGGGGCTCTTCGCTGTGCGCCATCAGGGACTCGAACCCCGAACCCGCTGATTAAGAGTCAGCTGCTCTGCCAATTGAGCTAATGGCGCTTGGTATTTCGCCTCCGGGGCGGGCCCGGCGACGGAGAAAACATTACACACCTCGGGGTAGCTCACCAAATCGCCTGGTCACGTGCTCCGTGATCGGTACCGACGGTAACGACCTGCGGGGGGTATTCGATTCAGTGGTCGAAACGTTATGTGCGTCGGGGAGTGGCGCGCGGTCCGGGTGCCCGCCGAACGGGCAGTATCGTGGAGAGCGTTCGTGACGTGCAGTGATCGGCCTGTGGGGAGGCGGGATCGGGAGAGTGACAGTGATCGAGGAACATGTGAAGCGTCCGCCTCGCCGTCGGGCCGGTGCGGCCCTGGGGCTGCTGGTCGTGGCGGTGATGGTCTTCGTCACCGCCTGCTCGGGATCGTCGGGTACCGGCGCCGAGGAAGTCCCGATCGATTCGAACCCGATGGCCGCTCTCATCAAACCGGCCGTCGACCTCAACGTCGAGGATGGCGCCGTCGGTATCTCGGCCATCGAACCCGTGACGGCCACCGCGGTCAACGGCAAGTTCGAGTCGGTGACCCTGCGCAACCCGGAGGGCGAACCGGTCGACGGTGAGATCACCGAC
>Ga0123335_1000841_pt1 | contig 51561 bp, 36 predicted proteins | sample BiotimSIPDNA_2_FD_89707 | JGI IMG/M metagenome (GOLD analysis project Ga0123335, IMG submission 89707) | Anaerobic biogas reactor microbial communites from Washington, USA - Biogas_R2 time_0 SIP DNA | ecosystem: Engineered > Bioreactor > Anaerobic > Unclassified | place: Washington, USA...
AACCATGCTTAACCCCAGGCTTCAGCCTGGGGATAGACGTGCCCCAAAACTGGTGCCTTGTAAAGGCACTACAGAAGACTGACCCATTACTGACCGATTACCGCCGCTGGTCAAATATCTCGGCATGAATTTGAAAAATTACTTGATGGCGGTTAGAGTATTTTTATGGGCTTACGTTTACCTCCCTTGGGTTTGGGTAGACGCATTTTAGATAACGTGGATTCACTTACTTCATCAGAAAGGTCGACGACGGCGCGATTTCGGGCATCCATTAGACAATAACGTAAAATAGGGAGCAAGAGAGCCATGTCACGACAAAAAAGACCCTTTACGCTGATTGAGTTACTGGTTGTAATAGCCATCATCGCCATTTTGGCCGCTATGCTGCTGCCCGCTTTGAGCAAAGCGCGCGAAAAGGCGCGGAGCATCTCCTGTGTGAACAACTTGAAGCAATTCGGGCTGGCAGACGTGATGTACCAAGCGGATTTTGAAGACATGATCATACCATCGGCCAATGGCAACTATCCGCTCACAGACAAATGGATACCGCCCTACTGGCCGCCGATACTATGCGAATACATCGGTGACTGGAAGACCTATCTGTGCCCGTCAGACACCACGCCGTACTCGGGCCCCACGACGACCCTGGGCAACAAGATGAGTTACATCGCCAGTTATAATATCCATCGTCAGGGCAACACCCCGATTCCGGTAATCAAGATACACGCATGCAAGGAACCGACGACCAGCGTGTCTTTTGGGCCGAACCAGCGCGGCACAGGAGGCAATATCGGTACATATCAGACAAGCATCATCGCCAGCCTGACAGCTGACACACGGGTGAACATATCCCGGCATGGCGGCAATTCCGCCAACTACGTCATGCTTGATGGTCACGTGGAGAGCATGGGCGCAGCGAAAATGTACGTTGAGAAGGCAATCTACTGGAAAGACTGGCACTAATCGCCAAGACATAGCACAAAAGGCACGACTGGCATCGTGCCTTTTTTTGTATAGATTATAGTATGAAACGGTGTTGGACGCAACAAAGCGCATATCATGGAGAATGCAATGTTGAGTAAAATGCGGGTTATCCTGGTGTTGGCGGCTCTGGGCGTGGCCTTGAGCGTCTTTGGGCAAGATCGCGGCATGCGCGATAAGTTGAAGGGCCTGGTTTTTGAGGCTGAGGACTGGAGCGAACCCAAGGACGCCTGGGTGGTCGACGTGTTTCCGCCCAACAAATGGGCTTTGTGGACCAAAGAGGAAAACGTATGGGCGAAGCGCTCCATGGGGCAATCCCTGCGTACGCCGCACATCACTGCAGACCGCGCCACTCCCGAAGAAGGCGCACCAGTGCTGCATACGAAAATCACCGGCATTCCCGCAGGCGTGTACGAAGTCTACATGAATCCCACGATTCGGCCGCTGGCGTTGTCGATGGACGGCGGCCAGACTTGGTTCGCCAGTGAACGCCACAGCGAGAATTTCCTCGGTCTATACGATATTCGCGACAGCGTTTTCGAGATGTGGGTCGATGACCGCTATGTCAATCCCGATGGGCACGGCGTTGCCTACTACGACTACATCCGCATGGTTCCGGGCACAGTGCCCAGCTTGTCGGATTTCCGCTCCTTCACGCTGCCTAATGGCGACACCCAAATCAGCTGGATCAGCAGCAGCCCGACCTTGGCGGCAAACGTGCATTTCGGCTGCGATGGCCAGCTTGACCAACAAATTACGGAAGGAAATGACCGCATGCGCAATCACGCCGTAGTCCTCAGAAGACTGAAACGGGGTGCGCGCTACACGGTGAAAGTCGTCTGCAAGATGAACCCCAGGGAGTCTATTGAATCAGAACCCTTCAGTTTTATTGCCGGCGAAACGCCGAAGCCGCCGCCGACCGTGGCAGCGACTATCCCGCTGCGAATCAGTGAGCCGACTGCATTTGCTCGCCGCGGCTGGCCAGTGACGTCTGGCGTGCCCTTTGCCCAAGGTCAGCTCGCTGCGGCTGACGACGTGCGCCTGTGCAATCCGCAGGGCCAGATCATCCCAGCGCAATTCGCGGTGCTTTGCCGCTGGCGCGATGGCAGCGTCAAATGGCTGCTCTGCGACTTTTTAGCTGACACTGACACTACGCAGGCGCAAGTCTACACCCTGGTCACCGGTGCCGATCAGCCGCCGACGCCAATAGTAGAGATGGGCGATGAGTCGCCGGTAACTATGGCGCGATTGCTGAAAAGAGAAAGCCGCTCGGAGATCGTCCTGGCCGATGGCACACGCTTGCAGATGGGGCCGGAAGACGAGTTTCGCACGGTCGACGACGGGCTTATCCGCCATTGCATCGTCGCCGCTGGTAACTATGTAGACCAGGAGAGCAACCCGTGCTTCCGGTGGCGGGCGCAAATCAACACTTATGGCACGGCACAGCCACTGGCGTCTATACGCTGGAGCATCAGCAACAATGACCGTCGGCAAACGCATGCGCTGGTCAAAAGCGCCACTTGGTCGCTTAACGAAGTCCTTCCCCAGAACCCCATGACCCTGAGCGATGGCAGCAAGACTCCCGCTGACTTCCGCGTGCTTCAAGACCAGGAGAAGCATGTCACCATCACACCGCTGGCTGGCGATGGCCCGGTCGTCACTCGCGAACGCATGGATGGCTTGTTTGTTCCCAGCCTACCCGATGGGTTCCATGGCATGTTCTGGATGCGCGATTTCTGGCAGACCTGGCCCAAGGGCTTCAGCTTCAACAAGGGCAAAATGCTGGTTGAGTTCCTGCCGGAATTGCCTGCTGAGGGCTATCCGCCAGCCACTGACAACCCGCAGGAAGACCTCCTTATCCACTATTACTGGTACAAGGACGGCTGCTATCAATTCAAGGTCGGCATGGAAGTGGCTAACGACATCTGGAGCGTCGGGACTAGCACAGAGCCGTTGGACCCTGCCCAATGGGCGGCCTGGTTGGAAAACCCACTGTTCGCTGTGGCTGACAGCGCCTACTACTGCGCCAGCGGCGCCTTTGGCGCGATTAACCCGGTTCGCGAGGGCGAATTCCCCGAGTATGAAGAGAGCTTTGCCAAGTCCTTCCAGCAGCTTGAGGAAGGCCGCGTCAAGCGCGGCGAATACGGCTGGATGAATTTTGGCGACTGGTTTGGCGAACGGCGCTGGAACTGGGGCAACAATGAGTATGACCTGCCCTACGTGATGGCTGTGCATTTCGCCCGTTCCGGCAACCTGGACTACTTGCGGCGCGGGCTGGAGATGGCACGGCACTACACCACGGTGGACACTGTGCATCATCCCACGCCGAGACAGCGCGAGCTGGTGTATGCACACAGCACGGGCCACATCGGCGGCTTCATTCCTGAAGACAATCCAGTGCGCCAGGGACTTGGCAAAGTCCTGGCGAATTTTCACGGCAGCCAGGACGGCTCGGGCGGCCACGCCCATCACCCGGGCAATTTCCTGATGGCCTGCCTCTCCGGCGACCGGCGCTTTTTCGAAGTCGCTGAAATGGCCTGCTGGAACCAGGCCACGCGCTACACGCCGAACTTCAATTTCAGCATTGAGCGTTCGGCTGGATGGGCCTTGATGAATGCAGTGTACGCCTACAACTTCACCGGCAATCCCTATTACCTCAATGCCGCCAAGCTCTACTTCGAGGTGATCAAGGCCAAGCAGAATCCGGAGACGGGTTGCTTTGACTTGCCGCAGGACCAGAGCGAATGCGAGTGTCCGGACAAGAAAGAACACCGCGGCGGCAAGGCTTTTGCGACTGGCGTGCTGTTGCATAGCCTGGCGCGACTCTATGAAATCGATCAAGACCCTGCAGTCAAAGACGTGATTGTGAAATGCGCGGACTGGCTGCTGGACCATTCCTGGAACGAAAAGGCGCGCGGCTTCCGCTACAAGACCGGCTGTGCCAAATACGTCAACACCGGCTGGTACTCCACCATTGTCACTGAAGGCATCGCATACGCTGCTGAGTTAACGGGCAATTCGCGCTATATCGACTTCCTGGCTCGCACCGTCGGACCGCACTTGCGCAGGACTACTGGCAGCGGCTACAGCTCCGGCAAAGTTTTTACGCAGTATTACCGCCACCTGCCGCATCTGCTCTATTACCTGCGCAAGCATGGCATCACCGAGACCTCGCCGACCTTTGCCGGCAAGTCGCTCTTTGAGCGCAGCATGCTCTTGCTCAATGCGCAGGGCGAGGCGCTGCTGACCCTGCCCATAGACAATGGCATGGGCAAGGAACTCGCCTGCGAAATCGTCATTGAAGAACTCAGCGCTGGCCAGGCGGCAACAATGCGCACCAGCTGGACAGCGCCAGCCGGCTTGTCGTACAGCCCCGGCATTGCCCTGAAGGGCCTGAAGCCAGGCGCGACTATCCGCGGCCGCGTACGGCTGGGCGACAGCGGCTTCCCCTTCGCGCTGCAAGCCGTGGCTCTGCCGGCGGCTCCAGCCATCGGCAAGAAGGTCGGCTTCTTAGGCGGCGACAAGCACTTCACGCTGGCAGCGCTGCGCGAGGCCGGCTTGCAGCCAGTGCTTCTGGAAGACCTGGCCAAGGACTCGCTGGATGGCTTTGGCGCGGTGATCGTTGGCGGCGACGCCCTGGGCGTAAGCGCGCCGATGCTCACTGCGACCACTGCTGCCGCACTGCTGGCCTTTGTTGAAGTCGGCGGCAAGCTGGTCTTCTTCCAGCTCAACGACACGTATTGGGATGGCGGCTGGCTGGATGCGAGCATCGAAGTGATAGAGCCAGACGGCGTTGCCGCAGAAATCATAGCGCCATCGCACCCGCTTTTCGCAGGCGTGACGAATATCGCCGGAGCCAAATGCTATGACAGCATTCTTGCCGTAGACCCCAGCTGGACAGTGCTGGCGCGCGACCACAGCAAACGGCCTTGCATCTGCGAATTGCGGCGAGGCAAAGGTGCGGTGCTGGTGATCAATCCGTCTTTTGACCGCGTGTTGCACCCGCAGGACGCCAAGGCGATTGGCGTGCCGGAAAAGGTCAGCTGGCAATTGCTGCGGAATCTCGCCGCATGGGTGCAGTGATGTTCTCGCCATGAGACGCCGCAAAACAAGTTGGTGCGGCTGCTCACGGCACTGACTCGGGTTCCAGTACGGCTGTTTTGCCGGAGAAAGGTGTTCTTAGTCGATAATCCACATTCAGCTAACCTGTTCTTAACATTCGCGGTTTAATTTAAAGGGCATAGCGGTGATAAAGCATTCGGCGATCACCGGCGAAAACTTCGTACAAGGAGAACCGCAAATGCAAGAAAAACTAAGGTTGGGAAACGGCAAACCACTTCTGGCGCCAAGACTAGCGGGAATGGGGAAACGAGCCGTCGTACTGGGACTGGGACTCGTGCTGAGCGCCGGCGCCCTGATGGCTGCGGATGAAGACCTGCTCCGCAAGATCGAAGCCCTGCAACAGCAGATTCAAACCCAACAGACCATGCTCAACCAACTCCGGCAACAAATGCTGGAACAGCAGCAGAAAACGGCGACAGTCGTAAAAGAAGAAGTCAAAACACAGGTGGACGAACGGCTGTCCAAGCAGTCAGACCAGCCGCTGCTCAACCTGGGCAAAGGCATAGATGGCCTGTCGCTGACCGGAGACCTGCGTGTGCGCTATGAATATGCCGACACCGACTTCAGCGATGATCCCGACGTCAACTACAAATCGCGCTTCCGCCACCGGGTTCGCCTGGGCGGCGTGTGGAAGAACAAGTCCGAAGAGTGGGAAGTCGGCTTGGGTCTTGAAGCGGGCAGCTCGGACGGCACCAGCGCCAACCAGAGCTGGAACACGAGCAAAGTCTGGGAATCTGGCAGCGTCTACCTTGACTATGCCTACGCGAAGCATAGCTTTGGCAACAGCGGCCTCAGCCTGACGATCGGTCAGCATAAGAATCCCTGGAAGAACAGCTTCCTGACCTTTGACGGCGATCTTCGCCCCACGGGTGCGACCATGGCATTCAGCCAAGACTTGTTGTTCGCCACCATCGGCGCCTACAACATCCGCAGCGACAGCAAGTTGAGCGGCAATGACAGCCAGTCCCTGGCTAACATGTACGGCGGCCAGGCTGGCCTGAAGTTCGACAACGACTCGCTCAAGGGGTTGCTGGCGGCAGGATTCTACTACTATGACGTCAGGACTTCGGAGTTCCAGCTCCACCGCGACGCCGATGACTACAACTACCAGATCGGCACCCTGTATGGCGAACTGGGCGGCGATGTCGGCGAAGTGCAACTGAAGGGTCTGGCCGAGGTGGCTTTCAACTTCGGCGCTGACAATGACTTCAGCCAAGGCTTCGCATACGGCCGCGCCCCAGATAACTACCGCCCCGAAAGCAACGACCTGGCCTGGCTGCTCGGCTTCGAAGCCAAATTCAGCAAATTCAAAGCCAAATACACCTACGCCCACATCGAGGGTGACTCGGTGCCCTGGTTCACTTCCGACAGTGACTTCGGCTCCGCCGCCTTGCGCGCCAGCCGCTCCACCAACGTCCGCGGACATTCGATTGGGCTGGAATACAGCTTCAGCAAATACTTCAGCATCGGTGCTACCGCCATGTTCACCGAACTGATCAAAGCAGCGTCTGACGGCGAACGGGACGGCTCCCTCTATCAGATCGACCTGGTCTACAAGTTCTAATCTTTCCCACCCGTTCCTAAGCCTATTGCGGCGGCAACACCCAGTTGCCGCCGCTTTTTTTGCTTGGGGAAGGCGAGAGGCGAGGCGAGGGGCGAATTCCGGCACTAAAGTGCCGGCACTGGACGGAGGCGAAGGGCGAGCGAGCTACATACGGCAAGCTGAAGCTGGAACTACGCACGGCACATACTGCAAGCTAAAGCTTGAACTACGTGCTCCTGCAAGCGAGGCACATACGGCAAGCTGAAGCTTGGACTACGTACGGGCTAGGTACGGCTTCCTGTTAGTCCAGGTCTGGGCCGCGGCGACCGTAATCCCAGACTTTTCCGGGCGTGAATGGCGGGGGTTCCGGGGCGGCTTCGGGGGTGAAGGAACGACTCATGGCAATCAAGTTGTCAGCGATAATGTCGCCCGCCTCTGGAATCAAGTTGCTGTAGGCGGTCATGACGGTCTCGTAGCCGCCGCCTGTTTTCGGGTCAAACGCGGCCTTGTCCGGCACATAGCCGATGCAGTCGTTGGCCAGTTCGACCACCAAAGTGTTCGGGAACGGGCTTTCCGCCTTGATGCGCAAGGACAGCGAGGTGAAGTACTCGGCGGGATTCGACAGCAGCACCGCGTCGCCGATCTGCACGGCGGTCAGGATGACGGGCTTCTGCGGCTGGAGACGAGCCAGCTCGGCAGCATACAGGCGTTCGCGTCCAAACACGGCATCGGGATGACCGGGATCGGCTCGGTGGGCTTCTACGTCTTCCCATGCCTTGGGCAGGGAATCAGGGCGCGGTACGCGGCGGGCAATAGGCACGACCTTGGTCAAGCCGGCCAGCTTGGTGAAAGCGTGTCTTGGCGAGCCACACAGCACCTTCACGGCTTCGGCGCCGACGCGCCTGCCCAGGCGACGGCAGACAGCAGCGCCAAAATCGACGCTGGTACTCTGGTTGTCGACTTGAGTGACGTCGCCGCAAGGGCCATTGAGAACAACTACGCCGGTTTCAGAGCCAAATATGCGCTGGATGGTCTCTTCGACAAAATGGTACCAGTCAGCATGGGTGCCGGCGCTGCCGTACGTGGTTCCGTGGCAGCTGAAATTGACCAGGCAGCCGAGCAGGGTGCCATCCTCGCGCCAGGCGCCGATGACGCCGACCGACGGGTCAGTCGGCCCGGCCGGCCCCACGATATCGGGATTCATCTTGCCTGGATGCGAATAGGCCCGGCCATCCTTGAGGAACAAACGACGATTGAAGGTAAAGCCGCTTTCTTCGCCGATGCCGGTGCTGATCTGGGCCGGTTCTATCCGGCGCGACGCCATGATCAGGGCGGTTGCCAGCTGCCGCGCCACCCAGTCCACATACCACTCGCTCGGCACGGCGGTGTCCTTAGTCAAAGCCGCTATCTTAGGGTCCATCTTGGCGACCAGGTCCAGGTCAACAAACGACGATGCGGCAGCGCCAGTATGCGTATGCGACGCCGAAATAATCGTTTCGTTGAATTGAATTTTCTCCAGTTCGAGGACGTGGTCAAGCGCTTTTTTGATCAAGCTGCGGTCAATTGAGCAGCAATCCACGCCTGCGATTCCGACCCGGTAGCCATCTTGTTCGAAGACAGCCGCCCTCACCTTCATCGCGCCAGTCACGCCCATGATGAAAATCCGGCTGTAGTTGCCAGCCCGCACCGCCCCGATCGGCGGGGTGATGTCCGTAGAAAAAAATCCTGCCTGCATGAACTGCTCCTTGGTTTGTTTGACTTGCTGCGTTCAAATCGACTTTTTCGATAGCCCATAAAGCATAATCCGCCTGGGCCTCAAATCAACCCAAGGCGATAAAAAGTTCTTAGGAATCAGAATCTCTCATAATCGTAGAATAGGCATGATTCCTGGAGCAGGTGCAGGCATTTTTCCAGGAGTACGCCATTGCGGTTGGGGTAATCATAACAGCGGCTGGCCTGGATGCAATGGATAATGAACTGCACGGAGCGTTCAATAGCGATGGGGAGGCTTTCGCCTTGCAGCAGTGCGCCGACCATAACGCTGGCAAACAAATCGCCGGTGCCGGGATAGAAGCACGGCAGGTGGCGCGCCGGCACCTTCCAGAAGTTTTGGCTCTCACGCTCGTATGCCACAGTGGTGACCAAGCCCTCGGTCGACACTTCCGGCACGCTGGTGATGATGACGGTGCGGGGTCCCAAAGCAGCCAATTCCAGCAGCCAGTCCTTGCTCTCGGCCAGCGACATTGTCTCCTGCGGCTTCTTGTTCAGGAGCAGAGCCGCTTCGGTGATATTCGGCGTGATGATGTCCGCCTTCGCGGTCAGACGCCGCATTTGCTCCACCATTTCTGGCTTCACGGAGATATAGAGTTCGCCGTTGTCGCCCATGACCGGGTCGATCACGACCAGGGTTTCGGGTCTGCGGAAGTCGTCGATGATTCGTGATACAATCGCGGCCTGGTCAGGCGATCCAAGGAAGCCGGAATAGATGCAGTCGAACGTCAGCCCAAGGCGTTTCCAGTGAGCCGCGAAGTCCAGCATAATTGGGGTCAAGTCGTGAAAAACATAGTCGTCAAACCCGCCGGAATGGGTGGAGAGAATAGCCGTGGGAATGGAGCAGACCTGGATTCCCATGACCGACAAGGCAGGGATGATGGAGGCCAACGAGCCGCGCCCGAACCCGGACAAGTCATGGAGCGCAGCGACTTTCTTGACATTAGGTTGCATAGTGGTCTTCTCCCGCCTTATTTAGCCCGATAACTCAAAATGCCTTTATATTCAACCACGTTCACCCGAGGGTCGGCGGCCAGGCGCTGCCAGAATGCGTCCTGCTCCTGCACCTGGCGCGACGCCAAAAAGCCTTTCAGTTCAAACTGATTCATCGGATGCCGCCGGATAATGCCGATGACCGCTTCCACCTCATCCGGCTCGTTGCTGTGGAAATGCCCGGCGACCAGCGACTCAATGGAGATGCCGTTGAGCCTCTCCACGGCCTGCGCAATGCGCTCGTGGCTGGCTGGCCGGACATGGCTTTCGGCAGGGGGGCGCACCGGCGTATTGATATAGACGCGGTCATGTTTGACCTGGGCAATCCGGGCGGCCAGCTTGTCCAGACTCTTAGGGTCGTCATTGACTCCGTCGAGCAGCATCACCTCCAGCCAGATTTGGCCGGGGTAGGTGCGGGAAAATTCCACTAGGCCATTGAACGATTCTTCGTAATCCAGTCGCCCATGCGGCCGGTTGATGGCCTTGTAGGACGCCTGGTCGTATGCGTCAAGCGAAGGCAGGGTCAAGTCGGCGTGCTGCAATTCCGCCCGTACCTGGGGATCGGCCAGCAAGGCGCCGTTCGTGATCACTGCCAGCGGCTTCGTCGTCCTTTGCTTCAATCCACGCAGGAGTTCGCCCAGGCCGAGGTACAAAGTCGGCTCGCCTTCGCCTACTATGCTGACGACGTCATAGTCGAGCTGGCGTTCCTGGAAAAGGTCGAATTCAGCCAGGATGTCTGCTGGCGGGAAGAACATCCGCCGATCCCGGATCAGGTGCTTAGTGCGACCAAGCTGGCAATAGACGCAAGTGTGGTTGCAGGTGCGCTCCGGAATGGGGCTAATCCCCAGCGAACTGCCCAGGCGACGGGAAGGGATCGGACCAAAGACACAGTTGATTTTTTCCATGATAGACTGTCCTACGGGAAAAGCCGCCGGTGGCCTAAACGGCAAAAAAGCCACGGGAAAAACATAATATAAGCCAGGAAGAGCCAACGCAAAGAGGCGTGGTTTTTTTTAGGGCGCGGTGCTGGGTGCTGGATGCTGAATGCCGAATGCTGAATGCGGAGAGGCGAGGCGGTGCCTAGGCTGCATACGGCATGCATTTCCCGCCGCAGATTGCACTTTATATTGATTTATCATTCTACTTGCATTTCCTTAACAAGACACTAACAAAGCGCAGCGATATTAATAGGCGTAACGGACAGAAGACGCCGGGGCGCGGCTCCGGGAAACCCGCTGGCAATCCAGCCAGCAAACATCACGACAAGGAGAAAAGAAACCATGCTGAAGAAACTATCCGTACTTGGCCTGACCTTCGCCATTTCGGCGACACTGACCGCCCAGACCGTCATCAACGGCGCTGGCGCGAGCTTCCCTGCCCCTGTCTACCAGAGCTGGACTTACACGTACAGCCAGACAGGCCCGAGCAAAGTGAACTACCAAAGCGTCGGCTCCGGCGCTGGCGTCAACCAGCTCAAGGCCAAAACCGTTGACTTTGCCGGCACTGACAATCCCCTGACCAAAGAAGACCAGGAAAAAGAAGGCATGGAGCAGTTCCCCATGCTGCTTGGCGGCGTCGTTGTCATCGTCAATCTGCCTGGCGTCAAGACGAACGAGCTGAAGCTGGAACGGTCTGTTCTGGCTGACATTTTCCTGGGCAAGATCACCAGCTGGGATGACGCTCGGATCGCAAAGGCCAACAGCGGGCTCAAGCTTCCTAAGACGAAGATCACGGTGGTTCGCCGCGCCGACTCCAGCGGCACCAGCTTCATCTTCACCAACTATCTGAGCAAAATCTCGAAGGAATGGGAAACGAAAGTTGGCGCTGGCGCCTCGGTCAACTGGCCGGTGGGCATTGGCGGTCAGAAGAACCCCGGCATCTGCAACAACGTCGCCAAGATTCGCGGCAGCATTGGCTACACCGAATACACCTACGCTGTTGAAGCCAACCTGGCCTGCGCTGCCATTGAGAACCAGACTGGCAAGTTCATCACCGCTGACGTCGATTCCTTCCGCGCCAGCGCTGCCAACGCCGAGTGGGACAAGGCGCCTGGATTCTACATGGTTCTGACTGACCAGCCTGGCGAGCAGTCCTGGCCCATCACTGGCGTGACCTACATCCTCATCCGCAAGGACGCGGACCCGGCCATGCGCCAGGCCATGATCAACTACTTCAACTGGTGCTTCACCACCGGCGCCACGGCCGCCCAGAAGCTGAACTACGTGCCCATGCCTGAAAACGTGGTCAAGATGGTCGAGGCGCAAGTCTTCAAGAAGTAACCATCGCCTAAACGCCAACCAAACCTCAACCACATTGAATCATCCCCTGCAAGCGGTCGGCTAGCGCATCATCTGCTGCCCTCCCAGCCATCTGCTCAAGAAGCCTATGACCAGAGACGGAACACAAGGTCCCAGACACGACAGCGATTGACCAACCGCCCAGGGGAGCGTCGACGCCAAGCAGGCGCCGACGCTTCAACATAATCAGCTCCGGCCGGCGCTCTGGAATCTCTCCCTTAGGCAAACCCTATTCGAAGAGGGAACCCCTCCTTAAAAGGCCGACCAGAAACATCGCGTTGCAAAAAGCAGTATTCTTGAAGTCCATAGCCACATCCTCCTCGGCCTCGTCGTTGAGGAAACCAGCCGGCACATCGCCGTCAAAGGGCGCACCTTCCACTTTTGCCGCCTCGTCAACCGAATCCTCTCCCATGTCCCTTGCGGCCTGGAAGCTATCCGCCCAGGAGAACGAAATCCAGCATGTTCAAAAGCGACTCTTTCTTCAAATGGCTCTGTCTCGCCAGCGCCGCTCTCATCGGAATTCTGATGTTGGGTTTCTTCATTCAACTCACTGTCAGCTCTTCTGAAATCTGGCAAACTTACGGCCTCGGCTTTCTGGCCTCACGGGACTGGGACCCGGTCAATGACCACTACGGCGCCCTGCCCTCAATCGTCGGAACCCTGGTCACCACCGCCATCTCCCTGATCATCGCCCTGCCCCTGGCCTTCTCTGCCGCCCTGTACCTGGTTGACGCCCGGCCCCTGGTCGGCGAAATCCTCGGCCATGCCATTGACTTGCTGGCCGCCATTCCCAGCATTATCTACGGCATGTGGGGCTTGTTCGTGCTTGCTCCCCTGATGCAGGACTATGTCGAGCCGTTCCTGGTTGAAACCCTCAAGCTTAGCAGCCTGCCCGTCGTAGGCAAATATATCGGCAGCGACTACAATGGCTTTGGCCTGCTGACTGCTGGCATCATCCTCAGCATCATGATTCTGCCGTATATCTGCGCCATTCTGCGCGACGTCTTTCTGATGACGCCGCCGATGTTGCGCGAATCAGCCTACGGCATCGGCTGCACCAAGTGGGAAACCGCCAAGGACATCGTCCTCAGGTACGGCATCCGCGGCATCCTCGGCGCCATCTTCATCGGCCTTGGCCGCGCCCTCGGCGAAACCATGGCCGTGCTCTTTGTCATCGGCAACATCATGGACATGCCCGAAAACCTGCTTTCCGGCGCCACCACCATCGCAAGCACGCTGGCCAACAACTTCCCGGAAGCTGACGGGCTCCAGCGCAGCGCCTTGTTCGCCCTTGGGCTAGTCCTGCTGACCATGAGCTTCGGCATCCAAATCCTGGCTCAATACTACCTCCACGCCACCAGCGCCAAGCGAGGTGAAGAACGATGAAAAAGAAAACTATCTTCTTCCGGAAAAGCGCTGACCGGCTCGTCCGCATCGCCTCTGGTCTGGCGGTCGCGGTCGCGGTCGCGGTCATGTTCTGGATTATATTCACCGTGTTCCGCCATGGCAGCGCCGCCCTCAAGCCGAGCTTCTTCAGCAATCCTTCCAAGCCCTACGGCATCCCAGACGGCGGCATTGCCAACGCCCTCATCGGGACGGTCTTCATCACTTTCGGCGCTGCCGTCCTGGCAACGCCGCCGGCCCTGCTCGGCGGCATCTGCCTGTCCGAATACAAGGAATTCCGCCGCTTCAACGCGACGCTCAGGTTCGCGGCCAACGTCATGATGGGCATGCCTTCCGTCATCGTCGGCCTGTTCGTCTACACTTCGGTCGTCGTGCCTACCGGCAATTTTTCCGGCCTTGCCGGCTCCATTGCCTTGGCCATCATCATGTTTCCGGTCATCATGCGCACGACCGAGGACATGCTCGGCATGGTGCCGTATGCCTTGCGGGAATCGGCCTTGGCGCTTGGGTTGACGCGCACCCGCACGACGGTCCAGATCGTCTGCCGGTCTGCCCGCAAAGGGCTGTTGACCGGCATTCTCCTGGCCTTGTCCCGGGTCAGCGGCGAAACGGCGCCCTTGCTGTTCACAGCCCTGTTCGCCGACCGCTGGCCCTGGGGCTATTTTAACCAGCCGACGGCCAACCTGCCTGTGCTCATCACTGAATACTCGACCAACTCGCCATTTGCCGAGATGCACCGAGCCGGCTGGGGCGCCGCCCTGGTGGTGACCGTCCTTGTCCTCGCCATCAATGTGGCGACCAGAATCATCTTCCGGGAGAAAAAGCATGGCCATTAAGATACAAACCAAGAACCTGAACTTCTTCTATGGAACACACCAGGCTCTGCTTAACAATGACCTGACTGTTGAGGAAAACGCCATCACCGCAGTCATCGGCCCCTCTGGCTGCGGCAAGTCGACCCACCTGCGCGTCTACAACCGCATCTTTGAATTGTACCGCGAACAGCGCGCCGAGGGCGAAGTCCTCCTGGACGGCCAGAACATCCTGGCTGCCGACGTCGACGTCCTCGAGCTGCGCCGCCGCGTCGGCATGATCTTCCAGAAGCCGACGCCCTTCCCCATGAGCGTCTTCGAAAACGTCGCCTATCCGCTGCGGCTGCACTACAAGCTCTCCAGGGGCGAACTCTCAGACCGCGTCCGCGAGGCCCTGATCGGCGCTTCGCTCTGGGACGAAGTCAAGGACAAGCTCAAGGCCAGCGGCCTGGCCCTCTCCGGCGGCCAGCAGCAGCGCCTGTGCATCGCCCGGGCGATCGCCGTCGAACCGGAAGTCCTGCTCATGGATGAGCCGACCAGCGCCATTGACCCAGTCGCCACTTTGAAAATCGAGGAGCTGATGGTCACGCTGAAAAAACAGTTCACCATTGTCATTGTCACCCACAACATGCAGCAAGCCGCCCGCATCAGCGACGTCACGGCCTTCTTCTACAAGGGTGAAATCATTGAAACTGGCGCGACCAAGCAAATTTTCACCAATCCCCGCAACCGTAAAACCGAAGAATACATCACTGGCCGTTTTGGCTGAGGAGGCATCTCCATGAAGTCGCATTTCATCCAAGCTATCCGCAACCTCAAGGACATGCTCGCCAACCTGGCCGCCAGGGTCGAGCATACCGTCCATCTCGCTGTCGAAGCCGTCATCAACCACCAGGTCGACGTCGCCGAACAAATCATCAGCCAGGATCGCGAAATCGACCAGGAGGAAGTCATCATTGAGGAGGAATGCCTGAAAATCCTGGCCTTGTACCAGCCCGTCGCCGGCGACCTGCGCCAAGTCATCACCATCCTCAAGATCAACAATGAAATCGAGCGCATCGCTGACATGGCCGTCAACATTGCCGAGCGCGTGCCTGGCATGGCGCAATTCACTGAAAGCCAAGTCGACAAATTTGATTTCAGCATTATGGTAGTAAAGGCTTGCGACATGTTGAAGAAAGCCCTTGACGCCATGACCTATCATGACGTCATCACTGCCACCGAAGTCATCCGTCTTGACGACGCTGTCGACGACATCCACCAGGACAACTACGGGGTGGCCCGCGAACAGATTCTGCGTCACCCTGCCCAGGCCGGGTACTACCTCGACTGCCTGAGGGTGTCCCACTGCCTGGAGCGCATCGCTGACATCGCCACCAACATCGCCGAGGACGTCATCTATCTCGAAAGTGGGAACATCGTACGCCATTCCCACGAAGGAAACAATCATGCCCGCTGACCGCATTCTCATCATTGAGGACGAAGAACCGATCCGCGAACTGCTGAAAATGACTTTGGCCTCTGCCGGCTACACCAACGTGGCTGTTGCCGTCAACGGCGAGGATGGCCTTGCCGCCGCCCGCTTCCGGACGCCGAACCTGATCCTCTTGGACCTGATGCTGCCAGGCCTTGACGGCCTTGACGTGTGCCGCCAGCTCAAGGCTGACAGCGCCACCCGGAACATTCCGATCATCATGCTGACTGCCAAGAGCGAGGAGTCTGACGTGGTCGTCGGCCTGGAAATTGGTGCTGCCGACTACATCACCAAGCCTTTCAGCCGCAAAATCCTGATTGCCCGCATCCGCGCCCAGCTGCGCCAGCGGTCTGAGCAGGAAAGCGCTGACGAGGTCCGGCTGGGCGAGCTGCTTATCCAGGAGGATCTCCATTCCGCCAAGCTCGACGGCCGGGAGTTGGAGCTGACCCCGACTGAATTCGCCATCCTCCGGCTGCTGGCCGCGCATCCCGGCCGGGTCTTCACCCGCAACCAGATCATCGGCCAGGTGAAAGGCCAGGGCTACCCGGTCACTGAGCGCGCCATTGACGTCCAAATCGTCAACCTTCGCCGCAAGCTCGGCGACTGGGGCGCCAACATCGACACCGTGCGCGGCGTCGGCTACCGCATGAAGCCAGGAGACCAGGTATGAGCCAACGCGACAAGGTCCTTTTCCTGCTGCCGGCCACGGCCATCGCCCTGGTCGTCCTGTTCACTGTTCTGCTCTTCACTGGCCTGGCCATGTTCAAACAGGCTTTTCACCGTGACGTGAACCGCGACATCGCCGAGAAAACGGCCTTGGTCGCCCGCATTCTCAACCCTCTGCTCGACCAGGGGAACCTTGAAGAAGCAAAGAATTTCTGCGACAATTTTGACCGCGACGCCCTCCGCCTCAGCTTGATTCGCATGGACGGCAAGGTCGAAGCCGACTCCGCCGAGAAAGCGGCCCTGCTGGGCAACCACCTGGATCGCGAGGAAGTCCAGGCCGCCATTGCCGGTGCCCCAATCTGCGTGACCCGCTTTAGCGAAAGCCTCAACCAGTGGATGACCTATCACGCTATCCAGCTGGAGGGCGGCAACCGGGAATACATCCTGCGTTCTGCTGTCAATACTGACCGCACCACCAGGATTCTGCAAAAGGCCACTATGACGTCGGTGTTTGCCTTGCTGCTCGGCGGCGCCTTGGCCCTTGTCTTGGCCCTGTACATCTATGGTCGGGTACGCACCCCGTTGCACGCCTTGAACCAGGCCTTGACGGAAATCATCAAAGGCAATCTGGACGAGCCGATTCCCATCCCGGCAGCCGGCATTGTCCGCGACTTTGCCACCCTCATCGCCGAGATGACCACCATGCTTCGCTCCAACCTGGCTGACGTCACAGCCACCCGCAACGAGCAGGAGGCCATCCTCAACTCCATGGAGGAGGCTGTCGTCCTGGTCAACCAGAGCGGTGACGCTGTCCGCGTCAATCGCGCGGCCGCCTCCCTGTTCCAACTTACTGGGCAGCCGGTCTTCAATCTGTCGCGCTCCGGCATGCCCGACCTGCTGCCGCAGGTTCGGGAGGCCTTGAAAACCGGCCAGCCTTTTGAAAAGGAATATGAACTGTCCTCGCCGATAGCCGGCAAAGTTTGCCTGCTGATCAAGGCTGCCATCATTAAGAAGAGCGACGACGACTGCCTGCTGCTGACTGTCACTGACTTGACTCGGCTGCGGCGCCTGGAGTCATTCCGCAGCGACTTCATCGCCAATGTCTCGCACGAATTGAAAACGCCGCTGACCTGCATTATTGGTGCGGCAGAGGCGATTTTCGAAGAAAAGGACCTCCCGCCGGAGCAGATGCAGAAGCTGGTGATGATGCTCTATGAGCAGTCCAGCCGCCTCAACCTGCTTGTCCAGGACATCCTCAGTCTCTCGGCCATTGAACACCGTCAGAGCGCGCAGAACTGGAAAGCTCCGGCCGTGGCCCTTGACGCCGTTCTCGGCAACGCCATCGCTCAAAACCGAGAGCTGGCTCGTGAGAATGGCGTTGAGATCAAGTTGACCGGATCGGTTCCGATTGAGATTCCTGGTGACAGCCAATTATTGGAGCAGGCCATGGGCAATCTGCTCAGCAATGCGGTGAAGTACAGCGGCAGCCCCACCATCGAAGTGTCTCTGAGCCGCCAGAACAACGCGGCTGTCGTGGAAGTCAAGGACTTTGGCATTGGCATCGCCAATGCACACAAGCCGAGAATCTTCGAACGCTTCTACCGCGTACACAAGGAGCGCAGCCGGGAGCAAGGCGGCACTGGCCTGGGGCTGGCCATCGTCAAGCACGTGGCCTCGATCCATCATGGCGCCGCGACCTTGACCGACACGCCGGGCGGCGGCTGCACGTTCCGCATCACCCTGCCCATCCCAGGTGCGCCAGCTCCAAAGGCATGACCAGCGCCGAGCCATAATGCGCTCGCAGCAGCGGTCGGCCAGCCGGACTTTCAGCCGACGCTGGCGCCGGACGGCAGCGGCCCGTCTAATGTCACCAAGCGCAGCGTCTTACCGGCTTTCGCCGCCAGCAGCATGCCCTCGGACTCCACGCCGCGCAGAACCGCTGGCTTGAGATTGGCGACCACCACAATGGTTCGGCCGACCAGTTCCTCAGGTGCGTAATGCTCCGCAATCCCGGCGACTATCTGGCGCTTCTCTTCGCCGAGCCGCACTGACAGCTTCAGCAATTTGACGGCTTCCGGGATGCGTTCGGCGCTCACGATCTCGGCTGTCTTCAACACGACTTTGCCGACGTCGTCAATCGTGATGATCCCGACCGGCTCTGCGGCCTTGGCCTTTTTGCCGCTGTCCTTCTTCTCGGCTTGCGGCGGCTTTGCTGCGCAGCTGGGCGCGTCTTCCTTCGCCGTTTCGACGCGGGGGAACAGCGCCTTCAAATCGCCGACGCGGCTGCCCTCCACAAGGCGATTCCACGCATTCAAAGCCGAAATCTCCGGTTCCAGGGACTCTTCTGGCATGCCCAGGGCCCGGCGCAACGTCATCATCTTGTTGGGCATGACCGGATACAACAGCCCCGAGGCAATCCGCAGGCATTCCATGGTGTTGCGCAACACGCGGCCAAGCTCTTCCTGGCGGCCTTCCTTGGCCAAGGTCCAGGGCCTCATCCGGTCAAAATAGCGATTCCCCTCTCGGACTGCGGCCAACACGGTCGCCAACCCGCTGTCCAGCTGCATGTTGGCGACGCAGTCCGCCATTGCCGACGCTGCCCCGAGACAGCTGTCCACCAGGGCGCGTTCATCGTCGCCAAGGTCTGACGCTGGCGGCACAATGCCGTCGTAATTGCGCTTGAGCATCGAAATAACCCGGCTGGTCAGATTGCCCAAATCATTCGCCAAATCCGCGTTGTAGCGTTCCACAAAAATCTTTTCGGAGAAGTTGGCGTCTTGGCCCAGGCTCATGCCAGCCATCAGGAAATACCGGAATGCGTCAACGCCATGGCGTTCGATCATGTCCATCGGGTTGACCACATTGCCCAGGGACTTGCCCATCTTCGTGTCGCCGACCAGCCACCAGCCATGCGCGAACACTGTCTTCGGCAGTTCGACGCCCATGGCCATCAGCATCGTCGGCCAGTACACCGTATGCGTCGTCAAAATGTCTTTGCCGATCAAGTGGTACGTGGCCGGCCACCAGGTGCGGAATTTCTCTTCGTCCGCCAGGTATCCGACGCTGCTGATGTAGTTGACCAGGGCGTCAAACCATACGTAGGTGACGTAATCGCGGTCAAACGGCAATTCGATGCCCCAGCTCAGGCGCGACTTCGGGCGGCTGATGCACAAGTCAGCCAGGGGCTGCTTCTTCAGGAAGCTGAGCGTCTCCTGACGCCGGTGCGCCGGCTGAATGAATTCAGGGTGCGATTCGATATGCTCGATCAGGCGGTCCTGGTACTCGCTCATCCGGAAGAAATAGCTACGCTCTTCGAGTTCTTCGACTGGTCGATGGCATTCCGGGCAGCAGCCGTCCACCAAGTCTTTTTCGGTGAAAAAGCGCTCATCCGGCACGCAGTACCACCCTTTATAGCTATCCGCGTAAATCTGTCCGCGCTCCATCAAATCGCTCAAGATGGCGCTGACGACTTTTTTGTGGCGTTCCTCAGTCGTCCTGATGAAGTCATCGTAGGTGATGCCTAGGCGTTCCCACAATTCGAGGAAGCGCTTCACGGTCTTATTGCAATGCTCCTGCGGCGTGATGTTATGCTTTTTGGCGGCCTGCTGGACCTTCTGGCCGTGTTCGTCCGCACCGGTCAGGAAAAAAGTCGGCCGCCCCAGGAGGCGGTTATAGCGGGCCAGGACATCGGCCAGGATCGTCGTGTAGGCATGGCCAATATGCGGCTTGTCATTGACATAGTAGATCGGCGTAGTGACATAAAAGGTGTTTTCACCCATACGGCAGGGTCTCCTGTTAGGCGTCCTCAATGCTCAATATCTAAAATAGAGATGCTGGCGTCATATCGCTTGGCCGCGTTGAAGCCAAAACAAACGGGCAGGGCCTTCCCGGCCCATGCCCGTTCACGGTCTTGCGGCCCGGCCGGATGGCCATCCGGTCGGTTCATGCCCACGGTCAGACGATGATCTGCTTGCCGACCTCTCGGTTCCAGAACAAGGCGATAGCTAAGAGCATGAAGAAGACATTCATAATCACGACATAGACGCCGCCGTAAACGACGTAGCTGGCCGGGATGGTCTTCTTGGCGGCCAAAGCGTCCGCCATCCAGAACAACTGCCAGTTGGGCACAAAAGCATACAAGATGCTGGCCAAAAAACTGCCCCCGTTAGGATAGGGCGAGACGTAGGTGCCGCCAGTCGGCACCCGCGGCGGATTGTTGGAGCGACGGAAGACATACGACACGTACGCCGCATCCAGTCCTTTGGCAGACTTGGGAACCGTTGCGGCTTCATTCAGGATCTGGCGCTTGTCCCAGGCCTGTGTTTCTGGGTCGTAAATCGCCAAGTGGCGGGCTGGACCGTCCAAGTCGACGACATTGTCCTTCCATCCAGCCCGGTCATTCCAGAGTTTTTCCGGCTGAGTGCCCATCACGGACAGCTCGGCTGGGGTCTCCTGGTCGCTCCAGACGACGAAGGCCTCGCCAGCGTCAATCTTTTCGGGGCGTTCCCATTTGCCGACAGCGCCCATCTCGGTCGGCGCAAACCGATATTGGCTGATCCAAAGCGTCGCCTTGCCGCCAGGAACCGTGTCGCTCCAGGGTTCGCGGGTGTGGCGGCCCAGCAAATAGTCCGACATCAGGCCGACCATGAACAAAACCGAGCAAATCAGCAGGTTGCTGACCAGGTTGAAGCGCGTTGACAAGGCCGTCGCCAGGCTGGCCATGGCCCAGACCGAATACAAGATCAGCACCAGGGCGGGGATGATGTGCAAGGCCAGGCCAGGATGCTCCTCCCCGTACGACTCATACTTCAGGAAATGCGCCGCGACGGCGACGATCGGGATCAGGACCACCATCACCAGCACCGTAGTCATTGGGAACGACGACCTAGTCACGTAGTTGTGCACCGCCGCCAAGGCGAAGCTGAGGCCGATCGCCCCGAAATACAGCCCCATGACCGTCATGTCAATCCGGAACTGGTCAGCGGCAATCCGCAGACTGATCAAGGTGGCCACCGCGCACAGGAACCAGAACACCGTGGCAGCGCTGAGGATGCCCAGGATTTTGGCGATGATGAACACTGGCCGCCGCACCGGCTTTGACAGCAGCAGCAAGGCCGTGCCATTGTCGATTTCCCGGGAGATGGCATAGCTGGCAATCAGCACTGCGATCACCCAGCCGAAAATCATGGTCGTGGCCATGGCGCTGTCCACGACCAGCTTTTCCTGGGCCCGGAAGACAAACATGCTGAACACGGGGAACAGGCCAATCATGCACAGCGCACTCAGCAGCACCAGCAGAAAAATCGGCTCGCGCAGGCTTTCCCGGAACGTGTTCTTGGCGATCTGGTATAAGGCAGTAAACATGGACACTCCGTGTCAGTCGCTCGGCATCGGCCGCCGACCGGTCAATCTTGGGGGCGAACGCCGCTCTCGGCCAGTCGACCGCGGTATTCTTCGTACTGCTTCACCAACTGCGGGTGCTTCAGCCAGTCGGCCAGCATCGACGCATTCTTGAGCCAGTCCGTGCTGTCCAAGATCATCACCGAGTAACGGCTGCGCGCCATGTCGACATACGACAGCGGCACAAAGTCATCCCCGCCGATGAACACGATCCGCTTAGGGTTGATGAATTCGATGAATTCAAGGTACTTCTCGCTGCCCATCGACGCCGCCTTGCCGCCTGCTTGCAGGTAGAACAGCTGCTGGCTGCCGTCAACATCTGGCGAGAACAGCAGGATGGGCTGCTTGGTCCGGTACTGCGCCAATTCAACGAGGAGTCGTGACTCCAGGTAGTTGCCGGTCACCATCAAGGTATGCGCTTGCGTTCGACCCGCCCGCTTAAAGGGGTTCAAGCTCAGGGCCCAAACGCTTCCAGCCATCGACAACAGGACTACAACGGCAGCCAAGGCAGCGAAATTGCTCTTTTTCATCTTCATTAGCTCCAATTCTTGCGGTGAACTACTTGAGATAACTCAATTTCAGGGTAAAGTGTACAACAGTCCAAACGCCTGCCGCCAGGGCGGTGGGCGGCCGGAACTGCGACTCTCTTTTCGTGAAATAGTATACTATCGTTGAAAACCGCAAACTTTCAAGCTCGATAATCCCGCCTTCTTAAAAAAATGGCGTCCTGCCGTGTTTTTCATGCCCTATCATCCACACTGCGCTGCTCTGTGCAAGGCTTTTCGCCCCTCTTAGACTTTCTTTATGCCCACTCCCATGTCTGAACAACCCTCGCCTCTTCTCACGCTTCGTCCTGGCCATGACCGGCCCGCGATGGCCATTTTTCTGAGCGGCGGCGGCAGCAATGCCGAGGTGCTGCTGAAAACCATCCAGGCCCTGCCCCAGCCGCCGCTGGTCGTCAAAGCCCTGGTCACGGATGCGCCATTGACTAGCCGTGCCTACGAACTTGGAGAACGCTACAACCTGCCGGTCATAGCCTCTGACATCCGCGAATTCTACCAGCGCCACGGCGAAAAAAAAGTCTCCATCGCGACTCCCAAAGGCCAGGAAATCAGGAATGCCTGGACTGACGACTTGCGCGTCCGCCTTGCTCCGCTTGCGCTTGACTTCGCCGTTTTCGCAGGCTTTGTCCCTCTTACCAACCTGACTCGCGACTTTCCCTGCCTGAACGTCCATCCCGGCGACCTGACTTTCCGGAAGGATGGCAGGCGTCTTCTAGTCGGCCTGCATACGGTGCCGATTGAGCAGGCCATCCTCGCTGGCCTGGACTATTTGCGCAGCAGCGTCATCATCGCCCAGACGTATTCCGGCCAAGGCGGCGACATGGACAGCGGCCCCATCCTCGGTCTCTCCCCCAAGGTTCCGATTGACTTTCATGGCTGCGACCTTTCCGAACTGCAAGCGGCCTGGCGCGAACGACCACCGCAAAGACCTAAGGGCGGCTATGCTGACAAGTTGGAGCAGATCGCCGCCGCCAACCAGGAAAACCTGAAGTGCGCTGGCGACTGGGTCGTCCTGCCGCAAACCGTCTGCGACTACGCCGAACAGCGTTTTGCCTTGGACAGCGCGGGTCGCCTGCTTTTCCGGTCTAACGACACCTGGGCCAGGGTCGCCACCGTGGTCTACCACCCGGATCAGCGTCGCGAGCTGATTCCCCCTACCCTTTGAACTCCTCTCCCCGCCATCAACATGCGCCTGTTCACCTGCCTTGTCCTCCTGTTCATCGGCTTGCCCGCCATTGAGATTCTCTGCCTTGTAACCATCGGCTTGCTGCCAACCCTTGTCCTCATCTTGGGCGCTGGCCTGCTCGGCGCATATCTGATCCGCCTGGAAGGGCTGCGAGCCTTGCGGCAAGTGCAGGAGGCCTTGGCCACCGGCCGCAATCCCTCCCGCCAAGTGCTGGAGGGACTGGCCATCCTGGTCGCCGGCATCGCGCTGGTCTTCCCCGGATTCTTCTCTGACCTGGTTGCACTTTTCCTGCTGTTTGGCCCGACCCGCCGAGCCGCCATCGCCATCCTGCTGTACATCTTCCCCAATCTCCGGCCCTTTGCCGGCGAGCAATCTCACTCCGGCTCTGACTTCCCGCCCGCACCCAAAGCCAGCGAATGCATCATCGACGTGACGCCGCAGGAAGTCCGGGATTCAACGCAACAACCATAAAAACGCCTTCTCCGTCGGCTGCCATCATCGTGCCCCCTAAACTCCCCTCGCATCTCCATCCCGGCTCTGGCCAACGCCTGTTCGCATGGAACGGCGTCGCCTTCCTGATCCCGAAAAGATGGGAGCTGGCCCATGCCGAACTCTACAAGGGCGTCTCCAGGATCGTGCTTGAAGACGACGCCAACCCGCGCCTGGAACTGGACTGGTTTTCAACTACCAGCGACGTCTCCCGCGACAAGGTGCAAAAACGCTGCCAGAAACAATCGCGCGCCCTGACCGCCGCCGCCGAAAAAGTCCTTGAAATCGACGGGCTGGGCAACGAATGGACAGCCCACGAATACCGCCTGCCAGAAGCCGCCGTCCTTGTCATCGGCTATTGCCTGCCCAGCCCGGAGGGGCGGCCGTTCGCCTTTTTCCGGCTGCACTTCCCGGTCGGCCACGCCGAATCGCCTGGCGTTACCTTCCGAGCCGTCGCCCAGTCCTTCTCCTGGTGGAAGACCGGCATCGCGCCCTGGGCCTTCTACGACGTCGCCTTCTGGCTCAGCCGCGATTGCCACCTGGCATCGACGGCCCTCCAGGCCGGACGCAAAATGCTCGCCTTCGAATGGCGCTGGCGCCGGCTCTTCATCTGGCATTTCTCGCTGGCCGACTATATTCTCCGCACCCAGACAGCTGCCGAATGGTGCCGCGACTTCCTCAATTCCTGCAAATTCCTGCCGGTTCCCAAGTGGCGCGTCGACGACCAGGGCAAGCTGGCCTACCAACGCCGCCGGCTCTACTGCCTCGGCCACTTCGAGGAAATCGGTCGTTTCTGCTTCCAGTACCAAGCCGTGTGCCGGCATCTGCCGGAGCAAAACCAAATCGTCCTCTGGGTCATCCATTATCGCCGACAAACCGACCTGCAACACCTGGCCGAAGCCTTCCCCGAACCCGACCAACCCCTCCCGCAAAAACCTTAAAGGACATTGACAGCCATGATCCACTTTGACTTTCACGACCGAACCGCCATCGTCACCGGCGGCACCCGCGGCATCGGCGCAGCCGTGACCGCAGCCCTGCTCGCAGCTGGCGCCCGCGTCATCGCCGTCTACGCTGGCAACCACGACGCTGCCAAAGCCTTCCAGGAACAATGCCAAGCAGGAGACGGGCAACTCGAACTGGCCTGCTTCAACGTCGCCAACTACCAGGCCGCAGAAGCCTTCTTCCGCAGGCTTGACGACCAGAACCGCCAGATTGACATTCTCGTCAACAGCGCTGGCATCCGCCGCGACGCCATCGTCGCCATGATGCCGGAACAGGATTGGCGCCAGGTTCTCGACGTCAACCTGACCGGTGCCTTCATCATGGCGAAGCTGGCCGTGATGCGAATGTCCAGAAAACGCTATGGCCGCATCATCAACATCACCTCGCCGTCCGGCCGCATCGGCTTCGAAGGCCAGGCCAACTACGCCGCCTCCAAGGCCGGGCAAGTGGCCTTCACCAAGTCACTGGCCAAGGAAGTGGCAAGGCGCAACATCACGGTCAATTGCATCTCGCCAGGCTTCATTGACACCGATTTCATCAGCGCCCTGCCCGAAGAACAGCTCGCGGCATACCGTGAGATGATTCCGAAAAAACGCTTTGGAAAAGCCGAGGAAGTAGCCCAAGCCATCCTATTCCTGGCCACCGAGGAAGCCGACTACATCACCGGCGCTGTTCTCGAAATCTCCGGAGGCTTGAGCTAAGCAAGGGCAAAGGGTGAGGGGCGAGATTAGGGCCGAGGGGCTGAATGCTGAATGCTGAATGCTGAATGCTGAGGCGCATTTCATAATTCATAATTCATAATTCATAATTCATAATTCGTTTGGGGCGAGGGGCGAGAGTGAGCTTGGACTACGCTGTCCACCATGCCCACTATACTCTTCAAGGACAATAGACATGGAAAGTAATTCAAATGCATGAGGTCCACTAAAGTCCACTACAGTCCACGTCCACTCTCCACTAATGTCCACTTTTGTCCACAGTCCATCGTCTACTAATGTCCACTAAAGTCCACTAACGTCCACTGTCCACTAAAGCGCCTTACCCGGGGCGCCTTGCTCCGCAGCTTATCGAAACTCCGAGTATCAGCGGGTGATCGATTACCGGTCGTACGCGCTATCAATGCAACCCGCCTTTGCTTTTTCGGCGTTTATGGATAAATTTTTTCTTCAGCCTTCCCCTCTCCACCGTCGTCAGGAGTGACTGCCATGCCTAAAACCATATCCCTCGCCTTGCTGGTTCTTTTTGCCGTGACCGCTGGGTTGCCTGCCCAGGATGAGCAAAACGACGTCTGGGACAACAAGCCCCTTGGCCCGACCGTGCCCGTGCCGCCGATCGGCCCGCCGCGGGTCAACCGCGAACTGAAAGACAACCGCGTCAGCCAAAAGCTGCCCGGTGCGCCAGTGCTGCTGGCTGAAAACGGCCGCGCTCGCGCCGCCATCGTCATCCCGGCGGAAAGCGACGACCGCCAATATATCGCAGCTAAACGCGCTGCCGAACTTCTGCAAGCTAAGGTGCTTGCCTCCAGCCAGGCGACGCTGCCCATCGTCAATAATGGCGACCCGCAACCCTTCCGCATCGAAAACGGCAAGCTGCGCGTCACCGCCAACAATGACGTCTTTGACTACGCCGTCCTCATCGGCGACAACCGCTTTGCCGCCGAAAACGGAATAGCCGCGAAAGACCTGCCGGAAGAAGGATTCCTGCTCAAGGTCGTCGACAACGCCATCTGCATCGTCGGCGACTATGACAGCGCCATCTACGCTGTCATCGACCTGCTTGAGCAGCATGGCTTCCGCTGCCTCTGGCCCGGCGAGCTGGGCACAATCACTCCCAAGCTGCCGATCTTCGCGGTCCAACCCATCCAGGTCAGCGACGCGCCAGCCCTGCATCAGCGCCACATGCGTTCCCCCGACACCTACAAGCCGCGCCCCTGGAACCTGCCGCCCGAGCGCCAAGACTGGTTCACCCCCGCCGAGCTGGGGCCGTATGACGACTACGGCGACCGGCCCTTGGCCGGTCTCTACAACCTGAAGTTCGCGCCTCGGCACATGCAGCATTGGGCGCCGGCCAAGGCCGACTGGTCGCTCTGGCACCGCCTCGGCGGCTCGCGCAGAGTCGGCGCCGGACATTCGTATGGCTATGCCTGGGAAAAATACGGCAAGGACCACCTCGACTATTTCGCCCTGCTCAAGAATGGCAGCCGGCACCCGCTCCCGGTTAACAAGCCGCACCGTTTCCAGCTCTGCTACAGTAACCCGGAAGTCATTGAAGCCATCGCTAATGACCGCATTGAGGCTCTCAAGGCCGGCGCCGCCACCGCCTCCCTGTCGCCGAATGACGGCGGCGGCGGCAACGCCCCCTGTATGTGCGTCCGCTGCCGCAAGCTCGACATCGCCAACGCGGCGCCGATCACCCTGCCCAGTGGCGACCCCTACGTCGCCATCTCCGACCGCCATTTCCACTGCTTCAACCAGATGACGGAAAAAATCATCGCCGCCGTTCCTGACGCCCGGGTGGCTGTGATCGCGTATTCGCAGTACCAAAACGCACCTCTGGCAACGGAAATCCATCCCAAGCTGATCGTGGGCTTCGTCGGTCTGAGCTATCATGACGCTGACTACAACCAGAACTGCCGCGAACACTGGAACCGCTGGGCCAACAAGGCGATGCAGCTCTACTGGCGGCCAAATCTCTTCTACGGCACCAAGGGCATCCTGGCGGTCTACGCCACCGAACTGGCACAGGACATCAAGCATCTGTTTCGAACCGGCATGATCGGTACGGACATCGATACCTTTGGCCAGGACTGGGCGACCCTCGGGCTGAACTACTATATGGTGCCCAAACTCCTCTGGAATCCGGCCGCCGACCCCGAAGCAATCATCCAGGACTACTGCCAAGCCGGCTTCGGCCCCGCCGCAGCCGCTATCCGAGAATACTTTGCCGAGGTGGAGAAAATCAGCCAGCGGGCTGCCCGCGAAGTGTCTGCCCGCGCCAAGGCCCAGGCAATGGCTGATGCTGACAATGACGATCCAGCCAAGGGCCGCCTACACTGGGCAGCCTTCTCCGCAGCCTATTCTAAGGAAGACTATGACCGCCTCTACGCTATCCTTGACCGAGCCCAGCAGGCCGCAGGGGCGGACGAGGCTGTCGTCCAACGCATTGACTTCCTCCGCGCCGGAGTCAAATTCACCGCCATCCGCGCCCGTGCCTTTGACGTATGCTTCCAGAATCCAGGCAGCCAAGAGGAAAAAATCGCCGCCGTCAATGCCCAGTACGACTTCTTCAAAACCCTGTATCTCAAGTACCCCTTTGCCGTCAACGTGGCCTTTCTGGGCTGGTGGGACGGCAACACCTGGACCAGGCAAGGCCTGAAGATCACCCCAGAGAACGCCCTGCTCGACCGTTGACAGAATGTCGGCCAGCCGGGAACCCCGCTGGGCTGGCGCTCCTCTATCCGTTCAATTCATCACCTCATGTTTTTCCACTCCGCCAAAAAGTTTCTCCGTCTTTATGCTCGCCTCGACTGGCTGGCACTGCTCTTGCAGCTCACCCTGCTGGGCATCGGCGTCTTTTTCATCTATGGCATCGGCCAGAAGGCCGGTGGCGCCATGACCCTCAAATGGTCACGACAAATTATATGGTGCGCGGTCGGCGGCCTCATCTATATCGCCGCCACCGTCGTCGACTACCGAACCTTAGGCAAATTCTCTTGGGCCTTTTACCTGATGGCTCTGATCGCCTTGGCAATCGTCATTCCGCTGGGAATGGTTTTGAACGCCTCTCGCAGCTGGCTGAACATCCCTGGCCTCGGCATGTTGCAGCCGTCAGAGCCATGCAAGGCCACCACCCTCCTGTTCGCAGCCTGGTGCCTGTCTCACCCCTTTCTCAAACATTCGAAACTTCCCCTTCCCTTCCTTGCTGCTGTCATCCTGGCGCCACCGCTTTTGCTGATCATGGTTCAGCCCGACTTTGGCACGGCCCTAGTCTATCTCCCCTTCTGCCTCGCGCTGCTCTTTGTCAACGGGCTGAGCTGGCGCTGGATTGGCTGCACCTTTGCCGCCGCCGTCATCCTCATGCCTTTGGGCTATACCTTCCTGAAACCCCACCAGCAGGGGCGCATCAACGTCTTCCTGAAAACACCGGCTAATTTCCTGTTCTTGGCCGTCTCCCCTCTGCTCAGCGAAAATCAACGCGAGACCTGGCAGGCTCGCCAGGAGGACTTTTTCCGGGACACGGAAACCAAAGGCGGCGGCGACTGGAACGCCAAGCAATCGCTGCTGGCCGTCGGCAGCGGCGGCTTCTATGGCAAAGGCCACATGCAAGGAACGCAGCACATCCTCGGCTACCTGCCACGAACCGTCGCCCCGACTGACTTCATCTTCTCTGTCATCGCCGAAGAATACGGCTTTGTCGGCGCTGCCGGCGTCATCGCCCTCCTCGCCATGATCATCATCTTAGCCTGCCGGACGGCCATTTTGGCTGGCAACGCCTTTGGCGCCAGCGTCGCGGTGGGCGGTGCTGCCATCCTCGCCACCCATACCTTCATCAATGTCGGCATGAACTTCCAAGCTGCTCCGATCATCGGCATCCCTTTGCCATTTGTGAGCTACGGCGGCTCGTTCATGATCACCATCATGGCCATCGCTGGCCTAATCCAAAACATCCACATGCGCCGCGGCATCACCGACCGACATCACCACCATGCCCACCTCACCACCTGACTCAGTTCCAGCCGCTGCTTCCTCCCGTTGGCGGCGCTTCCTGCTGCCTGCCTTCAACCGGCCCTTCCTCATCCGCCTGTTGGTCACCGCCGTCATCGCCTGGCTCTTCTTCGGCTACATCTGCATCCCCGCCTTGATTAATGGCGACAGCATGTACCCGACCTACAAAAACCGCGCCTTTCTCTTCTGCTGGCGACCGCGCTATTGGTTTGCCCAGCCGAATCGCGGCGACGTGGTCATGCTTCGAATCGCCGGCCGCAAAGTCATGCTGCTGAAACGCATCATCGCCCTGCCCGGCGACACCGTCGCTTTCCAACAAGGCATCTTCCTCCTCAACGGCGAGGAGCCGAATGTACCGTGGGCCAGAACCTCAGCGTGCGACTGGGAACTGGCGCACCGCACCGTCCAGCCAGGGCACGTCTACGTCGTCGGCGATAACCGCGCCATGCCTATAGACCAGCATGAATTCGGCGAAATCGCCATCTCCAGAATTGCCGGCGCCCCGGTCTGGTAGCCGCCATCATCATCACCCTGAAAAGGCCTGCCATGAAATTGAAGAACTGGCTCATCTCGCTCGCTATTATCGTCGCCGTCGCCGGTGCCTGGTTCTGGTTTCGACCCACTGAACAGCAGCGCATCCGCAAGCAATTCTTCAGCCTGGCTGAAGCGGTCAGCAAAAATCCGCAAGAGGGCAACGCCGCCCACGCCATGAAAATGCTCGCCTTAGGCAACCTGCTCGCTGACAACGTGTCCATCGAACTGCGGGACTTCCCCTATAATGGCGACATTTCCGCCGAAAGCGTCGTCAGCCTCGCCACCCGGGGCCGAGCCTTGTTCGACGTCATCAGCATCGAAATCCTCGAAGTCGAAACTAATCTCGAACCGCCTGACCAGGCGTCTTCGAGGTGCGTGCTCAGGGCGACCCTGAAATCAACTAACTACAGCGACAGCGCGGTGCGGCATGTCATGACCAAACTGCGCAAAGTCGACAACCAATGGCGCTTTGTCGGCGTCCAGGAAGATGACCTCCTGAAAAAATGACTTTCAACACCAAACCGTAGCTCTTCCACCTCGAAAGGTACTCAAACCACCGAAAATATGAAAAAACCTGGTTCGATTATTCTTAAAGAAGACACTAAAGTCGAAAATGCCTTTCTGGTCGGCATTCAGACCCAGCAATGCCCCGAAGGATTCTGCCAGGAGCTGCTGGATGAATTAGCCGAGCTAGTCACCACCCTCGGCCTGGCAGTCTTAGACTCCTGCATCGTCAAGCTTCGCGACCAGAACCCGCGCTTCCTGATTGGCGAGGGCAAGGCCCGCGAAATCATTGACAACGCCCTGGCCGTTGGCGCAGATGTGATCATTTTTGACGACAGCCTCAGTCCGACGCAACAGCGCAACTGGGAAGGGCTGGAGGAAGACATTGCCGTCATCGACCGGCAAGAAGTCATCCTGGAGATTTTCGCGTCCCACGCCCACACCAGCGAGGCCAGGCTGCAAGTCGCCCTAGCGCAGGCGAACTATTCCCTGCCCCGCCTGAAGCGACGCTGGACCCACCTCCACCGCCAGCGCGGCATGACCGGCGGCATGGGAATGCGCGGCGAAGGCGAACAGCAGCTCGAGGTCGACTCCCGCATTGTCCGCGCAAGAATCGCCAAGTTGAAGACCCAGCTGGCCGAAGTACGCAAGCGGCGCGGCGTGCAGCGCCAGCAGCGACTACGCAAGCCCGTCCCGGTCGCCGCTATCGTGGGCTATACCAACGCCGGCAAATCGTCGCTGCTCAATGCCATGACCAGCGCCGGCGTCCTCACCGCTAATAAACTTTTCGCCACCCTGGACCCGACCGTGCGGCGCTATACCCTGCCGGGCGGTCTTGACATCCTCCTGGCAGACACGGTCGGCTTCATCCGGAAACTGCCCCACCTGCTCGTCGAGGCCTTCCATTCGACGCTGGAGGAAACGGCCATTGCGGACTATATCGTCGAAGTGGTTGATGCGACGTCGCCGAGCCTGGAAGAACATCGCCGCACTACCCTTGAGGTGCTGGACGAGATCGGCGCCAACACGCAATCGATCATCACCGTGCTCAACAAAATCGACCTGGTCGACGAGCCTATCGCCCGTCAGCGTTTGCAACGACTATTCCCGGACGCCATCTTCGTCTCCGCTAAAACCGGCGAAGGCATCCCAGAGCTGGCAGCTCAGCTGGAGGCGTTTTGCGACGCCAACTCCTTGAAGCGGCATCTTCTCATCCCGCATGACCGCCAAGACGTGATCGCCAAAATCCGCAAAACCTGCACTATTGACAGCGAGGAATACGGCGACGACGGCGTCCACCTCATCGTCCGCGCTCCCAAAGCCGCCCTTAGCATCATTGACGATTGGAGCGCTTCGTAAACGGCGCCGGGTCGCAGCTGGCGCTCCCAGCCATGACCCGGGGCCGATCTGCGTTTTTTTACAGGAAGCTCTGCAATCCCCTCAGGCATTGCTCGGCCGTTTCCAGGGCGTTCGGCTCGGTATTGCCGTATTCAACGATGAACCACTCAGTGCGTCCCTTGGTGCGGCAGAAGTCAATCACTTCCCGCCAGGGGCAATCGTCCTCGCCAATAACCGGCCGGATGCCGGTGACGTACTGTCCTTCCCGGTACGGCTTCATGTGGATGGTCTGGCAACGGCCTGGATAGCGGTTCAGAATGTCCAGGATGTCAGCGCCGCCGTCCATGGAATTGCCGGTGTCGAGCTGCATAATCACGCGCTCGTCAGTGTTATCCATCAGCACATCCCAGGGGCTGACGCCGTCCACCAGGGGGTGGTCGCCCTTATGGCTGTGATAGCCAATGCGCATGCCATGCGGTGCCAGGATATCGGCGACTTCGTTGAAGCGCTTGGCATTGGCCTTGATTCCGGCCAGGCTCTCATGCTTGACGCTGCCGCAGATCAGCGTGTAATTGCCAATCGCCTTGTTGAAGCTGATGCCTGCTTCCAGCCCTGCCGGATCAAGCACATTGCTCCAGAGCCACCCGCAGCAGGTCAGGCCAGTCTCCTTCAAGAGACCGACATAAAATTCCGCACAATACTTCGGTGCGCCGAAGAATTCCACCCCTTCATAGCCCATTTTTTTCACGGCCTGCAACGTTGCCAAGGGATTCTCCTGAAACGCCGCCCGCACCGAATACAGCTGTAAACCAATTGGAATGTTCATGCTGCTCCTTTTCTGCCAGAATGAGGAAAAAACAGCCCGGTCATCACACCAACGCGCCGGGCGGAATCACTAACAATGTACCGTCATTCCGACTTTTGTCCACACGCGCCCATGGCTTAAAGCGGTAAAAAGACGGTAATCGGTCTGCGGAATAGGGACGAGGGAATTTTTCTTAAAAAACGCAATTTTCCTGCATGAGCCATTTTGAATTATACACGATAACGTGTAAGTTAGGATATGCCTCTTAGAGTATTTATTCTGCATACCAATGTATAGGAGGTTAAAAATGCTTGTATCCCTTGCCGAGTATGCAAAAAAACATAATAAAAGCAGCGACACTATCCGGCGCTATGCGGAAAAGGGCCATATGCATTCAGCTCGCAAAATTGGCAGAAATTGGGTAGTGGAACTGGAAGAACCTTATCCTGTGGCAAAACGTCCGAAGGCCGCACCTATTACTTTGATATCACTTTTCAGCGGATGCGGCGGCATGGACATGGGGTTTCGAGGCGGTTTCGACTTTCTGGGCAGACACTATGCTAAAAATGGAATTGATATCATCTGGGCCAACGAAATCGACAAGGATGCTTGCATCACATACAGGCAAAACTTGGGCGACATCGTAGAGGGAGACATCTACGAAGTAATCGGGCAACTACCCAAATATGCAGACATTGTAATCGGCGGTTTCCCATGCCAGGACATCTCCATCAACGGCAAGATGGCTGGAATCAGCGGCAAGCGAAGCAGCCTCTATTCGGCAATAGTCGAGACTGTTGAAAAAGTTCAACCTAAAATATTTGTTGTGGAAAACGTGGGAGGCCTGATGCTCCGCAAGCATGATGAGTCACGCCGAAAAATTCTCGCGGACTTCAGCGCACTCGGCTATAAAATCCACTACCAAGTCTATCATGCGGAGGACTATGGGGTTCCACAGACGAGAGAACGCGTCTTTATAGTGGGTACATGCGAGGATATGCCTGCATATATTCCGCCCCAGGAGACAACTCTGTTCAAACCGCTCACAGCCCGCGAAGCAATGGAAGACCTTGAGGATTATCCCCGTGACAAGGCTTTTTCACACATCTGGAGCGAAGCCAAGGCCAGCAAAGACCAGGGCAACCGTAAACTGATCGCCGACCGTCCTGGCTACACCATCCGCGCCGAGTGCCACGGGAACATCCAGTTCCACTATTCTCTGCCAAGGCGCATTTCCATGCGCGAAGCCGCACGCCTTCAGTCTTTTCCCGATTCTTTTGTGTTTCCTGCTGGCCTAAGAGCAACGGAACGGCAGATAGGCAATGCAGTCCCGCCTGTTTTGGCATGGCATGTGGCGCAGTCAGTGCTGGCGGTCTTGCAGAACAGGTAGGCGACCCCATCCAAAAAGATTCCTGCCGTATTTTAGCAGCAAATTATGCAGGCAGACACAAATTGCCGCAAATTTTCAGGATTGGTTAATGAACGAAGTTTTGGAACTGAAAGTGAGATTTGACAAAGTGGTTGGGTTTGTCAGGCGTCCGGTAGTGCCCCTACGGGGCACCAGTTTTGGGGCATGCCTCCCCCAGGCTAAAGCCTGGGGTTAAGCATGGTTAAGCACCTACGGCGCAAAGGAATGTGACTATAAGCATAATGCATCTGTGCCGGCTGAAAGCCTGCGGAAGCCTGTGCCAGACACGTGTCTTCGCACCTGAACTTTAATAAGTCAATAGTCCTTACTGTATAGTCTGTGGAAGACACATGTCTTCGCACTACCGTCCACCAACGTCAGCAGCTACAGAGCTGCAAAAGCCCCAACGGGGCGCGACATACCAGCCCAGGGCAAGCGAAGCCCGCCAAGGGCGAGCGACGCCCTGGGTGAGGTGATGTATAATTTTGAGCCCTGAAAGGGCGAGACAAAAATGTCGCTGTGGCTAAAAGACAACATGGGCATACAAGTATTCATCACAAAATTTCGCACATTGCCAAAAAATTGGTTGTGGACGACAGTCCACCCTAGGTCTTTTCGTGTGGTTCGTGGTTAAAAAATCCTTTTCGGATGGGGTCTGCGTACGGCAAAATCAAAGAGGCGGCGCCGGTTTGAAGCCAGTGCCGCCTCTTCTATGAGCCGCGAAACATCAGCGGACGTCGTAGGCAAAGCCGCTGTCAGGGGCGTAATCGACGGCAATCGTCTTGCCTTCGATCACGTCGCCGGCGACGAGCAGTCGCGAAATCGGCGTCTCCAAGCGACGCGTAATCACGCGCTTCAACGGCCGAGCCCCGTAAACAGGGTCGTAGCCTTCCGATGCCAGCTCCTGCCGCGCCGCCTCGCTGACCTCCAGGCCAATGCGCAGCGCAGAGAGCCGCTTGCCAAAGTCGTTAAGCTGAAGGTCGACGATCGATTTGATGTGCTCGCGGTCAAGCCGATGGAACACCACCACGTCATCCAGCCGATTCAGGAACTCCGGCCGGAAAGCAGCGCGCAGATGCTCCATCACCCGCTCCTCCATCTTGGCGAAGTCCTTCCCGTCAAACGCCACAATTTCCTGGCTGCCGATATTCGAGGTCATGATGATGACCGTGTTCTTGAAATCGACAATTCGACCCTGGGAGTCGGTCAGACGGCCGTCGTCCAGGACTTGCAACAGGATGTTGAACACGTCTGGATGCGCCTTCTCGATCTCGTCGAACAGGAGGACGCTGTAGGGGCGTCGCCGCACTGCTTCCGTCAGCTGACCGCCTTCATCATGCCCGATGTAGCCGGGCGGTGCGCCGATGAGGCGTGACACTGAATGCTTTTCCATGTACTCTGACATGTCAATGCGGACCATGGCGCGTTCGTCATCGAACATCGCAGCGGCCAGGGTTTTCGCCAGCTCGGTCTTGCCGACTCCGGTCGGCCCCAGGAAGATAAAGCTGCCAATCGGCCGCTTAGGGTCCTTGAGACCAGCCCGGGCTCGCAGAATCGCCTCGGCAACCGCGCTGACGGCTTCATCCTGGCCGATCACACGGTGGTGCAGCTCATCTTCGAGATGCAGCAGCTTCTCGCGCTCGCCCTGGATCAGCTTCGCCACTGGAATATGCGTCCACCGACTGATGATGTCCGCGATATCCTCCTCGTCAACTTCCTCTTTGAGCAACCGGTCGTCCTGGGTCTTCTGGAGCTGCGCCTCGGTCTCCTTGAGCTGAGTCTCCAAGCTAAGCAAAGTGCTGTACTTCAGTTCCGAAGCCTTGGCGTAGTTGCCCTCCCGCTCAGCCCGGGCCATTTCCGTCCGCGCCAGGTCCATAGCTGCTTTCAGCTCTTGCACCTTGGCAATGCCGCCCTTCTCCGCTTCCCAGCGCGCTTGCAACGCCGCCACCTTCTCGCGAATCTCAGCCAGCTCTTTGTCCAGCTTGGCAGTCCGCTCCTTCGAAGCGTCGTCCTTCTCCTTGCGCAGGCCAGTCAACTCAATCTCCATCTGCGTCTGCTTGCGGATTGCCTCGTCCAATTCCACTGGTCGGCTGTCAATTTCCGTGCGCAGCTTGGCAGCGGCTTCGTCAACTAGGTCAATCGCCTTGTCCGGCAAAAAGCGGTCCGTGATATAGCGGTCAGACAAGACCGCCGCGCTGACTAGGGCAGCGTCGCGGATGCTGACGCCATGATGGATTTCATAGCGGTCGCGCAGCCCGCGCAGAATCGAGATAGTGTCCTCAACGCTTGGCTGCGCCACCAGGACGGTCTGGAAACGGCGCTCCAACGCCGCGTCCTTCTCAATATGCTTGCGGTATTCGTCCAGAGTAGTAGCGCCCACGCAGTGCAGCTCGCCCCGCGCCAGCATCGGCTTGAGCAGGTTGCTGGCATCCATGGAGCCTTCGCTCGCACCAGCGCCGACCACCGTGTGCAGCTCATCGATGAACAGAATGACCTCGCCCTCAGCCGAGGTGACTTCCTTCAGCACGGCCTTCAGACGCTCTTCAAACTCGCCGCGGTACTTGGCGCCAGCGATGAGAGCGCCCATGTCCAGGGCAATCAGGCGTCGGTTCTTCAACCCCTCGGGAACGTCGCCGTGCACAATGCGCAAGGCCAGTCCCTCGACAATCGCGGTCTTGCCAACGCCAGGCTCGCCGATCAGCACAGGGTTGTTCTTGGTGCGGCGCGACAGAATTTGAATCACGCGGCGGATTTCCTCGTCCCGGCCGATGACTGGGTCGAGCTTGTCCTTCGCTGCCAGCGCAGTCAAATCCTTGCCATACTTTTCCAGCGCCTGAAACGATGCTTCCGGGGTCGCCGAAGTGACCCGCTGATTCCCGCGGACTTCCTTCATCGCATTAAAGACGCGCTCACGAGTAATGCCGAGGCGCGACAGAATCTCCCCAGCCGCCTTTGACTTCTCCAGGATTCCCAGGAAAAGATGCTCGACGCTGATGAACTCGTCACGGAGCTTGCCAGCCTCATCCTCGGCAGCCTGCAAAACTTGCATCCCCTCCCGCCCCATGTACACCTGGGTGGCGCCGTCGCCAGTGACTTGCGGCAAGCGAGACAGGCCGCGCATAACCTCCTGCTCAACGCGAGTACGCTCCTGGCCAAGCTTGCCCAGCAAGGCGCCGACCAAGCCTTCGCTGTCATGCAGCAACGAGGCCAAAAGGTGCAAACCAACCAGCTCCTGGTGATTCATCGTCGCGGCAAGCTGCTGCGCACCAGCTAACGCCTCCCGGGATTTTTCAGTAAACTTATCGTAATTCATAACTACTTCCTCCTATCGTGTGGTTTAAAAACTTTAAAACGTGACTATAAACTATAATGTAAACAAGCAGATATCATGCCAAGAAATCGCAAGCTAAACGCACCGCAAACAGCCCCAAAACATGCGCCACTTTGTCGCACTTGCGCCGTTTCTGGCCATACTTGTGCGCGGCCTCGTCCAGTGTGGGCAAAAGCCGTTGCGACTGGTTGCAAAGTCAACGTCAACCATTATTTTTGAGAGATGCGAAAGTGCGCTCCGATTCACGGGATTCAATAGAAACTTCGACGACACGACATCAGGCCATGCATGTCATCTCAGTCAACGAAATGCGCCGTCTTGACGCTGCCGCGATAGCTGCGGGCGTCAGCGGCGAACAGCTTATGTTCAACGCCGGCGTTCATGCTGCCGAGGAGATTCTGCGTTTTGTCGAACGCTATCCGCAGCGGCATTGTCAGTCCTTCACAATCTTGGCTGGCAAAGGCAATAATGGCGGCGATGCCTGGGTCGTCGCTGATATCCTGATGCAAAAAGGCCTCAGCGTCGCCCTTTTTTCGACTTGTCCGATCGCACAGCTTCCCGAGACCGCAGCCTACCACGCGGCCAAACTGCCGGCCGATGCGTCTGTCACCTTCCTTGCCGATGTTGAGCAGGGTCTGCCTGCCGCCGCCTTAGTGCCCGGGAACATCGTCGTCGATGGCCTGCTCGGAACTGGCCTGCGGGGTGAACCAACCGGCATTTACGCCCGCCTGATTGCCCAGGTCAATGCCTCTGGGCTGCCGGTCATCGCCCTGGACATCCCTTCCGGACTCAACGGCGACACTGGCAACGGCGCCCTGGCCATCACCGCTGACCTGACCGTTACCATGGCCTATCCCAAAATCGGACTGCTGACTGGCGCTGGGCCACAGCATTGCGGCTTGATCCGAGTTGTCGATATCGGCCTGCCTGAACCTGTTGCAGACATGGCTGCACCAGTCGCCGCCGCCTTTGCGGAAACTGATGCACGGGTTCTCCTGGGCAGACGGCCCTTCAACGCCCACAAAAACACCTTTGGTCACGTCCTCTGCGTTGCAGGCACCCGACAATATCCAGGCGCACCTTTCCTAGCTGGCGAAGCCGCGCTCCGCTCTGGCGCTGGCCTGGTCACCGTTGCCATCCCGGCGGGCGTCGCCTGCCCGCCGCATGCCAAGGCGCTCATCGTCGCTAAAATCGGTTCAGAGCAGGACGCGGCCTTCTCGGCCAACATGCTCCCGGCCGTGCAGGAACTTTTGACCGGCAAAAATGCTTTGCTCTACGGCCCTGGCACTGGTCGCGAAGTGGGGCCGGAGCTCCTCCGCCTGCTGTTAGCCGCCCAACAGCCGCTCGTCATTGATGCCGATGGTTTGCGCTTGCTGGCCGCACACCCAGAACTGCTGGCTTTGGACAAAGCCTCAGCGCCCGTCATCCTGACGCCGCATCCTGGCGAAATGGCCGCGCTGCTGACCGGCTTTCAACTCACCCAACTCCTGCATGAGCCTCGTCCCGAGCAGGCCAAGGCCTTGGCTGCGGCAACCGGTGCCATTGTGGTTCTCAAGGGCCAGGGCACAATCATCGCGGCACCCGGCGCTGCTTTGCCCTCTTACAACCTCAGCGGCAGTCCGGCCTTGGCCACGGCTGGCACTGGCGATGTCCTGGCCGGCATGATCGCTGCCTTCCTGGCTCAAGGGCTGGCGCCCGTCGATGCTGCCGCTCTCGCCGTCTTTGTCCACGGCCATGCTGCTGACCTCGCGCCAGCGCCGCAACGAGGCCTGATCGCCGACGACCTGCTTGCCCTCATCCCGCCCGCCATGGCCGGCCTCAATCCACTGGCGTAAACACGGTCCGGAACTCCGAGCATCAATCGGTGACCGATTACTACGCGGGGCAGCGCAAAAAACAGGCAATTATCGGCAGCATTGAGAAAGAGCGATATATTAGCTCAGAACGATGATTCCCTGGTTCTCTCAGACTCGACCTACCCACACCTGGAGACGAGCATGAATCTGCCTCAAGGCCCCCTGCATACCGGCCTCCGAGCTGTATTCTACTTTTGCCGTGAGGATCCGCGCGTGTTCGTGCACAAGCACCCCCGCTGGAAATGGGTTGGCGTCACCTTGAATTTCGCGCATCCCCGCTCCTTCTGGATTCTCGCCGTCACCATGATTTCTGTCCTCCCGGCTATCTTGCCCGGGCTATGGCTCAAAAATATGCTGATTCTGTATAGCGGCCTTGCCATCTGGACTGTGCTGGGGTGCTGGTATTATTTCCGGCAAGCAGAACTTGATTTGCGCCGACATGCCAACAACGCCAACAGCCTACCGTGAACTCATGTCCCAACACCCCGGAGAAACACGCCTCATGTCAACACAAAAGCGCCCGCCCATCAAGCCAGGCTGGAAATTGACGTTTGCAGATGACTTCGACCGTCCCCAGCTCAATGACATGTACTGGTACCCGGCGTACCGCTCTGGACGCAAGGAATACTTTCGTCGCATTGGCTTTCCCAGCCGCTGGGTTGACCACAACGCCCATTTCGTCATTGAAGACAGCATCTTGAAGCTCCGCATCGACGACCGGCTGCCGTTCCGCCCAAAGCCGGCGCATCCCTGCGTCAGCTGCATCACGACCTCTGACCATCGCTTCGGCCCAACCACTGAATCTTTCCAAATCATGGAAAAATTCGCCCAGAAATACGGCTGGTTCGAAATCCGCGCCCGCTGCCCGCGCGGCAGTGGCCTGCTCAGCGCTTTCTGGCTGCATCAATGCGATCCGACCAAGCAGGAATACACCCCAGAAGGCCAGCGCAAGGACTTGGCCGCCGGAGCTGTCGAAATCGACATCATCGAACTGCAAGGACGCTACAACACCCCTGCTGGCAATGACGTCAACCTCAACGTCCATTTCACGGAAAAAGGCCATTACCTGCACCACAATGACTTTGACGCCGCAGACGGCTTTCATGTCTGGGCCATGGAATGGGAGGAAAGACGCATTGCCTGGTACTGCGACGACGTCTGCATGGAGGAATACATCGGCCCAACACCGCCGGGAAAAATGTTCGTCCTCCTCGCCCTCTTCCAGTATTCCGGCTGGATCGGCGAGATTGACACCGCCATGGTCTATCCGAAAGACTTTGAAATCGACTATGTCCGCGTCTATCAACGCGAAAGCAACATCGGCTGAACCGGCTTTGCCAGCAACGCGGCCAAGGCGGCGGCTTCAGTCGAAGGATGACCTCATAGCCAAGGAGCCTCATGTTGAAAAACCTCACCTACAGCCTGCTTTTGGCATTATGCCTGGGTGGCGTCGCCCGGCTGGGCGCAGCACCCTTCCAGGGGCCATTCCGGTCTGAAGCGCTCGTCTTCTACTTCACGCATGACGGCGGCCCGCTTCAACTCCAGGCCGCCATCATCGGCGACCAGGCCGCCGCAGTCGTCCGATTCTTTGACGTCCAGGAGAATCTCCGCCTCTGGCAATACTGCCGACCGCAATCCGGCGGCCACGTCCTCAGCTGCGACTTCGGCGCCGACGCTCCGGCCGGCATTTACCAGGTCCGGGTCAGCGGCAAAGACTACCAGATCAATCCGCAAGCCATGCCAGCCAAGCCCTTCGGCGTCATGCCTGCCAGCTGCCGGTTGTACAGCACCGCCGCTGACCAGTTCAGCGAGACCTTCTTCATGATTCCCCGCAACGCGGAAAAATTCTCCTGGAGCGCCCTGGGCTGCCAGCATACCATCAGCCGTGACGCTGGCCAGGTCGCCCCGCCAGCAGATGGCGATTCACTGGACGTCAGTGCGCACCAAGGCGAAATCTGGTCAGGCCGTTTCACCATTCCTCCCAACAACTACAGTTGCCTCGGCTTCGAGCACATTCCCGTCATCCTTTGCCCAGACCAAGAAACAGCCCGCCAAATCAACGCCAGCCTGGTGCAAACCGCTGACGGGCAGTATTTCCCCCACCAATTCCAAGTCCGAATCTACAACTGGCTGGAACAACAGAAGACAGCTGACCTCACCGTGCCGATAGTCGACCTGCGCCAGCTAGCCGAGCAATTCGCCGCCGAACCAAACTATCAGGCTCTGCTCGGGCACTGGGGCATTTTCACCTACATCAACCACGTCCTGGAAAGCCAGGATATCGACCCGGCCAGCGAGCAATTCGGCGCCAATGCCAACACCGCCATGCTGGCAATCGTCAACAGCCTGGACAAGCCCTTCAACCCCTATTTCGGCAAACTGGAGAAACGCCTTCTGATTCCCGCCCTGAGCCACTTGCTCACGCTCCAGGAAAATGACAGTTTCCGGGAAACCTCCAGCAACTACAACGGCGTTTGGGCCATGAATTATCTCAGCACGGCTCAACAGCTGGCAGAAGGCTATCACCAAATCCGCGACCAAAAGGCCCTGGCCCTGTGGCGAGACGGCGTCCGCCGCATCGCCGACCGTTTTTCCATGTTCCGAGTTTCCTGCGAAAACCAATCCGCGCACTGGCCGCTTGCCTACTACTACCTGTACCAAGGCATCGGCGAGCCAGGCTACCAACAGCTGGCCAAAGACTTCATAGCTGGCCTTTGCCTCCCTGAATGCAATCCCTTCATGCAGACCGGCTACCAGCAGGAAGCATACGGGCCAGACGCCTCCTACCAAGGCCTCAGCACCTGCATACAGGCGGCCTACTATCGGCTCAGCAACGACACCGTTGCCCGCGACGGCCTGCAACGCATCTTTAACCTCTTCAACCATACTGTCGTTCCAGAGCCGGACGGGAGCAAAGTCGGCGCCACCAACTTCTCTCATCGCACCAAGATGCCCTGGACGCATACCCAATACGGCGCCGGCATCCCACTCCTGCAGGGCATCCTGCCGGAAGCCGCCTGCCTTGCCCAGCCCAACACTGGCGAAACACCCCCTCTGGCCACACTGCTGACGCCGCCTAACGATATCTACCGCCCGGCCATCGGCTACTCCACGTCAACCTTCGCGCCATTCTTCAATGCATATCGCTTCCCTACCCAGCCACCCCTCCCAGGCGCCAAGCTGCCTGTGCAGGCCGAAAACAACTTCACCCGCAACTTCAACAACGAATTCCTCGCCTGGCGACGCCCAGGATTCTACGCCCTGGCCTACGTCGGCAAAACCGCCGGTGCCTGGACAAGGGCGCGTGCCCCAAAACTCCCGGAAAATCCTCCGACAACAGCAGCGAGCACCCGCTGGCATCAAACCCAGGGGCTGTCCATCCTCTGGTTCGAAAAATACGGCGCTTTCATCCTTGGCCAGAATTGGAATGCCTACACCGGGCAATTCCTGCGCGCTGAATTGCCCAACGGAGGATGCGCCTACCCGGACTACTGGGAGCATGCCAGCGAACACGCTGAACAACGCCTGCGTCTGCAAGGCAAACTCATCCAAGCGGAAACCTGCCGGTTCACTCGCGAGCTGTCCCTCCTTCCCAATGGCCTCCAACAACGCCTGACCGTCACTTTTGACGACGACAACCAATTCGCCGCCCTCTATGAACAACTGCCTATCCTGCTCAAGGGCGACCAGCCGACCATCGAATTCCTGGTTGACGGCACCTGGCAGAGGACTCCAGGAAAGTGCCAAGCCGTCCGCGTCAACAATTCGGTGACAGTCACTTTCACGCAGCCGCAGACCTGCTCCCTGGGTCAGGAGACCGCGCTCTATAACCAGCGGCTAGCCTGCCTGCTGATTCATCTCGGCTCCGCCTTCAAGGCTGGCGACACGGTGTCCATCACCTACGACATCACCGGAGAATGAGGCGAAAAGGTGGCTGGCCCGACCGCGACGGCGCCAGCGCCCATATCATCCCATAACTCTCATTACACTAAGGATTAACATGTTTGGCGCTATCATCGGCGACATCGTCGGTTCCCGCTTCGAATGGCACAACCACCGTTCCAAGCGCTTTAAACTTTTTACTGCTGACTGTTTTTTCACAGATGACACGGTCATGACCCTGGCCGTGGCCCAGGCCATCTTAGAAGCGGCCGGCGACTATACAAACCTCGGCCAACTGACTATCAAGCAGATGCAGAAAATCGGCCGCCGCTATCCTGACTGCGGCTATGGCGGAATGTTCGCCACTTGGATGTTTTCCGACCAACCACAACCCTACAACAGCTTTGGCAATGGCGCGGCCATGCGCGTGAGCGCCTGCGGATTCGCAGCCACGAGCTTGCAAGAAGCCCTCAGCCTGGCGCAAAAAGTCACCGAAGTGACTCACAACCACCCCGAAGGCATCAAAGGCGCCCAAGCGACCGCAGCAGCCGTCTTCTTAGCCAGAACCGGTCATGACCAAAACGCCATCCGCGCCTATATCGAACAAAATTACTATCCGCTGACCAAGACTATTGACGAAATCCGGCCGACCTACCGGTTCAATGAAACCTGCCAGGAAACCGTGCCCCAAGCCATCACCGCTTTTCTTGAGGCCGATAGTTTCGAGGACGCGCTCCGCAACGCCATTTCCATCGGCGGCGACAGTGACACCGTTGCCGCCATCACCGGCGGCATCGCTGAAGCCGCTTTTGACATCCCCAGCGATATCCGACACAAAGCCTTGCCGTATCTCGATGACAGCCTCCGGAAAATACTCATCAACTTCGAAAACACATTCCCCAAAACGCCATAGGGCCAATGTTTCCAGCCGATAGGCTTTTTCGCCGGGGTTCGCCCCAGCCAGCCAATATCATCCGACACTCTTGACCAAAGGGGTTCACATTGTCAGTCCGCAGCCTGATCATCGGCATTGTTTGCGCCGCCATCATGAGCGCATGGTGCTACTTCAATGACGCCGTAGTCCGCCCTGGGGCGATGATATCCTCTCTGCTGCCATCGGTCGCCTACGGCGGCCTGATCGCTTACGTGCTGCTTATCAACCCGCTGCTGCGCCGCCTGCGCAGCCGCTTGGCCCTCAGCGGCCGCGAAGTCGCAGCTGTCCTGGCGCTCTTCCTCATCGCCTGCGGCATTCCTGGCTGGAGCCTCGGCCAGATGTTCTCGCCTACCGTCATGTTCCCCCACCATGACCTGCGCACCACGCCCAGCTGGCGCAGCCACGACATCGTCTCCCTCGCCCCCAAGCAAATGCTCTGCGATGTCTCCGGCCCCAATGGCGACGTCGGCCTCAACGGCTTTGTCACCGGCCTTGGCGAAGGCGACGCCCACATCAATTTCTTTCGGGATGTCCCTTGGGATGTGTGGTACCGCCCGTTCCTCTTCTGGGGGCCCTTGGTTCTCTGCTTCCTCGTCGCCGTCGTTGGCCTGGGCGCTGTCTTCCACCGCCAGTGGTGCGACCACGAACAGCTGCCCTACCCCATCATCCAGTTCGCATCGTCGCTGTTGCCTGACGAACAGGGCCGCCTCGCCAGCATCTTTCGCGACCGCCTCTTCCTTGTCGGCTTCCTCTTTTCTTTCCTCCTGCTCTTCAACAACTATATGTGCCGCTGGTTTTCCAACGAACTCATACCAGTCAAGCTCTGGCTTGATTTCAGCCCCGCCATCAAGCTCTTCCCCACCGTCATCAAGGGCAAGGGCGCCATGCTCTTCTCGCCACGGCTGATCATGACCGTCATTGGCCTGGCCTACTTCCTGCCTTCGGAGGCGTCTCTATCTATGTGGTTCGGCCCCTGGCTCTACTGTTTCATCGCCGGCATTTTTGCCACCTACGGCATCGAATTGCGCTCCGGTAAAATGATGGCCCTGACCCTGGAGCCCTTCATCTTCACCGGCGGCTATTTCGCCATTCTCATGATCATCCTCTACACCGGTCGACAATTCTATTGGAACACCCTCAAACGCAGCCTCGGCTTCAGCAGTGGGGAGTCCATACCCGATTTCGCCATCATGGGCATGCGGCTCTTTCTGGGAGGCGTCATCCTCTTCATCCTCCAACTGCATCTTGCCGGCCTGCACTGGTCCCTCAGCGTCATCTACACCTTCATCGCCATCATGGTTTACGCCGTCGTCAGTCGCGTACTCGCCGAAACTGGCGCCTTCGAAATCGGCACCTACGTTTATCCCTGCGTCACCCTCTGGGGCCTCCTCGGCGCCAGCGCCCTCGGCCCGCAGAACTTGGTCATCATGTTCCTGGTCTCCACCGTGCTTCTGGCTGCGCCCGGGTGGTGTGTCATGCCCTTCTTCAATCAAGCCATGAAACTTGCTGACGGCCATCACATCAAGCTCAACAAAACCGTCAAATGGGGGCTGGTCGTCATGGTGCTGGCCATCGTCGTCTCCATACCAGCAACCATCTACTGGCAGTACGACCGCGGCGCCCAACTCTACGGTTGGCCGCGTGCATCCTCAACCTATCCCTTTGCCAACGCCGTCGACATCATCATCAAACTCAAGGCTCAAGGCTTGGAAGAAATCGCCGCCAGCCGCCAAGGCTTTGGACACCTTGCGGCCATGTCGCCAAGCCCCGAACACCTCGCCGCCTTCGCCGTCACCGCCCTCCTCACCCTCGCCGTTGCTTTCGGACGCCTCAAATTCCACTGGTGGCCATTGCACCCGGTCATCTTCGTCTTCTTAGGCGGAGGTCAAGGCATGGGTATGTCTTTCTCCTTTGGACTCGGCTTCCTGATCAAATTCCTAATCACCAAGTACGGCGGCGGCAAAATGTACCAGCGCTGCAAACCCATGATGATCGGCCTCATCGCCGGCTCACTCGCCGCACAATTCCTGCCCATGGTCGTCGGCACCATCTACTACTTCATCGCCGGCAAAACCCTCTGAGTACTACCGCATTTTGCTTAGGGTGGACTATAGCGTCCACAACCTATTTTTAACCACGGATGGACACAGATGAACACTGATTTTTTTATAGGGTTGTTTTTTGTAACCACTGAACACGCAGAATATACGGAAATTTTGTTTAATGTGTAACGTTTTGCAATGAGTGCTTGTAGTGCAGACTTCACGCAGACGTATGTCGTACTGGCGGCCGGAAGGCCGCCCTAGCCTCGGAGAGGCGCAACCATGAGTAACCCCAGGTGGAGCGAAGCGGAACCTGGGGTGGAGTCCTCCCAAGCTTGAGCCTCGGAGAGGCGGCACAAAAGCTTTGACCTGCAGAAAATCTTTCACAAAAAAACAAGAAGTTGGTCGATAGTAGTTCAATATCCTTTCACCATATTTCGCACCTTATCCAAAAATAACAATCACTGACAAATCGGAGGACTTACATGGTAGCGGTCATATTATGTTGCGCATTGGCGATGTCTGCGGCTGCTTCAGCCCAACTTGTTGTCAACGGCGACTTTAGCCAAGTCGAGCCATGCGGGGTTCGCGCCACCAGCGATCAAGGCTATGGCGTCTGGGAGGTGTCTGGCACGCCTACATTGAAGCCCAAGGGGTGGGTTCTGAATCCCACCATGACCGGCAAGCTGGAGATGATACCCTCAACAGAGGGCGGATATCATTTGAAGCTGACAGGCAACGACTTGAAACGTGGCGGGCACATATACCAAGCTGCATCGTGGTTCAAGAACTACCAATGGTACAAGGTGTCAGCAAAGGTGAAGGGCACGAAAGGAGCAATAGGGTTCTATCGTTATCCGCCGACGGGGAATGTGGTGGCAAAGCAGGACTTCGTCTTGTCATCTCCCTGTCCGGAATGGCGCAATGCGTCGTTTTGGTTTATGGCTGAGCCGTCTGAAGCTCAAAGCGTGTGCTTGTTTGCTTGCGTATCAGGTGGCCCCGACGATACGTTCGAGATTGACGACTTGCAGGTAGAGATGGTTGAGATGCCGGCTTTTGCGAAAACTGAGCCGATAGTGATTGAAAATCGTCATTGCCGCCTGGTATTGTCGGCCAAGGGTGAGCTGGTCGAAGCAGTCGCGAAACTTCCCGAGGAAAAGCCGATTCTGGGTTCAGGTGGTGTATTTTTCAAGATGAAAACCGACAAGCACGGTTGGTTGCCACTCCTCGGCGTGGAACGCGGTGTTGGCAATCGCCTGACTTGCGTATTTGCTGAACCAGATTATTCGATGGATGTCTTGTTCAGGTGCTATGACTCGTATTTTACCTTCTTGGTGACGGATGTCCGCGGCCCGGATGTCAGCGAGATTTGTTTCCTGAAGATGCAGCTGGGCCTGTCTTCAAATTACGGCGGCTTGCTGAACACGGCTTCAGGTGACGGCGTTTCGGCGGTGCTGCTGTCATGCAACGACAAGACGAATGCCGCGAGCAGCATGGCCAAAGGCCTGGGCTTGACCGCGACCGCATATCAGGAGTACGGGATGCCTGGCGCAAAAGCGGCGCTGGCAATAGTGCCCAGCGAGTCACTGCTTGATACCATCGAAGTCGTTGAAATCGAACAAGACTTGTTCCATCCTGTTCGTGACGGAGTGTGGCTGCGTCGCCACCCGGGTCGTTTTGCCTCGTATATGATGGCCTTCGGAGTGACTGAAGCAAATGTCGATGAAGTGATCGAGTTTGCGCGGGGCGGATTTGGCTGCATCGAAATATCGGATGGATGGTGGGAATCAACTCCAACGTATGAGCCTAATCGGAAGCTATATCCGGATGGCATAGAAAGCCTGAAGCGAGTCTGCAAGAAAATCCACGACGCAGGACTTCAGGTCGGCTTGCACGCGATGCAGGGGATGGTTGGCTGGGGAGGTCGTCTCGGCATGCGTGATCCGTACGTGTCGCCCAAGGCTGACAGCCGCTTGCTGCAAAGCCACAAGAGCGTGCTGGAGCAGGATATGGCTGCTGATGCCGTGGAACTTGTCGTTGCCGGCGATTTGTCGCAATGGCCAGAAAATGGCGACTTGAATCTAGACGGCGAGGTGGTCAAGTATTCAGGCAAGGACGGCAACCGCTTAATAGGTTGCGAGCGTGGGCTTTACGGAACACTGCAAAAGGCGCACCCCAAAGGCTCCGCTGTAGGCGTCCTGGTGAACTGCTTTCCCGTTTGGGGACATACCAAATATACTCCTGACATTGAGAGCACGATGTTCGAAGAGATTGTCGATAATCTCGCCTACGTGTTCAATGAAACCGGCGCTGACATGGCGTATTTCGACGCTGGCGAGGAATGGTCCAAAAATCCGCCTCGCTGGCGGAACGTGGGTAAGTTCGCCTTGGCGTTCCAGAGACGCCTGAAGAAGCCCGTCTTCCTGGGAGGCAACAACCTGTACACCAACTTGTCGTGGCACGCCATCACCCGCGGAGCGCCGAACTTCGATCCCATCACCCACGGGCGAGACGAATTTTCACTGCGCTACAAGGGTACGAATCCGATAAACCGCGGAAAAGACTTCCTGGTCGGTGACACGGGCTGGTTCGCCGCCCATGCCCATTCGCCGTCTGTATGCGCGGTGACTCCTGACGAGTTGATGCTGATCTGCCTAAAGGCGGTCGCTGGGAATTCCCCGTTTTCGTTCCACGCTCCTTACGGGAGTTATTACACGAATAAGCGGAAGCCTGAGATGCTTGCAATCATTAAATTGACGGATCAGTTGAAGCGCGAGAGCAGCGTCCCCGAGTCGATCCGCAGCACGATGTGGCAGCCCAACGTTCGTCATACCTTGGACTTGGTTGAGGGCAGCGGCGGAAAGCGCTGGCAATTGCGCCCGAATCACAAGACCCAGCATGCAGTGCTGCGTGAAGGCGAGATGGGCACGTCTGACCTTCAACTGACCAATCCATTTGACAAGCAACGTCCGCTTATACGACTCAAGGCTATGAGCTTCGTGGAAGAAAAAGGCGACGCACAATCGCTAATCCTGGCGGATTTTGCCAAAGGAACAGAATTTTCCGAGGTGAGTACCGCAAACGGGACGCTGAAGATGGAGCTGGTGCGCGGGGAAGGGACAGCGCCTGACGGGTCGGCAATCCTGGAAATCCGCAGCAAGAACGAGGGAAAAGACAAGTCATCGTGGCTGTGCGCGACAAAACCCCTGTCTCCAGCAATGAATTTGCTTGGCCATCGTCACTTAGGGCTGTGGGTTCATTCTGATGGCCGCGGGGGAATCATGAATGTTCAGCTTGGAAGCACGGAAAGCGCAGGTTCCGTTCGCGAGCACTACATCGACCTGTCATTCACGGGTTGGCGCAGGTTTGTCCTGGACCGTCCTGAGACGGAGCGATTCTACCATTATTCCTGGCCCTACCGGATGACTGCCCCGATGTATCGCGTGTACCCGTATCATCAAGTCACCGCAGTGAAGTTGTACTTGAACGGGCTTCCTGCCCAATCCGAGGGCGTGGTGAAAATCGGTCGTCTGGAAGCGTTGGCAGAGCGGCAGCATCCGGTCGAAAACCCGCGTCTCGCTGTTGGCGAAACTTCCTGCATGGTGCCAGTCAGGATGCGGCCCGACGACTATGTGGAAATTTCTCCTGAAGGTCAATATGTATTGTACGAGGCGAATGGTGGCGTGATAGCGACGGGACGCACCGAGGGTGTGCTGGAGCTTCCCCAGGGCGACTACCGCGTGGCGTTTTCAAGCCGACGGGCCGCCGGATTGTCAAACCGGGTCGATGTGACTGTTTTCACGCAGGGCGACATTGTCCACGAAATCGAATTGAAGTCAGCGTTTGAGCTTCCATCGGATGAATTGCAATGCCGTCGCGGCGATCGCGGCGCATTGCGGGTGATGAGTGGTCTTTCGCAGCTGGTTCCGTTTGATTCGCCGCGTGATTTGGACGCCCTTAGCGGCACTCAAACCTCCTGGTCTAGCCAGGCGCCCTGGCTGGACGGCAAGGAACGCGCAGCGGCAGTATTGATTCGCAGCCTGGCTGGCGATTCCAGGTTTGACCTGGCCGCCAAGCCGCAATTCGAGGTGAGCGTGGAGAATTTCCAGTCCGTGGACGGCTTTGCCGAGGGTGCTGCGAACACGTACCAGAAATGCGTTTCGGGTTCGGGCAAGTCGATCACGGAGCAAGGCGTCGTGTCTCCGGGCGTGTCCCAATCCGTCAGTTTGTCTCCCGCGGAATATCGCGAACATGGTTCTGCGATGCGTTATGCGGCGAAGGCGACTGCCAATGGGAACTGGGCTGCCAAGGGACGTACGTTTGCCAAGCCCTTGGACCTGTCCCAGGCAAGCGCGATTTCCCTTTGGTTGCATGGAGACAATCAAGGCGAGGATGTGAGAATCCAGTTCTGGGATGTGAACGGCAAATATGCCGATTGGGCTGTCCCGGTGACGATGTCAGGCTGGAAGCGGCTGGTGTTGCCCATGTCCGATGCATCGTCTGGCTTTGATTGGAGCAAGGTTGAATATTTTGTGGTGTTGTTTAACAAGCTGCCGCTGAATCGTGAATGTGTAGTGCATTTAGCGGATTTGCGCGCCCTCAACCTGCCCAAAGTCGCCGAACAGGACTTGACTGGCATTGAACTGACACTGAACGGCGCGAAAATCGCTGTGCCCGAAAAACTGGCACGAGGCGAAGCATTGCTCATAGACGAAAACGACAATGGAACCGTGTGGACTGACGGAACTAAGGCGATTCGAACTTTCAAACTGACTGATGCGACAAGCGCCTTGAAACTGAAAGCAGGCGAAAACAAACTCTCACTGACCGCGAAGACCGGCTCCGCAATGAATGTCCAAGTGTTCGCCGTTCCCGACCAGAAGTAATGGCTCGCCTTTAGAGCCTCTGTGGACTCGCCGCCAAAAACCGATTTCCAAAGTATGGCGGAGACCTCCTGACCGCGTCCTGACGTCCCTCTACAACACGGCAGAAAGTGAAACTTTATCTTTTGCCCAAATACCGGGAGAACCACATGAACACCAATTTAAAAAAAGTTTTTTCTCTTGTTTGTTTGCTGCTACTTCTGCTTTTGGCTGCTTGTTTTCTGTTTGTTATTTTTAAGTATAAACAGTATAGTATGTCAGATAACTTGCATGTTAACTATGCCTATGCAAATCATATTCTCAAGCCGAATGAATTAGGAGAAATATTGAAGCGTGGTTTACACGAAGCAGAATGTTCCGTATTGTTTGGTGAAAACAATCCAGAGATATCCCGAGAAGAAGATGGTCAAATAACTCATACATATATTTATTGCTACACTGATGATTTACTTGAAAAACTAGATAACAAATCACTAGATAATCATTTACTTTTTTTCATAACCGTCCCATAGGCTCCTCAAACCGCCCAGAAATGAGCTGTTTTCCTACCTGAGGACACCAGGTTTTCCCAAAAGGCATTTTTGATTGTTGGGGTTTTCCTACTGAATTGAAAAG